>JAANMY010000616.1_pt1 | contig 48979 bp, 47 predicted proteins | sample 7279691 | NCBI WGS metagenome assembly JAANMY01 (sample SAMN14094543, study PRJNA606508) | bioreactor metagenome | isolation source: A lab-scale SPAN reactor treating ammonium-rich wastewater day 388 | place: Ireland: Galway | collected 2018-02-07 | reverse complement strand
GCAGGACCTGTCATGACGCCTTCTCTCCTGTCCCTTTCGGTAACAACCCTTATGAGGCATCACCCTCTCCTTCGGTAACATTCCCTGTGAGTCACATCGTTGCCTTGACCATCCGCAGAAATGAACCTAGCATCCCCCCGGCTGCGTACTGATTGAGCAGAGCGCAATTACCAGAACGAGGAGGGAGACTGTGACCAAGAGAGGACGTGCGTCTGCATGGCTGTGGACGCTCCTGGCGTTGCTGGCCATTGTGGCCGTCGGCATTGCCGCCTGCGGTGATGATGACGACGACGATGATGGCGGCGACGATGCCACCAAGGGCTTCAGTGAAGCGGGCTACAAGCTCGCCGGCTTCAAGGAAGTGACAATCGATTCCGGCGCGGCCGTGAAGATCGGTATTTCGAGTGCGCTTTCGGGCGACGTCAAGGGCCTTGGCGAACCGATCGCCATCGCTGCCGAGCTCGCTGGCGATGGCGTCACGATCAAGGGCCACAAGATCGAATTCGTGCGCGAAGACGACCTCTGTTCGCCCGATGGCGGCACGGCTGCTGCTGACCGCCTGGTCAAGGCGGGTGTGGTCGCCGTTGTAGGCCCCATCTGCTCGGGCGCGACGGTGGCTTCGCAGCCCCAGTACGAAAAGGCCGGCCTTACCACCATCTCGCCGTCGGCCACAGCGCCCGGCAACACCAACCCGCCGCGCAGCGAGGGCCCCTATGTGACCTTCTTCCGCACCACGTTCTCCGACGCGATCCAGGGCCCGACCCAGGCCAAGTTCGCGAAGGAGAAGCTGAACGCCAAGACCGCCTACATCGTCTTCGACACCGATGCCTACGGCACCGGCCTGCGCGACGCCTTCAAGAAGGCCTTCGAAGATGGTGGCGGCAAGATCGTGGGCAAGCCCGAAGGCTTTGCCAAGAAGACCACCGACTTCAAGTCGATCATCGCCAACATCAAGAAGGAGAAGCCCGACGTCGTCTACTTCTCCGGGTTCTATGCCGAGGCAACGCCGTTCCTGCAGCAGCTCAGGGCCGAGGCCGAACTCAAGAACACGCCGTTCCTCACGGGGGATGGCCCCAAGAACGACGAGCTCTTGAAGGGCGCCGGCGCTGCCGCCGAGGGCGCCTACTTCTCGCTGCCGACCCCTTCGCAGAAGGGCGCGGCCTTCGATGCCTTCTCGAAGAAGTACGAAGCGAAGACGAAGAAGCCCGCTGAATCGGGCACCTTTGTGGCCGAGTCGTATGATGCGGCGACCGTCATCGTCAAGGCGCTCGAGAAGGTCGCAACTGACGACGGCGGCAAGCTGAAGATCGACCTTAAGAAGCTGAACGAGGCGATCCGCGATACCGTCCTCGACGGCGCTTCCGGCAAGATTGACTTCGCCAACAACGGCGACAACCTTGGCGGCGCGGAGACGCCTGTCTCCCTGTGGCAGGTCAAGGAAGGGAAGTTCGTAGAGATCAAGTAAGCTACCGGGAGCCTCCGGCGCAACGATCTCACACCTGTGAACGGGAGAGGCAGCGGGCCACTGCCCTCTCCCGTTCTGCGATCAGGCAACAAGTGAAGCAGGCAGAGTGACGCATGAGCTTCTGGCTCGACCAACTCGTCAATGGGCTGACAACCGGCAGCATCTACGCGCTGATCGCCCTCGGCTACACGATGGTCTACGGCGTTCTTCAGCTCATCAACTTCGCTCACGGCGAAGTGTTCATGCTGGGGTCGTTCGCGGGGTTTGGCGTGATCGTTGCTGCGGGTGGCGCCGATGTCTCGGGACCCATGGTGGCGCTTGTTATCCTGCTCGCCCTGCTGGCCGCGGGCGGCGCTTCTGCCGCCTCTGCGACGGCCATCGAGCGTCTCGCCTACCGGCCGCTGAGGAATGCACCCCGGCTTGCGCCGCTGATCAGCGCCATCGGCGTCAGCGTTTTCCTCTCGCATCTTGTTGACGACGGCTTCCTGAATGGCGAAGGGCGCTACTACCCCCAGATCTTCCCGGCAGACACCATCGAGATTGGCGCCCTCACAATCTCCTACCTCCAGATCTTCCTGATGGCCTCCTCGGTGGCCATGATGCTTGGCCTTTCGTACTTCATACGCAGCACGCGCACGGGCAAGTCCATCCGCGCCGTCTCCGAGAACCGCGAAAACGCCTCCCTCATGGGCATCGATGTCAACCGCGCGATCGTGGCGACGTTCATCATCGGCGCCATCATGGCCGGGTTTGCCGGTGTCCTTTACGGGCTCTTCTACAGCACCATCCGCGGCAGCATGGGCTTCCTGCCGGGCATCAAGGCGTTCACAGCCGCCGTGCTGGGGGGTATCGGGAGCATCCCCGGCGCAGTGGTCGGCGGCTACTGCCTTGGGCTCACCGAGACGGTCGGCCGGGAGCTCCTCAATGAGATCCCGGGCGTGAACCTCCCCAACGAGTGGCGCGACGTCATTGCGTTCGGGCTGCTCGTCGTCATCCTGATCTTCCGCCCGACGGGCATCTTTGGCGAACGGGTGAGCAAGCGTGCCTGACCTTAGGACGATGCCAGGAACCGTACGACGCGCCACCTGGGACCGGGTCCCTGCGGGGCTGCGCTCCCTGGCCTGGCTTGCGCTTTCGCTTTCCGTTCTCGTCATTCCCGTCTTCGACGACACCTGGGTGAGGATGTTCTTCCTCGTGGGCCTTTACGTGGTCCTGGGGATGGGCCTGAATGTGGTGGTTGGATTTGCTGGCCTGCTCGACCTGGGCTACGTGGCCTTCTTCGCCGCTGGCGCGTACATGGTCGGCATATGGAGCTCGCCCGTTTCGCCTGCGGTCGATACCTCGCTCAATTTCTGGCTCATCCTGCCCCTGGCGCTGGTGGTGGGAGCAGTGGTGGGCGTGCTGCTGGGGATGCCGGTGCTGCCGCTGCGGGGCGACTACCTCGCCATCGTCACGCTCGGCTTTGGCGAAATCGTGCGCATCCTCATCGTCAACATGACGAACGTCACCAATGGCTCCCAGGGGCTGTACAACATCCCCAGGCCCGACATCGCCTATCGCGAGGTCGATAATGTGCAGGCCTTCTACGTCATGATCGTGCTGGCCGCGTTCGGGACCTGGTTCGTGACGACACGGCTCCGTGACTCACGCATCGGCCGCGCCTGGGAGGCCATCCGCGAAGACGAGGACGTGGCCGGGGCCATGGGAATCAACACCACCAAGTACAAGCTGATGGCGTTCGCGATTGGCGCCTCGGTGGGCGCCCTGGGAGGCGCCATCTACGCGCCATTCATCACCTTCATCAGCCCGGAGTCGTTCACGCTGCTGGTTTCCATCAATGTACTGGCGCTTGTGATCATCGGCGGTATGGGGAGCACCCAGGGGGTGGTCGCCGGCTCGCTCATCCTCATTGGCATTCCCGAGCTCCTCCAGTTCAGCGAGACGCGTGATGCCCTCGAACAGATGGGGTGGGCGCGCGACGGCCTCAATGGCGCGATCCACGCCTTCAACACCGTCACCACCGCCGACGTTTCCGACCTGCCGCCCGCTGATGAGTGGGGGGAGAAACTCGCGGTGTACCGGTTCATTGTCTTTGGGGCGCTGCTCGTGGTGGTGATGGTCCTTCGCCCCATGGGCCTCTTCCCATCGCGGCGCCGCACGCTCGAGTTTGAGTACCCGCCCGAGGCTGAGGTTGCCGGCGGTGGAGGCGGTTCCTGATGCCCCCGGCGAAGCTTGAAGCTCGCGGCCTCGGCATTCGCTTTGGCGGCCTTGCGGCGCTGAGCGAAATCAGCTTCACCGTTGCTGCCGGGGAAATCCACGGCCTGATTGGCCCCAACGGAGCCGGCAAGACCACGTTCTTCAATTGCGTTACCGGCTTCTACCAGCCCACCAGCGGCGAGCTATGGCTTGACAGCCTCCGCATTGATGGGCTCCGCACCCATGAGACGAGCGCCATCGGCGTGTCGCGCACCTTCCAGAACATCCGGCTCTTTTCGAACATGACGGTTATCGAGAACATCCTCGTCGGCAGCCACATGCATATCGGCGTTGGCGGACGCGAGGTGGCAGTAGTGCGGCGGCCAACCGGACATCGGCTGCTCGACATCGCCCGGACCCTCCCCGGGGCGCCGCTGGCGGCCGTCGGCGGCGTGGTGGAAATCGCCGGCGCCGTGGGACGGCCACCTGCGGTTCGGTCGGCCGAGCGTGAGGCCCTCGAGCGCTGCCGGAGGTTGCTGGAGTCTGTTGGCCTCCGCGGGCGTGAGAACGCCGTCGCCCGCAACCTGCCCTATGGAGACCAGCGGCGTCTTGAGCTGGCCCGCGCACTTGCCACGAACCCGCGCCTGCTGCTTCTCGACGAGCCCACCGCGGGGATGAACCCGCCGGAAAGCTCCAACATGGTGGGCCTGATCCGGCGCGTGCGCGACGAGTTCGGGACTACCGTCGTCCTTATCGAGCACCAGATGCGCGTTGTCATGGGCGTCTGCGAGCAGATCACTGTGCTGGACTACGGCCGCAAGATCGCCGAGGGCACGCCCGCCGAGGTGCAGCGCGACCCGACAGTGATCGAGGCGTACCTGGGGAAGCGCGCCTCCGCAGAGGGCGGACATGGCGCTCCTTAGTATCTCTGGCCTCGTTGCCGGGTACGGCGGTATCACCGCGGTCAAGGGGATCGACCTGGCGGTAGAGCAGGGCGAGATCGTGACCCTGATCGGCTCGAACGGCGCCGGCAAGTCGACCACCCTGAGAGCCATCTCCGGGCTGGTACGCCCCCGGCGGGGCGCCATTTCGTTCTCCGGCCAGGCCATCACGAGCCTCTTGCCCCACAAGATCGTCGCCCTGGGCATATCGCAGGTCCCTGAGGGGCGGGGCATCTTCCACCGCCTCACAGTGCGTGAGAATCTCGATATGGGCGCATTTCAGCGGCGCGACCGCGAGGTCGGCGCCGATATGGAGCGTGTCTTCGCGCTCTTCCCGCGTCTCAAGGAGCGCGCCGGCCAGACCGGGGGCACGCTTTCCGGGGGTGAGCAGCAGATGCTGGCCATCGGCAGGGCAATGATGGCCCGGCCGAAGCTTCTCCTCCTGGACGAGCCGTCGATGGGGCTCTCGCCCATCCTCGTGGAGACGATCTTCGAAACGGTCACGAATATCCGCGCGCAGGGGACGACCATCCTCCTGGTGGAGCAGAACGCCGCGATGGCCCTCGAGGTCGCCGACCGCGGGTACGTGATCGAATCTGGCGTGATCAGCCTGCATGGTACCGGGGCCGAGCTTGCCCGCGACGACAGCGTGCGCAAGGCGTACCTCGGCGAAGCGTGACGGCCGCACCGTGGATGCGGCGTTTTCCCCATGGCGGTAGCACCCGCCATTGGTGCTATACTCACAGCGGTTCGTCCCACCCAGATGCCGCCTCCGGGCCCAACGGTCCCCTCTCCCGGGGAAGTCGCGGGGCGCGGTAGAGACGAGACCTCCCGGGGCCATTGAGCGCCGCCGGGCAAGGGCCCAAGTACCCCCACCGTGCGTGGAAGGAGGCTTGGGAGTGGGAACGATTTCGCCCAGTATCCGACCGGTCCTGCTTTCCGGGGTGACCATGCCCGGGGCCACCGCGCCGCCCGGCGGTTAGACCGCCGCACGCGACAACGTCACCGTCACCAACACGGACAAACGAAAGGACCGCGATGCCCACGAACACTTTCAACGCTCGAACCGAACTGGCGCTCGACGGCGATCGGTTCTCGTACTATCGCCTGGGCGCCCTTGGCGACGCGGGCGCCGGCTCCATCGACCGCCTGCCGTTCTCGCTTCGCATCCTGCTGGAGAATCTCTTGCGGCTGGAAGACGGTCGCTCCGTGACGCGCGACGATGTGCTCGCGCTCGCGCGCTGGACGCCGAATTCTGGCGTGGACCGGGAGATCGCCTTCACCCCCGCCCGGGTGCTCCTGCAAGACTTCACCGGGGTGCCGGTTGTGGTCGACCTGGCGTCGATGCGGCAGGCGATCCTGGCCATGGGCGGCGACCCGCAGCGCATTAACCCTCTGCAGCCCGTTGACCTCGTCATCGACCACTCGGTCCAGGTGGACTACTACGGCACCAGCGACGCGTTTCGCCGGAACGTGGAGATTGAGTTTGAGCGCAACCGCGAGCGCTACCAGTTCCTGCGCTGGGGCCAGCAGGCGTTTGCGAACTTCCGCGCCGTTCCGCCCGGGACTGGCATCGTGCACCAGGTGAACCTGGAGTACCTGGCCAGCGTGGTCTTCCGGCGCGAGGAGGGAGGCGCTGTCACGGCCTATCCCGACACAGTCGTAGGCACCGATTCCCACACCACGATGATCAACGGCCTGGGGGTGCTCGGCTGGGGCGTCGGCGGGATCGAGGCAGAGGCAGCCATGCTGGGCCAGCCCGTCTCGATGCTGATCCCCGAGGTTGTTGGCTTCAAGCTCACCGGACGCCTGCCCGAAGGGGCGACCGGCACGGACGCCGTGCTCACCGTGACCCAGATGCTCCGCAAGAAGGGCGTGGTCGGCAAGTTCGTGGAGTTCTACGGTGCGGGACTTTCAAGCCTTCCGCTCGCGACACGCGCCACCATCGCCAACATGGCGCCCGAGTACGGGGCCACCATGGGCTTCTTCCCCGTCGACAGCGAGACAATCAACTTCCTGCGCTTCAGCGGACGTCCCGACGACCAGGTCCGGCTCGTCGAGGCGTACTGCCGGGCCCAGGGTCTCTTTCGAACGGACGAAACACCGGAGCCCGTCTTCTCGGACACGCTCGAGCTTGACCTCGGTACCGTTGTTCCATCGATTGCGGGCCCGAGGCGCCCGCAGGACCGCGTGCCCCTCACCGGGGCGAAGGAAGACTGGCGCCGGAACCTGGCGGAGATGGCCGGCGCTGACACTGCCGCCTCTGCCCCGGTCCAGGTCGGCGACCGCTCCTTCTCGCTCAAGCACGGGTCGGTGATCATCGCGGCCATCACCAGTTGCACCAATACGTCGAACCCGGAGGTAATGCTTGCTGCGGGGCTGGTAGCGAAGAAGGCCGTCCAGCGGGGGCTTGCGGCCAAGCCGTGGGTGAAGACAAGCCTGGCTCCCGGTTCCAAGGTGGTCTCCGACTACCTCGACGATGCCTGCCTGACGCCCTACCTCGAAGCACTCGGCTTCAACCTGGCCGGCTACGGCTGCACCACCTGCATCGGCAACTCCGGGCCGGTGCACCCGAAGATCGCGAGCGCCGTCCACGATGCAAACCTGGTCGCAGTCTCCGTGCTCAGCGGGAACCGCAATTTCGAGGGGCGCGTTCATCCCGAGGCTCGGGCCAACTACCTGGCATCGCCGCCGCTGGTGGTTGCCTACGCGCTCGCCGGGCAGATGGACATCGACTTTGAACGTGACCCCATTGGCTACGACCGGAGCGGGGACCGCGTGTTCCTGCGCGACATCTGGCCCACGCAGGCCGAGGTCTCCGACGCAATCCGATCATCGGTCCGCTCGGAGATGTACCGGAAGGAGTACAGCGAGGTCTTCGCAGGAGATGCCCTCTGGCAGAGCCTGCCGGTTCCTTCCGGGGCGCTCTACACGTGGGACGAGACATCCACGTATATCAAGAATCCACCGTATTTCGAAGGTCTCCCGCTTGAGCCGTCACCACCCGGCGATCTCGATGGCGCGCGTGCACTGGCCCTTCTTGGCGACTCCGTGACGACCGACCATATCTCTCCGGCGGGCGACATCAGCGCAGGTAGCCCCGCCGGGAGGTACCTGGCCGAACGGGGCATTGCCCGGGCGGACTTCAATTCGTATGGCGCGCGCCGCGGCAACCACGAAATCATGATGCGCGGCACTTTTGCCAATATCCGGCTCAAAAACCTGCTGGTCCCTGGTATTGAAGGCGGTATCACGCGGCACCTGCCCTCCGGGGAAGAGATGGCGATTTTCGATGCGGCAATGCGCTACGGCGCATCTGGGACGCCGCTGGTGGTGATCGCGGGCAAGGAGTACGGAACCGGCTCGTCGCGTGACTGGGCGGCGAAGGGAGTGCTGCTCCTCGGGGTGAGGGCCGTAATTGCCGAGAGCTTCGAACGCATTCACCGCAGCAACCTGGTAGGAATGGGCGTGCTGCCGATGGAGTTCCTTCCCGGCCAGGGGCGCGAATCGCTTGGGCTTACCGGCGAAGAGACGTACTCCATACGCGGAATCGCCGGGGGCCTGCAACCACGTGCCCGGCTCGCCGTGTCAGCGGCGAGCGATGACGGCAGGGTGACCACCTTCGAAGCTGTCGCCCGCATCGATACGCCCGTTGAACTGGACTACTACCGGCACGGGGGAATCCTGCAGTTCGTGCTCAGGCAGCTCCTCCAGGGCTGAGAACAACACCGGCCCGCGCCGGCCCGCACCAACACACTCGAAAGGCAAGAAGAAGAACCCATGGCAAAGATCAAGGTTGTGAACCCGGTCGTCGAGCTCGACGGAGATGAGATGACGCGCATCATCTGGCAGTTCATCAAGGACCGCCTCATCCTCCCCTACCTCGACGTGCAGCTGGAGTACTACGACCTCGGCATCGAGCACCGCGACGCGACGAACGACCAGGTCACGGTCGATTCCGCAAACGCCATCAAGAAGCACGGTGTTGGCGTGAAGTGCGCCACCATCACCCCCGATGAGGCGCGCGTCGAGGAGTTCGGCCTCAAGGAGATGTGGAAGTCGCCCAACGGCACCATCCGCAACATCCTGGGCGGCGTCGTCTTCCGCGAGCCGATCGTCTGCAGCAACATCCCGCGCCTTGTCCCCGGCTGGACGCAGCCCATCGTCATCGGCCGCCACGCCCACGGCGACCAGTACAAGGCCACTGACTTCGTGGTCCCGGGACCGGGCACGGTGACAATCACTTACACCCCCGCCGATGGCGGTGCGCCCGTGACACGGGAGGTCGCGAAGTTCCCCGGCGGCGGCGTCGCCATGGGCATGTACAACTTCGACGAGTCCATCCGGGACTTCGCCCGCGCCTCCATGAGCTACGCCATCGTTCGCGGATGGCCGCTCTACCTGTCGACCAAGAACACCATCCTCAAGGCCTATGACGGGCGGTTCAAGGACCTCTTCCAGGAGGTCTTCGATGGCGAGTTTGCGGCGAAGTTTGCCGAGGCCGGCATCACCTACGAGCACCGCCTTATCGATGACATGGTGGCGCAGGTGCTGAAGGGGTCGGGCGGAATCGTCTGGGCCTGCAAGAACTACGACGGCGACGTGCAGTCCGACGTGGTGGCGCAGGGGTATGGCTCGTTGGGCCTCATGACTTCGGTGCTGCTCACGCCCGACGGCAAGACTGTCGAGGCCGAGGCAGCTCACGGCACGGTGACCCGCCACTACCGCCAGCACCAGCGCGGGGAGAAGACGAGCACGAACCCGATCGCCTCTATCTTCGCGTGGACGCGGGGCCTGGCCCACCGTGGCAAGCTCGACAGCACGCCCGACGTGACCCGGTTTGCTGAGACGCTCGAACAGGTGTGCGTGGAGGCGGTTGAAGGCGGCGAGATGACGAAGGACCTCGCGCTGCTCATTTCGAAGGACGCCCCCTGGCTGACCACCGAGGACTTCCTGGCGGCGCTCGACCGCCGCCTGCAGGCGAAGATGGCGAGCTGGTAGGCCGAGTCCTACCCCTTGAAGCCGGGACCTCCAGGTGATTGTGTCGTTTGGGGACAAACACACGGAGGCGCTCTACCACGGAAGGCTGCCGAAGCCCCGCTTTCCGGCCGATATCGTTACGGTCGCGCTCCGAAAGCTCGACATGCTGAATGCGGCACGAACGCTCGCTGACCTTCGATCCCCACCCGGGAACCGGCTCGAGGCGCTCCGCGGTGGCCTTGCCGGCTTCCACAGCATCCGCGTCAATGACCAATGGCGCCTCGTTTTCCACTGGGAAGGTTTCGACGTTCACGAAGTCCGTCTTACCGACTACCATTGACCTGGAGGAGGAGGCGATGATTCCGAGTGACCGAATCCCTACGCACCCCGGAGTAGTCCTTCGCGAAGAGTTCCTGGTTCCTTTCGGCATTACCCAGGGAGCCCTTGCCGAGCACGTTGGAATCCCGGCGAAGCGCGTGAGTGAGCTTGTCCGGGGCAAGCGCGGCATCACCCCGTCCCTGGCCTGGCTCCTCGCCCAGACCTTTGAAACCACGCCAGAGTTCTGGCTCAACCTCCAGGCCAGCTTCGACCTCGCACAGAGCCGGCCTCCCGCGACAATCCCTCGTCTGCGTGTGGCCGGGTGATGCCGCCCTGGCTGACCACCCAGGACTTCCTTGCGGCGCTCGACCGTCGCCTGCAGGCGAAGATGGCGAGCTGGTAGGACGCGAGCCGCTGGCAACCACGGGACCGGCCAGGCCCGCGTTCACGTCGTGATGACGTGATATGATGACGCCATGAGAACGATCGTCGACCTGCCCGAGGACCAGCTCGAGAAGCTCGCGAAGCTTTGCGCGGCGGAGCGGATCTCGCGCGCGGAGGCCATTCGTCGAGCGGTCGGCCGCCTGCTCGAAGAACGGGAGGCAGAGGACGTCCGCCGGAGCCGGGCGCTGGCTGTGGCATTCGGTGCCTGGAAGCACATGGGCATTGATACGGACGCCTACCTGGCGGAGATCAGGGCCGAGTGGGACCGGGACGAGAGCGGCGACGGATGCTCTTCGACAGCACGATCCTGATCGACTTCCTGAACGGCATCCGCGAAGCACGCGAGGCTATCATCCGGTCGCCGCGGCCGGCGATCAGCATCATCACGTGGATAGAGGTGCTCTCTGGTGCGCGAACCGAAGCAGCAGAGAAAGCGGCGAAAGAGCTTCTGAGCACCTTCAGTCTGCTACCGCTAACAGGGGAAGTTGCCGGGACCGCAGTGACTATTTGGCGCGAACGCCGCCTCAAGTTGCCAGACGCCGTCATCTACGCGACGGCCCTCCAGAACCAGCTCGTTCTGGTGACGCGCAACACGCGGGACTTCCCACGGGATGACCCCACGGTGGTCGTGCCCTATCAGCTGTGAAGCGCGCCTGCTCGGCCGGCGTGTAGCCTGGCGGTCTTCTCCTCAGCAGGGGAGGCTGTCTCGGTGTGCGTTCGCCGGTAGAAGCCGGTGTGCTAGGCTTCAGTAAGACCCGCGGGACCACCGCCTGCGGGTTGTTCACCCTCTTCCCACGGATTGCGCGATGACCAGAGTCGGCATCATGGAGACTGCCATCCGCGACGGCCACCAGTCCTTGCTGGCCACGCGGATGCGCACCGAGGACATGCTCCCCGCCCTCGAGCGGATGGACGAAATCGGCTACCACAGCATCGAATGCTGGGGGGGCGCCACCTTCGATACCGCCATGCGCTTCCTGAAGGAAGACCCCTGGGAGCGGCTGCGCGAAGTCAAGAAACGCCTCAAGAAGACCCCCACCCAGATGCTCCTGCGTGGCCAGAACGCCGTCGGCTACCGCCACTATGCCGACGACGTGGTACGGGCCTTCTGCGAGCGCGCGGTCGCCAACGGCATGGACATCTTCCGCATCTTCGATGCACTCAACGACACCCGGAACCTGGAAACCGCCTTCGATGCCGTAAAGCGCGCAGGCGGGCACGTACAGGCGACAATCTGCTACACCATCTCCCCGGTCCACACCGTGGACACGTACGCGAAGATGGCGGGCGAAATGGTGCAGATGGGCGCGGACTCGCTCTGCATCAAGGATATGGCGGGCCTCCTGAGCCCCATGATGGCCCGCGCGCTTGTCACACGGCTCAAGCACGACCATCCCCGGATGCTCGTGCAGATGCACTGCCACGACACCTCGGGCTACTCGGAGATGGCGTACCTCATGGGCGTGCAGGCCGGCGCGGATGTCATCGACTGCGCCATCAGCAGCATCGCGGGCGGCACTTCGCAGCCCGCTACCGAGACACTGGTGGCCGCCCTCGCGGAAGACCCGGACCATGCCACCGGGCTCGACCTTGAAAAGCTGGGTGACCTTGCCGCCTACTTCCGGGAGGTGCGCAAGCGGTACTGGAAGTTCGAAAGCAACCTGCTCGGGGTCGATGCTGGCGTCCTTTCGCACCAGGTGCCCGGCGGGATGATTTCCAATCTGGTCGGCCAGCTCCGGGAGCAGGGCCAGGAGGCGAAGCTGCCCCTTGTCCTGAAGGAGAATGCAGCCGTACGCGCCGATCTCGGCTACCCACCCCTGGTGACCCCCAGCTCCCAGATCGTCGGCACCCAGGCGGTGCTCAACGTGCTCACAGGGAAGCGGTACGGCACCGTCACTCGCGAGACGAAGAACCTGGCCCGGGGGATGTATGGTCGGACCGCCGCACCGATTGCGCCCGACGTCCTGAAGACCATCCTTGGCAACGACCAGCCTATCGGCCACCGCCCTGCGGACGACCTTGAGCCCGAGATGGAGAAGTCACAGGAAGAAATCGGTGACCTTGCCGGGAACATCGATGACGTACTCAGCTATGTGATGTTCCCGCAGCCGGCAAAGGAATTCCTGCAGTGGCGACGCGAAGGTGGTGGCCCGGAACGCGAACTGGTGGCCGCCGTGGTTGCCGCAATGGTGGTCCGCGAGAAGCGGACAGCCGCAGCTACGCCAGCGGTCACAACTGAGCCGGCGGCCAACGGCGCCGCGAACTCATGGCGCAGCTTTGGCCGCATGCGTCAGATGCGCTAGGAACTGGAGAGCAGAGATGGCGAAAGCAACAATCGGTGGCCGCACATACGAGGTCGAGGTTCGCGGCGATACCGTGGTGGTGGATGGACACGAATTGCCCGTGAAGGTCCGTGAAGAGGCGGAATACGCCACGGTGACTGCTGGAGGAGTTGCCTACCGCGTGCAACTGCCACCCGAAGGCGAGCGCCAGAGCGGTATGGCCGTAAAGGTCGACTATCGCCCATTCACGCTCGAATGGGAGGGACGGCTGGGCGGAGGGCCGGCGCCCCGGGAGGCGAAGCCCGCTGCCGCGGCCGGCGCCGCTCCCAGGCCCGGAGTCAAGGGAGGCGTGCCTGCCCAGATTGCCGGCCGGATTCTGAAGGTTCACGTCAAAGCCGGGGACGCGGTCAAGCAGGGCGATGTCCTCATCATCCTCGAAGCCATGAAGATGGAGAACGAGATCAAGGCCCCGGCGGACGGCGCTGTCAAGGAGGTCCTTGTTGCGGAGGGCGCAAGGGTCGCCGAGGGCGAGACCCTGGTGGTGATCGGCTAGACAAGGTGCGTTCGACCCAACAGGGCGGCGAACTTAGAATTGCCTCCGAGAACATCGGCCGGGCCCGGTCGAGGAGCTAGCGTGTGACCCTCAAGTACCTTCGCGACCAGCGGCACAGGGAGACGGTAGCCGAGATTGCACGGCTGAAGTTCCCCTTCCCCAACGAGGAATACCCGCACCTGGAAACGGTGGTGAACGAGCCGGAGCCCGCCCTCTCTGTTGGGAAGAACGGCAGCGGGAAGGACCTCTTCCCTGACATTGTCGTCGTGGAGCGGCCTGGGCAGTGGCTCCGGATGATGGCCGAGGTGGAAACGGCCGACACGGTTACCGACGAGAGCGCGCTCACGCAATGGTTACCCTGTTCGAAGCAGGGCGACCTGCTCCTCTACGTGCCCGTGGGCTGCGTGAGCGAGGCGAAGAAGCTGTGCAAGAAGCACGGCATCCGCGTCTCGGGAATCCGCACGTGGCGCTTCCGCCCGGTGTGGGGATTGGAAGTCACCAACGCCTGAACCGGGCGCCGCCGCCGGTCGCCGCGAATCCCTCAACATCTTCTTCGATGTCGACCACACGCTCGTCTGTGCAGACGAGCATGCCAGCCTCCTCCGTCCCGGAGCGTACGAAGTCATGGAGTGCTTCAAGGCGGCGGGACACCGCGTGTTCGTCTGGTCGGCCGGGGGCGCCACTTATGTCGAAAAGGTGGTTGCCACCCATGGACTCTCCGTGTTCGTGGACGGCTGCTTTGACAAAGACCCCCGCGTTGAGCCGCGGCCCGATTTCATCGTCGATGACGACTGGTACCTTGTGGAGAAGTACGGGGGCTGCCTCGTGAGCCAGTACCGGGCGCTTGATCCCGGCGATCGGGGCCTCTACGCGGTGCTGGACCACTTCGTGCGCCTCGGCCACCTGTGAGGTGAGCGATGGCGCGTGTAGTGTTCGTTGAGCCCTTCTACGGCGGAAGCCATCGCGCCTTCCTCGATGGTCTCGTGCGGCATTCCGGGCACGAAATCGTGCCTCTTACCCTTCCCGAAGGGGAGTGGCGCCGGCGCATGCGGCGGGGCGCACAGGAGCTTGCACCGCACGCCCGGATGCTTGCCGGCTCCTTCGATGCGGTTGTCGCGACCGATATGCTCGACCTGCCCGTCTTCCTTGCCCTGACCCGCCCGCGCTTCTACGACGTACCCGTGCTCCTTTTCATGCACGAGAACCAGTTCACCTACCCCCGCCTACGGGGAACGAAGTTCAATTCGTGGTTCGGGCAGGTGAACTACCTCTCTGCCATGGCAGCCGACCTCGTGGCCTTCAACAGCGAGTTCCACCGCCAGGACTTCCTCCAGGCGCTTGATGCGCTTGCGCGCCAACCCAACAACTGGCTCTTTGAGCCCGGCGTCGCCGGGATTCGAGCTAAGAGCAGCGTGCTGCCGGTTGGCGTCGAGCTCGAATGGCTCGACGAGGAACGCTGCCATCCAAACCCGGATGAGCCGCCGCTAGTTCTGTGGAACCACCGCTGGGAGTTCGACAAGGCGCCCGAGGTGTTCGCACGGGCGGTCCGGCAGCTTGCCGCCGAGGGGCTGCGTTTCCGAGTTGCCATCGCCGGTGAGCCTGGCGAGAACCCGTCGCCGGCATTGCTGGCGCTGCGCGAAGAGCTGCCTCACCTCATCGCGCACTTCGGGTACATCCCGGGCCGGGATGAGTACGCTCGCCTGCTCTGGCAGTCCGGCATCGTGGTCTCCACCACCCGGCACGAGTTCTTCGGGGTGGGAACGGTGGAAGCCCTCTATTGCGGCTGCGTCCCCGTCGCCCCGAACCGCTACAACTACCCTGCCCTGGTGCCCCCGGCCCTGCGAGACCGGTGCCTCTACGAAGACGAAGAGGGGCTGATTGAGCGGTTGCGCAGCGAGATTGCGCGGCCCACCCTCGCGCCGCCGGCGCTGCGGGAGTTCGCCGGCCGCTTTAGCTGGGCGAACGTGGCGCCGCTCTGGGATGCCACCATCGAAGAGCTGGTCAGCGGACACCGCACGCGCGCGTAAGAGGCCGCTCACGTTGCCCATCGCTCTCGTGCAAGGAATCCGTGTGGATACAATGGCATGTGCTAACCACTGTTCCGCTGGCGCCGAGGAGCATCGAGGAGTTTCGCGGCATTGTTCGCGATGAGGTGCTGGACCAGCTCGTCAGCGATGCCCGGCCCCTTGCAGGCGCACGTGTGCTGCACGTCAACGCCACCGCCTATGGGGGCGGCGTGGCCGAGATCCTCTCGTGGCTGGTACCCCTCAAACGCGACCTTGGCTTCGAGGTCGACTGGAAAGTAGTAACCGGCACCGACGCCTTCTTTGGGGTCACCAAGGCGATGCACAACGCTCTCCAGGGTAAGCAGCACTCCTGGACGCCGGAAGAGGTCTCTACCTGGGTCGAGCAGAATCGCCTCAACACCATCGCCTGGGAGCCCTACGATTTCGTTGTCATCCACGACCCGCAGCCTGCCCCAATCCTTGGGTTGTTGAAGGAATCGGGCCGGGTGGCCGGGCACTGGCTCTGGCGTTGCCATATCGACCTTACCGACGCGCAGCCGGAAGCATGGGACATCCTCTGCCCATGGGTCGAGCATTATGGCGCGACAATCTGGACGATGCCCCAGTACGTTCGCAAGGGAGCGCCGACCAGCAACCTGTTCGTCGTACCGCCTGCGATTGACCCGAACTCCCCCAAGAACGTCGCCCTCCCGGAGGAGGAGGTCGCCCGCGTCTATGCGCGGTTTGGAGTCGACCGCACCCGGCCGGTGATGCTCCAGGTCTCACGGTTTGACCCCTGGAAAGACCCTCTCGGCGTGATCGACGCCTACCGGGTCGCGCGGCGTACACATCCGCAGTTGCAGCTGGTGCTGGTCGGTTCAATGGCCGACGACGACCCGGAGGGCTGGGAGTGGCTGGGGCTCGTCAAGAACCACGCGGGCGAGGATCCAGGCATCACCATACTTTCCAACCTGGATGGCGTGGGGAACGTCGAGGTCAACGCCTTTCAGCGCGGCGCGACCGTGGTTGTCCAGAAGTCCGTGCGGGAAGGGTTTGGACTGGTCGTCACTGAGGCGCTCTGGAAGGCGAAGCCCGTGGTCGGGGGCGACACGGGTGGCATCACCCTGCAGGTCCTCGACGGCGAGACCGGATACCTGGTGAAGACCGTGAGGGAATGCGGGGAGCGTGTCGCCGAGCTGCTCGATGATGAGGGCCTGCGCGACCGGATGGGACAGGCGGGCCGCGAGCACGTCCGCGAGCACTTCCTGCTCACACGCTACCTGGGAGACTACGTGCGTATGATGAGGCACCTCGCAGGGATGCCCCTGGGCGCCAGTTAGGGCATGTTCCAGAGGGTCGAGGCCGCGCTCTCCCGGGCCCCGGGGCCGCTCAAGGAGCCGGTAAGCCTGCTGATCACCACGGTCAGGTTCTACTCACAGGACCAGTGCAACGTGTTTGCCGCGGCTATCGCCTACTACGCCATCTTCTCGCTAGTGCCGTTGGCACTCGTCGTACTCGCCGTCCTTGGCGCGATTGTGCCCCAGCAAGATGTTGTGGACTTCGTCTTTGACCAGGTACCACTTGAAGAGAGCCCGTCCGTGCGTGCAGATGTCGAAGGCGTCGTGCGCCGGGCGCAGCAGGTCACCCTTGCGAGCGTGTCGTTCGGCTTCATTGGCCTCTTCTGGTCTGCCAGCGGGATGTTCTCTGCCGTCCGCCGGGGCCTCGATGCAACAGCCCACAGGCGTGAGGACCGCGCCTTCTGGCGAGGCAAGCTCATCGACTTCGCCCTTGTGCCGGCCCTGGGGCTCCTCATTCTCCTCTCGTTGAGCCTGACGGCGGGCATGAATGTCGCCATCGAACGCGCCGGTGACCTGGGCGCGGTCGATATCGACCCGGGCCCGGCAGTGCGCATCGCCGGGCTGGTGCTGCCGGCGCTTGTCTCCCTCCTCCTGTTCTTCCTTCTTTACCGGCTGGTACCCACGGTGCGGCCAGCGACCCGGGAAGCCTTCGCCGGGGCCGTATTCGCCACGTTCCTGTTCGAACTGGCGAAGAATCTCGTGGCCGTGTTCCTTGGGGCAGCTGCATTTTCGCGCGAGGCTGCCGTCTACGCCGGCATCGGCTCTGCTCTCGCCTTCCTTTTCTGGATGTTCGTCAACGCCAGCATCCTCCTGCTCGGCTCGGAGTTCGGCCGTGCGCTTGCCCATCGCAACGCCGAGGACGCCCCCAAAGGCGCCGCCGTGGAGAGCACGAACTGACTTCGTGGGCTTTTGCAACAAAATAGTCGAAAAAGCTTGAGTAGCTCGCCATTCCCACCTAGACTGGGGGCATGCAGGGTACCCGCGAACGAATTCTCGACTACATCGTCAAGTGCCGCGAGGCGCGCGTCGAAGAGCTGGCCGAGTCGCTGGGGATAACCGCTGCCGCCGTCCGGCGCCACCTGGACAACCTCCGCGCCGATGGGCTCGTCGACGTCCGTTCGGTGAAACAGCACACCGGCCGGCCCTATCACGTCTACCACCCGACCGAGCGTGCCGCCGGCATACTGCCCGCTGCCTACGCGGACCTGCTCGCGCGCATGCTCCGCAGCCTGGGCGAACGGGAAGACGTGATCTCGGCCGTCATGGCGAACGTCGCAGAAGCGCTCGCCGAAAGGCACCGCGCCGAGGTTTCGGCGAGCCCCGCTATCGAAATCCGGGCCGAGCAGGTCACCGATAGCCTCCGCCAGGAAGGCATCCTCGACCGCTGGCACATCGATTCGGAAGGCATCCACCTGCTGAACGACGTCTGCCCATACCGGGAGGCGGCGAGCATCTCGCCGCTCCCTTGCGAATCCGACCGCAAGGCGATCGAGCTCCTCCTGGGCCTCGACGTCGAACAGCTGAACCGCATCGTCGATGGATCGCCCGTCTGCGAATACCTGGTCCGCGCTGCACGCGGGCCGCACGACCTTGTCGAAGTGAGTTAGGAGACCCAATGAGCACCACACCGCTACTGAAGATCACCGGCCTTCGCGCCGGAATCGGGGAGAAGGAGATCCTGAAAGGCCTCTCGCTGACAATCGCCCCCGGCGAGGTGCACGCGATAATGGGGCCCAACGGGTCGGGCAAGAGCACGCTTGCGAATGTGCTCATGGGCAACCCTGCCTATTCGGTCTACAGCGGCGAAGTGCTCTTCAAGGGAGAGCCGGTGCTCGAACTGTCTCCCGATGAGCGCGCCCGCCGGGGCCTCTTCCTCGCTTTCCAGTACCCGGTCGCCATACCCGGCGTGACCATGGTGAACTTCCTTCGCCAGGCCGTAAACGCCGTGCGCGGGCGCGAGCTGCCCATACGCGAGTTCCGGGAGTTGCTCTTCGAGAAGATGGCGACGCTCAAGGTCGACCAGGAGTTCGCCCGCCGTTATGTGAACGATGGCTTCAGCGGCGGCGAGAAGAAGCGGGCCGAAATGCTGCAGCTTGCCATGCTCCAGCCTGCCCTCGCCGTCCTCGACGAGACCGACTCGGGCCTGGACATCGACGCCCTGCGCACCGTCGCCGAAGGGGTGAACGCGCTCCTCAGCCCCGAGATGGGGCTCCTCCTCATCACCCATTACCAGCGGCTCCTGAACTACATCAGGCCGCAATTCGTCCACGTGCTCATGGATGGCCGCATAGTCCGTTCGGGCGGACCGGAGCTCGCCGAAGAGCTGGAAGCGACCGGCTACGACAACATTGTGCCGGCGCCCTCCGGAACGGCAGGCGCCTGAGATGACGGCCAAACCCGACCTGGTCCGCGAGGAAGGCTACAAGTGGGGCTTCTACGACGAAGAGGAGGCCCTGTTCAAGGCCAACAAGGGGCTCACGCCCGAGATCATCAACACCATCTCGGACATCAAGGAGGAGCCGCAGTGGATGCGCGAGTTCCGCCTTCGCGCCCTCGATATCTTCCGCCAGAAGCAGGACCCTCCCTGGGGTACCCCGCAGCTGAAAGAGATCGACTTCGACGATATCCACTACTACGTCAAAGCTACTGACCGCGACGAGCGCTCCTGGGAGGACGTCCCTGACTACATCCGCGACACCTTCGACAAGCTCGGAATCCCCGAGGCCGAAAAGAAGTACCTCGCCGGCGTAGGCGCCCAGTACGACTCAGAGGTTGTCTACCACAACATCCGCGAGGACCTGGCGAAACAGGGCGTGGTCTTCCTCGGCACCGACCAGGCCCTTAAGGAGCACGAGGACGTCTTCAAGGAGTACTTCGGCACCATTGTCCCGCCTGCCGACAACCGCTACGCAGCGCTCAACAGCGCCGCCTGGTCGGGTGGGTCATTCATCTATGTGCCGAAGGGCGTGAAGGTGGAGATCCCGCTACAGGCCTACTTCCGCATCAACGCGAAGGACATGGGCCAGTTCGAACGCACCCTCATCATTGCCGATGAAGGCAGCCAGGTGCACTACGTCGAAGGTTGCACTGCGCCCACGTACAGCTCCGACTCACTCCACAGCGCGGTGGTGGAGATCATCGTCAAGAAGGGCGCGCGGGTACGCTACTCAACCATCCAGAACTGGTCGAACAACGTCTACAACCTCGTCACGAAGCGCGCCGTGGCCTACGAGAACGCCGTCATGGAGTGGGTCGATGGGAACCTCGGTTCCAAGCTCACCATGAAGTACCCGAGCGTCTACCTCATGGAACCGGGCGCCCACGGCGAGATCCTCTCCCTTGCCTTCGCCGGCAAAGGACAGCACCAGGACGCAGGCGGCAAGATCGTGCACGCCGCTTCGAACACAACCTCAACCATCGTTTCCAAGTCGCTCAGCAAGGACGGTGGGCGGACGAGCTACCGCGGGTTGCTCAAGGTGTACGACGGCTGCGAGGGCGTGAAGTCGACCGTGCGCTGTGATGCCCTGCTCCTCGATGAGACCTCGCGCTCCGACACCTACCCGACGATGGAGATCGATGCCCCGGACGTCCACATCCAGCACGAGGCCTACGTCTCGAAGCTGAGCGAGGACCAGCTCTTCTACCTCACCAGCCGCGGTCTGACCGAGGATGTAGCCGCCAAGATGATCGTCAACGGCTTCGTAGAGCCGATTGTGAAGGAACTCCCCATGGAGTATGCCGTGGAACTCAATCGCCTAATTGAGCTCCAGATGGAGGGCGCCATCGGCTAGGCCGGGGCGCAGCGAGAAGGAAGCGAAAACATGAGTTCGACCGTCGAGAAGGCAATGCCTGGCCTCCTGACACCGGCGCTCAGCCGCGCAATCGGTGAGCAGCTTGGCGACCCCGCCTGGCTGGCGGAAATACGCCAGGGAGCGGCGCAGGCTGCCGGGGCCCTGTCCATGCCCACAACAATGGAGCGCCCCTGGAAGTACCTGGATGTTTCAAGGCTCGACCTCGAGCCATACACCCCGGCTGCCGGCGCTGTCGTGCGCCCCGGGGCGGCTGAGGCACGGGCGCGGTATGGCATCGGGCCTGCGTCTGCGCTCCTGGTACAGAACAACAGTGAGACTATCGTCGCGGAACCAGGCGCAGGTGTGACGGTCGTGGACTTCGCCGCTGCCGGTGCGGCCCAGCAGGCCCTCATCCGGGAGCATCTCGCCACTGGCGTGCCCGCTGAGCGCAACCGGTTCACGGCCCTCCACTACGCGTTCCTGCGCGGCGGAGTGCTGGTCGATGTGCCAGCCAATTCCGAGGTTGATGGGCCGGTGCGCATTGTGCGCGACTACGAGCAGGGTGGGCAGTTTGCGGCGCCGCACACCCTCGTTGTCACGGGTGCCAACTCCCGCGTCAGGATTGTCGAAGACTACCGCTCCGGGCCGGGAGACGTGCTCGCTATCCCCGCCGTCGAGCTGGTCCCCGGGCCGGGTTCCGTGGTTACCTACACCGCCCTGCACCGCTGGGGCGCCGAGACCCGCGTCTTCGGCGAGCAGCGAGCGTTGCCGGGGCGCGACGCCGCCGTGGTTGGAGTGAACGTGGCCGTTGGCGGCCGCGTGGTGAAGTCGCATATCGAGTCCTCGCTCGCCGAGCGTGGCTCTTCGAGCGAGCTCTACGGCCTCATCCTTGGCGATGATCAGCAGCAGTTCGACTTCTACACGTTGCAGGACCACATCGGCCCCGACACGCGCAGCGACCTGCTGTTCAAGGCCGCCCTCCGGGGCAGCGCCCGTTCCGCCTACTATGGCGTGACGCGGGTGGGGCTCGGTGCGCGCAACGCCGACGCCAACCAGGAGAACCGGAACCTGCTCCTCAGCAAGAAGGCACGCGCCGACAGCGACCCCGTCCTTGAGATCCTGACCAACGACGTCATCCGCGCCAGCCATGGCGCCACCGCCGGGCCTGTGAGCGAAGACCAGCTCTTCTACCTGCAGGCGCGGGCCATCCCCCGTCCGCAGGCCGAGGCCCTGCTGGTACGCGGTTTCCTGGCCCAGGTGCTTGACCGTGTTCGCGACGAGGCCCTGCGCGAAGAGCTCGGGGCGGTGGTCGATGCAAAGCTTGGTGCGGCCGGATGAGCTGGACACCGGTCGCGCCCGTAGCCGAAGTCGGGCCGGGGTGCGCGCGCGCATTCGAGGTCGGTGACCAGAGGATTGCCCTCTGCCACGCTGCCGACGCCTTCTACGCCATTGACGACGAGTGCACCCACGATGGCGCCCCTCTCGACCAGGGGCTGCTGGACGGGCACCAGATTGAATGTCCGCGTCACGGCGCCCGCTTCGATATCACGACCGGCAAGGTGGTGCGGCTGCCTGCGGTGAGGCCTGTGCGCACCTACCCTGCCCGGGTGGTCGACGGGCTCGTGGAGGTCGATCTTAGTTGATAGTCTCAGCCGCCCGGCCGGGAACGGAAGCCGAGGAATCATGCTCGACGTAGAACGCATCCGCGAGGATTTCCCTATCCTCCACCAGCAGGTCAACGGACGTCCGCTGGTATACCTGGACAACGCTGCGACGACGCAGAAGCCGCGCCAGGTGATCGACGCCCTTGTCCGCTACTACGAGACGGATAACGCAAACATCCACCGCGGGATCCACGCCCTCGCCGTGCGGGCCACGGAGCAGTACGAGGGCGTGCGGGCGAAGGTGGCCGCACATATCGGCGCCGCCAATCCATCCGACGTGGTGTTCACGCGCAACACCACCGAGTCGATCAACCTTGTCGCCCGCGCCTGGGGCGATGCAAACCTCCGCCCCGGCGACGAGGTGGTGCTCTCGATCATGGAGCACCACTCGAACATCATCCCCTGGCAGCAACTCGCCAAACGCACCGGGGCCGTCCTTCGCTACATCGACATCACCGGCGAAGGTGAGCTGGCAATCGACCAGCTCAGGGCGCTCATTGGGCCGCGAACGAAGCTCGTAACCATAGTCCACATGTCGAACGTGCTCGGCACCATCAACCCGGTTGGGGATATCGCGGAGATGGCCCATGCGGCCGGGGCCCTGGTGCTGGTCGATGGCGCGCAGAGCGCCCCCCACCTTCCCATCGACGTGCGCTCGCTTGGCTGCGACTTCTTCGCGTTCTCGGCGCACAAGATGCTGGGGCCCACGGGCGTCGGTGTCCTCTGGGCGCGGCCAGGGCTGCTGGAATCGATGGACCCTTTCCTCGGCGGCGGTGAGATGATCTCGATCGTTCGCCCGGAGGAGTCGACCTGGGCGGAAGTGCCGCACAAGTTCGAGGCCGGCACCCCGAATATCGCCGACGTCATCGCCTTCGGGGCCGCGCTCGACTACCTGGGCGGCATCGGAATGGCGAACGTGCGCCGCCACGAGGAGCACCTGGCGGGCTATGCGATCGACGCCCTGCGCTCAATCGAGGGCCTCAAGGTCCACGGGCCGCTCGACCCCGAACGCCGGGGTGGCGCGGTCAGCTTCTCGGTCCCCGGCGTGCATCCCCACGATGTGAGCACGATCGTCGATTCGTATGGAGTGGCGATCCGTGCCGGCCACCACTGCGCCCAGCTCCTGATGCGCCGGCTGCAGGTGCCGGCGACCAACCGGGCGAGCCTGTACATTTACAACCGGGAGCAGGAGATCGACGCCCTCGTCGAAGCTTTACACGAAGCCACCAGGATTTTCGCCCGTGCCGATTCCCGAACCGCAGTTCGATGACCTCTATCGCGAGCTCCTGCTCGACCACATGCGCCACCCGCGCAACCGGGGCGCCCTCGAAAACCCGACCCACAGGCTCGATGGCGTGAACCCCGTCTGTGGCGACGAAGTCCACATCGAAGTCGCCGTTGGCGATTCGGAGGTCCGGGACATCGCTTTCTCGGGCCTCGGCTGCTCCATCAGCCAGTCGAGCGCCTCCATGCTCACCGAGAACGTCAAGGGTAAGAAGCTGCAGGACATAGCGCGCCTGCGCGACCATTTCCAGGCCATGCTCGTTGATGGCGCAGACCCTGCCCCCGACCTGGGCGACCTCGAAGCCTTCCAGGGCGTGGCCAGGTTCCCCGTCCGGGTGAAGTGCGCGATGTTGCCCTGGAAGGTGCTCGACGAAGTCATTGAGGGGGCAGCTCCCGCCCCGCAAGGAGATAGGCAATGAGTGAAATAGCGGCCATACCCACTCCCGAGACCCTCATGGAGAAGCTCAGCGAGGTGATCGACCCCGAGCTCGGCATCAGCATCGTCGACCTTGGCCTCGTCTACGATGTCACGTTCGATGATGGCGATGTGCTGGTGACGATGACTCTGACCAGTCCCGGCTGCCCGCTGGGGCCGGTGATCCGCGGAGAAGCCTACGCAAAGCTCAAAGAAGTGCCGGGCGTGAAGGATGTTGACGTGCGTATCGTCTGGAGCCCGCCCTGGGACCCGCGCACCATGGCCAGCGAAGACGTCCGGATGTCGCTCGGAATCTGGTAGCCCCCGCCCCTGCTAGAGCGCCCGCAGCAGCAGGCCCAGCGCCGTAGTGATGGCTGCTTCCCAGCCTTCCCCGCCCGCGGGTACCGCGTTCTCGTCCACCAGTTGCATCGGGAGGCTCTGCGGAGGCTTGAGGCCGAAGGCAACCGAGATCTCGCCCACGTCGAACCACATCCCTTTGCAGGGCTCGCAGGTGTCAACCGTGACGCCCCTCCACGTCCCACGCACCAGCGTGTTTTGGCACGAGGGGCAATCGAGCATCGGTGCGCGCTTCCCGCACTCGCGGCACACAAGGTCCTTATCCAGCCGGCCCGCGCACGACCGGCAGCGAGCCGGTCCGATCGCCGCGTACAGCGCGTGGTGTTCGTCGTAGGGGTCTGCCACGCCATGAGCAAGTGCGTCGCCCTTAGCCCAGAAGCCGTAGCACAGTGGGCAATAGAGCAGCGGCTCCGAAGAGGCGACCTCGTACCGCCGGAAGACCTCCAGCACACGCGGGGGGCCGCAGTACGGGCAGGTCAGCAGCGTTGCCTGCGCTGGCGGAGGCGCCGGGATGATAGCCAGCGGCGCTCCTTCCGGCCCTTCCCAGCCCTCACCGCGCGCGATGCGCGCGCGGGCCTGGGCCATCCATTCCTGGTCGGTTATCCCCATACTCCAGTAATCGGCAGCAGTGCGGGCGGGCGCAAGGCGGTGTCCACCTCCGGGGAAGCGCCGTGTAGACTTGTCGTAGATGAGCTGCGAGGACGAAACCGCCGAACTGCTTCGCCAGGGCGGGCACAAGGTTACCCCCCAGCGCCTCCTCATCCTCCGCGCGCTCCGTCACGCAAACGGCCACGTGACCGCGGCCCGCATCGCGGAGGAGGTGCGCGAGCAGTACCCCTTTGTCGATGTGAGCACGGTTTACCGCACGCTTGATGTCCTCAAGCGCATGCGGCTTGTCACTGGCACGGACATGGGCGCCGGCGATGCCGTGTTTGAATGGGCCGCGCCCCGGCCGCACCACCACCTCATCTGTGCCAGTTGCGGCGACGTCGCCGAACTGGGGCACTCCTACCTCGAATGCCTTGCGGAGCGAATCCGCACCGACTTCGAGTTCGCCCCCGACCTGCACCACTTCGCGATATTTGGCCTCTGCAAGGACTGCAGGGCCGCCGAATCGGCCGATGACGACGCGCCGTGAGCTGGTAGCGGCGCTCCAGGAGATCGCCGGTCCCCGGAACGTGCTCTGGCGGCGGGAGGACCTGCTCGTCTATGAGTTCGATGGCACAGTTGAGACGCAGATGCCCGATGCCGTTATCCTCCCCGCCAACGCTGAAGAGACAGCACGCGTCGTGCAGCTGTGCAACCGCGCCCGTGTTCCCGTCACCCCACGGGGCGCGGGAACGGGCCTGAGCGGCGGCGCCGTGCCCACCCGCCGTGGCGTCGTCATTGCCACGGCGCGGATGCGCGAGATACTCGAGCTCGACCCGGTGAACCAGGTTGCCATGGTGGGCCCCGGGCTGGCCAACATCCAGCTTTCCGAGGCGGCGGCCGTGCACGGGCTCTTCTTCGCCCCGGACCCAAGTTCGCAGAAGGCCTGCACGCTTGGTGGCAACGTCGCCGAGAACGCAGGCGGGCCCCACTGCCTGGCGCTTGGCGTCACCCAGAACCATGTGCTCGGCCTCGAAGTGGTCACCGCGGCGGGCGAGATCACCTGGCTGGGGGGCCGCACCCAGGAGCCCACCGGCTACGACCTGCGTGGCGCCTTCATCGGGTCGGAAGGGACGCTCGGCATCGCCACCAGGGTGGTGGTGCGCCTCCTGCCTCTGCCTCCGTCAGTCGTGACCCTGCTCGCCATCTTCGACAGCCTGGAGCAGGCCAGCGAGACGGTGAGCGCCATCATCGGGGCGGGCATGGTGCCCGCCGCCCTGGAGATGATGGACCGCCTCACCATCCGGGCCGCGGAGGCCGGGCTGAAGTGCGGCTACCCGCCAGATGCGGGCGCTGTCCTGCTTATTGAGCTCGATGGCATCGCCGAGCTTGCCAGCGAGCAGGCCGCCCGCGCGCGCGAGGCCTGCTTCGCCTGCGGGGCAACCGGGGTGCGCGTGGCCCGCGATCCCGCAGAGCGCGCTGACCTCTGGCGCGGCCGCAAGCACGCCATAGGCGCCCTGGGCCACATCGCGCCCAACTACTACATCCTCGATGGCGTCGTCCCCCGCTCACGTCTCGTCGACGTGATGGCGCGCGTAACGGCGATTGGCGCCGAATACGGCCTTGCCATCGCCAACGTCTTCCACGCTGGCGATGGCAACCTGCACCCCTGCATCCTTTTCGACAGCCGCGAACCCGGCGCCACGGAGCGCGTGCTCAAGGCTGGCGGAGCGATCATGCAGGCATGCGTCGAGGCCGGGGGCGCCCTCTCCGGGGAGCACGGCATCGGCTACGAGAAGCAGCGCTACATGCGCTGGCTCTACAACGACGACGACCTGGAGAACATGGGCAGGCTGCGCGGCGTTTTTGGCAATGCGGGCGGCTTCAACCCCTGCAAGGTGCTTCCTTCGGGAGCGGGCTGCGGTGAGCTGGCCCGCCAGCAGGCTGCCCTTCGTGCGGCCGGGCCCGACGCCTATGTCTGAGCCCGGCGCCGCTGGCGGTAGAGAGATCGCGGGACAGGAAGCGGCGGAGGTACTCGCTCCCCACTCCCTGGACGACCTCGCTGGAATGCTCCGCGATTCCCCATACGGAACACTCGTGCCCGCCGGTGGGGCCACGAGGCTGGAACTTGGCAACCCTCCCTCGGGTCGCTTCGGCATCGTCGACCTGCGGCGCACGCTGGCCGCCGAGCCACAGCACCGCAAGGACGACCTGACGGTGACCGTGGGCGCGGCCATGACCCTCGCCGAGATAGGCGAGCTCCTTGCCCCCGCAGGACAACGCCTGCCGCTCGACCCGCCCCTGCCGGCCCGCGCCACCATCGGCGGCACCCTGGCCGTTGGCTCGGCCGGGCCGCTGCAGACACGTTTCGGGCTCCCACGCGACCTGTTGCTGGGCGTGGCTGTCCTCAGAGGGGACGGAGTGCTGGTGAAGGCGGGCGGGCAGGTTGTGAAGAACGTGACCGGCTACGACCTGATGCGCCTTATGTGCGGTTCGCTCGGCACGCTGGGGATTCTCACACAGGCCACACTGCGCGTGTCCCCGCGGGTGGAGACGGCAGACATGGTGGTGGAGGTGCGCACGGCGGCGGACGCCCTGGCGTGCGCGCGCCAGCTGCAGATGACCGGGATCCTGCCCGAGGTCGCCGAGTTCGCGATGCACGACGACTCCTGGAAGGGGCTGATTCGCGTGCCGGCCGGGGCGGGGCGGGCCACCCGCGATCTTCTCGGGGGGCAGGCCACCGGCGCGCCACCGCACTTCTACGAATCGCTTCGCGACGCCGGCGCTGGCCCCGAAAGCGTGCTTGCGCTGCGCATCAACACGGTCCCCTCGCGGCTGGCCGCCCTCGCCCGCGAGGTCGCGGCGATGTCTCCCTCCGCGGCCAGCATGCGCCCGCTGATGGGCGGGCTCAGAGCTCACTGGGAGAGCGCCGGGCTCCCGCCCTTGAGGACATTCGAGCCGCAACTGCAGCGTCTTCGCGCCCTCGTGCGGCCCGATGGCGGCGCCGTGGTGGTGGAGCGCATGCCGGCCAGCTTTCGCGCCACCGTGGACGCCTGGGGCGACCCGCCCCCATCCCTCGGCCTGATGCGCGCGACCAAGGCCGCCTTCGATCCCGGCGGCCGGCTCAACCGGGGGCGCTTCGTTGGCGGAATCTAGGGGCAACTGGCCGCGGTCGAACGATCTGCCCTCCATGGAGGCCCTCTCGCGCTGCGTCCACTGCGGCCTCTGCGTCACGAGCTGCCCCACCTACATGGTGACCGGCCTCGAAACCGAATCGCCGCGCGGGCGCATCTACCTTGCGCGCGCTGTCTCCGAAGGGCGACTGGCGATCACTCCCGCGGTGCAGGCCCACTGGGACCTTTGCCTGCAGTGCCGCGCCTGCGAGGCCGTCTGCCCGAGCTCGGTGCCGTACGGGCAGATCATCGAGAAGGTACGCGCGCAGACTGCCACCCGGGGAGCCACCTGGCGATGGCGCCCCCGGATGCGGCGCCTGTTGCTCCGGCATGTGGTTGGCCGCCAGCGGTCACTTGCAGTGGCGCTTGCCCCCGTCCGCCTGTACGCCCGGTTCCCGCTGCGCGGGCTGGTGAGGAGGACGGGAGTGCTCCGCCTGCTCGGGCGCCTGGGGCAGGCCGAAGCGCAGCTCCCATCGCGCCCTGGCCGGCCCTTCCGCGCTGGCCAGGCGCTGCCCGCGCCGGCAGACCCGCGGGGCGAGGCGCTGCTCTTCACCGGCTGCGTCATGGCAGAGCTGTTCGGCGAGGTCCATCGCGCCACCGGCCGCGTCCTCGCCCGGAACGGCATCGCGGCACGCGCGCCCCGGGGGCAGGTCTGCTGCGGCGCCCTTCACGCTCACGACGGTGACCTCGAATTCGCCCGGCGCCTCGCAAGGCGGAACATCGAGGCCTTCGAGCGGGAGCCGGGTCTGCCCGTGGTCCTCAACTCGGCCGGCTGCGGAGCGGCCATGAAGGAGTACGGCGCGCTGCTTGCCGATGACCCTCGTTTTGCGGAGCGGGCGCGGCGCCTGGCTGCCCGGGTGACGGACCTCACGGAGCTCCTCGCCTCGCTCGGGAGCGAAGTCCCCGCCCGCTTTCACGGCACGGTCACCTACCAGGACCCCTGCCACCTGGCGCACGCGCAGCGCATCACCGCCCAGCCGCGCCAGCTTCTGGGGAGCATCGAAGGCTGCAACCTTGTTGAGACGCAAGGGGCTGACACCTGCTGTGGCGCCGCCGGGATCTACGGCCTGGTGCAGCCCGCAATGTCGGCGGCCCTACGCGCACGCAAGGCCCAGGCGCTCCGCGATGCCGCCCCGGATGCTGTTGTCACCGCCAACCCCGGCTGCCAGCTCCAGCTCCAGGCGGCGGCCCGGGAGGCTGGCCTCGGCGCCCGCGTGTTGCACATCGCCGAGCTCCTCGATGAGGCCTACCGGCTGGCCGGTGAGGGTCCTGCCTCCCGGCGTGGCTAGAAGCCGGCCCTCCCGCCGCGTCCCCCCAGCCGCGGGTCAAGCGCGTCCCGCAGGGCGTTGCCGGGTGGGTTGCATACTGCGATGGACCGTTCGCGCGCGTGTGGCTAGACTGCCTGACATCCGGGCCACCGGCGGCAACGTATTGATTCGCAGGAATCCAGTGCGCGGATGGCAGTGATAAAAGGGAGGGAAAATATCCATGCGAGATCAGAGCAACTACTGGACGCGGCGTCTCAGCGCCAATCGCCTATCGCGCCGGCGCCTTGTTGGCGGCGCGGCAGCCGCCGGAATGGGCGCGGCCGCCTTCGGCCTGGTCGGATGCGGCGACGATGACGACGATGGTGGTTCGCCAACTGCAACGGTGAGCACGGGCGGGACCACTGCGGCCGGCAGCCCGACGGCGGCAGGGACTCCTGCCTCTGCAATCGTCGATGGCGGCGTCGCCCGGTCCGTGTTCCTCGGCGGTTCCCAGTTCGACTCGGTGGACATACACCGCGGCCAGCGCGATGAAGTTGGCTGGCTTTCCGGCTCGGTGCTCAGCAAGATCGTCCGCTTCTCGAATCCCGATGCGGGAGACATTGAGGCCGACCTGGCGGAGAAGTGGGAGACCCCCGACGCAACGGTCTACACGTTCAATCTTCGCAAAGGCGTGAAGTGGCAGAACACACCACTCACCAACGGCCGCGAGCTCACCTCGGCCGACATCAAGTGGAACATTGAACGTCAGCAGGCCGGCAAGCTCGTCGACGGCAGCACGCCCAAGTTCCGCTTCCAGTCCGACTACGCCGGGATCAAGGTCGAGACGCCGGACAATTACACGGTGAAGATGACGCTCCCTGCCCCAAATGGTAGCTTCCTCATCCGCCAGGCGGCGTTCTTCGCCGGTGTCCCGAACCGCGAAGCCACCGAGAAGTTCGAGGGCAGCCACACCACCCTCACCGAAGAGGCGATGCCCGGGACGAGCGGCTACATCCTCAAGCAGTGGCGTACCGGCAAGGATATCGTCCTCCAGAAGAACCCCGATTACTGGGAGAAGGGCCTCCCTCACCTCGATGGAGCGATCAACCCGTGGGGCCTCTTCGAAGACCCCAATGCCCACCGCCTGGCCTTTGAGCAGAAGCTCGTCGATGTCTGGAACGCCCCCGATGCGTCCCTCACGAAGAAGGTTCTCGACGACAACAAGTCGAACATGTATGAGTCCCTGACCGGCATCTCGAACACGGTGCTCATGCACCTCAACGTTCATAAGCAGTTCAAGGACCCGCGCCTGGTGAAGGCGATGAACATGGCCGTCGATCGGCGGGCCATGATCCAGTCGTTCCACCAGGGGCTGGGGCAGGTCAGCGGCGTGGTGCCGTGGCTCCAGGAAGGGTTCGCCATCAAGCCCGACGACCTGATAAAGCTCCCCGGGTACCGCACCGACCGCGCCGTGGAGATAAAGGAGGCGCGCGAGCTCTGGAACGCCGGCGGTGGCCCGGCCCTGGGCGAAGTAGACATCAAGGGCGTGGAGACGTGGACCGCCGTCTGGCCCGATACCTACCAGATCATCGCCAAGATGTTCAACGACTCCCTTGGCGTGTCCCAGTTCAAGTCCACCAAGTGCACCTACAACGACGACATCATCCCCAACCTGCCCAAGGGCGAATACCCGAACTGGATAGCCTGGACGAACGCCGTCAACTCGCCCGACCCCAGGCGCGACCTCTACTCCAGCTTCCACTCCAAGGGAAGCCAGAACTGGAGCAAGGTCAACAACCCGCAGCTTGACAAGCTGATCGACGATGCCCTCGTGACGGCCGACCTGGCAAAGGCGCGGGCCCTCGTGCTCGACGCCCAGAAGATCCTCATGGAAAACGCCATGTTCGGCGCGGTTGTCCTCTATAACTACATCAACCGGTACGCGAACTGGAACTTCGCCCATCGGCCTCTGAAGACGCAACCGTCCGCGGGGAAGGCGGGTGCGGGGTACTGGAACACGGCTGGCGCTCACCTCGCCTTCAAGAATTCGTGGCTCGACCCCAAGGACCCGAGCTACTCGGACGCGGTCAAGGGCCGCAAGCTCGGCTAGCCCGGCACGGGACCTGAACAAACCATGCCACTACCAGGGAACCGGACTTGACCAACTACATCATCCGGAGGTTGTTGCTCAACGTCCTGGTTCTCTGGTTCGTGGCCACCATGGTCTTCTTTGGCACTCATGCGCTCCCGAGCGACTTCGCCCAGAAGCGCATCGCCTCCACCATGACGGGGGCCTCCCAGGTGGAGGCCATCGCTTACGCCCGCCACGAGCTCGGGCTCGACAAGCCCCTCTGGCAGCAGTACGTGGACTATATGGGTGAGCTCGCCCGCGGCGACCTGGGCCACTCCTACGAAAGCAAGCTCAGCACCTGGACCGAAGTCGGGCGCCGCGTCACCACGACGCTGGAGCTCGGGATAATGACCCTGCTCATCTCCTTCTCCATCAGCATCCCCATCGGGATTATCAGCGCGGTCAAGCAGAATACGTGGATCGACTACCTGCTGCGGGGCGTGGCCATCCTGGGGGTGGCGATGCCCGTCTTTGTCGTCGCCATCTTCCTTTCGCTGGTCGTGATCAAGTTCGACCTCTTCCAGATAGACGTGCTCGGCCGGCCGCATTTCTGGACCGACCCGCTTCGCGCCCTCCAGCTCTACATCATCCCCGCTATCGCCGGGGGAATCGCGGGCGGCGCCGGCATCATGCGGCTGCTACGTTCGCAGATGCTCGAGGTGATGCGGCAGGACTATATCCGCACGGCAAGGTCGAAGGGCCTCCGCGATGACACCGTCTGGATCCGGCACGCCCTGAAGAACGCCATGCTGCCCATCGTCACCATCATGGGCCTCACCATCAGCGGCATCGTCGGCGGCCAGATCATCCTTGAGACGATGTTCAACATCGATGGCATGGGCCGCTTCCTGTTCGCCCGGTTGAACCTGCGCGACTTTCCGCCATTCCAGGGCACCGTCATCATCATCTGCTTTGTGCTGGTGACGGTGAACCTCCTGGTCGACATCCTTTACGCGTGGCTCGACCCGCGAATCCGCTACACATAGGGGACCGCCATCGTGGCCCAGGCCGAACAAGCAGCCGCACCTCTCGCAAACGACGCCATTGGGTTCGCCCGGCGCCGCACCTTCGGCAGCGTGCTGCGGCAGACTGGCAGGCTGGCCGCGAGGAACAAGCTCGGCGCCTTCGGCGTGATGCTTGTCATCGTCGTCCTGGGCGTGGCCATCCTCTCGCCGTGGATAAAGCGCTACGACGACAATCGCCAGTTCCAGACCGTCAACCCGAAGTTCAACCCGACGGCGAACCCGCTCGATATCGCTGAGAACCCCGAGCTCGGGTCGCCCCACATACTCGACCGCTGGGAGAGCCCCCTCGGGTCGGACCACTGGCTCGGGACCGACGCCTACGGCCGCGACCTCTACGCTCGCATCGTGGCCGGCGCCCGGCTGGCGGTCATTATCGGCGTGGGCGCATCGATCATCGCCGTGCTTTCGGGCACGCTCGTCGGGCTGGTCTCGGGCTACTTCGCAGGCAAGTTCGACCTCATAGTCCAGAGGCTCGTCGACTCGATCCAGGCGTTCCCGGGCCTCGTTCTCCTAATGCTCATCGTGTCGGTGATGGACCAGCCGAGCCTGTTTCTCACGGTCCTCGCCCTTGGCTTCCTGGGCTTCGCCGTCTGCGTGCGCATCGTCCGGTCGTCGGTGCTCGCCGTCTCGCAGGCGGCCTTCGTTGAAGCGGCGCGCTCCTACGGGGCCGGGGATGTGCGCATCATGCTCCGGCACGTCCTGCCGAACGTGCTCGCCTCCGTGCTCGTTGTGTTCTCCATCAGCATCGGCGCCTACATCCTCGCCGAGGCGTCGCTCTCGTTCCTGGGGCTTGGCCCGGCCGACAAGACCACCTGGGGCAAGATGGTGAATTCCGGGCGCAACTCAATTGACCTCCACCCCTGGGAATCGGTGCTGTCTGGTGCGGCCATCACGATTGCCGTGCTGGGCTTCAACCTTGCCGGCGACGCGATCCGCGACGAGATAGACCCGCGCCTGCGCGGCCGGTAGCCATCGCGGGGCATCCGCACATCGCTCGCGCCAGGGCCCTCAGCCGCGCGCGGCGCGCTCCAGCCCGGCGATGTCGAGCTTCTTCATCTGGAACATGGCGGCGTACACGCGCTCGGCTCTCGCCGTGTCCGGGCCCCCCACGAGATCTTCCCAGGCGCGGGGGGCGATCTGCCACGAAAGCCCGAACCTGTCTTTCAGCCAGCCACACTGCTGCGCTGCGGGGTCACCGCCATCGGAGAGACGGTCCCAGTAGTAGTCAATCCCGGCCTGGTCATCGCAGAGCACTTCGAGCGAGACCGCCTCGTTGAACGTGAAGAGCGGCCCGCCGTTGAGGGCAAGGAACGCCTGCCCGTTCAGCTCGAACGCGACCGTCATCACCGAGCCCGGCTCCCTGCCGTGCATCTCGCGTCCCGCGGCCGGGTAGCGGGTGATGGCGCCCATCTTCGAGTCGCGGAAGATTCCCGTGTAGAAGGCCGCCGCCTCCTCAGCCTGGGAGTCGAACCACAGGCACAGGCGGATGGGGTTGGACATGGCTGCATTCCTCCGTGGGCTGGTCCCGGCACGATCGTAGCTCATCGCGCGCGTGGCCCTACCCCGCGGCGCCGGCCGGGTCGAGATAGGCCTGCGCATCGAGATGCTGGTCCCAGAAAGGGGCCGGCTGCGGGCGCCCGCCAAGGTCCTCCCGCCGGAACACCTCCGAGCGCTGCAACACCCAGTCGACCACCCCGCCCCCTCCGGCTGCGAGGAGCGCCTGTTGCGCCTCCATGATCAGCGCACGGCGGGCGGCCTCGTCGAATTCGGCGACGGCCTTTGCCAGCAACCGGTCCACCGCGTCGTCGCGAACACCCAAGGCCGCCGCGCCACGAGACGTGGATGCGTAGTTCTCCGCAAGGAACCGGGCCGGGTCGGGGCCGGGCAGGGCTGGGCCCCAGCCGAACCAGAACCGCGCCTTCCCGTTCCCGTAGGCGCCCTCGGAGGCCTTCCGCGAGATGACCGGATAGGACTCCACCGCAGGGCGGAACTGGCCGGTGCCGATCGCGTCGTTGAGCATGCCCGTCACCACCGAGCTCGCGCTGTAGAGGGGGTCGAAAACGCTCGGGAAGTCGACAATGACCGGGCCAAGGGAGGGGCCTCCTCCGGCCTCCCAGAGGGCGCGCGCCTCGCGCGAGTCTTCGGCCAGGTCTGGCCGGTAGCCAGCGAAGCGAGCGAGCACGGATTCGGGCAGCGCGAACGAAGGCAGCGCGGGCGCGACGGGCCCGGCGGCAGTGGCGCGGCCGCCAAAGAGCCGCATGGCCAGCTCCATCCGGTTGAGCGCCGCGCTCAGGGCCATGCGCAGCCGGGGGTCGTTCCACGGCGGCGCACCTACGCTGAAGGTCGAGATGACCGGGCTGTCCTCGAAGCGCGCCAGCTCCACGAAGCGTTGGCGGGCCCCGGTCCGGATGCGCGCCGCATCGCGCCGATCGCGGACAAGGGCCTCGTCCAGCTTCCCGTCGATGAAGCGCTCCACGACGTCGAACGGCTGGCTGATTTCGAGCCCGTTGGGGACGGGGGGCGCGTGCATCGCGCCATGGGCGTCGAGGACCAGGGCCCCGCGCTCGTCGAAGCCGCGGAAAACGAACGGCCCCGACCCCACCACGGTGTCGGGGGCCAGCTCGTGCCAGCGGACGCCGAAAGCCTCCACCGCCTCGGGCGCCTGCACCAGGGCAAAACGGCCCGCCAGCGTCTGGAGCAGAAACGGGTCAGGCCGGGCAGTCCGGATGGTCACCTCGCTCGCTGAGGTGGCCACGACCCCGGAGAGGCCGGCGTAGTCCCATGGGCGCTGCGACACGGGCAGCTCACCAGCGCGGGCGAGCTGGAGCGATCGCTGCACGCTGGCGGCGCAGTCCTGCGCAGTGACGGAGCGGCCCATCAGTGGCCAGCGGTCCTGCCAGCGGGCCCGCGAATCAAGGTGCAGCACCAGCGTGGACTCGTCAGGTTGCTCCCATCGCCCGGCAAGGTCGCCGCTGAGCGACGGCGCTGCGAAATCGGCCCAATGCACGAGGCGGGAGTGCGTCCGGCCAAGCAACTCAACCAGCGAGGGCTCGCCCGAGCGCTGGGCGTCGAACGTGTCGAAGTTGAACCCCACCGGGGCCGCGAACCTGGCGGTCCCGCCTCGCCGGGGGAGCGGCGTTGGCGTTGGCGAAGGGGTGGCGCCAGCCGCTGGCGATGGCGTGGACGAAGGCGAGGGGCGGGCCTTCTCCGGGCTACCCTGGCGAAGGGCCAGCGCGGCTACCCCGGCGCCTGCCCCCGCTACGCCGATCGCGATGGCGCTGCCGAGGGCCTGGCGCCGCGTGATTCGCCTCATAGGCCGGCAGAGACGTGGCGATGGCCCTCCGCGAGCCGGCCGGCATCCGGGCTCAGGCAGCACTCGATCGCCTCGTGGAGGGCCTGTGTCTCGGGCTGGAGCGTCACGTGCCCGATGCTGAAGCGGTCGCGGAAGAGCGCGGTGAGGTCGGTCAGGACGTGCTCCGCGCAGGAGACGTCCTCCATCTCCACGTGCGCGCTCAGTGCCGGGAAGGCAGGGGCAATCGACCAGACGTGCACGTCATGGAGATCGACCACACCACGGACCTCCCGGGCCGCCGAGGCAAGGGCGACGGGATCGAGGCCGGCGGGTGCGCTTTCGAGGAGGATCTCCGCCGCCTGGCGAAGAAGGTGGACCGCCCGGGGCACGATGAATGCTGCTATCGCAAGGGCGACGATGGCGTCCACGCCGCTCCACGCGCCCAGCGCTATGGCCACCGCCGAGGCGATGACGCCAATTGACCCCAGCGCGTCGGCCACGGCTTCGAACATGGCGGCGCGTGCGTTCAGGTTGGCATGTGCGTGGCCGTGCAGGAGCCGCATCACCACGAGGTTGATGAGCAGGCCGGCCGCGCCAGTTGCGATCACGGGCAAAGTGTCGACTGAATGCCCATCGCCCAGGCGCCCAATCGATTCATAGACGATGTAGGCCGCGATGGCGAGAAGAAGCAGCACATGAACGGGCACAACCAGCACTTCGAGGCGGGCGTATCCGTAGGTGCGCCGGTCGTCGGCGGGGCGGCGGGCAAGCAGGGCGGCGCCAAGCGCCAAGGCCAGCCCGGTGGCGTCCGTCATCATGTGCCCGGCATCGGCAACCAGCGCCAGCGACCCGGTCACCGCCCCGGCGACCAGCTCGACGCCTACGAACCCCGCCGTCAGCACGAGGCCCAGGGCGAGCGCTCGCGGCGCCGAGGCATGCTGGTGGTGATGGTCGCTCACATCGTAATCGTAGCAGACACGGGCCTGCCATCCCCTTTCGCGGCCCTTCCGAGAAGGGGAACAGGGGCCCTATAGTCAGATGATGGCCGGCTCCGAACTCACCATCCTCACCTACAACATCTACAACCACCACGAAGGCGAGAATGCCTTCGCACATCGGCAGCAGCTCGTGATGGAGACGATCTCCTCCGTGGCGGCAGACGTCGTTTGTCTGCAGGAGGCGCCATCGACGGCGTTCCTGCGCGCGCTCGTTGACTACCTTTCGAGGCGGCAGGAACGGCATCTGCGCCTCGCCTGCGCCGAGATGCGCCGTACCGATGGCTGGCGGGAGCACATCGCCGTGATCCATACCGGGACGGCACGCGCCGCGACGGTTCATCTCTCGCCCACGGGCGAGAGCATCGGCATCTCGGTGGCCGTAGCCGCCGGCCAGGGCGTGCGCATCGCATGCGTGCACCTCAACCCCCACGATGCAGAACTGCGCCGGGCGCAGGCCGCCCGTCTCGCCGGCGAGCTCGGAGGCCAGGGCGCGACCGTGGTTGCCGGCGATTTCAACGCCACCCCGGGTGGCAGGACTCTCGCTGCATTCGAGGATTCGATGCGCCACCTCGCGCCCGCAAACGGCGTCACTTCCACATTTCCGACGGCAATGCGCGCTGACCCGGGGGGTGCTCCCGGCGGCGTGCTCGACCACATCCTCGGGCACGGCGTAGGCGTCGATGATTGGGGCGTGGCCGGGGACGCACCGGTCAGCGGCCGCTGGCCAAGCGACCACCTGGGAGTCTGGGCCCGGATCCGCCTCGATCCCTGACACCGGGCACAGAGGGGACAACCTCCTGTAGAGTGAGTGCAGGGCCGCCCGGGACCACCGGGGGCCTTTTTGGAGTCGCGCACTGCCAGGCGAGCTCGCAGGAGTCACGGAGTTGCTTGCCGGCGCCGTAGCCCCGTTCTCTCCGGGCGGGGACGGACCCGTGTGCCTCGGCGTACCCGAGACCGCGAAGGCAGCTATCACCGCGGCGCTCGCATCCCGCTGCCATGGGCCGGTTCTGCTGCTCGCTCCAGCGCCCGCCCGCGCCCAGTCGCTCTTCGAAGAGCTGGCGCTCTTTCTCCCGGACCTCCCCCTGGCCCGCCTCCCCGAGCGCGAGTCGCTCCCCTACGAGCTTGCGCGCACCGACCGCGCCGGCCGGGTCGAACGCGCCCGCGCCCTCGCGCTGCTGGCCGGGAGCGACCCCGGCGTTGTCGTGGCCTCGTGGGCGGCCGCCTCGGAGCGCTGCGCCGGGCCCGGCGAACAACAGTCCGGCGGCATCGAACTGCACACCGGGCAGCGCCACGAACCGCTGCGACTGGTCTCCGAGCTTGAGGGCCTTGGCTACGAGGCCGGCTACCTCGCGGACGAGCCGGGGACTGTCGCCCGGCGTGGCGGCATCATCGATATCTGGCCGGCGGGAGGAGAGCACCCTTTTCGCATCGAGTTCCTCGGGAACGAAATCGAGAGCATCCGGCGCGTGGAGCTATCCACCCAGCGCAGCATCGAACACGCCGGCGCCGTCCGCATCACACCCCTGGCGACAGGCACCCGCGCCGCCCGCGATGCCGCTCGCACACTGCTTGACCGGGCGGGAATGCAGGGAGGGGAAGAGGTCCGCGAGCAGCTCGAGCTTGTGGCTGGCGGCGAACGCAGCGACTTCGAGGACTTCCTGGAGCCGCTCCTCTCCCGGTCCACCGCGCTCGACCACCTCTCGCCATCGGCGATGCTCATCATCGATGACCACGACGACGGCCGCGAAGCGCTGGCACGGCTCGGCGAACAGATTGAGCGCGCACGCGCCGAGCAGGAGGCGCGTAGCACCATCCCGCCGGGCCTTCCCGCCCTGAATGCAGACGCCGCTGAGTTCGCGGCCGCAGTTGCAGCGTGGACGAGAGCCGTTCGCCTGCAACGGTTTGGCACAGAAGAGCTGGGTGCGCACCGACCGCCCCTGGTAGCGACGCCGGGCTTCGCCGGCAAGCTCAAGCCCCTTGCCCGGCAGCTGCAGGTATGGGCCGGGCAGGGCATGGCGGTGGTCGTCGCCTCGCAGCAGGCGCTGCGCATCGCCGAGCTGATGGATGAGGACGGAATCCCCTGCACCCTCACTCGCACCCTGCCGGGGCCACCGCGCGGCGGGGAGATCGCTGTGGTGCCCCTGGCGGTCGCGGGGGGCCTGACCCTCGAAGCGCAGCTTATCCTCATCAGCGACACGGAGATCTTCGGCTTCCGCAAGCGGCGGCGGCCATCGCGCCAGCGAACGGGAATCAGGAGCGACCTCATCTCTTCCATCGAGGAGGGCGACTACCTGGTCCACGCCGACCATGGCATCGCTCGCTTTGGCGGGCTTGTGCGGCGCTCCATCGATGGCCTCGAACGCGAGTACCTGGAGCTGCAATACGCCCAGGGCGACCGCCTCTACGCTCCCGTGGACCAGCTTGAGGCGGTCAGCCGTTACGTTGGTCCGACGGGACAACCGCCATCGCTCACGCGACTGGGTTCGGGCGAGTGGTCCCGTGCCCGGCGCAAGGTGCGCCAGGCAGTGGTCGAGATGGCCCAGGATCTGCTCGAGCTATACGCAAAGCGCGAGGTGGCCCAGGGCTTCGCCTTCCCGCCCGACAACGCCTGGCAGATGGAGATGGAGGCCGCCTTCCCGTTCGTCGAGACCCCGGACCAGCTTGAGGCCATCCATGCGGTCAAGGGCGACATGGAGCGTTCGCGGCCGATGGACCGGCTCATCTGTGGCGACGTCGGCTACGGGAAGACCGAGGTCGCCATCCGGGCGGCGTTCAAGGCCGTGATGGCGGGAAAGCAGACGGGCGTGCTCGTCCCCACGACGGTGCTCGCCGAGCAGCACGGCGCCACCTTCCGCGAGCGCACCGCTGGCTTCCCGGTCCGGGTGGAAGTGCTCTCGCGCTTCCGCAGCGAGCAGGAGCAGCGAGAGATCGTGACCGCCACGGCCCGCGGCGAAGTTGACATTCTCATCGGCACGCACCGGCTCCTCCAGAAGGACGTCGAGTTCAAGGACCTCGGGCTGGTGATCATCGACGAAGAGCAGCGTTTCGGCGTCGCTCACAAGGAGCGGCTCAAGGAGATGCGCGCGGAGGTTGACTTCCTCACCCTTTCAGCCACGCCTATCCCCCGGACGCTGCAGATGTCCCTGGCCGGCATCCGTGACATGAGCACGGTGATGACACCCCCGGAGGAGCGCTTGCCCATCCGCACCTACGTCATGGAGTGGGACGACGAGATTATCCACGAGGCCGTCGACCGCGAGCTGCAGCGCGGGGGCCAGGTGTACTTCGTGCACAACCGCGTGCATGACATCGAACGCGTTGTGGCCCGCATCCGCAATATCATCCCCGAGGCCAGCATCGGCGTGGGACACGGCCAGATGCCCGAGGAACAGCTCGAGCGTGTGATGATGGAGTTCAGCGCGGGCGACCATGACGTGCTTGTTTGCACGACGATCATCGAGAGCGGCCTCGATATCCCAAACGTGAACACCATCATCATCGACCAGGCGAATCAGCTGGGGCTGGCCCAGCTTTACCAGCTGCGCGGGCGAGTTGGCCGCGGCGCGAACCGGGCCTACGCGTATCTGCTGTACAACCGCGATCGTGCCATGGGCGAGAGCGCGCAGAAGCGGCTCGAAGCCGTGTTCGAAGCCACCGAGCTCGGCGCCGGCTTCCAGATCGCGCTGCGCGACCTCGAGATCCGCGGTGCGGGAAATGTGCTCGGAACAGAGCAGAGCGGCCACATCGCCAGTGTCGGCTTCGACATGTACTCGAAACTCGTGGCCGAGGCGGTCAGCGCCCTGAAGCAGGCTTTCCGGCCCTCGGCAGAGCCACCGCCTCCCCCGCTGCCACCCGCTCCCGCGATCGACCTGCCGCTGAGCGCCCATATCCCCGCCAACTACATCTCGGACCTCCACACCCGGCTCGCCGTCTACGAGAGAATCGCGAGCATCGAGGCCGCCGAGGGCGTCGGTGAAATGCACGGGGAACTCCATGACCGGTTTGGGCCAGTGCCGCTTGCCGTGGACAACCTCCTCTACATCCAGCTCCTGAAGACCGTAGCGCGGCGGGCACGGATAGAGAGCATCAACACCGCCGAGCAGATGTTCCACATGCGCGTGCGTGGCGGCCTCAGCGATGAGCAGCGGCGGCGCGTCTCGGCCCTCGGCCTGCCGGGGGTGATTGCAGGACAAAACCAGGTGAGGGTCGACCGCGTCACCCACGCCACCGATTGGATGGCGCTGCTCGTGCGAGTCGCCCGCACCCTCGCCGCCCCCTGACGCCCGCGACAGGCGCCGTCACACTGTGCTGTAATGCGCCCACTATCCGGATGCGGAGGGACCAGTTGGACGAGCTCAACACCGCACAGCGGGTCTTCGTCAGCTACATCGACAAGTCGCGTGAGTACTACCTCGCCCAGGGATTCGGCAATCCATACCGCTGGGCCCATAACCGGGAGGCGCCCTTCGCGCGCCTGTCGCGCCCGCTGGCTGCATGCCGCATCGGGCTGGTGACCACCGCCATGCCGCTGGAAGGCCGGGACGGCGTGCCGCCCGCCGAAGCACCGGAGAAGGTGACCTACGCGGCCCCCCTCGACCCGGCGCCGGCCCGGCTCTTCACCCAGGACCTTGCCTGGGATAAAGAGGCCACGAACACCGACGACCTCGGTTCGTACTTCCCGGTTCACAGGCTCCGGGAGTTTGTGGTTTCGGGCCGCATCGGCAGCCTCTCACCCCGGTTCTACGGCGTTCCCACGTCTTACAGTCAGCGCCAGACCAACGCCATTGATGCCCCGGCCCTGCTCGGCTGGTGCCGTGAGGACAGTGTCGATGCCGCACTGCTGGTTGGCCTCTGACCGGTGTGCCACCAGACCGTGAGTCTGGTCGCCCGGCACCTGGAAGCGAACGGCATACCGACAGTGGTACTTGGCTCCGCGCGCGACATCGTTGAGCAGTGCGGCGTGCCCAGGTTCCTCTTCACTGACTTCCCACTGGGGAATCCCTGCGGAGCACCAGGCGACGCCGGGATGCAGCGAACCATCGCGGGGATGGCGCTTGACCTTCTCGAATGCGCCGCTTTTCCCCGCACCACGGTCCAGACCCCTTTCGCGTGGCCAAACGAGGCCTGGCGGGCAGGCTACATGCGCATCAGGCCCGAAGACGCCGCCCGCATGCAGAAGATGGGGGAGGAGAGACGCCGCGAACAGGGTGAGCAGAAGGCTCGTGCAGCCACAGAAAGGAGCCGACTTTGACTATCGTTGTCCTGCGCAGCTTTACTATCGAAAAGGGCACGTTCACTGAATTCGAGCGGCTCTCGCGCGAAGAAGTCTGGCCCTACATGGAGGCGCGCGGCTGCAAGATCCTTGGGCTCTTCCAGAATCTGCACGGCGGCCCCAGCGACGAAGTCCTGACGCTTACGGCCTACGATTCCCTTGCCCACTGGGAATCGACGAGACTCAACGTCCCTCCCCCGGCCGGCTCGTCCCCGGAGGTCGTTGAGCTGGCTCGGAAGGCGACCGAGGCCGGGCAGGAGCGAAACAAGTTCACGCGCGTTTCGAGCACGCGGGTGATGCGCCTGGTGACCCCCTGGGTCGACTACGGCGTGAAGCCCCTGTGAACCTGTGGACCGCTGGGAACGACGAGCAAAGAAGCTGGAAGGCCGGCGCAGCCGCATGGAGAAGCACGGCCGCTCAATCCTGACCGCTATCTCGTCCGCCGAGAAACGCCGCATCGAGGCCCTTCGCAAACGGGCAACCCGGCGCGCTCCCGGACGCCGGGACTGAGGGCACATCAAGTAGCCGGAATGGCCCGGTAGCGGGCTCACACGCAATACTGGGATTGTGCGTGCAGACAACCTGTTCACGATGCTCTCGGCGTTCCAGCCGGGATCGGCCGCCACCCCTTTCGAGAACTACTGCACCAGCGGCCTGGCCTATTTCCTCGGTCAGAAGCACCGGATGCTGGTCGCGCTCTTCGCGCAGGCAGCGGGCGCGACCGGCGAAGAGCTCGCCGTTGTCGAAGTGCAGCCGAAGCTGGCCGGTGCAGGCTTCGCTGACCTGCTGCTCACCTTCGAAGGCGGGACGCGCGCGCTCGTGGAAGTGCAGGTCGAGACCGGCGCCGATGAGAGCGCACTTCCCGCACTCGAAGCCGCGGCCGCCGAATGGCTCGGGCGGCCCGCGTTCGTAATGCTTGGACTTCGCCCCGTGGCGCCCCCTCCATGGCAGCCGCTGACATGGCTACAGGTGGTTGAAGCGCTCGAGGACGACCCCGCCCCGCTTGCCCGCCAGTTCGCCGAGTTCGTTCTGCGCGACATCCAGGGCGTTGGCCCGGTGCCACTTGACCAGGCAATCGCCACCAACCGCCTCTACGCCCTTGGCGCGGCCGCTGTCAGGCGCCGGTTTGGTGATGGTGCACGTTATGTGAATAGTTCCTCAAGACCAGTGGCCGGCCGCTACAGGTATCTTGGCACCACCTTTGCCATCGATGGCGCTGCCATGGACTGCTGGGTCGGGCTCGTCAACGAGACGGTGCCCCTCGGCGAGCACTACCACCTGATGCTGGCAAGCAAAGAGCGGCCCCTCGAACGGGCAGGCGAACACCCGCGCGCCACCGGCGATTGGAAGTGGAGCCATTGGACCGGCCTCGGCCGGGTCGTCCGGCCTCTTACTGCTGAGGCCTACGACGAGCTGCTGAGCCGCCTCGTCTGAGCGGTGGCCCTAGCCTTCCCGGAGCTTCTTCAACTGACCGGCGTGGTCGTTCAGGTGAAAGGCCACGATGCCCATGAGGTTCGTGACGCTGGTCTTGCCGAAGCGCGGCGCCTCGAATTCCGTCGCGATCTGTTCCTCGCTGAGACCATCGACCACGGCCATAAGCGCCTGGTGCGCGCTGCCGGTGCCGGCAACCGCGTCGGCCACGTCAGCGAACTGGGGCTGGCGACGCTCCGGCCCCGGTACTCCAAGCGCCGACGCGATCCCCGCGCCGAAGAACGTGGCGGCCCCTGCGATGTGCTCGGCGACCTGCCGGGCGTTCCATGCCTCCTCGCCCTCCCCGCTGGCAGCAGGCGCGCGCTCCCAGTGGGGCGCGGCCAGCTTCAACTCATCGAGATACCCATTGAGCGCATTCTGGATGTTGGCGTTGAGATCGGCGGGCGATGCCATGGGTGTCCCTCCTGACAGGCTTGTAGCCGCTAAGTGTGAGCGACGGGGACCGAACGGGCTACCAGCGGATCACACGGGGGAACCTCACGCGGTGGCGGGGCTACCGGGCATTCACGCCAGGTTCACGAGGACTCGTCCGCGGATACGGCCCTGGAGGATCTTCGCGGTGGCCTCGGCGATGCCTTCGAGCGTGGTTTGGTGGGCGATTGTGTCGAGGAGACCGCGAGGCTTCAGGTCGCCGGCCAGCCTCTTCCAGATGGCCAGCCGCAACGGCATCGGACAGAAGACGGAGTCAATCCCCAGCAGGTTCACCCCCCTCAGGATGAAGGGGAAGACGGCCGTGCTTACCGCCGTGCCACCGGTAAGGCCCGAGAGGGCGATGGAGCCGCCGTACTTCGTGGTGCGGATGAGGTAGGCGGTGGTCGAGCCGCCGACCGGGTCGACCGCCCCGGCCCAGCGTTCGTTCTCGAGCGGGCGCGGCGATTCGGCGCTAACCTCATCGCGTGAAAGCACCTCGGTTGCGCCAAGATCGCGGAGGAACTGGTGCTCCGAATCCTTTCCCGTGCTGCCGGCAACGGTGTAGCCAAGCCCGGCAAGCATCGAGACGGCCGTGCTTCCCACACCGCCAGTCGCGCCCGTAACCAGCACGGTTCCGTTCGCGGGCGTGAGCCCCATGCGTTCCATCTGGTGGACCGAGAGCGCCGCCGTGAAGCCGGCCGTTCCCAGCGCCATGGCCTCTTTCGTAGTCAGCCCCGCCGGGAGGGGCACTACCCAATCCGCGGGCACGCGCGCCAGCTCAGCGAATCCCCCGGGATGGGCCACGCCGACGTCATACCCGGTCACCACCACGGGGTCTCCCGGCTTGAAGCGCGTATCGGCGGAATCCCGCACGGTCCCGGCGAGATCGACCCCAATCGTCAGTGGATAGCTGCGCACCACCCGGCCGGCGGGAATGGAGGCGAGGCCGTCCTTATAGTTCACGCTCGACCACTCGACCCGGATGGTCACCTCGCCTGGCGGCAGCGCCGCCTCTTCCAGAGTGGTAACCCCGGCGGTGAACTGGTCATCGACCTTGTTGACAACGAATGCACGGTAAGACATTGCTCGCCCCAGCAGTGTAGATGGCTACGATTCTGGAACGCCGGGCGGCTATGGTCTCGGAGGCGGGCTAGGACTGGCGTTTTTCGCGGAGGCCTCGCTCGCTCGCCGTCTCCTTGCGGGGAGTGGCTGCCTGCCTCGCCCGCCTTGCTGCCGCCTTCGTCTCGGGGAGTGATGGGGGAGCGGCCGACTCACGCACAATGCGCGAGGCGAGCGCGGCCCCCGCTGCTGCGGCCGCCAACTCGGGCGGAGTGGTTGCGGGTGCGTTCTTCCCATTGGGCGGCGAAGCTCGCATTGCGGCTCCCACGGGCGCCTTTGCCGCCTCAAGTAGGGGACGAAGGTACCGTCCGGTGTGGCTCCCGGCCGCAAGCGCCAGCTCCTCGGGGGTACCTGTGGCGACCACCTCTCCGCCCCGATCTCCCCCGAGCGGTCCAAGGTCGATGATGTGGTCGGCCGCCTTGATGACATCCAGATGGTGCTCGATCACCACCACCGTGTTCCCGGCATCAACGAGCCGCTGCAGGACGTTCAGCAGGTGCTCAACGTCCTGGAAGCTCAGCCCGGTTGTCGGCTCATCGAGGACGTAGAGCGTCTTGCCGGTGGAGCGGCGCGACAGCTCCGAAGCGAGCTTGATTCGCTGCGCCTCACCGCCAGAGAGCGTCGTGGCCGGCTGGCCCAGGTGGATGTAGCCCAGCCCGGTCGCTTCCAGGGTTTCGAGAATCCGTTTCACGCGCGGGAAGCGTTCGAAGAACTCGTGCGCTTCTGAGACGGTCATGTCGAGCACTTCGGCGATGTTCTTGCCCCGGAAGAGGATCTCGAGGGCGTCGCGGTTGTAGCGCTTGCCGTGGCACACCTCGCAGGGGACGGTCACGTCGGGCAGGAACTGCATTTCCACAACCTTGTAGCCATCGCCAGTGCACTCCTCGCAGCGTCCCCCCTTGACGTTGAAGCTGAAGCGGCCGGCCTTGTAGCCGCGCGCCTTTGCCTCGGGAACCGACGCGAAGAGATCGCGAACGAGGGTGAACGCGCCCGTGTAGGTGGCCGGGTTCGAGCGCGGCGTGCGCCCGATGGGTGATTGGTCGATGTCCACCACCTTGTCGATGCACTCGAGGCCTTCTATTGAGTCGTGCGCACCCGGGCGCTGGCGCGCGCCATGTAACACCTGCAGCGCTCGCTTGACCAGGATCTCTGTCACGAGCGACGACTTGCCAGATCCCGACACGCCCGTAACCGCGACGAACTTGCCCAGCGGGATCTCAACGTCGACGCTGCGGAGGTTGTTCTCCCGGGCCCCGCGCACCCACAGCGACCGCCCGTTGCCCGGGCGGCGAGAAGCCGGGACAGCGATCTCCCGCCGCCCGGAGAGGTAGGCCCCCGTAATGCTGCCGGCGGATTCCCGGATCGCTTCGATGTCGCCGGCCGCGACAACGTGCCCGCCGTGGACGCCTGCGCCCGGCCCCATATCGATGATCCAGTCGGCTGCCCGCATCATCGCCTCGTCGTGCTCCACCACCAGCACCGTGTTGCCAAGGTCTCGCAGGCGTTCGAGGGTTCGAATGAGCCGGTCGCCATCGATGGGGTGCAGGCCGATGGAGGGCTCGTCGCAGATATAGAGCACACCCATCAGGGCCGAACCAATCTGGGTGGCGAGCCTGATGCGCTGCGATTCCCCGCCCGACAGCGTCCCCGAGACGCGGTCCAGGGTGAGGTAGTCGAGCCCAACATCGACGAGGAACTCCAGGCGGCCCCGGATCTCCTTCAGGATCTGGTAGGCAATGGCCTGGTCGCGCCGGCCAAGGGGGGTTTCGGGAGAAGCAAGCCGGTCGGCCCAGGCGCGTGCCGCCGAGATGCTGAGCGATGTCACCCCCGAAATGGGCTCGCCGTCCACCAGCACCGCAAGCGCCTCGGGGCGCAGCCGCCGCCCACGACATTCAGGGCACGGTCTGGCGGACATATACTTCTCGATGTCGGCCCGCACATAGTCGGAGTCAGTCTCGCGGTAGCGGCGTTCCAGGTTCCGGACTACCCCTTCGAACTTCGCGTCGTAGAACTGCTCGCGCCCCTGCTGGTTGGTGAAGCGCAACCGCAGGCGCTGTTCGCCCACGCCGTAGAGAACGGCGTTCACCTGGTCAGCGGTCAGCTCGCGCACTGGCTGGTGGACGGAGAAGCCGAAACGCTCCGCCGCCGCTTCGAGCTGCCGCATATACCAGCCGGCCACACTGGGCGACTTCGACCACGGCTCAATCGCGCCATCGGCGAGCGACTTCAAACGGTCGGGAATGACCAGGGTGGGGTCGACCTGCATTTCGACGCCAAGGCCAGTGCACTTGGGGCAGGCGCCATGGGGGCTGTTGAAGCTGAAGGTGCGCGGCTCGATCTCGCCGAATGAATGGCCGTCGTACGGGCAGGCGAAGTGCTCGGAGAAGACGCGCTCGGCCGGGATTCCGCCCCCGGACTGCGGGGCCGCACCGGCCAGGGCGATGTGCATTACACCGCCACCGAGCTTGAGCGCCGTTTCCACCGAATCGGCGATGCGGCTGGTGGCCCCGGCATCGGACCCTGGTTCGGGCACGACCAGGCGGTCTACCACCACGTCGATGTCGTGCCGCTTGTTCTTGTCGACGGCGATCTCCTCGTCGAGATCCCGCACTTCGCCGTCGACCCGCACTCGCACGAAGCCCGCCTTGCGGGCCTCTTCGAAGATCGCGGCGTGCTCGCCCTTCTTTGCCCGCGCCACCGGCGCCAGCACGAGCAGGCGCGAGCCCGGGGGGTAACCCAGGGTCGCGTCCACGATCTGCTGAACCGACTGGCGCTCAATGGGGCGGCCGCATTTCGGGCAGTGTGGCTTGCCTACTCGCGCCCAGAGCAGGCGCATGTAGTCGTAGATCTCTGTCACCGTTCCGACCGTGGAACGCGGGTTGTTGGAAGTGCCCTTCTGGTCGATCGAGATCGCCGGGGAGAGCCCGTCGATGTGGTCCACGTCGGGCTTCTCCATGAGCCCGAGGAATTGCCGGGCGTAGGCGGAGAGCGACTCGACGTAGCGGCGCTGCCCCTCCGCGTAGATCGTGTCGAAGGCAAGCGACGACTTGCCCGAGCCCGAAAGGCCCGTTATGACGACAAGCCGGTCGCGCGGGATCCGGACATCGATGTTCTTGAGGTTGTGTTCGCGGGCGCCGCGGACTTCGATGTGGTCGAGGGGCAACGGGGGCTCCCTTGAGTGGTCTTCTCGCCTGCGCGGCGTCGCAAGATCCAGTGTAGCTGCCGCCTGCCAGCGCCCCGCAAGCGTACATCATTGCGAACACGCGTTCTACTGTTCCAGGACGGGAATTGCTTCGGCAGCATGCACCTTGCCGGGGCGCAGAGTTCACTTCTGAATGCGCCAGCGGCGCGATGCGGTCGCTCGAAGCGGGGGCGGGCCTGCCTGGCGAACCCTGGCTGGCTGGCGCGTTTGCAGCTACCACACCACTGGCTAGCATCCAGCCCAATGTTCCTCAACCTTGCCGGGTCGCGACCGGTGTGGCTGCGCAGCGTCGCCACGTCGTCGTTCTGTCTCGCCGCACTTGCCACGGTATACACGGCGGTCGTGATCCCGCTCGTGGGGATTGGCCTCGTCGCTGCGAACGTCGCGAACGGGAAGGGGCTTGACGCCGCACTCGGGGGAGTCGCGTTTGCAGTGCTTGCCTGGCCGTTCGCCGTGGTGCTGGGCATCATCCCGGGAGCGGTCATCGGAGCCGCAGGCGGGCTGGCGATTGGCGCGATTCTCGCCGTCGCCGGGAAGAGGGCCGGGCCGGGAACGGGTGCGGCGATTGGCCTCGCCGTGGCTGTGGCGATCGTGACCGCTGCGCACTTGGTGGCGGCCGAAGGCCTGCTCGACTCACGTGAGACATCGGGGCCCGGGCGGCTCGTCCCCTACCTGTTCTGGCTCGCGGGCCCCGGCCTCCTTGTGATTGGCGGCCTCACCTGGACCGGGTACTCCGTTCGCCGCGTGCCGGGCGGGGCTCAAAGGGCCGGCGGTTGAGACGTCGTCCGCGGCCGGGGACCCCGGCGCCGTCACTGGACTGCGGGGGGCCCCCTTCGAAGCCGCCGTTCAAGCTCAAAGACCCACTCACGCTGCTCACGCGTGTCGGGGACAGGGCAGCCGCGTGCGGCCTCGATCCGCTCCCAGGCGGGGCCCGGCGCAACACCACCCACGACCAGCAGGCCCGCCGCGAGCGTCG
>JAANMY010000615.1_pt1 | contig 48981 bp, 48 predicted proteins | sample 7279691 | NCBI WGS metagenome assembly JAANMY01 (sample SAMN14094543, study PRJNA606508) | bioreactor metagenome | isolation source: A lab-scale SPAN reactor treating ammonium-rich wastewater day 388 | place: Ireland: Galway | collected 2018-02-07 | reverse complement strand
ACCCGAAGCCTGCTAAGTGCAGCGCCCCGTGGCATGGCGCGCATTATAGGCCGTTTTAATTAGCCTGCAAGCGCTAAAGTAAGAAAACCTGTGTTTTTGCGATCGTTCGCAGAAAAATTGGCCGAAACGCGCTTTTTTAGTACATTTACTGCATAATAACTCAGCATTGGAGGACATTATGACGATACGAGCTTATAAAGGTGTAATGCCGAAACTGGCAAATGGGGTTTATGTAGATGAATCCAGTGTGCTGGTTGGCGATATAGTAATAGCAGAAGATGTCAGTATTTGGCCTTTGGTTGCTGCCCGCGGTGATGTCAACACTATCCGCATTGGTGCCCGCACTAATATTCAGGATGGTTCGGTGCTGCATTTATCCCGTCCCAGCAAAGGTAAGCCTGAAGGCTCACCCTTGGTAATAGGTGAAGACGTTACCGTTGGCCACAAAGTAATGCTGCACGGCTGCACGCTAGGTAATCGCATCCTGGTGGGTATGGGCGCTATCGTAATGGATGACGTAATAGTAGAAGATGAGGTGATTATCGGCGCAGGTAGTTTAGTGCCGCCGGGTAAGCGCCTACACAGTGGCTACTTATATGTTGGCAGCCCGGCAAAACAAGCCAGGCCCCTGAATGACGCCGAAAAAGCGTTTTTAGCAGAATCAGCAGCGAATTATGTGATGCTAAAGAACGAGTATCTGGCTGAACGTTAAAGCCAGATCTCGCCTGCACTGTTATAACCATCTTCGGCTATGGCTTGTTCCGCCGCGTCTTCCCAGTTAAATGCCTCTGCGCGTACCTGCTGTAAAAACGTGTCGGGCTGCAACTGTGCTGGGACTGGAATAAAGCAGCACACTTTTAGCCCACCGACCAGACAACTAAAGCTAACGGCTTGTCTGGTTGCATCAAAGGCAAAGTCATTATTAAAGATCAGCTGTTGGTTCATGCCGCTTGTAACTGCTGTTGTAATAATGCCAATACCGGTGTTACATCGGGTCGTTTGCCGCGCCAGATATAAAACGCTTCTGCTGCCTGCGCGACCAACATTCCCAAACCATCGGCTTGCTGTGGCACGCCTTGTTGCTGCGCCCACTGCAAAAACAGCGTTGGTTTAGTACCGTACAACATGTCATACGCCAGTTGGCAGTGCTCCAGGTGCCGGGCTTCAATGTCAGGGCGCTCACCGCTTAAACCGGAAGAGGTGGCATTAATTACTAACTGATAAGGCTGGATGGGAATGTCATCATAACCACAGGCTGTCACCTTTTGGTCAAAATTCTTTGCTATCGCTTGGGCTTTACTCACAGTGCGGTTAGCCAGTACCAGCTTTGCCACACCCGCATCGAGTAAGGGGCCAATAGCGCCACGGCTGGCACCACCGGCGCCAAGCAGTAATACCGTTATGCCCTGCAAATTAACACCTAAGCGTAGTAAATCAGCCACCAGACCAATGCCGTCGGTGTTGTCACCGCAAAGCCGCCCTGCGCTATCTATATAAAGGGTATTCACGGCACCGGCGTGTTTGGCTCGCGCGGTTAACACATCCGCTAACTGATAAGCTTGTTCTTTAAATGGCACAGTCACGTTACCGCCTTTGCCGCCAGCAGCGACAAACTGTTGCCAACAGTCGGCAAAGCCGTCCAGCGGTGCTAAAATGGCGTCGTACTGCAGTTGCTCACTTAGTTGTTCAGCAAACTGCCGATGAATGGCCGGTGACTTGGAATGGTTTATCGGGTTACCGAATACAGCATAGCGATCCACAACACATGCCCATAAAGAAGTTAGTGCAGATGATTGTTAATAAAACCGGAGCAAATAGCAAGGCACACCCGACACCGCAACAAACGCCTTATGACATGATGGGTGGTGAAGATACCGTGCGCCGTTTGGCTAATCGCTTCTACGATATTATGGAGACGGCACCAGAAGCCGCTGAGCTGTATGCCATTCACCCACTGCCACTGGATACCATACGACAGAAATTTTTTCAGTTTTTATCTGGCTGGCTGGGCGGCCCGCCATTGTTTGAACAACAATATGGCCATCCGCGCCTGCGAGCCCGGCATTTGCCGTTTCCGGTAGACGAAAAGCTACGCGATCAGTGGATGTTTTGTATGAATAAAGCGCTGGATGAGGTGGTAGAAAATAAGACCTTGCGTGAAGGCATTCGCCAGTCGATAGGCCAACTGGCAAGCCATATGATTAATTGTTAGCCCTCTATTCGCAGCCAGTCCTGTGGCTTCAGGTAACGCTCGTATAATAAAGCCTCTGCGCTACCCGCTTCTGGCTGGTAGCCATATTGCCAGCGCACCAAAGGCGGCATCGACATTAAAATGGATTCAGTGCGACCACCACTTTGCAAGCCAAACAGTGTGCCTCTGTCATACACCAGATTGAATTCAACATAGCGGCCGCGGCGGTATAACTGGAACTGTCGCTCACGCTCGCCATAAGGCGTATCTTTACGCCGCTCAACTATCGGCAAATACGCCGGTATAAAAGCCTCACCGACAGCCCGCATTAATGCAAAACTCTGTTCAAAACCAGGTTGGTTTAGATCATCAAAAAACAGCCCACCGACGCCACGGGTTTCGCCACGGTGTTTTAAATAGAAATAGTCATCACACCACTTTTTATACACCGGGTAATATTGCTCACCAAAAGGTTCTAGCGCCGCTTTGGCTGTTTGATGCCAATGGATAACATCTTCTTCAAACGGGTAATAAGGCGTTAAGTCAAAACCACCGCCAAACCACCACACGGCGGGCTCGCCGGCTTTTTCGGCAATAAAAAAACGCACATTGGCGTGAGTAGTGGGTAAATACGGGTTATTGGGGTGGATCACCAACGACACGCCACAGGCATTAAAGCTACGGCCGGCCAACTCTGGCCGGTGTGCCGTGGCGGAGGCTGGCATATTGGCGCCAAACACATGGGAGTAATTCACGCCGGCTTGTTCAAATACCGCTCCACCGGTCAGTACACGGCTTTTGCCACCGCCACCTTCAGGGCGCTGCCAGGCGTCTTCGACAAACTGTGCTTTACCATCAGCACTCTGCAATGCTGTACAAATATTGTTTTGCAATTGCTGTAAAAACTGCTGCACGGTAGCCAGATGCTGCTGCGGTTGGTTTGTTGTCACTTTAACTCCTTACTATATCGCCGGTCAGGGCATGACGAATTTGGCTCGGCTGTGTAGCACCACCTAACGCACCGGGCACAATAGCCGCCAACATGGCGCCTAAGCTGTGTTCAAGCTCGACTTTATCGGTGATGGCAGGCTGACCGGATAAGTTGGCACTGGTCGATACCAGGGGTTTGCCATAAGTTAAACAAAGTTGCTGCACCACCGGATGCGCGCTGACGCGCACGGCTATGCTATCAAATTGCCCGGTTATCCACTTAGGTGCCGTTTGGCTGGCCGGCAGCACCCAGCTGACGTGGCCGGGCCAACTGGAAAAGATCTGATAACGTTTTTCCAGCGGTATCGCTTTGTCATCAACATAGGGCAGCAGCTGCGAATAATTGGCTGCCACCAAAATAAGGCCCTTTTCTACCGGCCGCTGCTTTATCGCCAGCAGTGCCAGCACTGCGGCTTCGTTATCCGGATCACAGCCTAAGCCATATACCGCTTCGGTGGGGTAAGCAATAACGCCACCGGCATTTAGCGCGTCAATAACAGCTTGATACAAAGACATAATGGCCCGTCACCTTGGTTAAACACAGGAAAAACGCAGTTAAAATTTTCTTCAGCGCTGCAACTGGCTATAATAGCGCCTTCACGCGCTTAGTTCATCTCGTAGATAAGGAAACAATAGATGCAAGTTGGCATTATCATGGGCTCGACGTCTGACTGGCCTACTATGAAGCACGCCGCTGATATGCTGGATAAATTCGGTATTGCCTATGAAACCAAAGTTGTTTCCGCACACCGCACACCACAGTTACTGGCCGATTATGCCAGCACAGCCGCCAGCCGGGGCCTTAAAGTCATTATCGCCGGCGCCGGCGGCGCAGCCCATTTACCCGGCATGGCTGCGGCGTTTACCAGCTTGCCGGTGTTGGGTGTGCCAGTGCAATCTAAAGCGTTAAAAGGGCTGGACTCGCTGTTATCTATAGTACAAATGCCCAAGGGTGTAGCCGTCGGCACCTTAGCCATCGGCGATGCCGGTGCCGCTAATGCCGGCCTGTTAGCGGCGCAAATTCTGGCAACCCATAGCCCGGAGCTGATGACCAAAATTGATGCCTTCCGTCAGGCTCAAACCGATATGGTACTGAGTCAGCCAGATCCATCGCAGGTGGCACTATGAAGGTGTTAGTGCTGGGCGCCGGTCAGCTTGCCCGCATGATGGCGCTGGCAGGCGCGCCACTGAATATCAGCATTAGCGCTTATGATGTTAACAGCGACAATATTGTCCATCCGCTAACCCAGCAGAATCTGGGCAATGGCCTGGCTAAGGCAATTGCCGATGCCGATGTCGTCACCGCCGAGTTTGAGCATATCCCGCTGCCGGTGCTGGCACAGTGCCAGCAAAGCGGTAAATTTTTACCCGGCGAAACGGCGATTAAAGCCGGTGGTGATCGCCGGCTGGAAAAGCAATTACTGGATGATGCAGGTGTACGCTCAGCGGCCTATCACATTATAAATACGGAGCAGGATTTTCATCAGGCCATCAGCAAGCTTGGTCTGCCATTAGTGTTTAAAAGCGCCTTAGCCGGCTATGACGGTAAAGGCCAGTGGCGGTTAAAACGGGCCGAAGATGCCACAGCCCTGTGGCAACAGCTGGACGCTTTTCTCTGTGCCGATACCAGCCAGAGCATAGTGGCTGAACAATTTATTCCGTTTTCACGTGAAGTATCCTTGATTGGCGCCCGTAATAGCCACGGCGAGGTGCAGGTATATCCACTAACAGAAAATCATCATGTTAATGGCGTGCTCAGCGTGTCGTTAGCCGTTGCCGGAAACGAACAGTTGCAACAACAGGCGCAGCAGATGTTTACTGCAGTGGCTAATCAGCTAAATTATGTCGGTGTACTGGCGATTGAGTTTTTTGACGTTAATGGCACCCTGCTGGTAAATGAAATAGCACCGCGGGTGCATAACTCCGGACACTGGACGCAGCAAGGCGCTGATGTGTGTCAGTTTGAGCAGCATCTGCGCGCCGTTTGCGGTTTACCGCTGGGTAGCACGACACTGGTTCGCCCCAGCCTGATGGTAAATATTCTTGGTGAAGACACGGTGCCACAGAGCATTCTGGCAATACCGGGCTTACATCTGCATTGGTATGGTAAAACCAAGCGCGCTGGCCGGAAAATGGGCCATATCAATTTATCTGGCGCGACCACTGCTGAGCTAAAAGCCCGCTTTGAGCAGCTAATTAGTTTGCTACCAGAAGCTGCCTTTCCTGAACTGGCGCAAATGGCCGTCAGGCTGAACTAACACCGCTGACCGGCGCTACTCTGGCGCCGGCTGCTTTACACCGCAGCCTTTATCCGCACAAAATAACTGACCTTTTTTGTCGATCAGCAGACCAAAATGGCAGGCGACGCAGTGCCCGACAACGGGCTTGTCATTGAGTAAAAACTTGCACTTCGGGTAGTTATCACAGCCCCAGAAATGTTTGCCAAACTTGTTTACGCGTTCAGTAAGCTGCCCCTGCTTGCACTTGGGGCACGCCAGCTTTTCCGCTGCTGGCTGCTCGTCCTGTTCATGCACCACGAAGTGACACTCGGGATAGTGCGTACAGCCGATAAACATGCCATAACGGCCATTTTTTACTGCCAGCGGGTGATGACACTGCGGGCAAAGCTCAGTATCTAACACTTTGACAATAGCAGTTTCATGCTGATGTAACGCTTTTGTATAGTGGCAAGCCGGATAAGCACTGCAACCGAGAAAAGGCCCGTTTTTGGACGACTTCATCACTAATGGCTGCTGACATAAAGGGCAAAGCTGCTGCTGATGCGGCAGCGAAAACAACGCAGAATGGTCACTCATAAGGTTAAAGGCCGCTTAATGCAGCGGCCCTTCTGGTTCATCAAAAATTAAATCTTCCATCTGAGCATAAGCGTTTTCATGCCCGGGCACATTAAACAACACCATCAGCACCACCCACTTCAAATCTTCCAGGCTGATACTGCTACTGTCTAAGTCCATTACCCGGTCAATCACCATTTCCCGGGTTACCGCATCCAACACGTTGATCTGCTCTAAAAACAGCAGAAAACCGCGACACTCTACATCCAGCTTGGTTTGCTCAGGCAGGCTGTAGATACGGGTGGCGTTGGAGATGCCTTTGGATAAATAGGGCTTAACATGACTTTCCTGCAGCGCAGACAGGTTGTCGAGCCACTTGAGCGCTTTAAAGATATCGTCGTCATGAAAACCTGCCCGGCTTAACTCTTTGGTAAGGTCAGCATGATTAACGTAAATGTCAGCTTCGTTGTGGATATAGTTTTCGAACAGATAAACGAGGATATCAAACATACTCAGGCACTCCTCACTTTTATGTAGCCACCAGGAACTGCTGCTACTTCACCAGCTAACTCCAGCTGCAGCAGCGTTATAGTTGCATCGGCAATCGCCATCCCGGCGCGCTGTGCAATAAGATCAACTGCGGTAACTTCATCTCCTACGTTAGCCAACAACTGGCCGGCAAACAAGTCTGATTGCTGACTTTTTTCTGTTTCTTCCTCACTCTTCAGACAACTTTTGCCAAAAAAGTGCCATTCTTCCAGTATATCGGCCACACTGGTGACCAGTTTAGCGCCTTGTTGAATAAGCTGATGACAGCCCGCCGACTGCGGACTAAAAATGCAGCCAGGCACCGCAAACACATCCCGGCTATATTCTGCCGCCAGATTCGCGCTGATAAGCGTGCCGCTTTTTAAGCCAGCTTCCACCACTATGGTGCCGATACTCAAACCAACCACGATGCGGTTACGCTGCGGAAACCACTCAGCCCGCGGTTGTACGTCAGGGAAATACTCCGACACCAGCGCCCCCTGACTGGCTATTTGCTCTGCCAGCGCTTTATTAGACGACGGATAAACCTGCTCTAAACCATGCCCCAGCACCGCTATAGTTAGCCCTCCGGCCTGTAACGCCCCTTTGTGGCTTTCACTGTCAATACCCCGCGCCATGCCGCTGGTGATCACATAACCTTGCTGCGATAACTCAGCGGCAAAGCTTTGCGCCACCTTACGTCCGGTTGGTGTCGGTGTGCGGCTGCCCACCATCGCCAATTGCTGCTGCGCCAAAATAGCCGGATCGCCTTTGATAAACAGCAGCAAAGGCGGCTGCTTGGTTTGCTTTAACAGCGGCGGGTAGCGTGGATCCTGATAGGTAATAACATGATGCTGGTCACTTTGCGCCAGCCAATACAGTGCTTTTTCTACTTTGGGGCTGGCTTCTTGTGTTAGCAGGTAAGCTTGGCGCTCGGTAAAGCCGATATTTTTCAGCGTGCTGGCTGGCAACTTTACCAGTTCAGCTAAACAGATCTGCTCGCTCAGACGTTGGAACTTCAGGCCATCCTGGCCATGCACAGTGGCTAAAGCGAGCCAGTTGCAAAGGTCTTCCATGGCAAACTGGCTCCATTATATTAACGTTACAGGTTGGCTATCGTATCACCCACCCGGATAGGTTGTTGTGTTTTGGTGACAATGCCGAAACTTAACCGCTCGGCCACTTTAAACACCATGAGCTCGCCCACTTTTTCGCGCGGCAACACTATGCTGTTATCGCCAAAACCTTTCAGCGCTTTTTGCAGTTTGTTGGCATCTTCGACATACACCGGGCCATTTTTACCATCGATCACTGTTGGCGAGTTGCGGTAAATACCCAGCATATGGCCTGCTTTCAGCTCGTTTGCGCTACCACGGTTTAATACCACGATGTCCCATTTAGAGAACTCGCGCAGGTTAGAGGTGGTATCAATAATGCTGCCGCTAACCTCAAACTCGGGCTTTTGCATAATAAAAAACGCGGGCAAGGCCTGACCTTCCAACGCCGGCATCAAGCGGTCGCCCTGCTTAATTTCGCGTTTTACGCTTAGTACGTTTAATGACGCGGCTTCTGTTGGCGACTCTTCCGTGGCTTCGCGCCCAGGCCTAAATGCTCGGGCTGTGGCAACAAGGGTTGTTTCATAACCCAGCACTTCGCCATCTTCAGTGTTGATATAAGGTTTGCCCTTGCGGTACACACCATAAGACGCGCCCGTCTCTAATACACCTTTGGCATAAATGATATGGTCGCTAACCGAGTTCTTAACATTAGCATTAGAACCAAGAATATACGGCAGTGCCGCTATTTGCTCGTCGCTTAATGCCTGTTCAAAGGTCAGATAATGCCTAATCATACTGAGTGGCAAAGTGCTAACTGCATCACCGCCTTTCATCGTTTTACGGGCGGTTGGCGACAAGCGTTTGACGTTTTCATTCACACTCAGCCGGGGCCGGCCCTGCGCATCAAAGGTTAGCGTTAAAGTATCGCCCGGAAAAATTAAATGCGGGTTATCTACCTGCGGGTTCATCTGCCATAGCTGCGGCCAAAGCCAGGGCTCATTCAGATACAGGGCAGAAATATCCCATAAGGTATCGCCCTTTTTCACCACATAGCTCGCAGGAGCATCATCGCGAATTTTTAACACATCCGCTACTACGTTAAAAAAGCCACTCATAACCAACAGAGTGACGACAGTTGCAATTTTTTTCAGCATGCCTGCATCCTTGAGCTCGATCTTGTTGTAATTATTGCACACTAAGCTGTTAATACAGCGGATTAATGGCTAAAATTAAAACATACCACAACCTTTGAAACAAAGCATATTTTTGTAGGTGCTATGGCCGTTTTACATGTTTTACATTACCCCGATGACAGATTGCGCACTGTCGCCAAACCTGTTGACAGTGTTAACGCTGAAATTAAACAACTGGTCGCCGACATGCTGGACACGATGTATGCTGAGAATGGCATTGGTTTAGCCGCCACTCAGGTCAATGTGCATCAGCGCGTCGTCGTGATCGACGTGTCGGAAGATCGCAACGAACCTATGGTGTTCATTAACCCTGAAATTATCAGCCGCAGCGGCGACACCAGCTATGAAGAAGGCTGCCTGTCAGTACCGCAAAGTTATGGCAAAGTTGAACGCGCGGCTGAAATTACAGTAAAAGCGTTGGATAAGAACGGCAACCCCTTTGAATTGAAGGCTGATGGCTTGTTGGCCATATGTCTGCAACACGAGCTGGATCATCTGGTGGGTAAACTGTTTATCGATTATCTGTCACCGCTGAAACGTGACCGGATCCGTAAAAAGCTGGAAAAAGAAGCCAAAATGGCGCAGCGCCACGCGCTGTAAGCAGGAAACACCGTGACCTCTCCTTTACGTATTATTTTTGCCGGTACGCCGGATTTTGCCGCCAGGCATTTACAAGCCCTGCTCGATGCCAACCATCAGGTGGTCGCCGTTTATACCCAGCCCGACCGCCCAGCCGGTCGCGGTCAGCAGCTGCAACCCAGCGCCGTTAAACAACTGGCGCTGCAACACCAGCTACCGGTGTATCAGCCCAAGTCACTGAAAAAGCCCGCTGCCCAGGCTGAGCTGGCCGGTTTGAATGCTGATCTAATGATAGTCGTAGCCTACGGGCTGATCTTGCCGCAAGTGGTGCTGGATACACCCAGACTAGGCTGCATTAATGTGCATGGCTCCTTGCTGCCGCGCTGGCGCGGCGCGGCGCCAATACAAAGGGCGATCTGGGCCGGCGATAGTGAAACCGGCATTACCATAATGCAAATGGACGCAGGCCTTGATACCGGCGCTATGCTAAGCACCGTCAGTTGCAGCATCAGTGACGAAGACACCAGCACATCCTTGTACGAAAAATTAGCGCAACTTGGCCCCAAAGCGTTGTTAAACGCACTGTCACAATTACCACAGCTACAGCAAGCCGCGACAACACAAGATAACCAATTGGCGACTTATGCCGAAAAACTACACAAAGAAGAAGCACTGCTGAATTTCAGCAAAGATGCCGCTGCACTCTCACGTGAAGTGCGCGCCTTTAACCCCTGGCCGGTCAGCTACCTGAACCTGCCCCAAGGCAATATTAAAGTCTGGCAGGCGCATAGCCTGAGCAGCCAAAGCGGCAAGACGGCCGGCACGGTATTGTCGGCCGATAAAAATGGCATTGCCATAGCCTGCACTAACGGCATTTTCGTCATTACTCAGTTACAGCCACCGGGTAAAAAGCCGATGGCAGCAGCCGACTTTTTAAATGGCCGCGCTGACTGGTTAAAACCGGGCCAGCAACTGAGCTGCACTTTATGAGCAGCAACGTGCGGGTGTTAGCTGCGCGCAGCTGCTTTGATGTAGTCGATCAGGGCATGTCACTATCTGAGGTATTACCCAAGGCGCAGGCGCAACTTACTAACCCTTTGGATAAAGCCCTGCTGCAGGAAATATGTTTTGGCGTAATGCGCCAATTGCCGCAGTTGGAAGCCGTCTGCAGCCAATTGATGACAAAGCCGCTGGTGAAACAACTACGGCCGTTGCAGTTTTTGCTGTATGTTGGTATTTACCAGCTTAAGTTTATGCGTATCCCAGACCATGCTGCTATCAGTGAAACGGTAGACGCCGCCCGCGAGCTTAAAGGCCAATCACTGACCAAGTTGATCAACGCCATACTACGCAGCGTGCAGCGCCAGCCGGAATTATTTCAGTTTGACACCGCTGCCGATGCGGTGAAATATAACCACCCCGGCTGGCTGATTAACCGTCTACGACAAGCCTACCCGGAACACTGGCAACAAGTACTTAGCGCCAACCAACAAAAAGCGCCACTGTGGCTTAGGGTAAATGTGCAGCGCATTAACCCCACCGACTACGCGGCTACACTAACCCGCGCCGGCATTGAATACAGCCGGCCAATTGCCGACCTGCCCCAGGCGATAAAACTGGCACAGGCACAGGATGTGACGACGCTGCCAGGTTATGCACAAGGCTGGTTTTCGGTGCAGGACGCCGCCGCCCAGTACGCCGCCACTCTGCTGCAAGTCAATAATAGCCAACATATTTTAGATGCCTGCTGCGCGCCGGGGGGTAAAAGCTGTCATATTCTTGAGCTGGCACCCGAGGCCAACCTGACGGCACTGGATAAAGATGCGAAACGGCTAACCCGGGTGGAAGAAAACTTAGCCCGGCTTGGTTTAACCGCCAAGGTGATAACGGCAGATGCTGCACAGCCCGATAACTGGTGGCAAGGCCAGTTATTTGACCGCATTCTGCTGGACGTACCCTGCTCGGCGACGGGCGTTATCCGCCGACACCCCGACATTCGCTGGCTTAGAAAAAACGCCGACATAGCGCCGCTGTGTCAGCTGCAACAACAGATCCTGCAACAATGCTGGCGTTTACTGGCCCCGGGCGGCGTGCTGCTGTATGCCACCTGCAGCGTATTGCCGGATGAAAACAGCGTACAAATTAGCCATTTTCTGCAGCACAACGCCGATGCTAGGTTAGACCCGCTGCCGCAGCAACACGCCGGCACTGTCGGCTGGCAGTTACTGCCCGGCGGGCAGGATATGGACGGTTTTTATTACGCCCGGCTGATTAAACTGCCAACAGAGGGTGAGACCGCATGAAAATCATTATCTTAGGCGCAGGCCAGGTGGGTGCTACGCTGGCAGAAAACCTGGTTGGCGAGCAAAATGACATCACCGTTGTCGACAGTAACGTTGACAAGCTGCGGGCACTGCAAGACCGCTTCGATTTGCAGGTGGTGCATGGCCATGGCTCGCACCCGGATATCTTAAAAAAAGCCGGTGCCGAAGATGCTGACATGGTTATCGCCGTCACCAACAGCGACGAAGTGAATATTGTTGCTTGTCAGGTGGCTTATAGTATTTTTAATACCCCGCTAAAAATTGCCCGTATCCGCACTAATCAATACCTGAAGTATCGCGATCAGCTGTTTCATAAAGATGATATGCCAGTAGACCACTTTATTGCGCCTGAAGCGCTGGTCACTAACTATATCCGCCGTTTAATAGACTACCCCGGCGCCTTGCAGGTGGTGGAGTTTGCCGGCGGTAAAGTGAGTTTGGTCGCCGTTAAAGCCTATTACGGTGGTTTACTGGTGGGCCATGCGCTGTCTGCATTAAAAGAGCACATGCCCAATATTGAAACCCGGGTTGCCGCGATCTACCGCCGTGGCCATGCTATTAAACCGCTTGGTACTACTATTATCGAAGCCGACGACGAGGTGTTTTTTGTCGCCGCAACCAAGCATATCCGCGCCGTGATGAGCGAGCTGCAAAAGCTGGAACGCAGCTACCGGCGCATTATGATTGCCGGTGGTGGCAATGTCGGTTTTGGCCTGGCGCGGGCGCTGGAGAAAACCCATAGCGTTAAACTGATTGAACGGGGTAAAGAGCGGGCCGAGTTTTTATCCAGCGCGCTGGATAACACCGTAGTGTATGTCGGTGATGCGTCCGACCCGGAGCTGTTAGAAGAAGAAAACATCGAGCAGGTTGACGTATTTATCGCCGTCACTAACGACGATGAAGCCAATATTATGTCGGCCATGCTGGCCAAACGCATGGGCGCACAGAAAACCATGGTGCTGATTAAACGCGGCGCCTATGTCGACTTGCTACAAGGCGGCGAAGTGGATATTGCCGTCTCACCGCAGCAAGCGACCATTTCGGCTCTGCTTACGCATATCCGCCGCGGCGATATCGTTAACGTCTACTCACTGCGCCGTGGCGCGGCAGAGGCTATTGAAGCCATAGCCCATGGCGATAACAGCACCAGCAAAGTGGTAGGCAAAGCCATCGGCAGCATTAAACTGCCGCCCGGCACCACCATCGGCGCCATAGTGCGCGGCGAAGAAGTATTAATTGCCCACGACAGTACCGTGATAGAAACCGATGACCATGTCATTCTGTTTATGGTCGACAAAAAGCATATCGTTGAAGTGGAAAAGCTATTTCAGGTAAGTGCTATCTTTATCTAGTCTGGCGCCCCGCCTCTGCTGGCGGGTTAATCTTTCCAGAATGCCGGTGTAAATAGCACCAACAAGGTGAATATCTCTAAACGGCCAAACACCATGGCAATAATTAACAACCATTTGCTGGCATCGGGGATACTGCCAAAGTTGGCCGCTACCTCGCCCAAGCCCGGCCCCAAATTATTTAAGCAGGCCGCAGTGGCGGTAAAAGCAGTGATATTATCCAGCCCGGTTAAGATCAGCAGCAGCATTATCACCACAAACACCAGCGCATAAGCAGCAAAAAAGCCCCACACCGCCTCGACAATACGGTCTGCCACGGCACGTCGCCCCAACTTAATCGAATACACTGCCCTGGGGTGGATCAAGCGGTTCAGCTCACGGGAACCCTGCAAAAACAGCAATAGCACCCGCACCACTTTCATCCCACCACCGGTAGAGCCGGCACAACCACCAATAAAGCTGGAGAAGATTAGCAGGATAGGCAAAAACAACGGCCAACTGGCAAAACCATCGGTAGCAAAACCAGCCGTGGTAGAGATAGATACCGCCTGAAAGGCAGCGTGATTGAGTGCATCAGCGGTGGTGCTGTAGACATTAGTGTGCAACAACACTGCAAAACAGATAAAGATCAGCACAAACTGAATGGCTAAAAAGGCTTTAAACTCAGGGTCGCGAAAGTAAGTGCTCACGCTTTTACCGCGGATAGCGGCGAAGTGCAGCGGAAAATTTACTGCGCTCAACAGCAAAAAAATTACGCAAATCGCGTTGATCACTGGGCTGTTAAAATGGCCTATGCTGGCGTCATAGGTAGAAAAGCCGCCAATAGCCACAGTGGAAAACGCATGGCAAATAGCATCAAACCAACTCATACCTGCCAATGCAAAAGCCAGCGCACAAGCCAGGGTTAATGCCAGGTAGATATACCACAGGTGTTTGGCGGTATCGGCGATACGCGGCGTCATCTTGTTATCTTTAACCGGCCCGGGTGTCTCTGCACGGTACAACTGCATACCACCGACGCCTAACATCGGTAAGATAGCCACCGCCAGCACGATGATCCCCATACCACCCAACCACTGCAGTTGCTGACGATAGTACAAAATGGCTTTGGGCAGAAACTCGATACCGGTCAGTACCGTCGCGCCGGTGGTGGTAAGGCCCGAGAAGGCTTCAAACATCGCACTGGCCAGGTTTAAGTGCGGGTTGCTGGCCAGCATAAACGGAATGGCGCCCACCGCGCCCAGCACCGTCCAGAACAGCACCACGATTAAAAAGCCGTCCCGCACTTTTAGTTCAGCTTTATATTGCCGGTTGGGGTACCAAATCAAAAAGCCGATAAACAAACACAGCAGAAACGATAGCATAAAGGGCACGCCAGCCCCGTCCTGATACCAGTAGGCGACAAACGCCGGCGGCACCATGCTGATGCTGAAGATGGCGACCAGCAGGCCCAAAATGCGGATTATCGAACGGTATTGCATGCCCCGCGCTCCTGCGCTTATGCCAGTTTCAGATCACGGGTCATATTTTCGTTACGGTCCTGGTGCACTATCACATCATCTTCAATGCGGATGCCACCGTAATGACGAAACGCATCCACTTTCTGCCAGTTAATGTATTTATCAAATTCAGTGGCGGCCAAATCGGCCAGCAGGCTGTCGATAAAATATAGCCCCGGCTCAATGGTAAACACCATGTTGGCTTCGATGGTGCGGGTACAGCGCAAATAAGGGTGGTTTTCGGGTGGTGCTACATGAGTGCCGCGCTCATCGGCCATAAAGCCACCTACGTCATGCACCTGCAGGCCTAAGTGATGGCCCAGACCATGTGGAAAGAAGGTGCGGCTAATTTGGCTTTCCACGATAGCGTCCGGTGACAGGCGGACAAAGTCAAAGCGCTGCAGAATTTCGGCAATGCGCTGATGGCATTTCACGTGCAGCTCACCATATTTCAGGCCTGGCTTTAGCGCGCCGGCAAGCTCCAGCTCTACCTCATTGACGGCACTGATCAGGCTGGCAAATTCATCGCTGGTATTAAAACTGTAGGTACGGGTAATATCGGCTGCATAACCATTAAACTCGGCGCCAGCGTCAATTAAAAACGAGTGATGATGCTTAGGCACCTTACGTTCCAGCGCAGTGTAATGCAAAATGGCGCAGTTTTGGTTAAGCGCAATAATATTGCCGTACGGCACTTCATTTTCGCTTTGGCGCACCGCAGCTAAATACGCCAGCTGAATATCAAACTCGCTACTGCCGGCATAAAACGCCGCCTTCGCCGCATTGTGGCCGGCCACCGCCATTTGGTTGGCAATACGCAAGCACGCCTGCTCGTAAGGTGTTTTATAAGCACGGTAAAAATGAATAAAATTCAGCACCGGCTCGGGGTTAATTTCGTTAAAGCCCAGCGCCCGCGCCACTTCAATATGCTCACCTAAATAGGCCAGCCGGGCTTTGTCATACGGTAGCAAGGTTTCAACTTTATTGGCTTTATCCAGCAACTGAATATCAAAATACTCTGCCCAGTAATCATGCGGCTCGTCCGGCACCTTGTGCCAGAAATCTTTGGGCCGGTAGAAAATTAGCTTGGGTTTATTTACGCCATCGAGCAACAGCCAACAATGCGGGTTATCCACCACCGGTAGCCAGGCTTTAAACAGCGGGTTGGCTTTAAACGGGTAGTCCATATCGTCAAGAAACTTGCGCTGGGTCTGGCCAGAGTGGATCACCAGGCCATCCAGGTTTTCCCGCTGCAGTAAACGGCGGGTACGCAGTTGTAATTCGGCAATATGCGCCTGATACAGGCTTTGATAAGAAGCTGTCATAAGTGTCTGACCTGTTGGCTGAAAAATCTGGCTGGCATCATAGCATTAATCTACCACGACCCCAATCTGCATCATGGTTAGCGGCTTGAATACATCGGTGGGTGTATTTAAGCGGATATTATAAATCTGGTAATACGCCATCACCGCTTTGACATATTCGCGGGTTTCGCGGTACGGGATGGTTTCTACCCAGACATCAGCCGGCACGGCGTAATCTTTCGGGATCCACTGTTTTACCCGGCTATAGCCCGCATTATAAGCCGCAGTAGCCATCAGCAAATTGCCATCGTTACGCTTGCGCAAATAATTCAGATAATCGGTACCGTAATCAATATTGGTCGCCGGGTGATACAGCTGGGTAAGCTGCACCGGCTTTTTCGCAATTTGCTTTGCTGTGGCTGGCATTAACTGCATTAAACCACGGGCGCCTACCGGTGAGGCGGCATCGGCCATAAAGGAGCTTTCGCGCCGCGCTATCGCCATAGCCCAGCCTTTATCAATATCAGCCTTAGCGGCAAACTGGCCAATCTCGTCCTGAAACGCCAGCGGGAAGCGCAGTTCAACATCGTCCCAGTAGCCAACATCAGCCAGCGAGAAAATAGCCCGCTCGTACCATTGTAATTGATGCGCCAGCTTGGCCGAGACCAGCTTTTGCTGTTCATCCGAAGTGTTTTGCAGGTGGTTCCACTCGCGCCGCGCTTCGGTTAACCGCCCCAGCGCCAGCCATTCCTGTGCCCGTCGCACCGCCGGGTGCTGCTTTAAACTGGCCAGCTCCTGCTCCGACACTTTTACCGGCGCATGCGCCAGACTGGGTGGCAGCCCCAGCTTAGCGGCAGCCATAAAGCCATAAAAGTGGCGTTGTAGCGCCAGCTGCTGAAACAGCGGCTGGGCTTTCTCTGTCATGCCCTGCTGCTCATAAGCGCGTGCCAGCCAATAGCGCCAACTGTTGTCTTGTTGCAACTCGGCCGGAAAGGCCTCAATTACCCGCTGCACTTTAGGCCAGTCCAGCTGTGCCAGCGCATGGCTAACCTGCCAATGCGCCAGCGTTTGGTCCAGCAGCTCTGCCGGCAGTGTACTCAGCCAGTTGTCGGCCTCGGCTTCACCTTTACTGGCCAGCGCAATAGCAAATTGACGTTGCACATCCAGTCGCTGCGCGGCAGTAAAATAAGGGTCATTGACAAACTTTTGCCACACCGCCAGTGCCTGTTTGGGGCTGCGCCAAATAAGCCGTTTCAGGCCATAGGCCAGCACATCACGCTCCTGCACTTTTTTCAGCGCAAAGAACTTCGCACCGGCGATCACTGCCGGGTTGCGCCGGGTTTGCTGATACATATCTGCCAGATACTGCTGGTCGGCGGGTAACTGGGTTTTTAAATACCCAATTAAGCTGGCATCACCGCCTTCGGCTGCCAGACGGATGCGCTGCCACACCCGCTCCGGCGTTTGCTGGCCAGCCTTGCGCCAGGCACTAAACAGGGGGTCACACGCCTTCGGCTGCGATTTACCTACCACCCAGAGATTAGTCACCTGCGGCCATAGCTTGGCACTATCAGCGTCCTTTGCGGCCAGCTTAAAGCGTAGCGCCAGACACTCGAGTTCAGCGTCACTGGAACCAGGATAGTTAGCCAGATAGGTAGTCGCTTGCTGCCGCCGGGCAAGATCCAGCAGCCAGGCCTTACGTAGCGGCCAGTCCATCGGCGTTTTTTCGTATTGCTGTAAAAAGCTGGCAATACGCTCATCGGCCGTTAAAAACTGCTGCAACCGCCGCTGTTGCAAATAGGGCTGCAACGGATAATCGGCAAATTTGTCCAGCAGCTTTTGTGCCTGCTCATACTGCAGGCTGCCAATCTGGCGTTCAGCCTGCAAAAATTCATTACGTAACGCTGCCTCGGAAGACACCGATGCCGCCGCCAACGGCATCAGGAGCAGGTTACTCAACATCAAAACCAGTCGTTTCACTGCGATAACCTCAATAACATCACCAAAAAAGCAAAATACACCTATAGTTACTGCTGCACGTCGCCAACCAATTCAAACATGCGTTTAAATAACGGTTGAATTTTTTAAGAAACCGCGACACACTGAGCAAGACAACCTCATCGTACCAGTTGCGAAAAACCCTAACATACGCGACCAAGGAGCACCGTTATGATTTACCAGAGTGACAACATCAGTGTTGCCTACCTTAAACCTGGTATTGCCCGCTTTGCCTTTAATGCTAAGGGCTCAGTAAATAAATTCGATCAGCAGACGCTTACTGATTGTAAGACAGCTTTAACGCTACTGCACGCTGACAACGCCTTGCAAGGTGTTATTTTTTGTAGTGAAAAAGATACCTTTATTGTCGGCGCCGACATCACCGAATTTTTAAGCACCTTTAAGCGCCCCGAGCAGGAGCTGATCCCCTGGATTAAACAAGCCTCTGATATTTTCGATCTGGCCGAAGATTTACCGGTACCTACCATAGTGGCTATCAGAGGTTTCGCGCTGGGTGGCGGATGTGAGTGGTCACTTACATCTGACTACCGGGTGGCCGATACCAGCGCCAAGATTGGCCTGCCTGAAGTCAAACTGGGCTTAATGCCAGGCTTTGGCGGTACCGTACGCTTACCACGCATCATCGGCGCCGACAATGCCATGGAGTGGATCACTACCGGTAAAGATCACAGCGCCGAGCAAGCGCAAAAATTTGGCTTAATTGATGCGGTAGTGGCACCAGAGAAATTAGAAGCGGCTGCGCTGAGCATGCTGGAAGATGCGATTACCGGCAAACTGGACTGGCGTAAAAAGCGCGCGGCTAAGTTGCAGCCACTTAAACTGAATAAAACCGAAGCCACCATGAGCTTCTCTACCGCCAAAGGCATGGTATTCGCCACGGCAGGTAAACACTACCCTGCGCCTATGGTTGCGGTATCTACTATTGAAGCGGCTGCTGGTTTAGACCGAGCTGGCGCGATGGCACTGGAAAATGCCGGTTTTGCTAAACTGGCAAAAACCGATGCCGCCACAGCGCAAATTGGCTTGTTTTTAAACGACCAGCTGATTAAAGGCAAAGCGAAAAAAGCCGCCAAAATTGCTACCAAAGCGGTAAATAAAGCCGCGGTATTGGGCGCGGGCATTATGGGCGGTGGTATTGCCTATCAGTCGGCCTTAAAAGGCGTGCCAGTAGTAATGAAAGACATTGCTGACAAAGCCTTAGCCTTAGGTATGGGTGAAGCTACTAAGCTTTTAGCCAAGCAAGTTGAGCGCAAGAAGCTTGATGCGGTTGGCATGGCCAAAGTGATTGCGTCTATTACGCCGACGCTGAGTAACGACACCGTGAAAGGCGTGGATATCGTAGTTGAAGCGGTAGTAGAAAACCCGAAAGTAAAAGGCGCAGTGCTAAAAGAAGTAGAAGGCCTGATTGCCGAAGATGCGATTTTAACCTCTAACACCTCAACCATTTCTATCGATTCACTGGCGGCCAACTTAAACCGGCCGCAGAACTTCTGCGGTATGCACTTTTTTAACCCGGTACACCGTATGCCGTTGGTTGAGGTTATCCGCGGCAAAGATACCAGCGACGAAACCGTCGCTGCAGTAGTGGCTTACGCTGCCAGAATGGGCAAATCACCTATCGTAGTTAACGACTGTCCGGGCTTCTTTGTTAACCGCGTGCTGTTCCCCTACTTTGCCGGCTTTAGCAAGCTGGTATTAGACGGTGCCGACTTTGCCCAGGTCGATAAGGTCATGGAAAAGCAGTTTGGCTGGCCGATGGGCCCGGCTTACTTACTGGATGTGGTGGGTTTAGATACCGCTTATCACTGTACTGATGTGATGGCAGCAGGCTTCCCTACCCGCATGGCCAAACTGGACAACGATCCGGTGGCTGCCATGTACAAAGCTGACCGTTACGGCCAGAAAAACGGCGTTGGTTTCTATGCTTACAGCAAAGATGCCAAAGGCAAACCGAAAAAAGATATCGATCCGGCCGCGCTTAACCTGTTAGCCGGCATTGCTGCTGATAAGCAGGAATTCAGTGCTGATGAGATTATTGCCCGCGTCATGGTGCCAATGATTAACGAAACCATCCGCTGCCTGGAAGAAGGCATTGTTGCCAGTGCCGCCGAAGCCGATATGGGCTTAATTTACGGTTTAGGCTTCCCGCCGTTCCGCGGTGGCCCGCTGCGTTATGTCGACACCCTGGGCCTGGCAAACTTTGTTGCCCTGGCCGATAAATACGCCCACTTAGGTGAAATTTATCAGGTTACTGACAAAACACGCGCCATGGCCGCCAATGGCGAATGTTTCTTCCCGGTTTAAGCGCAGGAGCAGAATAATGAAAAACGCAGTGATTGTAGATTGCATCCGTACCCCGATGGGCCGCTCTAAAGGCGGCATGTACCGTAATATCCGCGCGGAGCAACTGTCTGCCCATGTGATGGCCTCATTAGTAGCGCGCAACCCGGCATTAAACCCGGCCGATATCGACGATATTATCTGGGGCTGTGTGCAGCAAACCTTAGAGCAAGGCTTTAACGTGGCGCGTAACGCCGCCCTGTTAGCCGGTATTCCACACTCTGTGCCCGCCGTTACCGTAAACCGCTTGTGCGGCTCATCCATGCAGGCGCTGCACGATGCCGTGCGCGCCATTCAAACCGGCATGGGCGAGGTGTATTTAATCGGTGGTGTGGAGCATATGGGCCATGTGCCAATGAACCACGGTGTCGATTTCCACCCGGGTTTATCCACCTCTGTCGCCAAAGCGGCTGGCATGATGGGCTTAACCGCCGAATTACTGGGTAAGTTGCACGGCATCAGCCGTCAGCAGCAGGATGAATTCGGCGCGCGCTCACACCGCCTGGCACAAGAAGCCAGCGTACAGGGCCGGTTTAAAAATGAAATTATCCCCACCGAAGGCCACGACGCCGACGGTGTGTTAAAACTGATGGATTACGACGAAGTTATCCGGCCGGAAACCACGGTAGAAGCCTTAAGCCAGTTGCGTCCGGTATTCGACCCGGCCAACGGTACGGTAACGGCCGGTACCTCTTCAGCCCTGTCTGACGGCGCCTCTGGCATGCTGGTGATGAGCGAAGACAAAGCCAAAGCCTTAGGCTTGCCTATCCGTGCTTATGTACGCGGCATGGGTGTGGCGGGTTGCGACCCGTCTATCATGGGTTATGGCCCGGTACCGGCATCAAAAAAGGCATTAAAAGCGGCCGGTATTACCATTGCTGATATCGACTACGCCGAGCTGAACGAAGCTTTTGCTGCCCAGGCGCTGCCGGTAATGAAAGATTTAGGCTTGTTAGAAGTTGCCGAGCAAAAGGTAAACCTGAACGGCGGCGCTATTGCCCTTGGCCACCCGCTGGGTTGCTCGGGTTCACGTATCAGTACTACGCTGATTAACGTGATGGAAGACAAAGGCGGTAAGTTTGGCCTGGCCACCATGTGTATCGGTTTAGGCCAGGGTATTGCGACTGTTTTTGAACGTCCCTAGTTTGAACGGCCATAAGCTGGCAGCCATAAACACAATCGCATAGAATAAGGGCCGTTTACGGCCCTTATGGTTTTATAAATTGGCTCTGACTCAAAAAGCTCTCTCGTACGGCCTTTTTACGCTGTTAACTACAACTGTATATTTGTCCGTTTTTCACTATCAAGCAATGCCTAACAAAGAGGCATATATACTAAGCTTCTGCTTAGCTTTTATTTCCGTTGTTTTTTTGTTTAAAAAAAAGCAGTTCAGAGAAAATCTAAAAGCCCGTAGAATTATATCTAGTGACGCCTTTCTGCTTGTGCTTTTTCCAATACAGTTATTCGTAGTAACCCTTTTGTTTGCTTTTTCTATAGCTGTTTGGACAACCTTGTTATGGGGAGAAAATGTCAGACTTCTTGCTGATGTAGTTAAAATAAAGACATGCGGGAAAGTACCAAACCAATACACGTGTATAGATCTTAATTCAACGGAAGGTAATTTCAGCGCAATCAGACTTGAAGAACGATACAAGAGTCATGTGATGATTAACACTAAAGTGGGATTAAACGTTGATCGGTCACTTTTTGGGTATAAAGTTAATTCAGCTATTCCTTTATTTGATTTAAAACCAAACTAGCCTTTGAATTTCGATATATTAATAAGCCGACTAGGTGTTTTAGTACAATGGTGTCACGTATTGATTATTTACCGGAGTAAGCATGGACGATATTTTTAATAGCGCAGATCAAACACTGGACGCCTTAGGCTTGAGATGCCCTGAGCCGGTAATGATGGTGCGGCTGCAACTGCGCAAAATGCAGGTTGGTGAAACCTTGCTGATTATCGCTGACGACCCGGCCACCACCCGCGATATCCCAGCATTTTGCCGCTTTATGGATCATGAGTTAGTCGGCAGTGATACGGCTGAATTGCCGTACAAGTATGTGGTGAAAAAAGTTAGCGGCTAACTTCTTTCAAGCCAGAATCTGTAAGCCATTTTTTGCTACCAGATTCAATAACTTCATTGATGGGCCGTTTGGCTTTTTCTTCCCTTGCTCCCACTTCTGTACTGTCGATGTGCTGGTATTCAAATAAGCCGCAAACACCCCCTGACTGGCTTTATTGCGGGTACGAATTTGTTTAATTTGTTCAGCGGTAAATTCTTCGACAACCGGCAGACATAAGGCCTCTATCTCACGCAAGGTAGTATCTTTCATTACCCCGGCGTTATAAAAATCCTGCGCCGTTTCCTGCACCATATCCAAAATTGATTTAGTCATCTGCGTTTATCTCAAATAGTGCGCCAGCTTCCAGCAGACTATTAATTTCAGTATCACTGTAATTCAGCAACTCATTGGCTAATATTTTCAACGCTTTAAGTTCAGTAGCCGTTATATTGGCTTTAGAATTTTTGCTAAAGCCATAAACGAAGAATGCCTTGTCAGCAAACCGGTATGCTATCAAGGTTCTGCCGCCACTACTTTTGCCCTTAGCCGTTGCGACACGCTTTTTAAAAACGCCGCCGCCTAAGTCTGCATCAATCAGCCCTTGTTCCATCTCCGCAATCGCCGCTAAAAGCGTTCTGCCTGTCAGCCCCTCTTTGCTTGCCCATTTTGCAAATACTTTGTTTTTAAATACCCGCATCAGCAATCCTTGCTATGAACGCAAAAAGTATAACACCTAGTGGCATAGTTTCAATCTATGATGACCTAGAACACCCTTATTTACCCTATCGATATTTCATAAGGAAAGTTATTATCTGATTTACGAGTTTTATTAATTAAGTAAATTGTGGATAAAAAACTTAAAGAAAGAATTATTGTTGACCATATTTATGGTGATCTCCCTTTATTAGAGCTCATGGATTCTGAGAGCCCAGACTTTTTGGCTAAATTTTCTGACCAACTTATATTCGGCATCGAAGTTACCGAGCTGCACGCTACAGTAACGCATTCACGAATTAGAAATCAGAAGGGATACCACGACGGTTTAATGGATGGTTCAAAATCTGTATATGAACAAGACGAATCTATCGCTAAAGTTTTGGAAGCAGATGTATTGTTCCTAAATGGACTGGCACAAAAAAATACCCGCGCGTTGATCCTGGAAGGACTATCCTTCATCCAAGCGGCCACCAAGCTTGAAGAGCGCATTCGAGAAAAAATCGTCAAAACCGACGCTTACAAAAAGCAGTGCCAGCTCGTTGACTTAATTGTTTACGACGAACATTCCTTGTTTAAGCTAAATACCTTAGAGGATATGCAACATTATCTATATGAATATATCGATAACGACATGCTCCACCAACTAGTTTTAAGGGAGGTTTATTTCATAACCGATTTACTTTCAATCGGTAAAATTGCTCTCCCTCTCAGGCTGAACCACTTTCTTGCTGACGCACTGTCTTTGCTCTATCTGGCACAAAATGAGCTAACAAAAGATGATAAATTGTCTGTGTGGAAGGTTCTTTTATCCGCTTTACATTTTGTTGGGCATAGAAATATTTTTTTCGGATACAGATCAGATTTTATGACTATCCAGTTTGGGGCCTGGGAAATACACCTCACTCATGACAGTGCTAAAGTTACAGAACTTACTTATCAACCGAGCCGGTTTAAACTGAGTAAAGAAGCACAACACGTATATGCCAGTTTGGACGAATGTCTTCTAAAGGTTGTCCGTGAGGTCGTCGAAAAAAGGCCGCAAATTATTCGGTACTTACCGACTTATAAAACGCTAACGATTTAAAACCTCGAATCATTTTCACACGGTATCCCATCTCGGTCACCATCCATCTTGGTATCAGGGCAATTCCGTAGAAAAAACTCCGCTTCAGCGCGTGAGGTCATCTGACTACAGTGCTGCCGGCCGTCGCAGCGGAACTGTGATGTATTGGCGACGGTACGGGCCTTTTGAATTGGCGCACTGTAATCGGGTAACACTTTTGGCACTTCATTGACAGCAAACTCGGCTGCATTTTGTTTTTGGTAGTAATTCCAGGCACCGAAGGCAATTAGCGCGATAAGTAATAGCTTTTTCAATCAGCTCTTCCCTGTTATGTAGTCCTTTACCACGCTTAGGTGGTTGCAAGGCTTTAACTTAGTAGATAAAACAGGTAACGACAATAGTTTTATTCACGCATAAGTTTTTTGACACACAAATGTACATTTGCACATTAGTACATCGCGTTTATACTTGAAGCTGCCTTAGCAATTAGCACCGGAGCACGTCGTGAGCAGATTATCTATAGAAGTGACGCCTGAGCAGCATCAGCTGCTAAAAGCAATGGCGGCATTACAGGGCAAAAGTATTAAAGATTTTATATTGGACAAAGTGCTACCGCAGCAGGCGGAAGAGCAGCCACAAAACTATTCTGTGAAGCAGTTAGAAACTCTACTGCAACAGCGGCTAAACAGCGCACATAACGGCAATTTTTCTGAGCAAAGTGTTACCGATATATTCGATCAGGCTATAGCTGAGCATGACAAGCGCTAGAAAGCGTTATCGGTTAACTGCAGAGGCCGCTCAAGATTTATTGAGTATCGCGCGCTATACCGTTAGAACCTGGGGTATAGCACAAAGCAGAGCCTATGCAGCCGAGCTGGAAAAAAACTTTGAATCGCTTGCCGACAAACTACTACCTGCCACACCTTTTAGTGAGCGCCTGCCAGATGTTATGGTCTGGCATAACAAGTATCACTCTGTGTATTACACCTACGAAATCAATGGTAGTGGGATTGTAATTATTGCCGTGCTGCACCAAAAAACTGACACCCAGCAAAAATTACAGAGTAGACGCCGATAGGCGAGACTCTCAAAGCATGTCGTTTAGATATGCCGCTGCGTTACGAGTTAAAACATTAAGCCGACGGTTTCAAACTTATTGATGCACAAATAACTGGCAGATTTTCAGCTGTCATACCCGGCAGCAGGAAGCCATAAGATGAGCTTAGTTTGGCTCCATCACTTTCATCAACTTTGATTATCGGTTATAGCAGCTAGGCCGATGTGATGAAATGCCCTTAGCAAGGAAACGTTTAAGCAGCTATAAGGCGCAATTTCACTATAAAGCTGGTGTTTTTTTGTGCTAGCATCAGTTTATCTGCATATATCCAGAATAATAATTTGCACGCAGCCATTTCGCCCCCCAGTAACCGACAGGCGCAAAAGATTGATGAACGGCGCCGGCGTTATATTTTGGCGTTTGTCAGCTATATCACCAGCGCGGTGATGTTTGTCTATGGTGTGAAGAACTTCTCGGCTGAACAGGTGTTACTGCCGGTTATTCTGTTTGGCACCGGCCTGGCGTTTTTGCTGAATATCCTCTGGTTTCAAGTTAGCCGCAACCTACAGCGCGCCTGTGTAATAGAGGCAGTGCTGGTAGGCGGTTTTGTGCTGAGTCTGGTGTATCAGGGTGGCTTTAATAATACTGCGCTGTATTGGGTGTTTCCGTTTCCGGCCATCTTATTTGGCTTGTTGGGTGTGCGGGTTGCCCTGCTGAGCAATGCCCTGCTGGTATTAGCGCTTTGTATAATGCTATTTGTGCCCGATGTAATACTGGCGCAGTATAAAGAAGCAGAAGCCAGCCGCTTTATCGCCTCACTGCTTATTGTCATTACCGTGTGTTGGATTAACGATCACTACCGTGAGCGCAGCCATCAGGCGATGGAACTGCTGCAACAAAGTAAAGAGCTGCAAGCCAATACTGATGCACTAACAGGCCTGGCCAACCGGCGCTTTATTGACGCCAGCCTGTTACCGAGCCTGGCGCTGCAGCCAACACAGTTTTTTCCGTTGTCGCTGATCATGTGTGACATTGATCATTTTAAACAACTGAATGACCGTTTTGGTCACGATGCCGGTGACGAAGTATTAAAAGCTATCGCCACGCTGTTTAAACAGCAGCTGCGCCAGCAAGACATTGCCTGTCGTACCGGCGGCGAAGAGTTTTTGTTGGTTTTGCCACATACTAGCCGGGCCGATGCGTTTTTGGTGGCAGAGAAAATACGGCAACATTTTTGCCAGCTGAGGTTAACGGTTTTACCAGACGATTACCCGCTGACCGCCAGCTTTGGCGTTGCACTATGCGACAATGCTGAAGACTTTAGCTCGGCGGTTAAGCTGGCCGACGAGCAGTTGTACTTGTCTAAACGCAATGGCCGCAATCAGGTAAATTAACGCGTCTTTTCTGTTAATTGCTGCATCTTGAGCGCCAGGCGCTTCACCTCGCGCAGTGTAGAGCTTCGGTTTGTCTCCAACCAGATCCATAACTTAGTGCCGACCTGAGCCTGGAAAGCCAACAGCAGTAAAACCCCCCAATATAGCTGCCGCTCAGGAATAACAGTGAAAAACTGATAACCACAATAGAGAATGGCTATCGTTAACAGCAATGCCAGTGTATAGGCTATCACCATCACAGAGCGAAGAGCGCCTTTAAAGCCAGATGCCAACAATTTATCCAACCCTTGCTCTTCGCGCATCAGCTTATCCAGCTCTGCTGCCTGGCGCGCCAGCTCTTGTTTAATGGCTTTATCGTCATCATGTAATGTCATCTTAGTTTTCCTTCGTTAATGTCTGTTGTAGCGAAATACGTGCACGGTGCAACCGTGATTTAACCGTTCCTTCCGGAATATCCAACACCAAAGCAATATGCTGTTGCGATAGCTCATGCAGATAAAATAGCTGCACTACGTCACGCTCAAGCTTAGGCAGGCGCGCTATGGCGTTAGCCAAGGCGTTATCGGGTGGCTCTGTACTACTGACAACAAGCTCATGTGTTTCTGCTAACTGCTCTGTCAGGCGCTGCGTGCTATGTTTTTGATAATCCAACACCTCCCAGCGCACCGCCCGATACAACCAACTGGTGAACACCGCTGGGTCCTGTAACCGACCAATGCGCTGACTGACTTTTAACCAGACATTTTGCACAAGATCCTCGGCCGGCGCCGGATTTGTCAGCAGATAGGCAGCAAACCGGCGCAGGTCACGATGAAAGTGACGGTAGAGCAACGCTAAAGCGCGCTGATCGCCACTTTGCATTGCCAATACCAGTAAATCGAGTTGCGCCTGTTGCATTGATAGTCCGTGTTGTTATTGTTCGCCAGTAAAAGACGACTTGTTAGAAGCGCAGGTTCACTAAAAAGGTATTTTATTTGACGGTAAAAAAAGCCAGCAAAATGCTGGCTTTTTCATTTATTTCAATTGGTTACTGCAAGACCGAAATATCAGCCACCTGCAAAAACAGCTCGCGCAGTTGCTTTAACAGCGCCTGGCGGTTGGCCCGCACAGCAGCGTCATCAGCATTTACCATTACCTTGTCGAAGAAGGTATCGATCACTTCGCGCATGGCCGCTAAGTGCGCCAGGCCCTCAGCATAGCTTTGTACACCGGCTTGATATGCCTGTTCCGCTACGATGGCTTTATGCAGTGCCTGCTCGGCGTCTTCCTGTAACAGTGCAGTATTAACCGTAGTAGCAATATCGTCCTCTACTTTGGCCAGAATATTGGCTACCCGCTTATTCGCTGCAGCCAGTGCAGCCGCAGCTTCCAGTTTACGGAACTCTGCCACCGCTTTTACCCGGCGGTCGAAATCGCTGGGGTTAGTTGGCCGACGCGCTAACACAGCCTGGATCACGTCTACGCCATAGCCTTCGCTTTCATACCAGGCGCGGAAGCGACCCAGCATAAAGTCCAGCACGTCTTCGGCTACGTTGCTGTTAGTCAGCTTAGTACCAAAGCTTTGCTGACTAAAGGCAATTGCCTCAACCAAATCCAGTGGCAGCTGCTTGTCGACCATAATACGCAGTGCGCCAATTGCTGCACGACGCAGCGCAAAGGGGTCTTTATCGCCTTTGGGTGCCTGGCCAATGCCAAAAATACCGACCAGTGTATCCAGTTTATCGGCAATCGCCACTGCGGCGCCTTCTAACCGGCTTGGCAGCTGATCACCGGCAAAACGCGGCATATATTGCTCGTTCAGCGCTAAAGCGACCGCTTCGTTCTCGCCGTCTAAGCGGGCATAGTGCATGCCCATAATGCCCTGCACTTCCGGGAATTCGCCCACCATATTGGTCATCAGGTCGGTTTTCGATAACAAACCAGCACGTTCTGCTGCGGTAGCATCGGCACCGATTTTCGCCGCGACAAAACCTGCCACCTTGCTGATGCGCTCAGATTTTTCCGCCAGCGTACCCAGCTGCTGCTGGAAGAGCACGGTTTTCAGGCTATCTAACCTATCGGCCAGTTTTTGCTTGCGGTCAGTATTAAAGAAGAACTGCGCGTCGGATAACCGTGGCCGCACCACCTTTTCATTACCGCTAATGATTTGCTGCGGATCCTTGCTGGCGATGTTGGCGACAAAGATAAACTTGTTTTGTAACTTGCCGTGGCTATCGAGCAGCGGGAAGTACTTCTGGTTATCTTTCATGGTAGATATTAACGGCTCTGCCGGCACCTGCAGGAAGCTTTCTTCAAAGCTGCCAACTAACACCACAGGCCATTCAACCAAGGCGGTGACTTCTTCCAGTAAAGCATCATCCATCAGCGCTTTGCCCTGCAACGCTAAAGCCGTTTTCTCTACTTCTGCAGCAATAAAGGCTTTACGCTCGGCAAAATCGGCAACGACAAAGGCGCTACGCATGCTGGCCAGGTAATCATCAGCATGGCTAATGGTGACTTTTTCCGGCGCATGAAAACGATGGCCATGGGTGAAATTAGCACTGTTACGACCCAAAATAGTGGCGGGTACCACATCACGGCCAAACAGCATAATAATGGTATGTACCGGACGGATAAACTCGGCAGTCGAGTTACCCCAGCGCATCGGCTTGGCAATCGGCAATTTCGCCAATGCCTGCTGTACTACCTCGGGCAATAAGCTCACCGTTGCGGCACCGGCCACTTTGGCTTTATGCAGTAACCAGGCACCTTTATCGGTTTCCAGTTTCTCCGCCTGCTCTACGGTAATACCACAACCCGCCGCCCAGCCCTGCGCTGCCTTGGTCGGTTTGCCGTCGGCATCAAAGGCAGATGCCAACGCAGGACCGCGTTTTTCCACCACTTTATCGGCTTGCTGAGCAGTAAGCGCGTTGATGCGCACCGCTAAACGGCGCGGTGCGGCGTACCAGTGCACATCGCTGTGGCTTAACTCAAGCTTGGCCAGCTCGGCCTGCAGGTTATCCGCAAAGGCGGTGGCTAAGGTTTTCAGCGCCTTAGGTGGCAGCTCTTCAGTACCAATTTCAACAAAAAAATCTTGCGCGCTCATTAGGCCTCCTGCTTCGCACTGTTGGTGTTTTTGCACAGCGGGAAACCCAGTTTTTCACGCGCGGCATAGTAAGCTTCGGCGCAGGCTTTAGCCAGGGTACGTACCCGCAGAATATAGCGCTGCCGCTCGGTTACCGAAATGGCGTGACGCGCATCCAGCAGGTTAAAGGCATGCGAGGCCTTCATCACTTTTTCATAGGCAGGCAGGGCCAGGCCTTGCTCAATTAAGTATTGGCTTTCTTTTTCGCACTGGTCAAAGTAAGTAAACAGCGCCGCGACATCGGCATGTTCAAAGTTATAAGTACTCTGCTCTACTTCGTTCTGATGGAACACATCACCGTAAGTGACACGGCCTAAGGGGCCATCGGTCCAGACCAGATCGTAAATGGAATCTACGCCCTGAATATACATAGCCAGGCGCTCTAAACCGTAGGTGATCTCACCCGTAACCGGGCGGCACTCTAGGCCACCGACTTGCTGGAAGTAGGTAAATTGGGTCACTTCCATGCCGTTTAACCACACTTCCCAGCCCAGGCCCCAGGCACCCAGCGTCGGCGATTCCCAGTTGTCTTCAACAAAGCGGATGTCGTGTACCAGCGTATCGATACCAAGCTCGCGCAATGAGCCTAAGTACAGCTCCTGAATATTGTCTGGCGATGGCTTTAAAATGACCTGAAACTGGTAGTAATGCTGTAAGCGGTTCGGGTTTTCGCCATAGCGGCCGTCGGTAGGCCGGCGGCATGGCTGCACATAGGCCACGTTGGTCGGCTCAGGGCCTAAGGAGCGTAAAAAGGTCATAGGGTGGAAAGTACCGGCGCCTACTTCTAAATCCAGCGGCTGCACTATTACGCAGCCCTGACGCGCCCAGTAATCCTGCAGGGCCAAAATCAGGCCCTGAAAGGTTTTAATATCGTATTTATGCATGCGCTGTTAACTCGCTAAAATGACACAGGGGCCGCAGCCCCTTAGTAATTAATGGTGTTGGTTACACGTCCAGGTTAGCCACATAGAGCGCGTTTTCTTCTATAAAGGCGCGCCGTGGCTCAACATGATCACCCATCAGGGTAGCGAACAGCTGGTCAGCGCCAATCGCATCTTCAATGGTTACCTGCAACATGCGACGGCTTTGCGGATCCATAGTGGTTTCCCACAACTGTTCCGGGTTCATCTCGCCCAATCCTTTATAGCGCTGAATGTACAGGCCACGCTTGGACTCGCTCATTAACCAGTCTAAGGCTTCCAGGAAGCTCTCTACCGGTTTTACCTTTTCGCCACGGCGGACAAAACCACCTTCTTCAATCAGGTCACGAATGGCATCACCCAGCGCAGCTATGCTGAGATAATCACGTGAAGTAACAAAGTCATGGTGCAGCAGGTATTCGTTATCAATACCGTGCTGGCGGATAATGACTTTGGGTAGGAACAACTGACGCTCGCGGTCTTCATGCACCGCATAGGTATAGCTGGAACCATCACCTTCTTTGTTGATTAACCGCTGGGTTAAGCCATTGGTCCACTGCTCGGCGTACTCAGGCGACTTGGCCTGCGCCACATCAAAACCCGGTACGTAAATCAGCTCGTTTAACAGGTTAAACGGGATCTTACGGGTTAACCGTTCTATGGTCGCGTCAACCTTGTGGTACTGACGTACCAGTTTCTCCAGCGCTTCGCCGCCAATACCCGGCGCATCGGCATTCACATGCAGCGAGGCTTCATCCAGTGCCAGCGTGGTCAGGTATTCGGTCAGTGCAGCTTCGTCTTTAATATACTGCTCTTGCTTGCCCTTTTTCACTTTATACAGCGGCGGCTGAGCAATATAAATATAACCCCGTTCAATTAACTCTGGCATCTGACGATAGAAGAAGGTTAATAGCAGCGTGCGGATGTGCGAACCGTCGACGTCAGCATCCGTCATCAGGATAATGCTGTGATAACGGGTTTTATCCGGGTTGTACTCTTCGCGGCCGATACCACAGCCCAGTGCAGTGATCAGGGTACCTACTTCCTGTGAAGACAGCATTTTGTCAAAGCGGGCTTTTTCCACGTTAAGGATTTTACCTTTCAGTGGCAGTATCGCCTGGTTCTTGCGGTTACGGCCCTGTTTGGCCGAGCCACCCGCAGAGTCACCCTCTACGATGTACAGTTCAGATAACGCCGGGTCTTTTTCCTGGCAGTCGGCCAGCTTACCTGGCAAGCCAGCGATATCCAGCGCGCCTTTACGTCGCGTCATTTCACGCGCTTTACGCGCCGCATCGCGAGCCCGCGCCGCATCGACAATTTTACCCACGATAATTTTGGCATCACCCGGGTTTTCTAACAGGTATTCGTTCAGCTTTTCTGCCATAGCGCTTTCTACTGCCGAGCGCACTTCGCTGGAAACCAGCTTGTCTTTGGTTTGCGAGCTGAACTTAGGATCTGGCACTTTTACGCTGATAACCGCCGTTAAACCTTCACGCGCATCATCACCAGAGGCTTGCACCTTCATCTTCTTGGCGTAGCCTTCCTGCTCAATATAGCTGTTCAGCACCCGTGTAAGGGCACCGCGGAAACCGGCTAAGTGAGTACCGCCGTCACGCTGTGGAATGTTATTGGTAAAGCAGAACACGTTTTCCTGATAGCTGTCGTTCCACTGCATTGCCACTTCGACTGCAATACCGTCATCACGCTGATCAGTAAAATAAAAGGCCTTTGGATGCACGCTGGTTTTGGTGCGGTTTAAGTACTGCACAAAAGCTTCAATGCCGCCTTCGTATTTAAAGTGGTCTTTTTTGTCGCTGCGCTCGTCGGTCAAAATAATGCTGACGCCTGAGTTTAAGAACGACAATTCGCGTAAGCGCTTAGCCAGAATGTCAAAGTGGAAGTTGATATCGCTGAAAATGGTTGGGCTGGGCCAAAAGCGGATAGCGGTACCTTTATCTTCAGTTTCACCGATCATCGCCAACGGTGCCTGCGGCACACCCAGATGATAAATTTGCTGGTGCACTTTGCCACCGCGACGGATAGTCAGTTCCAGTTTGTCTGACAAGGCGTTTACTACCGATACACCCACACCGTGCAAACCACCCGACACCTTGTAAGAGTTGTCGTCAAATTTACCGCCAGCGTGTAACACCGTCATAATCACTTCTGCGGCGGACACACCCTCTTCGTGCATTTCGGTTGGGATACCGCGGCCATTGTCGCGCACCGACACCGAGCCGTCGCTATGAATGGTTACCCAGATATCAGAACAATGGCCGGCTAAGGTTTCGTCGATAGAGTTGTCGACCACCTCAAACACCATATGGTGTAATCCGGTACCGTCATCAGTATCACCAATGTACATACCTGGTCTTTTGCGAACTGCATCCAGTCCTTTTAAGACTTTTATGCTGGAAGAATCGTAGTTATTTTGTTCGGCCATCGTTATCTGTCCGTGCTGTTAGCTGTCCGTGTTCCACGTGAAACATTGCCTGCTTTTCACTAGCAATAAAGGGTGTAACTTGTTCAGCGTTAATTGCAGTAATAAAAACCTGTGAGTTTATATCGCGTAAATAGCTAAAAATCTGTCGGGTAGACGCTTGGTCTAATTCCGACGCTAAATCGTCAATCAGCAACAGCGGTTGTTTTTTCCCGCTATCGCGAATTACGTTGTTTTGCGCAATTTTAAGCGCAAATAATAACACTTTTAACTGACCACGGGATAACACTTCTTCGGCGCTAACCTGGTCTTTTTTTATCTTTAAATCGGCTTTTTGTGGGCCATGTTGGCTAAACCCCATCCGGCTGTCTTGGGCAAAACTTTGCTGCAATAGCTGCAGCAATTGCTCGGGTGTGTTCAGCTTATCTGGCCAACCTTGCTGCAGTTGAAAACTTAATTGTTGCATTAACGCGTCAGCGTTGGTTAGCTCAGAAAATGCTTGCTGCAGCCTGGTCACATAAGCCTGGCGTAATTGCTGTAACTCGAATGCTAACGCTACAAACTGCTCGTCCCAGAACTGAAACTGATTGTCATAATGCCGACTGGTTTTTAACAGGGCATTGCGCTGTTTCAGTACTTTATTAAACCTTAACCAGCAGTCAAAAAAGTTTGGTTCCACGTGGAACAAACCCATATCAAAAAACTGCCGCCGCTCTTTCGGCCCGCCAAAAAACAATCGAAAACTGTCGGGTGTAATCAGCTGCACTGGCAGCAAAGCGGCAAACTCGGCCAGGCGGTTTACATTAGCGCCGTTCAGCCTAAGCACTAACTCGCCTTGCTTATCGCGCTTTAATCCCAAACTATGGGTTTGTTGCTGGGCACTAAGCTTAGCATGTAGCGTAAAGGCGTCGGTGTCATGCTGCACCAAGCGCTGTGGCCTGTTAGTACGAAACGACCGGCCATGCGCCAGATAGTAAATAGCTTCCAGTAAGCTGGTTTTGCCGCTGCCATTACTGCCAACGACAAGGTTAAATTGCGGGTGCGCGTTAAACGACACTGCCGTCAGATTGCGAAACTGACTGGCATGCAATGACAGCAGTGACATAGCTTACAAGCGCATTGGCATAACAACGTAACTGGCGCCGCTGTTACCTACGCCTTCGACTAAAGCGCTTGAATTGGCGTCATTTAAATGCAGTTGCACCAGATCGGTGGTAAGGGTATTTAACACGTCCAATAAATAGCCAACGTTAAAGCCTATTTCCAGCCCATCGCCCTGATACTCGACTTCGATGATCTCTTCGGCCTGTTCATGCTCAGGGTTATTGGCCACTATCTGTAACTCATGGCTGGCCAGCGTAAAGCGCACGCCGCGGTATTTTTCGTTCGATAAAATAGAAGCACGGGTGCAAGCGTCTTTTAACATACTGCGATGGGCAGTAACTAATTTGGTGCTGTTCCGCGGCAGCACCCGGCGATAATCCGGGAAACGGCCATCAATCAGCTTGCTGCTAAAGACAAAATTGCTATCGGTCAGACGAATATGGTTCTGGCCTAAACTGAGCGTTACTAATTGCTCGTCACTGGCCAACAGCCGCATAATTTCCAGCACACCTTTACGTGGAATAATAATTTGCTTTTGCTGCGCCACCAAGCCCGGCAACTCCAGGTTACTCAGGGCAAGACGGTGGCCATCAGTGGCAACCGCTTTCACGCTGCCGTTGTCTACTTCGAATAACAAGCCATTTAAATAATAACGCACATCCTGATTCGCCATTGAGAACGCCGTATCGTCCAACAACTTACGCAGCTGCGCCCGGCTTAGCTGAATATCCACCTCGCCCTGCCAGCTTTCCAAATTAGGGTACTCTGCCGCACTTAATGTCGATAAGGTAAACTTGGTTTTGCCACTGCTTAAAATACAATTATCACCCTGCAACTGCACACGAATGTCTGACGACTCGGGTAAACTGCGGCAAATATCCAGCAGCTTTTTGGCCGGCACGGTAACACGGCCGGGGCTCTGCACCGTTAAGCCCTCAGTAGTGGCCACCAGCTCAACTTCCAGATCCGTACCGGTCAGCGATAAACTGGCATCACTAACTTCTACCAGCACATTAGATAAAATTGGCAGCGTGTGACGGCGCTCAATAGCACCAGACACCATTTGCAGTGGTTTGAGTAAGGCGTCTCTGTTAATGGTAAATTGCATGAGCCAGTCCCTTTACGATGACAAGGTGCGGATTAAATTCTGAAAATCTTCTTTTATTTCGTGCGTTTCTTCTTTTAGCGACTCAATTTTACGGCAGGCATGCAGCACGGTTGTATGATCGCGCCCGCCAAAAGCATCGCCAATTTCCGGTAAGCTGTGGTTGGTCAGCTCTTTTGATAGCGCCATAGCCATTTGCCGTGGCCGCGCCACTGAGCGCGAACGCCGTTTTGATAACAAATCGGCGACGCGGATTTTGTAATACTCAGCCACCGTTTTTTGAATATTTTCAATGGTGACCAGCTTATCTTGCAGTGCCAACAGGTCGCGCAGCGCTTCACGGACAAAATCTATCGTAATAGGCCGGCCGGTAAAATTGGCGTTGGCGATAACCCGGTTTAGCGCACCTTCTAATTCGCGCACGTTAGAGCGCAGCCGCTTGGCAATAAAAAACGCTACCTCTTCTGGCAGGCGGATCTGGTTTTCATGGGCCTTGCGCATCAGGATCGCCACCCGGGTTTCCAGCTCTGGCGGCTCTATCGCTATGGTGAGGCCCCAACCAAAGCGTGACTTTAACCTGTCTTCCACGCCGTCGATTTCTTTCGGATAACGATCGCTGGTTAAAATGATCTGTTGGTTGCCTTCGAGTAGGGCATTAAAGGTGTGAAAAAACTCTTCTTGCGAGCGCTCTTTATTGGCGAAAAATTGAATATCATCGATAAGCAGCGCATCGACCGAGCGATAATAGCGTTTAAACTCTTCTATCGCATTGTTTTGTAAAGCTTTTACCATATCCTGCACAAAGCGTTCAGAATGCATATAAATCACTTTGGCATCAGGCTTTTTGGCTAAAATGCCGTTACCTACCGCGTGCAGCAAGTGGGTTTTACCCAAACCGGTGCCGCCGTAGATAAACAGAGGGTTGTACGCTGTGCCGGGGTTATCGGCCACTTGCGACGCGGCTGCCCGCGCTAACTGGTTAGATTTACCTTCAACAAAGTTAGTAAAAGTGTAATTGGCGCGGACATTGCTGGTGACGATGGTTTTTGGCGCTGGCTCAGGGCTGTCTTTGGCGACAGCTTCCACCGGCGTAACCGCTACCGGTGCCGGCACTTTTACTGAGCTGCGGCTATTGCTTTGGCTAGAGCCAACATCAAACTTAAGCCGGGGTGCATCGTCACCACAATAATCGTGGATCAGCTCCAGGATCCGGCTTAGGTACTTTTCGCGCACCCAATCCAATACAAAACGGTTGGGCGCATATAAGGTAAGCCCAGTGTCAGAACTGTCAGCTTGCAGTGGGCGGATCCACATACTGAAATGCTGTGCCGGTAATTCGGCTTGCAGCGCTTGCAGGCAATTTTGCCAAACGGACTGATACACCCTCTCTCCAGAAGCCTTGGTTATTATGATGAATAAGGCTGGCGTAAGTTAACGAAGCGCACATTATGGTACTATCTTATCCACAACATCAATATTGACTTTTACAAAAATAAGCCATCGTCAAAAATATTTAGCTATACAACTGTTTTAACTCAATAAAATTATCTTATACCTTTTCATAATACCGCTGCTTTTTATGGTAATTATCTAATCTAACTGCTGAACAACTCACACTTTATTCACTTAGCAGACAGCCGCCTGTGGAAAACTTTTATTACCGCTAGGATCAGTAGTGATCTCGCTGCAATAAAACGCAGGATCAGATTGACTTTAGGCGGCAGACTACTTAAAATTCGCGCTCATTTTTGTCAGCTGCGTTTTGGTATATTTGCTAAAACACAGAAACCTTTAGTAAATATTTCTACCGGACGGATGAAATTATGAGTAAAAGAACTTTTCAACCAAGCGTATTAAAACGCAAGCGTAACCACGGTTTCCGTGCTCGTATGGCCACTAAAAATGGTCGTCAGGTATTAGCGCGTCGCCGTGCTAAAGGCCGTAAGCGTTTAACTGCCTAATCAGCGGTTAACCGCTGAGTGGTCAGCCTGAAATTCGGCAGGGAGTTACGACTGTTAACTCCCAGTCAGTTCGACAATGTGTTCCAAAACCCGTTTCGGGTGTCTTCCCCGCTGTTTACTATACTGGTTAAAGCCAATCAACTGCCGCACCCCCGATTAGGCCTTACTATCGCTAAAAAACGTGTTAAATTAGCCGTGCACCGCAACCGTATTAAACGTTGTGTGCGTGACAATTTTCGTTTGCATCAACATGAGTTGCCTGGCGTCGATTTGGTACTGATGGTGAAGGGTGACATTAGCAATACGGCTAATGATGAGTTACATAGGCAACTGGAAAAGTTATGGCGCAAAATCGCTCGCCAATACACCGCGCAGCAATCAGCCTAGTGTTACTGCTGCTTAAAGGCTACCAGAAGCTGATTAGCCCGCTGTTTGGCCCAAGCTGCCGTTTTCAGCCGACCTGCTCCCATTATGCTATTACCGCCGTTGAGCGTTTTGGTGTGTTCAAAGGCAGTTGGTTAGCAGCGAAACGTTTATTAAAATGTCACCCCTTACATGCAGGCGGTGATGATCCTGTTCCTGAAAAGCACAATGAGAAAAGCTAAACCATGGAATCACAACGTAGTTTATTAGTTATTGGTCTGGCACTGGTCAGTTTTTTACTCTGGCAGCAGTGGAATATTGCTAATGCGCCGCAGCCGGTGACACCGGTAGCTGAGGTTAGCCAAAACAGCACTGCCGGTTCTGCTGACATACAGCTGACCACAGCCGACGCTGAGCAACCGGCGGTGACAGCCGCTGCGACTGCTCGCATGATAGAAGTGAGCACTGACGTGTTCAACCTTAGCATCGACAGCCGTGGTGGTGACATTGTTGCGCTAACCCTGCCCGCCTTCGAGCTGGAAAAAGGTAAAGCCGAACCTTACCCGTTAATGCGCCGTTTACCGGGCTTCGAATATGTGGCACAAAGCGGCCTGATTGGCCGTGATGGCCCGGACGACAGCCGTAACCCAAGGCCGGTGTATAGCGCTGCGCAAACCCGCTACAGTATGGCTGATGGCGCTACCGAGCTGGTGGTACCATTAACCTTTAACCACAATGGTTTACAGGTAGAAAAACGCTTTATTTTTACCGCCGGCCAATATGATGTCCGGGTAGAATATTTACTACATAACCAAAGTGCTGAAGTGAAAACCGTACAGCCGTATCAGCACCTGGTGCAAAGCATCGATAACGGTGAAAGCAGCAGCATGATGATGCCGATATACCGCGGCGCAGCCTTTGGTACTACTTCAGAGCGTTACACTAAGTACGACTTTGACGATATGCAGAAGAAGAATCTGCTGGAGGCCACTAACGGCGGCTGGGTTGCCATGCTGGAGCACTATTTCGTATCGGCCTGGGTACCGGATCAGCAAGCCGATAACCAACTGTATAGCCTGGTACGGAATGGCCAGGGCGTAATTGGCGCCAAAGGCCCGGCAGTAAATATTGAGCCAGGTGCCACGGTAACGCTGGGCAGTACCTTTTATGCCGGCCCGAAAACGCAGGACAACCTGGCCAAATTGGCCAATGGCCTGGACCTAACCGTTGATTACGGTTTCTTATGGTTTATCTCGCAGCCGCTGTTCTGGTTATTAACGCTTATTCAAAGCGTGGTAGTAAACTGGGGTGTGGCCATTATTATTATTACGCTGATTGTTAAAGGCTTAATGTACCCGCTGACCAAGGTGCAGTACGAGTCGATGGCGAAGATGCGTAACTTAAAGCCGAAAATTGACGAGCTGCAGGCACGTTATAAAGACGACCGGCAGAAGATGGGCCCGGCCATGATGGAGCTGTATCGCAAAGAAAAAGTGAACCCTATGGGTGGCTGCTTACCGATGCTGATCCAGATGCCAATATTCCTGGCACTGTACTGGGTATTTGTCGAGAGCGTTGAACTGCGCCACGCGCCCTTTATGCTGTGGATCACCGACTTATCAGCACAAGACCCCTACTATGTATTGCCGGTATTGTTTGGTGCCAGCATGTTCTTAATGCAAAAACTGACACCCATGCAGGTGACTGACCCCATGCAGCAGAAGATTATGATGTGGATGCCAGTGGCGTTCTCCGTGTTCTTCCTCTGGTTCCCAAGTGGTCTGGTACTGTACTGGTTTGTCAGTAACCTGATTTCACTGGCGCAGATGTTATACATCTACAAAGGTATGGAAAAGAAAGGCTTACATACAAAGAAAGCTTAATTGGCACACCATTAGGTGTGAACCGGGTGTTCCTGCGCAGCAGCGGCAGGGATGCCGCGCAGGCAGAGACAGCACATGGAAGTGCTGTTGAAGGCGGCGAAGCAGGAATTTCCCGGTTCATGCCCTGAACAATACCAATAGCCTGTCGCATTATGCTGACAGGCTTTTTCTATTAAGAGGCAACCCATGTTTACTACCGACACCATCGCCGCACTCGCTACCGCCCCCGGCCGCGCCGGTGTGGGTATTATTCGTATATCCGGCCCGGATGCTAAAGCGGTGGCACAAGCCATACTGCATCGCCTTCCCAAGCCCCGCTATGCCGAGTATCTGCCGTTTTTTGACAGCAGCAAAAAGGTGCTGGATCAGGGCATTGCTTTATACTTTCCCGGCCCTAACTCCTTTACCGGCGAAGATGTGCTGGAGCTGCAAGGCCACGGCGGCCCGGTGCTGCTGGATATGCTGTTAAAGCAGGTCTTAGCTCTACCCAATGTGCGCATTGCCCGCCCCGGCGAATTTTCCGAGCGCGCCTTCTTAAATGACAAACTGGACTTAGCCCAGGCCGAAGCCATTGCCGATTTAATTGACGCCAGTAGTGAACAGGCCGCCCGTAGCGCTATGCAATCACTGCAGGGGGAGTTCTCCCGCCATATTCATGAACTGGTAGAAAAAGTCATTCACCTGCGTATGTACGTTGAAGCTGCTATCGACTTCCCGGATGAAGAAATCGACTTTTTATCTGACGGTAAAGTCGCCGCCGATTTAGCGGAGATTATCGATTATCTGGCCAATGTGAAAAAGCAGGCCACCCAGGGCAGTATTTTACGCGAAGGTATGAAAGTGGTGATTGCCGGCCGGCCTAATGCCGGTAAATCCAGCCTATTAAATGCGCTGGCTGGCCGCGAAGCCGCTATTGTTACCGACATTGCCGGTACCACCCGCGACGTGCTGCGTGAACATATTCATATTGACGGTATGCCGCTGCATATTATCGATACCGCTGGCCTCAGAGAAGCCACCGATCAGGTAGAGCAAATTGGTATAGCACGCGCCTGGCAAGAAATAGAACAGGCCGATCGGGTGCTGTTTATGGTCGACGGCACCACCACCACCGCCACAGATCCGCACGATATCTGGCCCGACTTTATTGATCGCTTGCCAGAGGGTTTAGGCGTCACGGTGATCCGCAATAAAGCTGACCTTACCGGTGAGCTACTCACAGCACAGCCAACAGCAGACGCCAGCAGCAAAGCGCCGGTGTATCGTATTTCGGCCAAAACCGGCGCCGGTATCGATGCCCTGCGTGAGCACTTAAAGCAATGTATTGGCTTTGACAGCAGCGTTGAGGGCAGTTTCCTCGCCCGCCGCCGCCATTTAGACGCGTTAGACAGAGCGGCTGAACATTTAGCCATTGGCCAGGAGCAGCTGCACAGTTATATTGCCGGCGAAATCCTGGCAGAAGAGCTGCGGCTTACCCAGCAGCACTTAAATGAAATTACCGGCGAATTTAGCTCAGATGATTTACTCGGCCGGATTTTCAGCTCGTTTTGTATTGGTAAATAGCTAGTTTGCTTTATCCAGCTGCTGCGCGGTGTTATCTGTTGCTATCAGCACACCGACCAAGATAGCGCCCAAGCTGACAAAACCTGCCGCCAGATAAAGCCCGATATCATAATGACCGGTTAGCTTAGCTAAGTAGCCGGTTAACGCCGGCGCTATTACCTGCGCACTGCCGTAAGCCAGCGTCATTTTACCCATAAGTTTCGCCGGTTTACTCGGATATAAACGCCCTGCCATGGTTAACACCAAACTGACTACGCCGACAAAAGTCGCACCAAACAGCGCTGCACTTAACAGCACCACCGTGAGTGAGCTAAACCACAATGGCAGTAAAATTGCCACGCTTTGCGCCAGTAACGCCAGCATAATGGCTTTCAGATAACCTGTTTTACGGGCGATTAGATCCCACAGCATTACCGCCGGCGTTGCCGCTAACCCCAATATGATAAAACTGATATTACCGCTACCACTTAAGCCCGGCATGCGCTCGACAATGGTGACAATAAAGGTTGCACTGATCACATAGCCATAGCCGGCACACAGATAGCTGGCCAACATCAGGCGGATAAAGCGGTTGGCCGGGGGCGTATCAACAGCACTATGTTGTGCCGCCAGTGTAACGGCCACCGGTCGGGGTAACCAGCGCCAGGCCGGAATCGCCAATAACACACCAAACAAGGCAAAGTATTGCCACTGCGCACGCCAATCCAGCTGCAGCGTTAACATCAGCTCTACCAATATGGCCGATAAGGCGATACCAAAGCCCAAGCCGGCAAAATGGATACCCAGCTCTGCCCGTTGTTTGTGGCTTAACAGCCAGTGCATAATCAGCCCGGAGGCTATCAGCATAGAACCAGCACTGCTTAAGCCGGCGACAAAGCGCCATAGCGACCATAGCCAAACGTTTTCAGTTAACGCCATACCAAGGGTACTCAGCACAGCTAACAGCAAACCCAGCCGGTACAGAGTGTCTTTTAATTGCAGGTTGCTCAGGCTGGCTGCCAGCAAAGCACCCGCCATATAACCGAGGTAGTTAACCCCAGCCAGATAACCGCCGCTGGCATCGTCCAATAACTGTTGCTGCTGCATTAACGGCAACAGCGGGGTATAAGCAAAGCGCGCTACGCCGAGGCAGAGCAACTGACTGAAAAAACCGGCCAGCAACACATAAAAACGTTGCGGCATGCGGTTAGCCAGGTTGTTTGCTGATATTGGCAGAGTAATGCCTCCGGCAGCCGAAAAGCCTTAGCTTAGCGCAACAAAAAAGGCCGCGGTATGCGGCCTTAGTCTGATGTCCCTTTTTTAACACTTAACGAGCGTAAGTCGCCGTTAGGGTAGCTTTACCGAGCGCCATAGCATTTAGCATAAAACCCACTACCGCAGCGCTGGCGCCATCTGCCGCGGGTAGCGTTTCTTCCGGCAAGGCCCACACGGTAAATTGATAACGGTGCATACCATGGCCCTCTGGCGGGCAGGCGCCACCAAAATCTTTCATACCATAGTCATTAGTAAAACTGCGACAACCTGGCGGCAAACTGCCTTTACCGGCACCGCGAGCTAAACCGGTTGCGGCAGCAGGAATATCCGTAACCAACCAGTGCCAAAAGCCCGAGCAGGTGGGCGCGTCCGGATCAAACACGGTAACGGCAAAGCTTTTAGTGCCTGCCGGAGCATTAGCCCAGTTCAGCGTGGGCGACACATTAGTGCCGCTACAGCCAAAGCCGTCAAACTCGTGATCTTTGGCCATAAAATGGCCTTCTTTAATATCCGGGCTGGTTAGGGTGAAAACCTGCTTTGTCATAACGCCTCCAAAAAGTGAGTAAATACTTACTTATATTGCGATAACCATTGATAAAAGGCTTGCTTGGGAAAAGCACCCGCTTGCTGCGCAATAACCTTACCCTGCTTAAACACCATTAAGGTAGGAATAGAGCGGATATTAAACTGCACCGCCAGTGCTTGCTGCTGCTCGGTATTAATTTTACCAAAGCGAAAATGTGGCTCCAGCTCGCTGGCTGCCTGGCTAAACACCGGCGCAAAACTCTGGCAGGGGCCACACCAGCTGGCCCAAAAATCCACCACCAGCGGCAGTTCGCTTTTTTGCGCATGGGCGGCAAAGTTACTGCTGGTAAGTTCCAGCGCTTTACCCTGAAATAACGGCTGTTTGCATTTACCGCAGTTCGCTTGCTGCGCCGGCTTATCAAGCGGTAGCCGGTTTAGGCTGTTACAGCCGGGACAGGCAATAATCATCGCAATCTCCACGTTAGGTTAGCTGCAACTTATATAGCGTCTGCCCGGCATTATTTAAAGCGGTAGCTAAAAACTTAGCTGCTGCCAACCGGTTTTGCTGTCAAAACTCAGGCTTTTTACCTCGCCACGGCCTTCAATATTCACCGTGTTAACCTGGGTTGGCCAGAGTGCCTGCAGCGCCTTGTGCTGAATGCGTAAGCCTGTTAAGCCCGCCGGTATCGACGCTTCCTGATACACCCAGAAATAGCGGCCATCCAGCTGGCCGCCGAGTAACGTCAGCATAATTGGCCGACCGTCCAGGGTGGCTAGCGCAAATTCTTTGCTAACATAGTCGCTAAAGGTCTGCTGCGTGTGCTCACTGTTGAGTAAATCGGCACTTTTATCAAATAGCTGTTTTACGCCATGCTCGGCATCATGCACATAAAAACGGTGCATCACTTCAATATTGCCGCTGCGCTCATTCAACAGCACCTTGGTCAAGGCGGCCTTCATCTCGTGCGCGCCAAGCGGGCAGCTTGCCGCCACCAGCAATAACAAAAAAACCAGCCGGCGCATTAATTACCGCCCTGCTTGTCTACAGCATCCGCTTTTTTTGCCGGATCTTTTAGCTGCGTTTTTACATCCTGCATTATATCGCGGCTGACTTTGGCTTTGCTTTGCTCAGCCTTATAGGCTTCAATGCGTGACGGAATAATGCGCCGAGGATAATGGTTGTTTTCCATATCCACGTCGGCAGTTTCCCACTTCGGATCAACCACCACCTCTTTTAACACTTTATCTTTTGCCGTTACCACCAGGCGGTTAACCGCTTTGGGGCTACGCCGCCAAATCTCGGCCGGTATATACTGCTGCTCGCTGCTGCCATCGGTGTAGTTCAACTGCAACAGAATTGGCATAACCAGGCCGCCCTTGTTACTAAACTGCAGCACATAGTAGTTTTTATCTTCTGCTACCGCGCGCTCAAAAGCAGTACGCTCCCACGGCTCTAAGTCGTGTAAAAACGTGTTGTAGGCATTGCGCTCTTTATTGGTAACGGTAAAACGGTCATTTTCATCGTAAAAATCACGCACGTCCGGGTTTTTATCTATCCACAGCACTTTGCCTTCGGCTTTATTACGCTCAACAAATAACGAGGTGGGTTTATCCAGCTCTTGCTGGCGCTGCCGCTGAAAATCGATATCCGGATTTTTGGTGTCTAAACGCAGTTGGAACACTTTATCCAACGAAATGTCGACATGATCGGTGCTGTAAAACCAGCCGCGCCAGAACCAGTCTAAGTCGACACCGCTGGCCTCTTCCATGGTACGGAAAAAGTCGGCCGGCGTCGGCCGCTTAAACTTCCAGCGGGTAGCAAATTCTTTAAAGGCAAAATCAAACAGCTCACGGCCTAAAATCACTTCGCGCAAAATATTCAGCGCCGCTGCCGGTTTGGTGTAGGCATTGGGCCCCAGTTTTAGCACGCTGTCGGACTGGGTCATTATTGGCACCTGCACGTCTGACTTCATGTAATCAACAATATCACGCGGCTCTACGCCCCACGGAATGGTTGGGTCCCATTCACGGCCGGCCACGCCGTCCAAAAAGCTGTTTAAGCCCTCATCCATCCAGGTCCACTGTCGCTCGTCAGAATTCACCACCATCGGAAAGTAAATATGACCAATTTCATGGATAACCACGCCGATTAAAAAGCGTTTTTCCGCCTGCGAATACGTACGACTACCATCATCCTGCAATTTGGTGCGCGGGCCATTAAAGGTAATCATCGGGTATTCCATGCCGCCTACCGGGCCATTTACCGATTGCGCCACCGGATAGGGGTAATCAAACGAGAAGCGTGAATACACTTCCATAGTGTGCACTATGGCTTCGGTGGAATATTTCTGCCACAGCTCACCACCTTCTTTCGGGTAGAACGACATGGCCATCACCAACGGCTGCTCAGAGCCACCCTGCTGATAACCTTTGGCATCCCAGATAAACTTACGCGACGAGGCCCAGGCAAAATCGCGCACATTTTTCGCTTTAAAATGCCAGGTTTTGCTCTGATCCGTGCCTGCCTTTTCGTTTTCCAGCGCTTCTTGTTCAGTCACAATAAACACCGGCCGTTTGGCGGTTTTGGCCTGCTCTAAGCGGGCAATTTGCTGTTTTGTCAGCACCTTGCTGCTATTTTGCAGCTCACCGGTAGAGGATACGATATGATCGGCCGGCACCGTTAATTTCACATCATAATCGCCAAACTCCAGCGTAAATTCACCACGGCCTAAAAACTCTTTATTGGTCCAGGCTTCATAGTCGGTATAAGCCACTAAGCGTGGAAACCACTGCGCTAACAGGAAAATATCATTACCGCCTTCACGCGAATCTTTGGGGAAGTGCTCATAGCCAGAGCGGGCAGATACTGCATCTTCTTCAACAATATTAAAGGCAAAATCCAGGCTGATATCGGTAACCTGACCTGGTTTTAATGGCTTGTCCAGATCGATGCGCATTAAGGTGCCGACCAGAGTTGCCGGCAAAGCTTTACCCGCGCTATTTTTCACATTGCTGATAACAAAACCCAGTTCGTTGTCAGCCATAAACTGTTGCCGGCGCAGCTCTTCCAGGCTCAAGCGGGCGGTAATGTCGCCCTCGCCAATAGCGGTAGCCGGGCCACGACGGCCAATACCGCCAAAGTCGGTACTCATCTCGGCCAGAGAATCATTTTTAAAGATATTCTGATCCAAGTGTAGCCAAAGGTACTTCAGGGTATAAGGCGAGTTGTTTTTATAATGAATTTGCTGGCTGGCGTTCAACCGGCGTTTGGCCTCGTCCAGCTTAACATCCATTTTATAGTTAACTTGTTGCTGCCAGTATTGCTGGCCGGGCTCACCGGCAGCATTGCGGTACACATTGGGTGTCGGTAACACTTCATCTAACTGGCGAAACTTATCTTCAAAATCGCCTTTGGTTTGGCGAATAGCTGCGCTGGCCGCCAGGCTGCTGCAAAATAGCACCAGGCTTAAGCTGGCAAGCGAAAATCGGGTTAACTTACTGGACATTAGCAGTACACTCGTTGTTGTTATTGTTATTAAAACAGCGTTCTACCTTAGGCAACTTTGGCCCGCTAAACAAGAGCGTTTTAACACGGCAAATGGTTAATCTGACTAAATAAAAAAACCCTGCCTCGGCAGGGTTTTCTTAACAGCTGTAACTTTTAATCACGTGGCTTACGCGGCGCACGCGGTGCGGCACCTGGGCGCGGGCCAGGACCATTTGACGGCCGGCGATCACCTGCCGGTGCTGCGCCGCTGTCTACCGTGATATTCAACTTTTGCTTACGCACATACACCTTTTTCAGGTGCTGAAAAATTTCATTCGGGATAGCGGCTGGCAGCTCAACCGTACTGAAATGATCAAACAGTTTAATATTACCGATAAACTGGCTGTCGATATTGGCTTCGTTAGCAATGGCGCCAACGATATCGCCAGCCCGCACGCCATGCTCTTTACCGACTTCAATACGGTACGTCTGATAATCGCCTTTCATTTCCCGCTTTACGCGCGGACCACGATCCGGACGCTCGCCACTGCGCTCCGGCCGGTCACCGCGCTCACGGCGTGGACGCTCTTCACGCTCGCCCCGGGCATGCGGCTCGCGAATTTCCGGGAACTGGCTGGCGACGTTCAGTGGCTGGTCTTTCTGTGCCAAATACAACAGTGCGGCCGCCAGATCGTTTTCTGTGGTGTCTATCTTCTCGCGCCAGTCGTTAATTAAGTCCTGGAAGAAGCTTAAATTTTGCGTTTCGATGGTTTGCGCTAATTGCTCGCGGAACGACTCGATACGGCGCTGTTCAATCACCTGACCTGATGGCAGCGACATTTTTTCAATCGGCTGTTTGGTCGCGTGCTCAATGGTACGCAGTAAACGGCGCTCACGTGGCGAGACAAACAAAATCGCCTTACCTTCACGGCCAGCACGGCCGGTACGGCCAATACGGTGCACATAGGCTTCGCTGTCATACGGGATATCGTAGTTTACTACCAGACTAATACGCTCAACGTCCAGACCACGGGCGGCGACGTCGGTGGCGACAATAATATCCAGCTGGTTAGCTTTCATTTTACGAATGGTCAGTTCACGGTGAGCCTGGTTCATATCACCGTTTAAGCACGCTACTGCGTAGCCGCGGGCACCCAGTTTTTCGGCAATTTCTTCGGTAGCACTTTTGGTGCGCACGAACACGATAGAGGCATCATATTCTTCGCCTTCCAGTACCCGGGTTAAGGCGTCGAGCTTTTGGTTGCCGTCCAGCATGACATAACTTTGCTTAATCCGCTCAACAGTACTGGTTTTCGAGGCAATTTTAATTTCTTCAGCATTTTTTAAATGCTTTTGCGCAATAGCGCGGATTTGCGGCGGCATGGTGGCCGAAAACATGGCCACCTGACGGCCGGCCGGTGTAGCGTCCATAATGGTTTGCACATCATCAATAAAGCCCATACGCAGCATTTCGTCGGCTTCATCCAGCACGATAGCGCGCAGTTTATCCAGCTTTAGGGTGCCACGGTCTAAGTGGTCAAGAATACGACCCGGTGTGCCGACAATCACCTGCGAGCCACGCTTTAATGACTTCAGTTGGTTGGTATAGCTTTGGCCGCCGTATAGTGGCAACACATGGAAGGCTGGCATATAACGGGCATAAGCCTGGAAGGCTTCAGCTACCTGAATAGCCAGCTCACGGGTAGGGGCTAATACCAGAATTTGTGGGTCGTTCTGCGCAGGGTCAAGCCGCGCTAATAAAGGCAGCGCGAAAGCACCGGTTTTACCGGTACCGGTTTGCGCCTGGCCTAATACATCTTCGCCAGCCAATAATTTAGGGATAGCCGCCGCCTGAATAGGCGATGGGGTTTCATAGCCAAGTTCAGTCACAGCGCGAACAATAGCTTCAGGCAGCATTAGCTGGGAAAATGACACAGTGTCAGACATACGTTGTTTAAACCTCAATAACACGCAGGCGTAGTGGTAGTGCTATTGTTGTTTTTACTTAGCCTGCAGAGCAGTAAAAACATGTAAATCGGACCAAAGGCATAGCCATGGCCGATTTTATTCCAGTAGTATAGCCAAACATTCTTTTGACAAGAGGCCTATCATGATAGACATCCTCGTTGGCAGCCAAATGGGCGCAGCGGAATATGTGGCAGAACAAGTTGCTGAAACACTGGTACAAGCGGGCTATGAGATTAGTCTTCATCTGAAACCCGAACTGGATCACCTCAACCCGAACAATGTCTGGTTAGTAATCACATCCACCTATGGCGCAGGAGATCTGCCTGATAATATTCAACCCTTTGCGGATCAATTAGCACAAGATCGGCGTGATCTTACCACACTTTCTTATGCCGTGATCACTTTAGGTGACGCTTCGTACGATACTTTTTGTGAAGCCGGCCGTAAACTAAGCCGTTTATTATCAGAAAAAGGCGCCAACAAGCTGCTGCCAGCGTTGGAAATTGATGCGCAGCAACCTCAACTGCCGGAAGATACTGCGCTGGCCTGGTTGCCACAGTTGATAAAACAGTTGGCATAAAAAAAGCGGGTGGCAAGCACCCGCAAACACAAGTATATCTCAGGAAGAACAGGATAACGCTCGTCTCTCCCAGTTGGCCTCAGCAATAAAACCAACTTGTCGCCACAGTAACGGCTTCGCACCGGCTTGTCTTGATAAGCAAGTGATAAAGCGATGATAAAGCCGTTTATCCGCCTTATTACAGTTATACACTCTTATGCACAGAAACTGCTTTATCTAAAAATTTATGTGTAT
>JAANMY010000614.1_pt1 | contig 49056 bp, 46 predicted proteins | sample 7279691 | NCBI WGS metagenome assembly JAANMY01 (sample SAMN14094543, study PRJNA606508) | bioreactor metagenome | isolation source: A lab-scale SPAN reactor treating ammonium-rich wastewater day 388 | place: Ireland: Galway | collected 2018-02-07 | reverse complement strand
GCGCCGGTGGCCACCCCGGAGGAATTTGCCCGCTGGTAGCGACGGATGGTCTTGCGATCCACTCCGGTGAATCGCTCGATCTCCCGCTGCGTCGCACCCTGCTCGAGCAGCGTGCGAATCGTGGTCAACAACTCCGGCTTCAAGACGTTCACTCCTTCCCCCTCACGATGGCGAGGGGCAACGGTAACGTCCCGCCGCGCGGCGCCCCGATCAGGCGCAGCTATGCTCGATCAGGTGGAGGTATTTGGGGTGGCCACGAGTGGAGGAGTTTGGGTGGCCGCCGGGGGTTCAGGCCGCTTCCCCACCCGGTGGCGAGGCCCTCGCCCGCGCCGACCCGAGTGCGACAGCGCCATTTACGCGCCGATGACGCGCAGCCCACTTGCCTTCGCGGCGATGGCCAATGCCGCGTCGTGCGTCGCCATCGACAGGTCCTTCCCCGCCTGCTCCTTCCACAGCAACGCCGTGGCGAGATGAATCGCATCCAGCGTTCCCAGCGCCGTCGGGAGCGGTTGGGCAGCGCGCGCCAGAACCGGGTGGGTAATCTCCACGATCTCCATGGCCTCCAACAACCGGTATACCGCCTCCCTCTGTTCCGCGATCGTCTCGTCGGCGAATCCTTGCGCCAGGCGCAATCGGTCCAGCGTTCGAAGACACTCCACTTCCGCGAGCGCCGAGGCGATGCCCAGCGTGACCCGGCTCCATTCCTTCAGAGCGTCGCGCTGGCCAACGACGACACGCAGCAATACCGACGAATCGAGGTAGGCGATCACCGATCGCCTTGCCGCTCTTCCATCAGCAGCCTGACGACGTCTCCACGGAACCTGAGGGGTGGCGGAAGAGGCACGCGCTGGAGTTTCGGCGCTCCCGGTACGGGCGCCCGAAGCCTGAGGGGGCCAATGCCTGCCTTCCACGGAACGATGCGCGCGATCGGCGTATCCCGGTCCAGAATCGTCAACGAACCACCTGCCCGCACCTTGCGCAGATGTTCGCTCAGGCGGCTCTTCAGGTCGGCGATGCGTATCCCGGTCATGGTCACATGATAGTCAACTCTGGTCACGATCGCAAGGGAGCGGTCGTGGCGAGCCACGGGACGCCTTGTGCTGCGCGTGCTCGCTGCCCGGCAGCGCCGGCAACGGCCCATCGGTCAGCGCAGATCGCTTGGCCGCATCGATCCGGAAAGTGCCGGATGGGCCGAAGTCCGTCCGTCTCATCGGTCGGTCCACTACCCTGAACGGACAAACCCGGCAAACGGCGGCCAAGCAACAACGAGCGAGCGCTCGAAATTGAAACGGATTGCGTCTGGAAGACGCAACCCGTCGATGATTTGGCTCCCCGACCTGGGCTCGAACCAGGGACCTGCGGATTAACAGTCCGTCGCTCTACCGACTGAGCTATCGGGGAACAGCCTTCGATTATAGCATCGCGCCGGATCGCGGGCCAACGCGCCCGCAGCGGCTCGTCTTCCTGCCCCGCGCCCCGGGGTCGGCCGCGCGTCGGACGTCACGGCCCGGTCAGCGATCGGAGCGGAAGTACGGCGCCGCCAGCCGCAGGTAGTGGAACATCGACCACAGCGTGAGGATGACGGCGATCCACAGCGCGACCGTGCCCAGGAGCGGCGTCGGCACGCCGGGGATGAGCGGCTCGTAGAGCAGGAGCGCGATGATCGCCGTCATCTGCGCTGCGGTCTTCAACTTGCCGACGAACGCGACGGCGACGCTGCGGCGCTGCCCGAGTTCGGCCATCCACTCGCGCAGCGCCGAGATCGCGATCTCGCGTCCGATGATGATGATCGCGAGGTAGGCGTGCGCGCGCCCGAGCGCGACCAGCAGGATCAGCGCCGCCGCCACCATCAACTTGTCGGCGACCGGGTCGAGGAAGGCGCCGAAGGCGCTCGTCAGGCCGAGCTTTCGCGCGAGCCAGCCGTCGAGCCAGTCGGTCAGCGCGGCGATCGCGAAGATCGACATCGCGAGCCAGTTCTTGCCGGCGGGCGCGAGCCACGCGTCGGGCAGGTAGTAGACGCCGACGAAGACCGGGATCAGCAGGATCCTGAGCCACGTGAGCGCGGTCGGAACGTTGAGCGCCATGGCGGATCGTCGCGAGCGGTCGCGCCGATTCTACCGCGCGCACCTGTCCGGCGGGCGGCGATGCGCTCGAGTCGAGGCGAAACCTGCGATGATCCGCCGGCGCCGTCGCCTGCCCGACGTCCTCCTCCGTGCCCGCAGACCACCCGCCCCCGCCGCATCGGCCGCGCCGCTTCCCGGTGGACGGGAACACCCCGCGTTCTCCGCACCCGTTGCCGCCGCGCCTCGACGCCCTGACGCCGTTGCGCTTCGTCGCGGCGGCGCTCATCGTGATCGGCCACGCCGCGCCGCTGTTCGGCTGGGTGCCCGGCGCGCCGTTCCTCTTCGCCGCGAATGCGGGCGTGTCGCTGTTCTTCGTCCTGTCCGGCTACGTGCTCGGCTACAACTACCCGGCCCTCGACGATCGCGCTGCCGTCGGACGCTTCCTCGCGTTGCGTTTCGCGCGCATCTGGCCGCTCCACGCCGCGGTCCTGCTCGCGACGATCCTGCTGTTCCCCACCAGCAGGATTCTCCACGTCGGGATCGACCCGTGGCTGGCGGCGCTCGCGTCGTTCGCGCTGCTCCAGTCGTGGATTCCGATCGCCGGCTACTCGGGCGCCTACAACGGGCCGGCATGGACGCTGTCGGTGGACGTGTTCTTCTACGCGGCCTTTCCGCTGCTCCTCGCCCCGGTCCGGCTCGCGCCGTGGCGCAGTCTCGCGCTCGCCTTCGCGGTGAGCCTCGCACCACCGCTCCTCGCCAACGCGATCGGCGGCCCGCGCGCCGATCTACCGCTCGACCAGGTGAACTGGTACACGCTCGACCACTTCTTTCCGCCCGCGCGTCTGGTCGAGTTCGTGCTCGGCATGGTCGCCGCGCGCGCGTATTCGGCATGCCGCCCGCGCCTCCCCGCCGGCATCGTCGCCGCGACTGCGCTCGAAGCCGCCGCATTGGCGCTGACGGCCATTTCGCTCGCGGGACTCCCGAAGGTGCCCCGGGCCGCGATCGCCGTGGGACCGGGCGTGGCCGACTGGCTCGCGCAGATCGCGGCGGCGCCGGCGTTCGCGCTGCTGTTCATCGCGCTCTCCCCCGGGCGCGGCGCGGTCTCGCGCATCCTGTCGACGCGGGGCGCCGTCCATCTGGGCGACCTGAGCTACGCGACCTACCTCGTCCACGCGCCGCTCGCGAGCACGCCGGTGTGGCTGCCGCTCGTCGCGGCGATCGGCGCGATCCCGGCGGCGCTCGCCTTCGCGGCGGCATTGCTCGCGCTGGCGCACCTCGCCCGGCGTGGCGTGGAGCTGCCCGCGCGACGCGCGATCGTGGGCGCCTACGATCGGCGCGCGCGGCGCGCGGCAGGGGACCCGCGCGTGGCGCCGAGCGACTCGACGTCGTAGTCGCGCTCGCGTCCGTCCAGACTGCGCAGCGCGAGTCCGCGCACCCCGAAACGCCTCACCGCCTCGTGCAGCGATCGGTCGGGCACGTCGACCCACAGCGGGCGCGGCGTCCCGCGCGTCGTCATGCGGTCGAGGCGCACCATCGCGCGGTAGAGCTCGCCCATCGACGCGGGCTCGAGGCGCACGGTGATCGGCGCTCGTTCGGCGAACGGGCTGCGGTCGAGTTCGGCGGCGAGCTCGCCGGCATCGAGGACCGCGACACCGCAATGCGCGTCGCCCTCGCCGTAGAACGCGAGCACGCGGCCCCCGTCGGCGACGAGCGCGCTCACGTAGAGCACGCCGGGCTTGTGGCCGGGCGCCGCATCGCGGCCGTCGAGCAGCACGCCGGTCGCCGCGCCGATCGCGAGCTCCGGCGTCAGCGTCATCGCGCCCTGCACGTAGCGGCCGTCGACGATGCTGTGCCAGAACCCCAGGTAGCCGTCGCGAAACGGCACGAGGTTCGCGGAGTTGGACAGCATGCCGCGAAAGTCCGCGCTCCAGCCGTTGTCGCGCCGGACGACCGTGCGCCACCGGCCCCGTTCGCGCGCGAGGATCGTCAGCGGATCGAGCCGGTACAGGCAGCACAGCGTGCCCTGGTGTTCGAACAGCACCCAGTTCTTCTCGACACGCTCGGTCTCGAACGGCAGCTCCAGCGCGTCCCACGGCTCGAGCCTGCGCTCGCCCACCACCGAGATCATCGGCCGGATGCGCCCGCCCGGCCGAACGAGCGTGTGCACCGCGAGCACGAGGCCGTCGTGGCGGATCAGGCGGAAATCCTCGACCCGGGAATCCTCCGGGTAGCCGCGGCGCGCGAGCGTGCGGTGCGATACGATCTCGAAGCTCCGCGGGTCGACGACGATGCGCTCGGGATGGACGACGGAGGTGAATCGATAGTCGATCTCGCGCCGTGCGAGCAGCACGATGCCCTCGTCGCCCCGCACGGCCCCGGGGTTGTAGACGCCGCCGTCGCTGCCCGGCAACTCGCCGCGCGACACGATGCGGCGCCGGACGATGCGTCGGGTCAGAGTGCGGCGAGCGGGCAATCGTCGAACCAGTAGGCGTGGGGAAAGCGGCGCGCCGTATCGTCGAGCGCCGCGGGCGTGAGGTCGGCGAGCCAGTAGTAGTTGCCGTGCGTGGCCCAGGAACGAAGGCCGAGCACGACGTCGAGCACCATGTGCGCGGCGTCGGATTCGCCGTCGGTGCTGCGACGGCGAAGGCCGAACAGCGCGAGCCGTTCGGCGTACGCGGCCGCGGGGAGCGTGCGTCCGGGGCGTCCGTACGACGGACCGGCGCGTCCCAGTTCCTCGCTCTCGATCATCAGCATGCTGCGGTCGTAGTACACGCGCGCCCCGGCGAACTCGAGACGCAGCCCGAGCTGGTAGTCCTCGCCGCCGATCGCGTCGCACATCTCGTCCAGTCCGTTGACCGCGAGCAAAAGCTCGCGCGGCGCCGCGAAACTCGATCCGTAGAGCCCGCCTCCGCCGATCGGCACCGGCCCGACATCGCTTCCGTGGGTCCAGCGTGAGTCGATGGAACGGCCCGCGCGGCGGCTCGCCACCATCCGGCCGTCGCGCACGCGCATGCCGAAGCGCTTCTCGTAGGCGCCCGCGAGGACCTCGCCGTGCACCGCGCCGCGCCGCACCGCTCGCCACCAGTTCGGCCCCGGCACCGCGCAATCGTCGACGAAGACGACGTAGCGTCCGCGCGCGTGGACGATGCCGGTGTTGCGCGCGCTGGCGGCGGCGAAGAGGTCGCGCGTGGTTCTCCGCCAGCGGCCCTGGTAGGGCGACGGCTTCGCCGGAACGTGGAGGAGCGGGAAGCGCCCGGCCGCGGCGGCCCGGAAGATGCGCGTGCGCTCGCGCGAATGGTGCGCGTCGACGACGATCACCTCGACGTCGTCGCCGTCGCCGAGTTGTCGGGCGAGAGCGTCCGCGAACCAGCGGAATCCCGGATCGTGCCGCACCGTCGCGTACACGATGCTGATCGCGCTCGCCCTCATCGCCTCCGGAACACCTTCCAGTTCCCGTGATCCTCGACCGCGCGGAACCCGAGTTCGACCAGGCGGGCCTGCGCCTTCTGCGTCGTGGCCCAGTCGGTGTCGTCGGCGATCCACCAGCCGTCGCGCCGCAGCTTGGGCACCCATTGCTCGACCTCGGCGCAGGACACCGCCTCGGAGTGGTTGGAATCCTGATGCAGGACCGCGACCGACGCATCGCTGACCCGGCGCACCGCCTCGACGGACCGCTCGCGCAGCACGCGGCACCAGCGCTCGACGTCGCTCGCGCGGAGCGCCTCGAGGCAGCTCGCGTAAATCGCCTCGTGGTCGAGCTTCCCCCACCACTCGTCGTTCTCGCGCGAGTTCTCGCCTTCGAGCGACGCCGCGGCCTCCCACGGGTCGATCGCGAGCACCTCGCCCACGCCGATCGCCTCGTGGCCGATCGCGAGCGAGATCGTGCCGCGCCCGCCGAAGACGCCCAGCTCCACCGACCGGGCCGATGCTGCCTCCACGACGATCTCCGCCATCCGCGCGCCCTTGTCCACCGTCGTCCAGCCGTGCAGCGCGGGAATCGCGGACTCGACCCGCTGGCGCAGACGTGCCCGCATCGCCGCGGACAGACCTTCGGCGGGCGAATTCGCGGATCGGATGTCGGGGGGCATGCGGGCCACGATACCATCGCGCTCGCCGCGGGCGCTCCGAACGCTGCCCGGCCGGCCAACCGCCTCCTGTCCGCCCTTCGACCATGACCCTCTCCGCCGACAGCCTGCCGACGCGCGCCTCCGACCTCGAGATCCGCGAGGTGCCCGAGGGATACGTCGTCTACGATCCCGCCGCCGACCGGCTCCACTTCCTGAACGGATCGGCGGCCTTCGTGCTCCAGTGTTGCGACGGTACAACACGGGTGGACGAGCTTCCGGAGCTGCTCGCCGCGGCGTTTCGCCTCGATGCCGACCCGGTGGCCGAGGTCGAGGCCTGTCTCGCCCGTCTCCTGTCCGAGCGTCTCGTGACGGTCCGCCCGCCCCAAGCCGGGTAAGTCCCTGTATGCTTGGCGGGTTGTGGCCGTCCGGCCCGCGCCCGCCAAGAGGCGCCCCCGCAAGGAGAGGCATACGATGGGCTCCAATCCGAAGATCGAACGGTTGATCGCGCGCTATGCGCCCGAGCGGCGCGAGGCGCTGCGCAAGATCCTGCTCGGCACGGCGGTCTACGCCGCGCCGGTGATCGCGTCCTACACGATGCAGAACCTGGGCGGAGTCGCGCAGGCGCAGTCGTCGAACCAGACGATTTCGTATCAAGTTCCGGTCGACAGCGGCCTCGGGCTCGCCGCGGCCGCGGGCGCGGTCGGCGCCGCGGGCGCGCTGCTGCTGCGCCGACGCCGCAATCGCAAGGACCGCGACGCAGGCTGAATCGTCACGCGCGGGCGGCCACCGCCGCCCGCGATCCGCCTTGCTCCCGACCCGCGCCGGTTCCGGCGCGACCGTCTCCGCCTCGCTGATCGTCCGCGACGAGGAACGCTTCCTCGCCGGCTGCCTCGACTCGCTCGCCGGACGCGTCGACGAGATCGTCGTCGCCGACACCGGTTCGACCGACCGCACCCGCGACATCGCGCGTGCGCATGGCGCGGTCGTCATCGAGCATCGCTGGGCCGACGACTTCGCCGCCGCGCGCAACGCCGCCATCGACGCCGCCCATGGCGACTGGATCCTCTACATCGACGCCGACGAGCGCGTCGCGTCCTGGGATCGCGCGAGGCTCGCGCCGTTGCTCGCCGATCCGCATGCGATCGCCTGCACCGTGCGCTTCCGGCCGCAAACCGGCTTCACGCGCTACCGCGAGCATCGCCTGTTCCGCCGCCGGAGCGAGCTTCGCTTCCGCGGCGCGATCCACGAGTCGATCCTGCCCGCGCTCGACGAGCTTCGCGCGCGCGAAGGCGCGACGATCGCCTCGAGCGAGGTCGCGATCGACCATCTCGGCTACGACGGCGACCTCGCCGCGAAGCACCGGCGCAACCGTCCGCTGCTCGAGGCGCGCCTCGCGGTCGAACCGGACCACGTCTACAGCCGCGACCACCTGGGCCTCGTGCTGCTCGCGTCGGGAGACGACGCGGGCGCCGAGCGCGCGTGGCGCGCGGCGATTGCATCGGCCTCCGCGCGCGTGACACCCGAGCCCGGCGACGTGCTGCCGTGGCTGCATCTCGCATCGCTCCTCGTCGATCGCGGGCATGATGCGCGCACCGTCGTCGACGAGGCCCGCGCCCGTTTCCCGCGCGACCACGCGCTCATGTGGCTCGACGCACGCACGCGCCTCGACGCCGGCGATCCGCAGGGCGCGCTGCCGATCTTCGCCGCGCTCGGCGCGATCCACGCCGATGTCCTGTGCGAAGACACCGCATGGGACACGTCGATCTTCGGCGCGAATGCCTGGGCGGCGGCCGGGCTGTGCGCGTTCCGCCTCGCGCACTACGCCGAGAGCGCGGACTGCTATGCGCGCGCCGAAGCGCTCGCGCCCGACAATCCGGAATTCCGGCTGAAGCGACAGCTCGCGCAGGCGCGCGCCAACGGGACCGCCACGCGCGGTCAGTGAATCCCGGCGTAGATGCGCTGCGCGAGCGCACGGCTGATGCCGGGCACGCGCGCGAGATCGTCCACGCTCGCCTTCTCGAGACCCTTGAGCCCGCCGAAGTGCGTGAGCAGCGCCTTGCGCTTCGCGGCCCCGACGCCGGCGATGTCCTGCAGCGGCGAGGTCGTGCGCGCCTTGGCGCGACGCGCGCGGTGGCCCTGGATCGCGAAGCGGTGCGCCTCGTCGCGGATCTGCTGCAGGAGGTGCAGCCCGGGGTGGTCGGACCGGAGCGTCAGCGCATCGTCGCGCCCCGGAAAGACGATCTCCTCCAGGCCGGGCTTGCGCTCGGGGCCCTTGGCGATGCCGACGAGCGGCACGCCGTGCAGCCCCTGTTCCGCGAGGACGTCCGCGGCGACCGCGACCTGCCCGCGTCCGCCGTCGATCACGAGGAGGTCGGGCGAGGGAAACTCGCCCGCGACGATTCTCGCGCAGCGCCGGCTCAACGCCTCGCGCATCGCCGCATAGTCGTCGCCGCCGACCGGCGGCGCGACATTGAAGCGGCGGTACTGGCCGGACTGCATCGCGAGCTGGTCGAAGATCACGCACGACGCGACGGCGGCTTCGCCCATCGTGTGCGAGACGTCGAAGCACTCGATCCGCTGCACGCTCCCCGGCAGGCCGAGCGCGTCGACCAGCGCCGCGAGCCGCTCCTCGGCCGTCGCCTTCTGCGCGAGGCGCTGGCGGATCGACAGCACCGCGTTCTCCGCGGCCATCGCGAGCCACACGCGGCGTTCGCCGCCGGGGTTCCGCACGATCTCGACCTCGCGCCCCGCCTGCGCGCCGAGCACCTCCTGCAGCACCTCGCGTTCGCCGGCTTCCGGCGCGATGATCGTCGGCGGAACCGGGCGTTCGAGGTAGTGCTGGGCGAGGAACGCCTGCACGACCTCGGCGAGACTCCCGGCCTCGGCCTGGCGCGGGAAGTAGGTCCGGTCGCCGACGTGGCGCCCGCCCCGGATCATCACGACGTTCACGGCGGCGATGCCGCCTTCCTCGACCGCCGCCACCACGTCGATGTCGCCGGCCGTCGCGCTCTCGACGAACTGCCGCGACTGGAGTTCCGCGAGCCGCGCGATCTTGTCGCGCAGCCGGGCCGCGCGCTCGAACGCGAGGGCGGCGGAGGCGGCTTCCATCTGCGTCCGCAGGCGCTCGCGCGCCTCGCCGGTCTTGCCCTGCAGGAACAGCACCGCGGCCTGCACGTCGTCCCGGTATTCGGCCTCTCCGATGAACCCGACGCAAGGCGCGGTGCAGCGCCGGATCTGGTGGAGCATGCAGGGCCGCGAGCGGTTGTGGAACACCGAGGGCTCGCAGGTGCGCAGCAGGAACACCTTCTGCAGCGTCGCGATGCCCTCGCGCACCGCGCCCGCGCTCGGGAACGGCCCGAAATAGCGGTGGCGGCGGTCGAGCGTGCCGCGGTGGAAGCGCAGTTGCGGGAACGTGTCGCCGGTGACGCAGAGGTAGGGATAGCTCTTGTCGTCGCGGAACAGGATGTTGTAGCGCGGCTCCAGCGCCTTGATCAGGTTGTTCTCGAGGAGCAGCGCCTCGCCTTCGGAGCGCACGACCGTCGTCTCGACGCGGGCGACCTGCGCGATCATCGAGGCGATGCGCGGCTCGTGGCCGGACCTCTGGAAGTAGCTCGCGACGCGCTTGCGCAGATCGCGCGCCTTGCCGACGTAGAGGGCACCGCCCTCGCCGTCGAACATCCGGTAGACGCCGGGCAGGTGCGGCAGCGACGCGACGAGTTCGGCCGCGTCGAACGCCGGCTCGACGGAGGCCGCGTCGAGCGACTTCCGATGGCGCGAGGGCACCTTCGTCATGCGCGCGGCGGCGTCCGGCCGAGGTGGAGCGACGCGGCACGGAACACGTCGCGGAACATCGCGCGCGTGAGCCGCCCGGTGTTCGTGTTGTATCGGCTGCAGTGGAAGCTGTCGAACATCGCGATCCGGCCGGCATCGAGAGCGTGCCTCGCGCCGTGCGCGAACGGGTGCGCGCGCAATGGTGTCCGGAGCACCCTCAGCACGGCCTCGTGCGCGACGCGGCCGAGCGCGACCACGGCCGCCCCCTCGCGCAGGCGCGCGAGGTCGACCGCGAGGTAGCGGCTGCATTCGCGCACCTCGGCGGGCAACGGCCGGTTGTCCGGCGGCAGGCACTTCACCGCGTTGGAGATCCGGCAGTCGAGGAGTTCGAGCCCGTCGTCGCGCGCGGTCGCGGCTTTCGCCGTCGCGTAGCCGAAGTCGAAGAGCGTCTCGTAGAGCAGGATGCCCGCGTGGTCGCCGGTGAAGGCCCGTCCGCTCGCGTTCGCGCCGTGCATCCCGGGCGCGAGCCCGACGACGAGGAGCCGCGCGTCGGGGCGGCCGAACGGCGCCACCGGCCGGCACCAGTAGTCCGGATGGTCGCGCCGCACCCGGTCGACGAACGCGGCGAGCCTTCGGCAGCGCCGGCAGCCGGGGTCGTAGTCCGATTCCGTACCCGACTCTGGCAGAATGGCGGCCGCTTCGATCGCGCGCATCCGTCGATTCTAAGTCCTGCCCGGCCCTTGCTCCCGACCGAACCCCGCCTCGAGACCTTTTCGCGCGCGCCCCGTGCGCGCTCGCGGCGCCCGCCGCTGCTCTTCGTCCACGGCGGCTACACCGACGGCTGGTGCTGGACGCGGCATTTCCTCGGCTGGTTCGCCGAGCGGGGTTGGCCCGCCCACGCGCTGTCGCTGCGCGGCCACGGCGGCAGCGGCGGCGCCGAACTCCTGTTCGCGAGCGGTCTGGACGATTACGCCGCCGATGTCGAGCGCGTCGCGGGCATGCTCCCCGAGCCGCCGGTGTTCGTCGGCCACTCGATGGGCGCCGCAATCGTCGAGCGGATGATCGCCACGCACCCGCGCCGCGGCGCCGTGCTGCTCGCGCCCGTCCCGCCCACCGGGCTCGCGACGATCGCCGCGCGCCTCGCGGTCGAACGCCCCGACGCGCTGATGCACATGATGCGGCTCGACCCGACGCGCCTGTCCGCCGAGGTGCTCGCAGCGCTGCGCCCGTTCTACTTCAGCGACCGTGTCGATGCGGCGACGCTCGCCTCGATGGCCGACCACATCGCCGCCGAGTCGCCGCGCGCGATCCTCGACCTGTCGCTGCGCCTGCACTGGGTGACCCCGGAGCGCAACGGTACGCCGCTCGCGGTGATCGGCGCCGAGGACGACCGCATCTGCTCGCCCGACGAGGTCCGCGCGACGGCGCGCCACCACGGCGTCGAGGCGGCGATCCTGCCGGGACTCGCGCACATGCTGATGCTCGAGCCGGGGTGGGAAGCCGTGGCGGAGGCGATCAGCAGACACCTCGCAGCGCAGTGACCTCGCGTGCTGCGCTTCCGTCGGCGCGCAAGGCGGGCGCCGCTCCCGCTACGTCGTCCGCTTGCGCAGGAACTCGACGAACCGCTCCGGCGGCAGCGGCTTGCTCACCCAGAAGCCCTGGAAGCAGTGGCAGCCGCGCGCCGACAGGAACTCGAGCTGCTCGCGCGTGCCGACGCCCTCGGCGACCACCTTGAGGCCGAGGCCGCGCGCGAGGCCGATGATCGCCTCGGTGATCGCCGCGTCGCCCGGATCGGTCTCGAGGTCGGCGATGAACGAGATGTCGATCTTGAGCGTGTCGATCGGGAAGCGCTTCAGGTGGGTCAGCGACGAATAGCCGGTGCCGAAGTCGTCGATCGCCACGCGGAACCCGTGGTCGCGCAACTGGTGCAGGACCCGGCGGATCGCGTCGAGGTCGTGCAACAGCGAGGTCTCGGTGACCTCGAGTTCGAGCCAGGAGGGCTCGCAGCCCGCCGAACGGACGATCTCGAAGATGCGCTGCGCGAGGTCCTCGCGGTAGAACTGCCGGGCGGACAGGTTCACCGAGACGTTGAGCGGGAGGCCCGAGCGCCGCCACGCGACGACCTGCGCCGCCGCCGTGCGAAGCACCCATTCGCCGAGCGAATGGATGAGCCCGGCCTCCTCGGCGAGCGGCACGAAGGTCTGCGGCGGCACGTCGCCGTGCTCTTCGTCGTGCCAGCGCAAGAGCGCCTCGGCGCCGACCACGGCGCGGTCGAGGATGTCCACGACCGGCTGGTAGTGCAGCTCGAGTTTGCCCTCCTTCAACGCCGCGCGCAGCGCGGTCTCCAGCGTGTGCTGGCGCAGCCGATGCTCGGCCAGGTTCGCGTCGAGGAACTGGTAGGTGTTGCGCCCGAGTTCCTTCGCCCGGTACATCGCGACGTCGGCGTGCTTGAAGAGTTCGTCGGGGTCGTCGGAGTCGTCCGGATACACCGCGATCCCGATCGAGGAGGTCACGTAGATGTCGTGCTCCTCGATGCGGAACGGCTGCACGATGGCGTCGAGGAGCTTCTGCGCGATCCGGCCCAGCACCTGCGGGTCGTCGAAGTCCTCGACGATGACCATGAACTCGTCGCCGCCCAGCCGCGCGAGCAGGTCCGTCTCGCGCAGCGCGCCGGTGACCGCGCGCGTCACCTGCTTCAGGAGTTCGTCGCCGATCCGGTGGCCGAGCGTGTCGTTCACGTTCTTGAACCGGTCGAGGTCGATGAACAGGACGCCGACCCGCCGGCCGCCGCGGCGCGCCTGGGCGATCGCCTGAGACAGCCGCTCGTGCAGGAGCAGGCGGTTCGGCAGGCCGGTCAGCGCGTCGCGCGTCGCCATGTGCTGCAGGCGCTCCTCCGCGCGGATTCGCGCGGAGACGTCCTGAACGAACGACAGGATCGAGACGATCTGGTCGTCGTCGCCGACGAGCGCCGAGTGGTACCACTCGCACCAGATCTCCGTGCCGTCCTTGCGCCGGTTGCGCGTGAGGCCGGTCGCGCGCGGCTCGGCGCCGGACATGAGCTTGCCGACGATGTCGGCCATGCCTGGCGACGCGTCCTCGTGCAGCATCGGGTTGTCGGTGAGCGAGAGTCCGAGCACCTCGGAGGACTCGAAGCCGAAGATGTTGCGCGCCTGCTCCGACCAGCGGACGAGCTTCTGCGACCGGTCCCATTCGAGCACTGCCAGCGGCGTGTTGCCGATGTGGCTCGACAGCTCCCAGTTGACGCGGCGCAGCGCCTCCTCGTTGCGCTTCTCGTCGTGGATGTCGCCGTGCACCGCGTAGACGCCGACGACGTTGCCGTCGGCGTCGCGGTTGGGCGCGTAGTGGATCGACTCCCATCGCGGCTCTCCGGTGCCGTGCTGGGGCAGCAGCATCTCGGTGGCGATCGTCTCGCCCTTCAGCACGCGCGCGAGGAGCGGAGCGAGGAGCGCAAGGCGCGCCGGGCTGATCACGTCCTCGAGCTTTCGTCCGTTCAGGTCCTTGCGCGACTCGCCGAGCCAGGCCTCGTTGCGGCCGTTGACGAAGCGGTAGCGGAGGTCGCGGTCGATGTACGCCACGCGCGCCGGCACGTTGTCCATGATGAGCCGCAGCTCGTCCTCGGACGCCCGCAGCGCTTCCTGCGCCTGCTTGAGCCCGTGGATGTCGTTCATCAGCACGAATGCGCCGTGAACCTCGCCGGCCGGGCCGCTGTCGGGCACCACGCGGATCGTCATCCAGCGCCGCACGCCGTTCGCGCCGGGGATCAGGCGATCGAACGCCGTCGATTCGCCTTCGAGGGCGCGCGCGACCATCGCCTGCGCGCTCTCGTAGATTCCGTGGCCGACGACGTCGCGCAACTTCAGGTCCGGGAGCGATTCGACGGCGAGCCCGAAGTACTGCACGAACGCGCGGTTGACGTAGTGACAGCGCTCCTCGCGGTCGATGTAGGCGACCGGCGCCGGGACACCGTCCATGATCGCGCGGAGCTGGGACTCTCGCGCGGCGAGCGCGTCCTGCGCGACCTTGAGATCGGTGATGTCGTGGCCGGCGACGTACTCGCCCTTCACGGTGCCGTCGAAGTTGAGGTCGGGCACGCAGCGCGCGCGGATCCAGCGCCGGCGGCCCTGCGCGTCGATGACCTCCCGCTCGTAGGTCGCCGATTCACCCGCCATCACGCGATGGCGGCTGGGCGCGAGGATCTCGGTCGCCTCGTCGCCCAGGACCTCGTCGGTGGTCCGACCGATCACCTGGTCGCGCCGGTATCCGTAGAGCTTCAGGAACGCCTCGTTGACGAACAGGTAGCGGCGGTTCGAATCGAGGTAGACGACCGGCTCGGGGATGTTGTCGGTGAAGAGCCGGAGCTGCTGCTCGCGGGTCGCGAGCGCCTGCTCGGTCTGCTTCAGGTCGTCGATGTCGTACTCGGTGCAATAGAGCCCGCGGACCTTGCCGGTCGCGTCGAAATCCGGCGCGACGCGCCCGTGCATCCAGCGCTTGTCGCCGCCCGGCATCGTTCCGATGCGCTCGTACTCGACGTGCTCGCCGTCCTGCGCGCGCTTGAGCACCGGCCGCAGGAACCCGGCCACCTCGGACGGCAGGACCTCCGCGGGCGTCCGGCCGTAGATCTCCTCCTGCGGCCGGCAAGCGAAATTCGCGAACGCCTGGTTGACGAAGGTGTAGCGCAACGCGCGGTCGAGGTAGGCGATCGGACCGGGGATGTTGTCGGCGAAGAGCCGCAGCTGCGCCTGCTGCCCCTTCAGCGCGTCGCGGACCCGCACGTCGTCCTCGATGTCGTTCATCACGACGAACGCGCCGCCGGTGCGACCGGTCACTTCGCGGTCGGGGAACAGCGTGACGCGCATCCAGCGCGGTTCGCCGTTCGCCTTCTTCTCGCGACGCTCGTAGGTCACGGCCGCGCCGGCGAAGGTGCGTTCGAGCGAAGCGCTCATATCGTGCAGCGACTCCGCCGGCAGGACGTCGCGCAGACCGTGTCCGAGCAGGTCGTCGGCGGCGACGCCGATCCAGTCCGCGACCGGCTTGTTCGCGAAACGGATCTTGAGCTGTCGGTCGACGTAGAGGATCGGGACGCCGACGCTGTCGGTGACCATGCGCAGCCGGTGCTCGCGCTGGCCCGCCTCGAGCTCGAGGCGCTTCAGGTGGTCGACGTCGCTGTAGGTGACGAGGAAGCCGCGCACCCGTCCGTTGGGCGCGCGATCCGGGTAATAGTCGACTCGGATCCAGACGGTCGGCCGCCCGGCGGTCACGAGCTGCCGCTCGAAACCGGTCCGCTCGCCGTCCAGCGCGGCTTCCGAGTAGGCCCGGTAGAGCGTCCAGACTTCGCGGCCGAGCACCTCGACCATCTCGCGGCCGAGCACCTCCTCCGAACGCCGCCCGAGCCAATCGAGGAACGCGCGGTTGGCGAAACGGTAGTGGAACGACCGGTCGACGTAGGCGACCGGCAGGCCGAGCGCATTGAGCTTGCGCTGCGAGAGCGCCTGCAGGTTGCCGCGCTCGATCGCATCGCCGTCCGTCTGGACGGTCGCGATGTCGGTGCGCAGCGGCATGCGTTGCAGGGCCATGCGGGTTTCGGGCTCCGGGTCCGATTCTCCGCCGGTTCGGCGTTCGGCAACTGCCGGCCTGGGGATCGGGCAGGCTTCCAGGCTGCCGAACCGGCGGATGTTGCAACCGTGTAGGGCACAAGCAAGGATCAAGCCGGAAAGCGCCCGGCCCCGTTCCGCGCCTTGACGGATACAATGCCCGGGCCCCGCGCCGGCCCTCGCGGAGCAGGAACCGCAGCGTCGAAACCGGGCCATCGCCACCGGCCCCGTATCCGCATGCGTCCACCCACAGCGCCCGAGCCCGCCGACCTCCCGAGACAGCCGTCCTCGAGCGGACCGCCCACCGGTCTCGAACGGCACCGGCACCGCCTTGCCGCCCTCGTGGTGCTGGTCATGGCCTCGGCCCTGCCGGGTGAGGCCCTGGCAGCCGGGGTGAGCGCCCAGACCGCGGTCACGTTCCTCGCGATCGGCCTCCTGCTCGTGGCGGCGAAGGTCGCGGGACTGGTCGAGCGCATCGGCCAGCCGGCCGTGCTGGGCGAACTGCTGATCGGCGTGGCGATCGGCAATCTGTACCTCGCAGGGCTCCCCTGGCTCGACCCGCTGGTCCAGGGCCAACTGATCGCCAACCCGATCCTGCATTTCCTCTCCGAACTCGGGGTCGTCGTCCTGCTGTTCCAGATCGGACTCGAATCGGAGCTGTCGGCGATGGGCAAGGTGGGCGTACCGGCGTTCGTCGTCGCGACGATCGGCGTGGTCGCTCCGTTCGTGCTCGGCACCTGGGTCGTCGGGCCGCTCTTGATGCCGGAGCTGTCGTTCAACGGGCACCTCTTCGTCGGCGCGACGCTGACCGCGACCTCGGTCGGCATCACCGGCCGGGTGTTCCAGGACCTGAACGTGCTGCGTTCGCGCGAAGCCCAGATCGTGCTCGGGGCCGCGGTCATCGACGACGTCATGGGCCTCATCATTCTCGCCGTCGTGTCGGCGATCGTCTCGTCGGGCAGCGTCGATGCGCTGGGGATCACCTGGATCACGGCCAAGGCGTTCTTGTTCCTGATCGCGGCCCTGGTACTCGGGCGCTTCGCCGCGCCGCGGTTCGGCGCCCTGTTCTCGGCGATCCAGACCGGCACGGGAATGAAAGTGGCGGTGCTGATCGCGACCTGTCTCACCTTCGCATGGGCGGCCTGGGCGATCGGCCTCGCGCCGATCGTCGGGGCGTTCGCCGCGGGGCTCGTGCTCGACGACGTGCAGTTCAAGGGGTTCGCGGGCCCTGCGCTCGCGCGCGATGTACGCGAGGCGGCCTCGGAACTGCCCGGACCCGCGCGCGAACGCATCGAGGGCGTGCTCGGCCGCCACGAGAAGCACGGCCTGCAGGTGCTCATGGAGCCGGTCGGCCACCTGCTGGTGCCGCTGTTCTTCGTGTTCACCGGCATGCAGGTGCGCCTCGAGACCCTGTTCGACCTGCACATCCTCGCGGTCGGGCTCACGATCACCGTCGTCGCGTTCGCCGGCAAGCTCGTCGCGGGACTGGGCGCCGGACGCGTCCGCAAGTGGCTCGTCGGCTGGGGCATGGCCCCGCGCGGCGAGGTCGGCCTCATCTTCGCGGTGTCGGGCAAGGCCCTCGGTGTCGTGCCCGACGACGTGTTCTCGATGATCATCGTCGTCGTGATCCTGACGACGCTCCTCACCCCGCCGATCCTGGTGGCGACGATCCGCAAAGGCGGCACGACCGAGGTCTGAGGGTCGCGGCCGGCCGCGTGCACCCGGAAGCGCCGGAGTGCGTTAGATTGACGTTTCCGCAATCCCGTCGGGATCCTTCGATGCCCTTCGCCATGCGCCACGCCGCCGCCGTTCTCGCGTTCTCCGCGGGCTCGGCCTTCGCCCAGGACATCCTGTTCTTCGAAAGCTACGACTTCAACGGCCGCCGGTTCGGGGTGAGCTACTCGGTCTCGAACATGAACGACGTGGGTTTCAACGACCGCGCCGAGTCGGTCGTGATCCGCAACGGCACCTGGCAGCTCTGCGCGGACGCGTATTTCCGTGGCCGCTGCGTGACGCTCGAGCCGGGCGAATACCGGAACCTCGGCCAGATGGGGCTCGCGAACCAGGTTTCCTCGGCGCGCCAGCTCGGCGGCGGCAACTGGGGCGGCGGCTCGCGCGGCGCGGTCACGCTCTTCGAGGACTACAACTTCGGCGGGCGCTCGTACGCGGTGCAGGGCCCCGCGGAAAACCTCGGGCGGACCGGATTCAACGACCGCGCCCGGTCGATGATCGTGCAGAGCGGTGTCTGGGAAGTCTGCATGGACGAAGGCTACCGCGGCTGCCAGACCTTTGGGCCCGGCGAAGTCGGGAACCTGGGATACCTCTCCGGGCAGGTGTCGTCGCTGCGGCCGGTGGGCGGCGGACCGGGCGGTCCCGGAAGCCCCGGCGGGCGCCCGCCTCCCGAGTGGGGCAATCAGGGGCGCGTGATCCTGTTCGAGTACCCCGGCTTCGGCGGGCGCAGTTTCGCGATCTCCGACGAGGTCGTCGACAACCTCGCGCGTACCGGCTTCAACGACCGCGCCGCGTCCATGCGCGTCGAGCGCGGCTACTGGATGTTCTGCAGCGACTCGGAGTTCCGCGGTACCTGCCGCACATTCGGTCCGGGCGACTACCCGTCGCTCGGCGGCGGCCTCGACCGGCAGATCTCGTCGGGACGGCGCATCCACAACGACTACCCGTACCGCAACAACCCGAACTGGGGCGAGTACACGCAGCAATGAGCACGCTCGCGCGAGGCAGGATCGTCGACGACATCGCCGGCCTCCGGCGCATCCTCGCGAACCATCGCACGATCGCGGTGGTCGGGTTGTCCGCGCACTGGCATCGGCCGTCGTACTTCGCCGCGAAGTACATGCAGGAGCACGGCTACCGCGTGATCCCGGTGAATCCGCAGTACGAGGAGGTGCTGGGTGAGCGCTGCCATCCGTCGATCGCGGCGATTCCCGAGGCGGTCGACATCGTCGACGCCTTCCGGCGCGCGAGCGAGATGCCCTCGATCGCGCGCGAGGCGGTCGCGAAGGGCGCGAAGGTGCTCTGGATGCAGCTCGGCGTGGCGAGCGACGAAGCCGCGCGGATCGCGACCGACGCCGGCCTCGACGTCGTGCAGAACCGCTGCGTGAAGATCGAGCACGCGCGCATCCTGGGCGGGCTCAACTGGTGCGGCGTCAACACCGGCGTGATCTCGGCGCGGCGGCCCGCCTGACCCTCGATCGACGGCCTCCGGCGCCCGCCCGGCGCCGGGGGACGTAGAATTCCGGTCCATGCCCGACCGCACCTACGGCTTCGACACGCTGTGCCTGCACGCGGGGCAGATCCCCGATGCGGCCACCGGCGCGCGCGCGCTGCCGATCTACCAGACGACGTCGTTCGTGTTCGACAGCGCCGACCACGCGGCGTCGCTCTTCAACCTGCAGACCTTCGGCAACGTCTACTCGCGCATCAGCAATCCGACCGTCGCGGCGCTCGAGGAGCGGGTCGCCGCGCTCGAAGGCGGCCGCGCGGCGCTGGCCTGCGCGACCGGGATGGCGGCGCAGATGGTGACGCTCTTGACGCTCGCGCGGCAGGGCGACCACATCGTCGCGGCGCGCACGCTCTACGGCGGCTCGTATTCGCAGCTCGCGGTGACCTTCGCCCAGTTCGGCATCGACGCGACCTTCGTCGATCCGGACGACATCGGCGCGTTCCGCGCCGCGATGACGCCGCGCACGAAGGCGCTCTACGCGGAGACGATCGGCAACCCGCAGCTCAACGTCTGCGACATCGCCGCGCTCGCGGAGGTCGCGCACGAACGCGGCGTGCCGCTCGTGATCGACAACACGCTCGCCTCGCCGTACCTCTGCCGCCCGTTCGAGCACGGCGCCGACCTCGTCGTCCACTCGGTGACCAAGTACCTGGGCGGCCACGGCACGACGATGGGCGGCATCGTGGTGGAGTCGGGCGAGTTCCCGTGGGACAACGGCAACTTCCCGCAGATGACCGAGCCTTCGCGCGGCTACCACGGCGTGCGCTTCTACGAGACCTTCGGCGACTTCGGGTTCACGATGAAGGCGCGCATGGAGACGATGCGCACGCTGGGTCCGACGCTCTCGCCGTTCTCGGCGTTCCTGCTGCTCCAGGGCATCGAGACGCTGCACCTGCGGATGCCGCGCCACAGCGCGTCCGCGATGGCGGTCGCGAGGCATCTCGCGACGCATCCGGCGGTCGCGTGGGTGCGCTACCCCGGCCTGCCCGGCCAACCCGACGACGCGCGGGTGCGACGCTACCTGCCGAACGGCGCGGGCGGCATCCTCACGTTCGGCGTGAACGGCGGTGCGAAGGCGGGCGAGCGCGTGATCGAAGCCGTGGAGTTCCTGTCGCACCTCGCGAACGTCGGCGACGCGAAGTCGCTCGTCATCCATCCGGCGTCGACGACGCACCGCCAGCTCGACGAAGCCGAGCAGCGGGCCGCCGGCGTGACGCCGGAAATGATCCGGCTGTCGATCGGCCTCGAGTCGATCGACGACATCCTGTGGGATCTGGACCAGGCGCTCGCCCGCTCGGAGAACGCGTGATGGAACGTCTCGGTGTGCCGCTGCCCTGGGTCGGACTCGTCGTCGCCCTCGCCGTCCTGCTGCAGCAGGCGATCTCGCTCCTGCAGGGCGAAGGCGTCTCGTTCGCGGCCTCGATGTGGCAGGTCGCCGTCATGGCGCTCGGCATCACCTCGCTCGCGCTCATCCTGATGCCGCGCCGGCGGCTCGCGTTCGCGCTCGGGTTCCTTTTCTGCGCCGGCCTCCTCGGCTGGGCCTTCTGGCTGCAGTACGGCGAGGGACTCGAGCCCTGCCCGCTGTGCATGTTCCAGCGCCTGGTGTTCGTGGCGATCGGCCTCGTGTTCCTCGTCGGCGTCTTCCACGAGCCGGGCCGTCTCGGCGCCTGGATCTACGCCCTGCTGCTCGTGCTCGCCGCCGGGATCGGCGCCGCGCTCGCCGGGCGGCAGGTGTGGCTGCAGTCGCTGCCGAAGGACCAGGTGCCCGCGTGCGGCATGGGACTCTCCTACATGCTCGACACCATGCCGTTCCTCGACGTGATCCGTCGGGTGCTCGAGGGATCGGGCGAGTGCGCCGAAAAAGCCTGGGTGTTCCTCGGCCTGTCGATCGCCGGCTGGACGCTCGCGATCTTCGTCGCGATCGCCTTCATCGGGATCGCGCTGGTGCGGCGCGACTGACCGGCCTCCAGCGGCGATCTCAAACGCGCGTCGTCGATCCGCTCCGCGCGGCCTCATTGCGGCATCATCGAAATGCGAGCCAGCCAGCGTCGGCCGCCCGCGGCGATCGCGAACTCGCGTCGTCGATCCCCGTCGCTGGCGTGGGGCGATCGACGAGGCGGAGCAGGGGCCCCGCGCTTTTCGCGGGGATGCGACCCGAGTCGAGCGCAGGGCCGGCGGACGAGTCGGTGCGATCCATTTCGCCGCGCATCGCCGGCCCCTCGCCGACGCAGCGACGCCGCTACCTCGGCGCCATCCGGATCGCGCCGTCGAGGCGGATCGTCTCGCCGTTCAGCATCGGATTCTCGACGATCGCGCGCACGAGCTGCGCGAACTCGCCGGGACGCCCGAGGCGCGGCGGGAACGGCACCATCTTCCCGAGCGAGGCCTGCACCTCCGGCGTGAGGCTCGCCATCATCGGCGTCTCGAAGATGCCGGGCGCGATCGTCATGACGCGGATGCCGAGACGCGCGAGTTCGCGCGCGATCGGCAGCGTCATGCCGACGACCGCCGCCTTCGACGCCGCGTAGGCGGCCTGCCCGACCTGACCGTCGAACGCCGCGACCGACGCGGTGTTGACGATCACGCCCCGCTCACCTTCCGCGTTCGGTTCGTTGCCCGACATCGCCTGCGCGGCGAGGCGGATCAGGTTGAACGTCCCCACGAGGTTGATCGCGATCGCGCGCTGGAAACCCGCGAGCGTGTGCGGGCCGTCCTTGCCGACGATGCGCTCGGCGTGGACGATGCCGGCGCAGTTGACGAGCCCCTGCACGCCGCCGAACGCGTCGACCGCCGCCTTCACCGCCGCCCGACCGCTCGCTTCGTCGGTCACGTCGCAGCGCACGAAGCGCGCGTGTGCGCCGAGTTCGTGCGCGAGCGCGCGCCCCTCGCCCTCCTTGAGATCCGCGACGACGACCCGCCCGCCGGCATCTGCGACCATCCGCGCGGTCGCGGCGCCGAGGCCCGACGCGCCGCCGGTGACGAGGAACGCGTTCCCGCGCAGATCCATGTCAGCTCCCGGCCTTCGGCGGACCCGGCTGCCGGATCACCGACATCGCGGTCGCGATCATGCCCGCCACGTCGGCCGCATTGGTCGGCAGGATCATCGTGTTCGACTTGATCGCGAGGTTGCCGAACGCGGCCACGTACTGCTCGGCGATCTTGAAATTGACCGACTGCATCCCCCCCGGTGACTCGATCGCCTCGGCGACCTGGCGGATCGCCTTGGCGTTGGCCTCGGCGATGGCGAGGATCGCCGCCGCCTGCCCCTGCGCGTTGTTGATCTCGGCCTGCTTCTCGCCCTGCGACTGGGCGATCGCCGCCTCGCGCGCGCCCTCGGCGAGGTTGATCTGTTCCTGTTTCTTGCCCTCGGAGGTCGCGATGACCGCGCGCTTCTCGCGCTCGGCGGTGATCTGCGCCTGCATCGCGCGCAGGATCTCGGCCGGCGGCGTCAGGTCCTTGATCTCGTAGCGCAGCACCTTGACGCCCCAGTTGAGCGCGGCCTCGTCGAGGGCCGCGACGACGTTCGCGTTGATCTGCTCGCGCTCCTCGAAGGTCCTGTCGAGTTCCATCCGGCCGATGATGCTGCGCAGCGTCGTCTGCGCGAGCTGGGTGATCGCGATGATGTAGTTCGACGACCCGTAGCTCGCGAGCTTGGGGTCGGTCACCTGGAAGTAGAGGATGCCGTCGACCTGCAACTGCGTGTTGTCCTTGGTGATGCAGATCTGCGAGGGCACGTCGAGCGGGATCTCGCGCAGGTCGTGCCGAAACGCGATGCGGTCGACGAACGGAATCACGAAGTTGAGGCCGGGCTCGAGGACCGCGTAGAACCGTCCGACGCGCTCGACGACCCACGCGTGCTGCTGCGGCACGACGCGGATGGCGCGGACGATGACGATCAGCGCGACGACGAAGAGCGCGACGGTGAAGAGCGACGAGCCTATCCCGAGCATCGGTGCGGTCCCCTGCGGTGGAGCCGCGTCAGTCGCGGCGGTCGGCGACGACGAGGACCGAGCCCCGGGTCGCCACGATGAACATCGTCTCGGCGCGCGGCGTGTCGGACGTCGCGAGTTCCGCCGTCCACTGCGAACCCCGGTAGTTGACGCGCGCGGTGCCGTCGTCGTTCCAGCCCACGACGCGAACCGCCTGGCCGACGTCGAGCGGCGGCTGTTGCGGTGGGAGCGCGCGCTGAAGGCGCCAGCGGTGCGCGGCGATGGTGAGCGCCACCCCGGCCACGCCGGCCGCGACGAACTGCATCGGCGTCGAGGCTCCGAGGAGCGCGGCGACGCCGCCCACCGCCAACGCGATGCCCACGGCGAGCAGGTAGTAGGTGCCCGTCATCAATTCCGCACCGACCAGCACCGCAGCCGCGATCCACCAGAACCAGAGCGCGTTCATCTCCGTTGTCGCTTCCCGACGAAGGTCTCGTGGTCGAGGATAAATCAAGTTGAAGCGACGCGCAGAGCCTCCATCTCGACCCGGGACACGCCCGGCGGAGCCGCCTCGACCTTGCCTGTCCGGCGCGCTATAATTCTCGTTTTGAATCAAAAGGTTTTGGGCGCATCGCGCCCCGCGGAGACCCCGATGCCGATCTACGCCTACCGCTGCGCGGCCTGCGGGCACCAGCTCGATGCCCTGCAGAAACTCTCGGAAGCCCCGCTCGTCGATTGTCCGAAGTGCGCGGCGCCCGCGCTCTCGAAACTCCTGACCGCCCCGGGCTTCCAGCTCAAGGGCAGCGGCTGGTACGCGACCGACTTCAAGGGCGGCTCGAAGCCGAAATCCGACGGCGTCGGCGCGAAGGCCGACGCGAAGCCGGACGCGAAGTCCGACGCGCCCGCGGCGACGGAGTCCAAGGGGGGCGACAAGAGCGACGCTGCCGCGGCGCCCGCGGCCGCCTCCACCGGTTGCGGCTCGGGCTGTTCGTGCCACTGACCGGACACGCCGCGACGCCATGAAGCGCTACCTGATCGCCGGGTTGCTCGTCTGGGCACCGCTCGGCATCACGATCTGGGTGCTGCACTTCCTGGTGTCGACGCTCGACCAGACGCTGGGCCTCCTGCCCGACGCGTGGCAGCCCGACCGCCTGCTCGGCTTCCATGTCCCCGGCCTGGGCGTCCTGCTGTCGTTCGTGATCCTGTTCGTCACCGGCGTCGTCGCCGCGAACATCCTCGGCGCGCGCCTCATCACGGTGTGGGAATCGCTGCTCGGCCGCATTCCGGTCGTCAAGTCGATCTACTCGTCGGTCAAGCAGGTGAGCGACACCCTCCTGTCCGACAAGGGCAACGCGTTCCGCAAGGCGCTGCTGGTCGAGTTTCCGCGCGAGGGGAGCTGGACGATCGCGTTCCTGACCGGCGCACCCGACCGCACGGTGACGCCGCACCTGCCCGGTGAGCACGTCAGTGTCTACGTACCGACGACGCCGAACCCGACCGGCGGCTACTTCCTGATGCTGCCGCGCTCGCGCATCCGCGAACTCGACATGACGGTGGACGAGGCGCTCAAGTACATCATCTCGATGGGCGTCGTGGGGCCGAAGGGCAACGGGACGCCTCCGCCCGAGTCGGCGCCACCGCGTCCCGCGGACGCAGGCCGCCCCGTCGCCTCCCGAAATTGACCGGACCGGCGCGACGCGAGGCGTTCCCGCCGGGGCCGCCTCGCGCGCGGCCGGTCCGCCCCCGCACCCGATCCCGACGAAACGACACCGGAGTTCCGACGTGAAACGCACCGACTACTGCGGCCGCATCGACCGCCGCTTTCTCGCCCAGGCCGTGACGATCGCCGGCTGGGTCCACCGCCGCCGCGACCACGGCGGCGTCATCTTCGTCGATCTGCGCGACCGCGAGGGACTCGTGCAGGTCGTCTGCGACCCCGACCGCGCCGCGACCTTCGCGACCGCCGAGAAGCTCCGCAACGAGTTCTGCGTGCGCGTGACCGGCCTCGTGCGCGCGCGGCCCGAAGGCACCGTCAACCCGAACCTCGTGTCCGGCGAAATCGAGGTGCTCGCGCACGAGATCGAGATCCTGAACGCGTCGGCCACGCCGCCCTTCCAACTCGACGACGACAACCTCTCCGAGACGGTCCGCCTCGAGCACCGCGTGCTCGACCTGCGGCGGCCGGCGATGCAGAGGAACCTGATGGTCCGTTACAAGGCGGCGATGTCGGCGCGCCGGTATCTCGACGAACAGGGCTTCGTCGACATCGAGACGCCGTTCCTCTACAAGTCGACGCCGGAGGGCGCGCGCGAGTTCCTCGTGCCCTCGCGCATCCACCACGGCCAGTTCTACGCGCTGCCGCAGTCGCCGCAGCTCTTCAAGCAGATGCTGATGATCGCGGGCTTCGACCGCTACTACCAGGTCGTCAAGTGCTTCCGCGACGAGGACCTGCGTGCCGACCGGCAGCCCGAGTTCACGCAGATCGACATCGAGACCTCGTTCCTCGACGAGGACGAGATCCGTCCGATCATGGAGGACCTGGTGCGCCGGATGTTCCGCGACGCGCTGGGCGAGGAGCTGCCGCACCCGTTCCCGGTGATGAGCTTCGCCGACGCGATGCGCGACTACGGTTCGGACAAGCCGGACCTCCGCGTTCCCCTCGTGCTCACCGAACTCACCGACCTCATGAAAGGCGTCGACTTCAAGGTGTTCCGCGGCGCCGCGGATCTCGCGAACGGCCGCGTCGCCGCGCTTCGCGTCCCCGGCGGCGGCGCGCTCACGCGCAAGGAGATCGACGATTACACGGCGTTCGTCGCGATCTACGGCGCGAAGGGGCTCGCCTACATCAAGGTGAACGACGCCTCGAAGCCGAACGAAGCGGGCCTGCAGTCCCCGATCGTGAAGTTCCTGCCCGAGGCGGTGTTGCGCGAAGTCCTCGGAAGGACCGGCGCGAAGGACGGCGACCTCGTCTTCTTCGGCGCGGACAGGGCGAAGGTGGTGAACGACGCGCTCGGCGCGCTCCGCGCGAAGATCGGGCACGACCGCGGCCTCGCCGAAGGCCGCTGGAAGCCGCTGTGGGTCGTCGATTTCCCGATGTTCGAGCAGGACGACGAGACCGGGGCGTGGGCGGCGCGCCACCATCCGTTCACCGCACCGAAGGACGGCCACGAGAACCGCTTCCAGGACGATCCGGCCGGAGCCCTCTCCAAGGCCTACGACGTCGTGCTGAACGGCTGGGAGATCGGCGGCGGCTCGGTGCGCATCCACCGGCCCGAGGTGCAGGCGAAGGTATTCGAGGCGTTGCGGATCAGCCCGGAGGACCAGCGGCGCAAGTTCGGATTCCTGCTCGACGCGCTCGCGCACGGCGCGCCGCCGCACGGCGGGATCGCGTTCGGCCTCGACCGCATCGCGACCCTGATGTGCGGCGCCGAATCGATCCGCGAGGTGATCGCGTTCCCGAAGACACAGCGCGGGCAGGACCTTCTGGTCGACGCGCCTTCGGCCGCGACCGAGCAGCAACTGCGCGATCTGCACATCGAGGTCCGGCCCTCCGACGCGATCAAACCGTAGGTTCCGGCACGCTCCGGGGCAGCGCGTGCGCTACACTTTCCGCATGGCGCCCCGTTCGCTGCTGCGCGGGTCCTCCGCGGCCGCTTTCGCGGCGCTGGCGGTCGTCGTCCTGGCGACCTCCGCCTGCGCGCGGACCTCGGACGGCACCGTATCCAGGGCCGCGCTGCCGAAGGAGGCGCGCGACACGCTGGCGAACGTCCGGCGCGGTCCGCCGTTTCCCTACGAGCGCGACGGGATCGCGTTCGGCAATCGCGAGCGCCTGCTGCCCGCCGAGCCCCGCGACTACTACCGCGAATACACGGTGCGCACGCCCGGCGAGCGCACGCGCGGCGCGAGACGCATCGTGTGCGGCGGCAAGCCCACCGAGCCCGATGCCTGCTGGTATTCGGACGACCACTACCAGTCGTTCCGGAAGATCGTCGAATGAAGGCGCCTGATCTCGCCCGGGTCGAGGACTGCGGACTGCGCGACTGGAAAGGTGCGGTCGAGCCGCTCGAGGCCGCCGCCGTCCACGCCGGGCTCGCTTTCGCGGCGGTCGACCTCGCGAAGGCGAAGGACAAGGCGACGCTCTTCGCCGAACTCGACCGTGCGCTCGCGTTGCCCGAACACTTCGGCCACAACTGGGATGCGCTCGCCGACGTCCTCGAGGACCGCGACTGGCTCGGCAAGCGCGGCCGCGCCGTCGTGCTGGTGCACGCGGTCGCCCACCGCAAGGACCATCCGACCGACGCTCGCATGCTCGTCGAGATCCTGGGAGAGGCCAGCGAGTTCTGGCAGGAGCGCCACGTCCCGTTCTGGGTCTTCGTCGTTGGCTGATCGCCCGCTCCCCTCGTCGGGCACCGCCCCGGCACCCGCCGCTCGCGCCGAGCGAGCGCCGGACGCCCGGGGCAGCAAACAACCCGTTTCGACGCTGGTGCTCGTTTACACGCCGAGCCTCGAGGTGCTGCTGCTCGAACGCGCGGATTTTCCCGGCTACTGGCAGTCGGTGACCGGCAGCCGGGAGGACGCCGAGACGCTCGAAGCGACGGCGACGCGCGAACTCGCCGAGGAGACCGGCATCGACGCCGCGGCGTTCGGCGGCGTCAGCGACTGGCACATGACCAACGTCTTCGAGATCTACCCGAAATGGCGCGCGCGCTTCGCCCCCGGCGTCACGCACAATGCGGAGCACGTCTACGCGCTCGGCGTGCCGGGTCCGGTGCCGGTGCGACTCCAACCGCGCGAGCATCTGGCGCACGCGTGGCTGCCGTGGCGGACGGCCGCGGAGCGCGTGTTCTCGTGGTCCAACCGCGCCGCGATCCTGGCGTTGCCGTCGCGCGCATCGAGGAGTGATCGATGAATCGACGCAACATCGCCCTGAAGACGCTCGCCTTCCTGTGCGTCGTTCCCGCCGCGGTCACGCACGCGCAGGACGGGCAGCCGGCCCCGGTCCCGGTGGTGACCGTCAGCGCCTCGTCGACGACGACCGTACCCAACGACCGGCTGCACGCGTGGCTGCGCGCGGAGGCCGAGAACCCGAGCGCGGCCGCCGCCGCCGCCGAGGTGAACGCCCGCGTCGCGCGGGTGCTCGCGAAGCTGAAAGCGCTGCCCGACGCGCAGGTTTCGACATCCGGATACACGTCGCAGCAGGTGGTCGAGAAGGGCAAGCCCGCGCGCTGGCGCATCGTGCAGACCATCAAGGTCGAGGGCCGCGACTTCGCGGCGATCGGCGACGCGGTCGCGCGCGTGCAGGCCGAGGACGGCGCGCTGCTGTCGGGCGTCTCGTTCGGCGTTTCGGACGAACTTCGGCGCCGCACGCAGGACGCGATCACCGAGCAGGCGATCGCCGCGTGGCGCGCGCGCGCGCAGGCGGCGGCGCACGGCTTCGGCATCGCGGGATGGCGGGCCGGCCGCATCACGATCCAGGCCGGCGACCCGGTGCGGCCGTATCCGATGATGGCCCGCGGTGACATGGCGATGGCGGCGGCCGCGCCGGCGCCGGTGCCGCTCGAAGCCGGAACGACCGAGGTGAGCGTCTCGGTCAGCGGCGAGGCGATCCTCGACGGCGCGCGGGCGGCGGGACGCTGAACCCGGGGCAGCTTCCGGGCTCCGACGCCTCCGGCAGCACATTGGAAAGGGCGCACCGCTTGCGCGGCGCGCCCTGCTTGCGATACGACACCGACCGGTCCCTGGTCGAACTCTGCCGCGCCCGAAGGGCCGCCCCGTGGTCGAACCGCGGGCGCCGTGCCCCCTTGGGGGGAAGCGCGCTCGCGCGCGCTTCGGGGGGACGTCAGCCCGCCGGCGCGGCGGCCTTCTGCGCGTCCTCTTCCGCGGCCGCCTTCATCGACAGGCGCACTCGGCCCTTGTCGTCGGCCTCGATGACCTTGACCCGGATGACCTGGCCTTCCTTCAGGTAGTCGGAGACCTGGTTCACCCGCTCCTTCGCGATCTGCGAGATGTGCAGCAGGCCGTCCTTGCCCGGGATCAGCTGCACGATCGCGCCGAAGTCGAGCAGCCGCAGCACCGGGCCCTCGTAGATCTTGCCGACCTCGACCTCGGCCGTGATCTGCTCGATGCGCGCGCGCGCCGTGTTGCACGCGTCCGCGTTGACCGACGCGATCGTCACCGTGCCGTCGTCCTGGATGTCGATCGTGCAGCCGGTCTCCTCGGTCAGCGCGCGGATGACGCTGCCGCCCTTGCCGATGACGTCGCGGATCTTCTCCGGGTTGATCTTGAACGTGAACATGCGCGGCGCGTGCTGCGAGATCTCGGTGCGCGCGTGCGGCAGCGCCTGCTGCATGATGCCGAGGATGTGCATCCGGCCCTCGCGCGCCTGCGAGAGCGCGACCGCCATGATCTCCTTCGTGATGCCCTGGATCTTGATGTCCATCTGCAGGGCGGTCACGCCGCGGTCGGTGCCCGCGACCTTGAAGTCCATGTCGCCCAGGTGGTCCTCGTCGCCGAGGATGTCGGTCAGCACCGCGAAACGGTTGCCCTCCTTGATGAGGCCCATCGCGATGCCGGCGACGTGCGCCTTGGTCGGCACGCCCGCGTCCATCATCGCGAGGCTGCCGCCGCACACCGAGGCCATCGACGAGCTGCCGTTGCTCTCGGTGATCTCGGAGACGAGGCGCATCGAGTAGGCGAACTCCTCGGCCGAGGGCATCACGGCGGCCAGCGCGCGCTTCGCGAGGCGACCATGGCCGATCTCGCGCCGCTTCGGGCTGCCGACGCGGCCGGTCTCGCCGGTCGCGTAGGGCGGCATGTTGTAGTGGAGCATGAAGCGCTCGCGGTACTCGCCCATCAGCGCGTCGACGATCTGCTCGTCGCGCGCGGTGCCGAGCGTCGCGACGACGAGCGCCTGCGTCTCGCCGCGCGTGAACAGCGCGGAGCCGTGCGTGCGCGGCAGGACGCCGGTGCGGATCGCGATCGGACGCACGGTGCGCGTGTCGCGGCCGTCGATGCGCGGCTCGCCGGCGAGGATCTGCTGGCGGACCGTCTTCGCCTCGAGTTCGAACATCAGGTCGCCGACGGTGCGGCGCTCGTCGGGCGTCGCCTCGGGCGAGAGCACCTCGGAGTCGACCTTCGCCGCGATCTCCTTGAGCCGCTGCGAGCGCTGCTGCTTGCTGCGCATCTGGTAGGCGGCGCGGATGTCGGCCCCGATCGCCGCCTCGACCTTCGCGACCAGCGCCTCGTCGCGCGCGGGCGGCGTGAAGTCCCACATCGGCTTGCCGGCCTCCTCGACGATCGCGTGGATCAGGTCGATGACCGCCTGCTGCTCTCGGTGGCCGAACACGACCGCGCCCAGCATCACCTCCTCGCTGAGTTCCTTCGCCTCGGACTCGACCATCAGCACGGCCGCCTCGGTGCCGGCCACCACGAGGTCGAGCGCTCCGGTGGCGAGTTCGGTCTTGGTCGGGTTGAGCACGTACTGGCCGTCGATCCAGCCCACGCGCGCGGCGCCGATCGGGCCGTTGAACGGAATGCCCGAGAGCGCGAGCGCGGCCGAGGCGCCGATCATGGCCGGAATGTCGGGATCGACTTCCGGATTGACCGAGACCACGGTGGCGATGATCTGCACGTCGTTGTAGAAGCCGTCCGGGAACAGCGGCCGGATCGGCCGGTCGATGAGACGCGAGGTCAGCGTCTCCTTCTCCGATGGGCGCCCCTCGCGACGGAAGAAGCCGCCGGGGATCTTGCCCGCGGCGAAGGTCTTCTCCTGGTAGTCGACGGTCAGCGGGAAGAAGTTCTGGCCCGGCTTCGGCGACTTCGCGGCCACCGCGGTCACGAGGACGACCGAGTCGTCGAGGCTCACGAGCGCGGCGCCGCCCGCCTGACGGGCGATCTCGCCGGTTTCGATGGTGAGCGTGTGGCGGCCGTATTGGATCGATTTCTTGACGTGCTTGAACATGGATGGGGTCCCGAAACGACGATGGCCGCGTACCGCGCGGCCATCGAGGGTGAAAACTCAGCTCGCGGCGAACGGTCGCCGCAGCGTGGCGTCGGCAGCGATGCGCACCGGCGTGAAGCCTGCCGCGCTCACTTGCGCAGCCCGAGCTTCTCGATCAACGTCTTGTAGCCGTCGGCGTTCCGGCGCTTCAGGTAGTCGAGGAGCTTGCGCCGGCGCGACACCATGCGCAGCAGCCCGCGGCGCGAATGGTGGTCCTTGACGTGGTCCTTGAAATGATCGGTGAGCCCGTTGATGCGGGCGGTGAGGAGCGCGATCTGGACTTCGGGAGAACCGGTGTCGCCCTTGGCGCGCTGGTTCTCCGCGATGACCTTCGCCTTGTCGGCGGTGGTGACGGACATGGTTTCGATCCTGACTTAAGGGCCCTCGGCGGGCCGTGGACAATTCGTGCAGCCGGCCCGGGCAGGATCCCAGGCGCGACGCCCGTACGGGGTGGTGCACTCCCCGCCCGGGCGGCGCCAATGCGCGTTTGTGCCCAAGCGGCGGAATCGTGGATTCTAGCACGAAAACTACTGGAATTTCAACCACTCACGCACCCGGCACCAGCACGCGGGCCGGGTGCGCCCAGCCCGAGCGCACGTCAGCGAGACCGAGGAGCGTCGAGCCGGCGAAGACCGCCACCCGCCCGTCGGAAGCGCGGGGTGCGGGCGCAGCGCCACCGTGGCTGAACCGTGCCGCGTCGGGACCCTGCAGGTCGACGCGCGGCAGCGAACCGACCAGCACGTCGGGGGGAAGCAGCAGTGTGTCGCGCTCCGCCTCCGTCATCGCCTCGAGTCGTTCGAGCGCGACCGCCGAGGAGACGGCGAATCCGCCGGTCGCCGTGCGGCGCAGCGCAGCCAGATGGGCGCACGAGTCCGCCGCGTCGCCCAGGTCCTCGGCGAGCACCCGGATGTAGGTGCCCTTGCTGCATGCGACCTCGACGGTGAGATCGGGAGACTGCCAATCGCGGATCGCGAACGCGTGGATCACGACCTCGCGCGCGGTCCGCGGGACTTCGACGCCGGCGCGGGTCCAGTCGTAGTAGGCGCGTCCCTGGTGCTTGAGGGCGGCGTGCCTCGGCGGCGTCTGGCGGATCGTGCCGGTGAAACGGGGCAGCAGCGCGTCGATCACCGCCCGATCCTGCGGCACCCCCGCCGTGCGCACGATCGCGCCTTCCGCGTCGCCGGTGTCGGTGGCCGCGCCGAAACGCACGACCGCCTCGTAGCGCTTGGGAGCGTCGAGCAGCGCGTGGGCGAGCTTCGTCGCCTCGCCGAACGCGATCGGCAACAGGCCGGTGGCGAGCGGGTCGAGCGTGCCGGTGTGGCCCGCCTTCTGCGCGCGGTAGAGGCGCTTCGCGCATTGCAGCGCCGCGTTCGACGTGAGCCCGGCGGGCTTGTCGACGAGCAGGACGCCGTCGACGCGACGGCGTGGAACGCGCGCCGTCACGAGCCGCGCTTGCGGTCCTCGGCGAGCGCGCGGTCGATGAGCCGCGAGAGCTCCATCCCCGCCTCGATCGAGTCGTCGTAGACGAACGCGAGCTGCGGCACCGTGTAGAGGGAGAGCCGGCGCGCGAGTTCGCTGCGCAGGAATCCGGCGGTGCGGGAGAGTGCGGCGACCGTCTCGGCGGCGTGGTCGCGGCCGGCGAGATCGGTCACGAGCACCTTCGCGTGCGACAGGTCGGACGTGACCTCGACATGCGTCACCGTCACGCGGCCGACGCGCGGGTCCTTGACCTCGTCGCGCAGGAGCGCCATCAGCTCGCGCTGGATCTCGTCGCCGATGCGGGCGGAGCGGGGCGTGCGGCGTTTCGACATGGCAGGCGAGGCGCGGGGCCGGTCCGGGCGCCCGGCCGGCTCCCCGCGGCAAGCGTCAGAGCGTGCGCGTCACCTCGACGATCTCGTAGCTCTCGAGCTGGTCGGCCTTCTGGATGTCGTTGTAGCCGCGCACCGACAGGCCGCACTCGAAGCCCGCCTTGACCTCGCGCACGTCGTCCTTGAAGCGCTTGAGCGAGTCGAGCTCGCCGTCGTGGATCACGACGTTGTCGCGCAGCACGCGGATCTTCGAGCCGCGGCGCACGAGGCCCTCGACGACCATGCAGCCCGCGACGGTGCCGACCTTGCTGATGCGGAAGACCTCGCGGACCTCGATCAGTCCGAGCCGGTTCTCCTTCTGCTCCGGCGCAAGCATTCCCGAGAGCGCCGCCTTCACGTCGTCGACCGCGTCGTAGATGATGTCGTAGTAGCGGATCTGGACCCCCGCGCCCTCGGCGAGCTTGCGCGCCTGCGCATCCGCGCGGACATTGAACCCGACGATCACCGCCTTCGAGGCGAGCGCGAGATTGATGTCCGACTCGGTGATGCCGCCGACGCCCGCGTGCACGATGCTGACCTTCACCTCGTCGGTCGAGAGCTTGGTCAGCGCCTGCGACAGGCCCTCGTAGCTGCCCTGCACGTCCGCCTTGATGATGAGCGGCAGCGTCTTCGCGGCGCCCTCGCCCATCTGGTCGAACATGTTCTCGAGCTTCGCGGCCTGCTGCTTCGCGAGCTTGACGTCGCGGAACTTGCCCTGGCGGAACAGCGCGATCTCGCGCGCCTTGCGCTCGTCGCCGAGCGCGATCACGTCCTCGCCGGCGAGCGGCACGTCCGACAGGCCCTGGATCTCGACCGGGATCGCCGGCCCGGCCTCGGTCACCGGCTTGCCGTTCTCGTCGGTCATCGCGCGCACGCGGCCGAACACCGCTCCCGCAAGCACGACGTCGCCGCGCTTCAGCGTGCCGGCGTGCACCAGCACCGTCGCGACCGGGCCGCGGCCCTTGTCGAGCCGCGATTCGATGACGATGCCGCGCGCCGGCGCGTTCTTCGGCGCCTTCAACTCCAGCACCTCGGCCTGCAGCAGGATCGCGTCGAGCAGCGCGTCGATCCCCTGCCCGGTCTTCGCCGACACCGGGATGAACTGGACGTCGCCGCCGAACTCCTCCGGCACGACGCTCTCGGCGACGAGTTCCTGCTTGACGCGCTCGGGATTGGCGTCGCCCTTGTCGATCTTGTTGATCGCGACGACCAGCGGCACGTTGCCCGCCTTCGCGTGGGCGATCGCCTCGCGCGTCTGCGGCATCACGCCGTCGTCGGCCGCGACGACCAGCACGACGATGTCCGTCACCTTCGCGCCCCGCGCGCGCATCGCCGTGAACGCCTCGTGGCCGGGCGTGTCGAGGAAGGTCACCACGCCCTTCGCCGTCTCCACGTGGTAGGCGCCGATGTGCTGCGTGATGCCGCCGGCCTCGCCGGAAGCCACGCGCGCGCGGCGGATCATGTCGAGGAGCGAGGTCTTGCCGTGGTCGACATGGCCCATGACGGTGACGACCGGCGGACGCGGTTCGGCGTCGACCACCTCGCCCTGCTGCGACTCGGCGAGCAGCGCGTCCGGATCGTCGAGCTTCGCGGCCGTCGCCTTGTGCCCCATCTCGGCCGCGACGATCAGCGCGGTCTCCTGGTCGAGCACCTGGTTGATCGTCACCATCATGCCCATCTTCATGAGCACCTTGATGAGTTCGGCGGCCTTGACCGACATCCGGTGCGCGAGATCCGCGACCGTGATCGTCTCGGGCACCGCGATCTCGCGGACGACCGGCGCCGCGGGCGCGGCGCCCTCGCCACCGTCCTCGTCGCGATGGCGCGCGCCGACCTTGGGCTGGCGCCAGCCGGCGCCCGCCGGCGTCGCCGCCGCGTCGCCGCCGCGAAGCTTCAGCGCGCGCTTGCGCGCGGCCTCCTCGGAGAACACCGGTCCGGTCGACTTCTTCGCCGGCTTGTCGCGCCGATCGCCGGGCTTGCCGGCCGGACGGTGCAGCGTGCCTTCCTTCTTCACCGTCGCCGGCGCCTTCGCCTTCGCCTCGGCTTCCGCGGCGGCCTTCGCCGCGGCTTCCGCCGCGACCCGCGCCGCTTCCTCGGCCTTCGCCTTGCGACGCTCGGCCTCCTCCTGCTTGCGCTTCAGGTCCTCCTGCTGGCGCGCGAACAGCGCCTGCTGCTTCTTCGACTCGGCCTCGCGCGCTGCGATCTCCGCGGCGGAGAGCACCGAGGTGGGCGCGAGCGGCGCCACCGCCGGCGGCGGAGCGGCGGCTTCCGGCTCCGGCTCGGCCTCGGGCGCGGGCGCCTCGACCACCGGCTCGACCACCACCGGCGCCTCGACCGGCGCGACCTCGGCGACCGGAACCTCCTCGGCGACCGGCGGCGACGCCTCCTCGACCGCGGGCCCGGCCTCGTTCTCGTCGCGGCGCACCAGCACGCGCTTCTTGCGCACCTCGACCTGGATCGTGCGCGCCTTGCCCGACGCGTCGGGAGCGCGGATCTCGGAGGTCTGCTTGCGCGTGAGCGTAATGCGCTTCTTGGGCTCGCCGGCGGCGCCGTGCTGCTTGCGCAGGTAGTCGAGCAGGCGCGTCTTGTCCTGCTCGGTCAGGTTGTCGCCGGCTCGCTTCGCCGAGACGCCCGCGGCGGCGAGCTGCTCGATGAGCGCGCCCGCCGGCATCTTGAGCTCCGTGGCGAATTGTTCGATCGTCGTCTGGGCCATCCTTGCCTCCTCGCCGTCGCGCCTCTCAGTGCGCGGTCGCGGCGCTCGCCGCGTCGGCAGGCGTGTCGAACCAGTGCGCGCGCGCCTTCATGATCAGCGCCTGCGCCCGTGCCTCGTCGATGCCGGTGATCTCGACCAGTTCGTCGCCGGCGAGGTCGGCCAGCCCGTCGCGGGTCGTGATGCCCGCTGCGGCGAGCTTCGACGCGATCTCGGTGTCCATGCCCTCGAGCGACAGGAGCGCCTCGTCGACGTTCTCGACGCTCTCCTCGCGCACGATCGCCTCGGTCAGGAGCGCGTTGCGGGCGCGGCTGCGAAGCTCGTTCACCGTGTCCTCGTCGAACGCCTCGATCTCCATCATCTCCTGCATCGGGACGTAGGCGACCTCCTCCAGCGTCGTGAACCCCTCGGCCACGAGGATGTCGGCGACCTCCTCGTCGACGTCGAGCTTCTCCATGAACTGGGCGCGCACGCGCGTGGTCTCCTCCTCGCGCTTGCTCTGCGACTCCTCGACGCTCATCAGGTTCAGGTGCCAGCCGGTGAGCTCCGAGGCGAGCCGCACGTTCTGGCCCAGCCGCCCGATCGCGATCGCGAGATTCTCCTCGTCGACGACGACGTCCATCGAGTGCTTGTCCTCGTCGACGACGATGCTCTGCACCTCTGCGGGCGCGAGCGCGTTCACGACGAGCTTCGCCGGGTCGTCGGACCACAGCACGATGTCGACGCGCTCGCCGGCGAGCTCGTTGGTCACCGCGGTCACGCGCGAGCCGCGCATGCCGATGCAGGTGCCCTGCGGGTCGAGGCGCGGGTCGTTCGACTTGACCGCGATCTTCGCCCGGATGCCGGGGTCGCGCGCGGCCGCCTTGATCTCGATGAGACCCTCCTCGATCTCGGGCACTTCGAGCTCGAACAGGCGGGCGATGAACTCCGGCGCGACGCGCGAGAGGATGAGCTGCGGGCCCTTCGCGACGCGGTCGATCTTCATCACGTAGGCGCGCACGCGATCGCCGACGCGCAGCATCTCCTTCTGGATCATCTGGTCGCGCGGGATCACGCCCTCGATGCGCCCCGACTCGACGATCGCGTTGCCGCGCTCGATGCGCTTCACCGTCCCGGTCAGCAGGTTGTCCTCGCGTTCGAGGAAGTCGTTCAGGATCTGCTCGCGCTCGGCGTCGCGGATCTTCTGCAGGATGACCTGCTTCGCGGCCTGCGCGCCGATGCGACCGACCGCCATCGCCTCCAGCGGCTCTTCGACGACGTCGCCCAGCTGCAGGTTCTCGCCCCGCTCCGGCGCGTCGGTGATCGCGATCTGGCGCGACGGCTCCTCGTGCTCCTCGTCGGGCACCACCGTCCAGCGGCGGAACGCCGAGTACTCGCCGGTTTCCCGGTCGATCGCGACGCGCACGTCGACGTCGTTCGGGAACTGCTTCTTGGTCGCGGACGCGAGCGCCATCTCGAGCGCGAGGAACACCGTCTCCTTCGGGACGTTCTTCTCCCGCGACAGCGCATCCACCAGCAGCAACACTTCCTTCCCGCTGTTCATCGTCCTTTTCTCCATTCGATCTTCGGCACCAGCCGCGCGCGCTCGATGCCGTCGAGCGGCACGCGCACCGTCCCGGCGTCCGTTTCCACGAGCGCGTCGGCGCCGTCGAGTCCCGCCAGCACCCCGCGGAGCTTGCGGCTGCCGTTGCGCTTCTCGCGCAGGACGAGGCTCGCCTCGTGGCCGCGGAATCGCTCGTAGTCCGCCGCCGTCTTGAGCGGCCGGTCGAGCCCCGGCGAACTCACTTCCAGCCGGTCGTAGTCGACGTTCTCGACCGCGAAGAGCCGCGTCAGGTGCTGCGAGAGCTTCGCGCAATCCTCGACGTCGACCCCCCCCGCCTTGTCGATGAACACGCGCACGAGCCGGCCCTTGGGAGAGCTCTCCCAGTCCACCAGCTCGTACCCCAGCGGGGGCACGGTGCGCGCGAGCAGTTCGGCCAGGTTCGTCGCCATGCGTGAGGATCCTGCGCCGGCAAAAAAAAATGGGCTGTGCCCAGCCCATTTCTCCCGCCAACGGGGGCAGATTCTACCCCAAAACCGGCCTGTTGGACAGTACTGCGGCACTCCGGTCGGGCGGTCACCCGTCCCGAAACCGGCATTGCTACACTCGCGGTCGACTCCCCGACCCGAGAGGTTCCCATGGCCGACCCGCTGGTCGTCGCGAAAGCCGGCGACACCGAGCTTGCGATCCTGCCCGCGATGTCCAACCGGCACGGGCTCATCACCGGCGCCACCGGCACCGGCAAGACCATCTCGCTGCAGGTCCTGGCCGAGCACTTCTCGCGCATCGGCGTGCCGACGTTCATGGCCGACGTGAAGGGCGACCTGACCGGGATCGCCTTCCCCGGTTCCCTGTCGCCCAAGCTCGAGGATCGGCTGGACAAGCTCGGGCTCCCGGAGCCCACCTGGGGGGAGTCGCCGGTCACGCTGTGGGACGTCTGGGGCGAGCAGGGCCACCCGGTCCGCACCACGGTCTCGGACATGGGGCCGCTCCTGTTCGCCCGCCTGCTCAACCTGAACGAAACCCAGGAAGGCGTCCTCGCGCTCACCTTCAAGGTCGCCGACGACGGCAAGCTGCCGCTGCTCGATCTCAAGGACCTGCGCGCGGTGCTCCAGTACGTCGGGGACAACGCGGCGCAGATCAAGACGCAGTACGGCAACGTCTCGCCCGCCTCGATCGGGGCGATCCAGCGCGGACTGCTGCAACTCGAGGAACAGGGCGGCGACAAGTTCTTCGGCGAGCCGATGCTGAACGTCGACGACCTGATCCAGACCGATGCGAAGGGTCGGGGCCTCGTCAACATCATCGCCGCCGACAAGCTGATGACGGCGCCGCGCCTGTACGCGAGCTTCCTCCTGTGGCTCCTCGCCGACCTCTACGAGAACCTGCCGGAAGTCGGCGACCGCGACAAGCCGAAGCTCGTGTTCTTCTTCGACGAGGCGCACCTCCTGTTCGCCGAGGCGCCGCCCGCGCTGCAGGACAAGATCGAGCAGGTCGTGCGGCTCATCCGCAGCAAGGGCGTCGGCGTGTTCTTCGTCACCCAGAATCCGCTCGACGTGCCCGACAAGGTGCTGGGCCAGCTCGGCAACCGTATCCAGCATGCGCTCCGCGCGTTCACGCCACGCGACCAGAAGGCGGTCAAGTCGGTCGCCGACACGATGCGGCCGAATCCGAAGCTCGACATCGGCAAGGCGATCCTCGAACTCGCGACCGGCGAAGCGCTGGTGTCGTTCCTCGACGCCAAGGGTTCGCCCGGCGTCACCGAGCGCGCGTGGATGTTCGCGCCCGGCTCGCGCATCGGCCCGATCACCGCCGACGAGCGCGCGAAGTTGATCGCCGGCTCGGTCGTCGCCGGCACCTACGACCGGGCCGTCGATCGCGAATCGGCCTACGAGATGCTGAAGGCGCGCATGGGCACCGCCGCGGGCACACCCGCCGCGGGCGAAGCACCGGTCGGGCAGCCCGCGTCCCCCCCGGCGGGCGGTGGCGTCCTCGGCGGACTCTCCGACATCCTGTTCGGCTCGACCGGACCGCGCGGCGGGCGGCGCGACGGCATGGTCGACCTGGTCGCGAAGAGCGCCGCGCGCACGATGGGCTCGTCGATCGCGCGCGAGATCACGCGCGGCGTGCTGGGCTCGCTCCTCGGGGGGGGCCGCAAGCGATGACGCGCGCGATGCGGCTTGCACTCGCATTCGTCGCCGCCGCAACGTTCGCGGCCTGCGGCAGTCCGTCGCGCGAGCCGCTGCCCATCACGCCGCCCGCGGAGGTCGCGAACGCGCCGGTCGCGCGCATTCCCGTTCCGCCCGCGACCGCGCCCGCCGCCGAGCCGGGCGCTTCCGCACAGTCGAGCGCGAGCCCCGCGAACTCGAAGCTCGACCCGGCGACCTTCCCCGCCGGAGCGATCTATGTGTGCGCGAGCGGTCCGGCAACGCAGGTCACGCTGACCGCGATCGCGTTCGACCCGAAGGTCGGCTCGCTCTGCCGCCGCCATCCCGAGATGGGCCCCTGCCAGTACGAACGCAGCATTTGCCGCAAGAGCGGCGGGAAGGTCTATGCGGCCGACGGCACCGAGATCACGATGGCGACCGAGGCCGAGTACGACAGGAAGGTCATGCGGGTGCGCTTCCAGGCGAAGTAGAACGCCCGGCGCGGCGGCGGGACGGCGCGCTTCGCCTCGCGGACGTGTCAGGGCGGCGCAGACGGCTCCGGCGCCCCGCGCGACGCTAACCGACGTACTCGCGCAGGAACGCGAGCGTGCGCTCGCGGGCGAGCGCCGCGGCCTGCGGATGGTGGCTTCCGCGGTGGTCGCAGTTGAAGCCGTGATTCGCCGCGTAGATCTCGACTTTCGCGGCCGGATGCGCGGCGGCGAACTTCCGCACGCCCTCGACGGGAATGTGCGGATCCTGCTCGCCGAAATGGGCGAGCACCGGACAGCGCGGCTTCTCGCCGACCGCTTCCAGCATCCCGCCGCCGTAATACGGGATCGCGCACGCGAAGCCCGTGAGCCGCGCGGCGCTCATCCACGCCACGTAGCCGCCCCAGCAATACCCGACGATCCCGACCTTGCCGGCGGCGGCGGCGACGTCTCGCGCCGCCGCCACGTCGGCGAGCGCGGACTCGATCGGCGAGCGCGCCTTGAAATCGCGGCCCTGCGCGACGTCGTCTCCGGTGTAGCCGAGTTCGACGCCGGGCCGGATGCGGTCGAACAGCGCCGGCGCGATCGCGAGGTAGCCATCGGCGGCAAAGCCGTCGCACACGGCCCGGATGTGGCGGTTGACGCCGAAGATCTCCTGGACGACCACGAGCCCTCCGCGCGGCTTGGCCGAGGGTTCCGAGCGCCACGCAGCGATGCGCGCGCCGTCCGCTGCGGCGAGTTCGACCCAGTGACCCATGGCGCACCGACCTTCCGTTGCCTCGACCGGTGAGACGATAGGCCATCCGGCGCCCCGGGGCAAACCCTGCCCGACTGCGCCCCACCCGCCGCACACGGCGAGCCGGACTTGCGCTATAAGCCTGCGATCGAGGTCTCGAGACGACCGGCCGAACGGAATGACGAGGATGTCTGCCTGGCATTCGGAATCGCGATCCACCCGGGGGCACGCACGCTGGGACATCGACCTCCGTCCGCTCATCGACGCGCCGACCGGCCGGGTGTGGCGCGAGCACAGCGACGCGGTCAACGGCGCGATCGTCGACCGCTGGCTGCCGCGCGGCGGCGGCCGCGCACTCAAGACCGACCTCTTCGACGAGGCGATGGGCGCGGGGCTCGATGGGCTGCTCGCCTCGCGCGGGCTCGACGTGTTCGCGATCGACGTCGCTCCTTCGGTGCTGCGCGCGGCTCGCGCCGGTCATGGCGCGCTCCACGCCGTCGCGGCGGACGTGCGACGCCTGCCGTTCGCCGACGAGGTCTTCGACGTCGTCGTGTCGAACTCCACGCTCGATCATTTCGCGACGCGCGGCGAGATCCTGGTCGCCCTGCGCGGGCTTCACAGGACGATGAGATCCGGCGCGCACCTCGTCATCACGATGGACAACCTGCGGCATCCCGGCGTGGCGCTGCGCAATGCGCTGCCGCATCGGCTGCTGAAGCGGCTCGGGCTCGTCGACTATCCCGCGGGCGCCACCGTCGGCCCGCGCGGACTCTCGCGCATGCTTCGCGACGCCCGTTTCGACGTGCTCGAATCCGCCGCAGTCTTGCACTGCCCGCGGGCGCTCGCGGTCCGGCGCGCGCGCGCGGTCGAGCGCCGGGACTCGCCGGCCAGCCGCGTCCAGTTGCTGAAGCGGCTCGCGCGCTGGGAGGGGCTCGCCCGGGCGCCCACGCGCTTTCTCACCGGGCACTACGTCGCGATGCTCGCGAGGAAGCCATGACTGCCCGTGCCGGCCGGTCGATGCCCGAACCCGATCGGCGCCGAAGCGCGCGAGATCGGCGTTCCGCCCGATGAGGTCCTACTACCCCAGCGGCAGCGCCTGGAAGCGCGCGCTCGGCTCGCTGCGGCACGAGCGCCCGCGCACGTTCGCGATGAAGCTCATCGCCGAACTCGGCTACCGGCGTACCGCACTGCTCGAACGTCCCCTCGACGAGCCGATCCCCGATGGTCCGAAGGTCGACGGCGTCGAGTTCGCGCAGATCGGCGCGGACCGCCTCGACGAGTACCTCGCGTACCGCACGGGCAGCGAGCGCGACGCCGTGGCCGCGCTCTTCGCCGACGGCGCGCAATGCCACGTGCTGCGACGCCATGGGGAGATCGTCTCGTCGTGTTGGGCCACCGAGCATCCGCGCCCGTCGAACTACATCCGCATGGCGGTTCCGATGGAACCGGGCGACGTCTACATGACCGACGCCTGGACGCACGCGGACCACCGCGGGCACGCCTACGCGCACATCCTGTGCCTGCACCAGCTCAGGGTCTTTCGCGACCGGGGCTGCCGGCGCGCGATCCGCCTCACCATTCCCGAGAACGTGTCGGCGCTCCGCGCGCACGCGAAGAGCGGCTTCCGCCCGGTGGCGATCGTCGGCTCGGTGCGCGTGGGACCGTGGCAGCGGTCGTTCCGGCGGCCGTGGCGGAGCGGACCGCTGTGACGGTCGCGCCGGTGCGATCGCGCGGAACTCCGCTGACCGCGTGGCTGCGGCCGCTCGCCGACCTGTACCTGCCGGTCACGATGTTGCGTGGGTGCGCGCGCGAGACCGGCGAAGCCGCGTCGGTGGTCGTCGCGGGGGCATTGCCGCGGGTCGGGTGGATCGTCGAGCACTTCTTCGCCGCGCCGCCCGCGCGCGAGCCGCTCGGCCACGTACCCGCGTGGCGGCTCGCGCGGACGATGCGGCGGCACGGCGCATCCGCCGATCTCGCGATTGCCCGTGTCGCGCGCACCTCGGCCCGCGCACTGGGATTCGACGACGACTGGCTGCCGGTGCCCGACTGGGTGGGAACGCGCCTCGTCGCACCTTTCGACCTCGAGGCGATCGCGCGGCGGAACCACAGCCTCGCGGACGACTTCCGCAAGCTGCGACGATCGTCGTGGTCCGCCGAGATCTCCCGGCAGGCGGGAGATCTCGCCGCGTTCCATCGCGACTACTATCTTCCGCTCCTCCTGCAACGTCATCGCGAGGACGCCATGGTCAAGAGCGCGCGGCGAATGCGCCGCCCGTTCCGGCGCGGCGGCATCCTCTGGATCGTGCGAGGCGAAGAGCGCATCGCCGGCATGCTGTTCGACCTGCGCCATCGTGTCGTCGACGCCGTGGCGCTGGGCGTGCGGCAGGGCGACCAGGCGCTGGTCCGGGAAGGGGCCATCGCCGCTTGCTACGCGCAACTCGTCGAGCACGCGCGGGCCAAGGGCTGCCTCGCAGTCGACCTGCGCGGCAGCCGGCCCTCGCCGCTCGACGGCGTCACGCGCTACAAGCGCAAGTGGGGCGCGGAACTCTACGATCGCATCGACGTCGTGGCGACGACGCTCGTCCATTGGAACCGGCTCACCCCGGCGGTCTCGTCGCTGCTCCAGCGCCTGCCGCTCATCTTCCGCGACGACGGCGGCCTTTCGGTGGTCGGTGTCGCCGCAACCGCAACCGACCTCGGGCCCATGCGAATGCCGGGGCTGGGCCGGACCATCCTCGCCACGAGTGTGGGCCGCCCCGCGCACCCGAGTGCAGGCGGCGACGCGGCGACCACCCCGCCGGACGACGGCGCGAGCCCGCGCGCCCTGCTCGCCGCTGCGCGGTCCGGGTCGATCTGAGGGTCGCTGCCTTGTGCGGCATCGCCGGCGTCGCGTTCAGCGATCCTCTGCGTCAGGTCGATCGCGTCGGGCTTCGCCGGATGACCGCGAGCCTGCGTCATCGGGGCCCGGACGGCGAAGGCTTCCACGGCGGGCCCGGCGTCGGACTCGGATTCCGGCGCCTCGCCATCGTCGATCTCGCCACCGGCGACCAGCCGATCTTCAACGAAGACCGGAGCGTCGCGGTGGTCTGCAACGGCGAAATCTACAACCATGCCCGGCTTCGCGCGCGGTTGTCGGCCGCCGGCCATCGTTTCGCCACCGCCTCCGACGTCGAGGTGATCGTCCACCTCTACGAGGAGGCCGGCGACGCGTTCGTCGACGCGCTGCACGGGATGTTCGCCCTCGCGATCTGGGACGCGAAACGCTCGCGCCTGCTCCTGGCGCGCGACCGGTTCGGCATCAAGCCGCTCCACTACGCCATCGCGCGAGACGCGCTCCTGTTCGGCTCCGAGCAGAAGGCGATCCTGGCGTCGGACGAAATCGACGTCGAGCCCGACTTCGTTGCGATGCGCCAGTTGCTCACGCACGGGCGCGTACGATCGCCGCGCACGCTCGTCGCGGCGATCCGCTCGCTGCCTGCAGGCCACCTGCTGTCGTGGTCGTCCGGGCGCGTGGAGAGGCGGCGGTACTGGGATGCGGCGTTCCCCGCGCGCGACGCCTACGACCATCGTCGCACGGCGGAGGACTGGTCAGTCGAGTTGCGCGATCGGCTCGAAGCGGCCGTGCGTTCGCACCTGCAGGGCGAGGTTCCGATCGGCGCGTGGCTGTCCGGCGGCATCGACTCGAGCGCCGTCGCCGCGCTGGCGTCGCGCTTCGTGGACGGGCGCATGCCGACGTTCACGATGCGCGTCGACGATCCGCGCGACGACGAACTCGCCGGCGCGCGGGCGCTCGACGCGTGGCCTGAGTACCGGCTCGACGGACATGCCGTCGTCACCGGTGCCGCCGACTTCGCTTCGATGCCCGACGCCGTCCGCGCGAGCGAAGGCTCGATCCTCGCGACCACCGGCATCGGACAGCATCGCGTGGCGCGCGCGTCCTCGGCGCGGGTGAAGGTCGTGCTGACCGGCGAAGGCTCCGACGAGACGCTCGGCGGCTATTCGTGGTACCCGACGCTCCGTCGGCTCGCGCCGGTGTTCCTGCTGCCGCGAACCCTCCGCCGCGCGCTGTCGCGCGTGCCCGCCGTCGCGCATCGCTGGCCGGGGGCCGCGTACACGATCGCCGGTCCGCGCGAGATGGGACTCGAGCGCTACTCGCGCAGCGTCAGCCACCTGCCTTCGCAGCGCATCGCCGAGCGGATCGTGTCGCCGGAAGCGGCTGCCGCGATGCAACGGCGCGAGGCCGTGGACGCGGGCGAGCCGCCGCTGCCGCATGACTTCGAGCGCTGGCATCCGTTCGCGCAGATGCAGTACCTCGACCTCAAGCACCGGCTCGGCGAAGGCGTGATCGTGAGCCTCGACCGCGCGTCGATGGCCCACTCGATCGAGGCACGCGTGCCGTTCCTCGACCACGAGCTGGTCGAGTTCTGCGCGCGCATTCCTCCGCGCGTGAAGCTGCGCGGCGGCATCGAGAAGCGCGTGCTGCGCGACGCGATGGCGGGCGTGCTGCCGCGCGAGATCGCGACCCGGCCCAAGTTCGCGATGCGGGTGCCGGTCGAACGTTGGCTGCGCGGCCCGCTGCCGGAGTTCGCGCGCGAGGCGCTTTCCGCGTCCTCGCTGCGGGCGTCCGGCTACTTCGTTCCCGAAGCGGTCGACGACATGGTCGCGCGCCACCGCGCCGGAGTCGAGGACTGCGGCCAGGCCATCTCGGCGGTGCTGACGATCGAACTGTGGGATCGCCTGTTCCGCACGTCGCGCGCCTGGGGGGCCGCCTGAAGCACTACCGTCTCCGCGACGTGCCGCATCTGTCCCTGTCGCCCCTCGGCCGGGCCCGGATCCGCGAGGGCATCGGCTACCGTTCGTGGCCGGTCGCTTCCCGCATCGCATGGCTGCATCGTCGAACCCTCGCACGCTCCACGCGCGTGATCGCGGTCGTCGGATCGCTCGGCAAGACGTCGACCCGCCGCGCGATCACCGCCTCGCTCGCGCTCCCGCCGAACGAGCGCCATTTCAACGCCTGGGACGCAGTCGTCCGGTCCGTCGTCTCGATCCGCCCGGGCCAGCGGCATGCGGCGATCGAGGTCGGCATCGGCGACAAGGGCCAGATGCGCCCGTACGCGGCGGTGGTCCGCCCCGACGTCACCGTCGTCACGTCGATCGCGAGCGAACACCATCGCAGCCTCGGCACGCTCGACGTCACACGGGACGAGAAGGCGTGGATGGTGCGCGCGCTCGGTCCCGGCGGCGTCGCGGTGCTGAACGGCGACGACCCGAACGTGATGTGGATGGCGGGAGAGTCGCGCGCGCGCGTCGTGACGTTCGGCTTCGGCGCGCACTGCGACATTCGCGCGGTAGACCTCGCGCTCGACTGGCCCCGGGGGATGCGCTTTCGCATCGTCGCGTCCGGCCGTTCGCACGACGTCACAATGCGCCTGCTCGGGCGGCACATGGTCTACCCGGCGCTCGCGGCGTTCGCCGTGGCGGCACTCGAGGGCATAGCGCCCGAAGTCGCGATCGAACGCATCGGCGCGTTGCCGCCCTCGGGGGCGCGCATGGAGCCCGTGCCGCTTCCCGGCGGCGCGTTCCTGCTGCGCGACGAGTTCAAGTCAACGACCGAATCGATCGACGCTGCCCTCGATCTCCTCGAAGCGGTCCCCGGGAGGCGGATCGTGGTGCTCGGGGGCATCTCGGAGCCGGTCGGGCCGCAATGGCGCGCCTACCGCCGGATCGCGGGACGCGTCGGCCGCGTCGCGGACCGGTTCGTCATCTGCGGTCACTGCCACGAGAAGTATCGTCCCGGCGCCATCGCGGCCGGGATGGCACCGGAACAGATCATCCACGCCGCGCACTCGCCGCGGCGCGCCGCCGAACTCGTTGCCGCCATGGTCCAGCCCGGCGACGTCGTCCTGATCAAGGGGCGCGACACCGAGAAACTCGAACGGATCCCCCTGATCCTCGCCGGGCGCGAGGTCCGCTGCGACATCGAGACCTGCAGCGTCCGCACCGTCTCGTGCGCGTCGTGCCCGATGCTCGAGCGCGGCTGGAAGGCGGGCCGCGGTCCGCCGTGAGTCGTGCGCTAGCCGCGGCTGGCGCGTCTGAATTCGAGGGGACCGGCCGACACCGCCGCCTCGTCGCCGACGATCACCCGCGCACCGACGCCGGGGACCTCCGTCGCCGTACGCTTCTCGATCAGGCACATCGAATCGAGGAACGCGACCGAGCGGATCGCGCGGAACGGCGCGGGGTCCGGGCCGGCCCCGGCCGGGAAGAACGGGGCGAGCAGCGACGCCGGCGCGCGGTCCGCCTGCCACCACGGCAGGTTCACCCAGTCGGCGAGGCGCTTCAGGAACTCCATCGAGGTGTCGGGGTGATCGGCGCCTCCGCCCCAGCCCTTCATGTAGGAGCAGTGCAGGTCCTCGATCGCGTAGATGCCGCCAGCCCTCACGTGGCGGAAATAGTTGCAGAACGTGGTGATGATGTCGCGCGAGGTGTGGGAGCCGTCGTCGATGAAGACGTCGAACAGCGGCGCGCGCGACAGGATGGCGCGGTATGTCGGTTCGGTGTTGACGTCGCCGACGATGACCGCGATACGCGGGTCGTCGAACGCGAGCGCGCCGCACTTCGGATCGATGTCGCAGCCCAGGACGATCGTCGCCTGCGCGAAGTACCGCGCCCAGAGTTCGAGCGATCCGCCGTTCTGGACGCCGATCTCGGCGAACGCGATCGGCCGGTCGCGGAATCGGCTGAACGCCGCGTCGTAGACATCGAGGTAGAGCGACCACTTGTCGGACACCTTGCCGGTGTGCGATGCGTAGAGGTCGCGAAGGGCCGGGACCGGGTTCATGCCGGGATTGTAGTACCGACGGCACTCGGTCGCAGGTCCGACTTCAGTCGGTCGCCTTTCGCTTCGACGCAGGCCGCCTCGGTCCGAAGCCGGATCCCGACGCACGCTGGCGCCGCAAACGGACCCCGAGCGACGCAGGGTAACAGGTACGACGACTCCGCGTCGACGTCACATCCCGCGTACCGCTGCCCGCGCGAGCGGCGCCAGACGCGACGCCGCGTGGGCGAAGAACCGCCTGTAGGAAGGACACAGATACGACATCGGCGTGCCGTCGGCCGACGGCACGAAACGGTGTTTCGGGCATCCGCCGACACAGGCCGCGAGAAACGGGCAGGCGAGGCAGTCGGCGGCGAGCGGGTCGCGCTTGGCGCGGCCGAACGCGCGTTGCCGTTCTGACCCGATCAGTTCGCCGACCGGCGTGTCGATCAGATTTCCCAGCCGCCACGCCGGGTAGGCGTAGTGGTCGCAACTGTAGACATCGCCGTTCGACTCCACGATCGGCGTGGACGAGCAGTCGGCGCCGTGCGTGCACAGGCTCGGCGGCATTCCGGCGAGCGCCGCGGCGTACTCCTCGAACGCCTGGACGAAGACGCTGCCGACATCGGCATCGAACCAATCGTCGAAGACGGCGCACAGGAAGCGGCCGTAGCCGTCCGGTGGCGGCGTCCATGGCGAAATCGAGACGCGCCGTTCGAGCGGCGGCGGCGGTGCGAAGGTGCCGTCGGCGCACAACCGCTCGACGAGCGGAATGAACTGCATGTGACGCAGACCCTCGCGGCGCAGGAACCGGTACACCTCGCGGCCATGCCGCCAGTTGCGTGCATGCACTACCGTGAGCGTGTTGACCTCGACCGCCGCGTTCTGCAGCGTGCGCAGCGCGCGCATGACGCGCGCATGGCTCGCGCGCCCATCCCGGCCGCGGCGCAGCGGATCGTGCAGGTGCGCCGGCCCGTCGATCGACAGCCCGACCAGGAAGCGGTGCTCGGCGAGGAACGTCGCCCATTCGCGATCGATCAACGTACCGTTGGTCTGAAGCGCGTTGTGGACCACGCAGCCCGGCTCGCGAAATCGCTCCTGCAGCGTGATCGCTTCGCGAAAGAACTCGAGCCCCGCCAGCGTCGGCTCGCCGCCCTGCCAGCTGAAGCTCACTTCGGAGGCACCGCGCTGCGCCTCGAGCACCTGGCGCACGTAGGCCCCGAGCACGTCACCGTGCATGCGTCGGGCGGGCGTTGCTCCAGCACGGTGGCTGTAGTAGCAGTAGTTGCAGCGGAGATTGCAGGCCGCCGACGCGGGCTTGGCCATGACGTGGAACCGGAGCGGGCGTCGCATCCCGGCGGTCGATTCGGAATCGCTCATCCCTGCCCCGATGTCATCGACGGATGCGTCCTCAGGTCGAGCGCGGACAGGAGCGGCGACCCGCGCCTCAGGGCGCGCGATGTCCGCGACGGCGCTGCCGCGGCCCCGTGCAGCTCCGCCAGCGCATGGAACGGGCTGTACGAGATCACGATGACCGGCATCCGGGACTCGTCGAAGAACAGGCTCGACTCGTCGTGGCCGGTGGCGGCCAAGTCGCTCCGTGGCACTCGTCGCGTATGCGCGGGTACCGACTTGGTCGGCCCTGCCGGTGCGGACTCGGGCAGCGGCAGCAGCTCGCCCAAGTGCAGTTGCAAGGCGTCGGACGCCACGATGCGCCGCTCGCTGGTACTGCCGAAGATCTGCCGGCGAAACCGCTCGAGCTGCTGCTTGAGCGACTCCACGTCGCGTTGCAACCGGGCGTTGCGCTCTTCGCTGCTGCGCAGCGTGTCGAGCACTTCTTGCGCCGACCAGTGCACCACCTCGGCGAGGGTAGCGGCATGCATCGCGGTCGGCTCCAATATGCCGATCGCTGACTCGGAGTCGACATGACCTCGATGATAGCGGCAAGACCGTGTGCTCATGCGGCCTCGCACATCAGCCACGACGGATCGCCCGGGCGGCCACTTCAAACTCCTCCACCTGTGGCCGGGTCAAATTCCTCCACCCGGTGCGGTGGGACGGGTGGAACTTTAGTGGGCTGATGCGTGCT
>JAANMY010000613.1_pt1:0-45000 | contig 49058 bp, 46 predicted proteins | sample 7279691 | NCBI WGS metagenome assembly JAANMY01 (sample SAMN14094543, study PRJNA606508) | bioreactor metagenome | isolation source: A lab-scale SPAN reactor treating ammonium-rich wastewater day 388 | place: Ireland: Galway | collected 2018-02-07 | reverse complement strand
CGACGCCGCGGGCCACTGCCTCCACCAGGTCCTCCGGGCTGCCCACGCCCATGAGGTAGCGGGGCCGGCCGGCGGGCAACCCGGCTGCAACCGTCTCGACCATGGCCCACATGTCGGACTTCGCTTCGCCAACCGAGAGGCCGCCGATGCTGTAGCCGGGGGCATCGAGGGTAGCGCACTCACGCGCGTGCCAGCGCCGCAGATCGGAATGGATGCCGCCCTGGACAATGGCAAACACGGGGAGCTCGCCGGCGGCCGCCCGGCACCGTTCGTACCAGCGGAGGGTGCGCTCGGCCGCGTCCTGCGCGTGGGCGTGGTCCGCCTGGCCGGGCAGCACGTGGTCGAGCGGCATTGCGATGTCCACCCCGAGGGCGCGCTGGACTTCCATTGCCAGCTCGGGGGTGTAGAAGTGCTCGGACCCATCGATATGCGATCGGAACCGCACACCGGATTCATCGACCCTGCCGAGCCGGGCGAGGCTAAACACCTGGAAGCCGCCGCTATCGGAGAGCACTGGGCCGGGCCAGTCCATGAAGCTGTGCACGCCGCCCATTCCTGCAACCAGCGCATGGCCGGGCCGCAGGTAGAGGTGATATGCGTTCACGAGCATGATCTCCGCGCCGGTAGCGGCGACTTCGCCGGGGAGGAGCGACTTCACGGTGGCGAGCGTGCCCACCGGCATGAAGGCGGGGGTGTGGATCTCGCCGCGTGCGGTGGTTATTACCCCGGTTCGCGGCGCCACGGGGGAGCGGTCGGACGAAGTCAGGTGGAAGGCGAACATCAGCGCAACACGGATTCAACAGCACGGCGGACCGAATGTCCGGGGACGTCATCGCAGATGATGGCCTGCCCGACCTGGCCAAGGAAAACCCAACGGACACTGCCCGCGCGCACCTTCTTGTCGCCGCGAGTGGCCTGTAACACGGCTTCCGGGTCGACCCCGGGGGCACGTTCAGGGAGCCCATAGGCGCGCAGCAGCGCCTGCTGCCGGTCGAGAGAACGCTTATCCAGCACACCGAGTTCGACTGCAATGAGCCCTGCGGCGTGCATCCCGACGGCTACCGCCTCACCGTGCAGGTAGGAGCTGTAGCCGGTCACCGCCTCGATTGCATGGCCTATGGTGTGGCCGTAATTGAGCAACGTTCTGTGCCCGCCTTCGCGCTCGTCCTCTGAGACGACCGCTGCCTTGATGGCGACGCTGCGTGCGATGAGGTCTTCGGCGGCGAGGCTGCCAGGCTGGCCGGCCCTTCGCTCAAGCTCTCCCACCAGGGATTCGTCGAGGATGAGCCCGTGCTTGATCAGCTCGGCCCAGCCGGCGCGCACTTCTCGCTCCGGCAACGTTTCCAGCACCGCGGGATCGATGACGACGGCGCGGGGCTGGGCAAAGGCGCCCACCATGTTCTTGCCCAGGGGATGGTCAATGGCGACCTTGCCGCCAATGGCGGCATCGACCATTCCGAGCATCGTGGTAGGCACATGCACGAAGCCGATGCCGCGGAGGATGGTGGCAGCCGCGAATCCGCCAAGGTCGGTCACCACGCCACCACCAAGGCAAACGGCGAAGTCGGTTCGTTCGATGCGCTCCGCCAGCATCCGGTCGTAGACGCGCTGAAGTGTTGCAGTGTTCTTGTGTTCTTCGCCGGCCGGGATGGTGATTCTGATCGCTTCGAAGCCGGCTTCGCCGAGGCTGGCGGCGGCAGCCGACCCGTAGAGCGGCTCCACGTTTGCATCGCTGAGGATGAATGCGCGCCCGCTGAGGCTAGCCTCGCGACAGATCGGGCCGAGCCCGGACAGGGCGCCGCGCCTCACGACCACCGGGCAGGCCGATGCTCCGGGCCGGGTGCGAACGATGGCAGCCACGCCGCCTTCGGCCGGGGTCGGACCGGCAAGGGCAATCCTGGCCGAAGCACCGCCGGGACCCGCGCGCCGCCAGGCCCGGACGATTTCGGCGGCGACTTCGGCTGGCGACTGAAGCCCGGCGTCAACGGTGGCATCGGCGAGCTCATAGAGGCCGCGCCGCGCTTCCAGCTGGCCTTCAAGCCGGGCGCGCAGGTCGCCGCGCAGGAGGGGGCGCACCTCGCCGTCCTCATGCGACTCAAGGCGAGCGGCAGCCACCGCAGGCTCGACCTGCAGCCATACCACCAGGCCGCGCGCGAGTGCGAGCCTGCCGCCGGGCGTGGTGGGCGCCCCGCCCCCGGTAGCGACGACGACCCGCTCTCTTTGGGCGACCATCTCCAGCGCTTCTACCTCGCGCTCGCGGAAGCGCGCTTCGCCTTCGCTGGCGAAGATCCCGGCTACCGGGCTGCCGGCCACTGCCTCGACGATCCGGTCGGTGTCGGCGCAGACCCAGCCGAGCTCGCTTGCCACGAGGCTCGCGACAGTCGACTTGCCGCTGCCGGAGAGCCCGATGAGGAAGATCCGTTCTCCGCCCATGGGAACGCGCTAGTCCGCGCCCCGGTGGGCCCGGGGGGCGAGTGTGGACATATAGCCAGCAACATTCGCGCGCAACTGGTCCAGGGTGTCGCCGCCGAACTTGATGAGCCACTCGTCGGCAAGCACGATTGCCAGCATCGCCTCGGCGACAACACCGGCGGCCGGGACGACGCACACGTCACTGCGCTCGTAGTGAGCGAGCACTTCAGCGCCCGTGTCGAGGTCGACAGACGGCAACGGGTGGGCCAGGGTGGGGATGGGCTTCACAGCGCAACGAACGACAATCTCCTCGCCGGTCGACATGCCGCCCTCGATTCCACCGGCGTTGTTGGTTGCGTGGCGCCACGGGCGTCCTTCCCACTGGTCGAAGGGGAGGATCACGTCGTGGACCTTCGAGCCGGGCGCGGCGGCAGTATCGAATCCTCCTCCGAAGGCGACCCCCTTGAAGGCATTGATGCTGCAGATCGCCTGTGCCAGCCGTCCGTCGAGCTTGCGGTCCCAGTGGACGTAGCTGCCAAGCCCGGGCGGGACTCCTTTCACCCTGACCTCAAGCTCGCCGCCGAGAGTATCGCCTTCGTGCTTGGCGCCATCGATAGCTGCCACCATTGCCTCAGTGGCCGCCGCAGTCGCGGCACGGACGGGGCTCGCTTCCACTGCCTCCCAGTTGATGCTGGCCGGCGGGTCGGCCCGCGCCTCACCGATGGAGAGTGTGTGACTCCAGAAGCTAACGCCGAATTCGCCGAGCAGCCGTTTGGCGACGCCGCCCACTGCCACGCGGGCGGTGGTCTCGCGTGCGCTGGCGCGCTCCAGGACGTTGCGCACGTCGTCGAACCCGTACTTGAGGGCGCCGGCGAGGTCGGCGTGACCCGGGCGGAGGCGCGTGACCCGCTCAATCTCATCCTCGATTGGCTCAACGGCCATCTTCGTCGTCCAGTTCGCCCAGTCGCGATTCTGCACCCAGAGCGCAACGGGCGAGCCGAGGGTGAGCCCATGGCGCACGCCGGCGGTGATCTCGGCCCGGTCTTTTTCGATTTTCATGCGGCCACCGCGGCCATAGCCCCCCTGGCGGCGTTCGAGGTCGCGGGCAAGGTCATCCTCGGTCAATGGCAGCCCGGCGGGCAGTCCCTCGATGACGGCGGTGAGCCCCTTGCCGTGGCTTTCACCGGCGGTTAGCCAGCGAAACGAGCCCATCATTCTGCTCCGGCCACGCCACCGGGACCGGGGATATCGGCGATGAGCGTGCCCACGATTGGTGGCAGGCCGATCGCCTCACCCTCACCCGAAGGGAGTCTCTGATAGACCGTATCGAAGCGGCTCAGGATCTCGGCGGCCGTGAGAGCATCCCACGCCAGGCCATCGGCCGTCGCACGCTCGGCGGTGGTGGTAAGGATGGGCTTCTGCACTGGCGAGCCGCCGCTTTCGTGGAAGGTGGTGTACACATCAACCCGCGCAAAGCCGGGCCGAAGGTTGGGAACATCGTACAGCAACATATCGGCGAGCCTCGCGGCGACCATGGTGGCCATGTCAAGCGCGGAGGTGAGCTGCACGCGTTCATTCCCCTCGTTGCGGAATTCTGGCTCCGCCGATGTCGAAACGGTCACCCCTTCGGCTGAGACGGCCACCACCTGGGCGGCCTGGACACCCGCCCAGAGGTTCGCGGACATCCCCTTTTCGGGGCGGGTCCGCTGCCAGGCGCCAAGCGCTTCCTGCAGGAGCGCGGCGATGATTGCGACATCGCCTTCGGCCACGCGCTGGCGCCAGGCGCGCTGCTGGAACATCTCGGTCGAAATGATCCAGCCGACCAGGAGGAAAAGGGCCAGCGTGATAATGCTGCCAACGACGATCATCTCGCGCCCTCCCCCGAGAAGGTGGCTGCGCGTTGCGCGAGCGCTTCGCGAGCGGCATCAAACATCACTTCAACGGGGGCGGAGGCGCCTGTCCACAACTCGAAGGCAAGCGCGCCCTGGTAGATGAGCATGGGGAGGCCCGGCAACGTCTTCAGACCGATCGCCCGGGCGGCGTGGAGAAGGGGCGTCTCCTCGGGCACATAGACGATATCCGCCACAAGGGCGCCTGGCGAGGCAGTGGACAGGTCGCACGGCACGTCTGCCTCGCCCCCGCCGCCGTGCATCCCGGCCGAGGTGCAGTTGACGATGAGATCGTAGCGATCGAGCGATTCGCCGCCGGCGACAGCACGGACGCTCACACCGTTCGAAGCGACGCCGGCCGCGAGCGACGTTGCCCGATTGGGGGTGCGGTTGGCGATTGAGAGGGACCGCACGTGCGCTTCGACGAGGGCAAAGGCGATCCCGCGCGCTGCCCCACCGGCGCCGAGGAGGAGCACCGCTGCCCCCGCGGGGTCGAAATGCGCCTCCCTTCGGAGTGAGGCGACGAAGCCGGGGCCATCGGTATTGAACCCAAAGAGCCTGCCCTGGCGATTGACGATGGTGTTCACGGCGCCGACGCGCGCGCTCTGGCCGCCCAGCTCATCGAGCAGGGGAATCACCGCCTGCTTGTAAGGGATCGTCACATTGGCGCCGAGGTAGCGTGGGTCGCGGAGGCTCACGACCCGGCCGGCGAGGGCCTCGGCCGGTGTTTCCCAGGCTTCGTAGCGCACGTCGAGCCCGCAGTGGCGGAACGCCGCTCCCTGGAAGATCGGCGAGAGGGAATGCGCCACCGGAAGGCCGATGATGCCAGCAACCTTCGTCACTGCCCGTACCTGGCCTTGTTCTGCTCGTGTTCGGCGAGAGTCTCAGCGAAGACGTGCGAGCCGTCCTTCTTGAGCGAGTCCGCGACGAAATAGTAGAACTTCGTCTTCTCGGGGTGCGCGACTGCCTCGATGCTCGCCAGGCCCGGGTTGGTGATTGGCCCGGGCGGCAGGCCGGGCACAAGGCGAGTGTTGTACTTCGAGGGGTTTTCCAGGTCGTCGATGGTCAGTCCCTTCTTCCACCAGCCGTACTTCTCGACGCTCGCAGGGTCGAGGGCGACGGCGAACTGGGTTGTGGGGTCGGCCCCAAGGAGGTCGCCTTCGGCGAGCCGGTTGTAGAAGACGCCGGCGATTCGCGGCCTCTCGTCGGCCAGCACGGCCTCTCGCTCGACGATGGAGGCGAGGGTGAGCGCCTGGTGCGGATTCAGACCCTGGCCGAGCGCGGCCTCGCGGAGCTCAGGGGTAAACCGCTCGTTAAGGGTCTCTATCATCAGCGTGACGAGGGCGGCCGCGGACGCGCCCGCGGGCAGGATATACGTATCGGGAAAGAGGTAGCCCTGCAGGCCCTGCCCGGGGGGGAGTGTGGCAGCAAGGTCCGGGGGCAGCTTCGCGCTGGCGACGGCATCGAGGAATTCCTGCCTGCTGCCGAACCCGGCCTCGGCGGCAAGCATGGCCATCTCCTCGATGCGGATGCCCTCAGGGAACGTGACCTTGAGCGTGGGGACCATCTGCTTGACCGTGACCTGTTCGATCACGGTGGCGGCAGCGGAGTCCTTCGCCAGCTCGTAGTCCCCGGCGCTGAGCCTGTCCTGGAGCCCCATGAGGCTGACGAGAACCTGGAACTGCCGGCCCGAACGCACCACGCCCAGCCTCTCGAGATCGTCGCCGACCTGTCCCGCCGAGCTGCCCTCCCTGAGGGTGTAAGGGACCGTGTCATTGCCCGGGCTGGCGGCGAGCGGCTCGACCACGCGATCACCCAGCACGGCAGCGGGCGTGGCAGCTACGAAGTAGGCCGCCAGGAGTGCGATGAGAGCCATCGCACCGACGCCGCCAATCCAGATTCGTCCCGGTGACAACCACGTCATCTTGAAGCACCGGCACGGGAATCGAGGACGGTTTGCAGGATCAGCGCAGCGGCGGCCGAATCAACGTCCCCGGACCTGCGGCGGGCGGCGCCACCAGCGATTCGCCCGGCCTGCACGGTGGAGAGCCTTTCATCCCACGCCGTAACGGGAACGGACAGGCGGGCGCGAAGGAGCGCGATGAGGTCCCGGACCCGGGCAGTCTGGGCCGAGTCCTCCCCGGCAAGCGAGAGAGGCAGCCCTACGATGACTTCGTTGAGGCCCTCCTCCGCGACGAGACGCGCAACAGCACGGGCAAGCGCCTCCCTGTTGGACGCGGCAATGGCGGGCCTTGGGTGAGCAAACATGCCAAGCTCATCACTCACGGCAACGCCGGTACGGCGTTCCCCGGGATCAAGGGCCAGGAGCCGGTGTCCCGGCGGGGGAGGAGGCGGTTGGGCCTGGGGCATGCTCGGCGGAGCCTTCTGCGTTGCTTGTGATGGCCGGGGGCCGGCTACGGAACTCAACATCAATCCGGAAGCCGAACCGCGGAAGCCATGGCGCCCAGCCGGGAGTGATTTCGACCTCTGCATCATCAATACCATACCGGCTGGCGAGGATCGATTTCGCCGACGAAACGGACTTGCCCTTCACAGCATCCCGGACAGCGTCGGGGGTGACGTCTCTTGCGAAAAGCCCGCCGATGGCAATTTCCGTCCGCACGAGGTTTTTCTCCGGGTCGAGGCGGCGCGCGCCCGTCTCAAGGGCATAGACGGACCCTGGGATCAGCACCTTCCCGGGCCGTTCCGAAGCGAGCACGCTGCGCGCCACCTCCTCCAGCGTCCCCTGCGTCACGGCGAGGGCGCTCACCACGATCTTCACATCGAGCGTCAGGATGTCCGCCGGCTCGCCTGCGGGCGCCGAGAGGTCGCCGGGCTCGATGGACGTTTCTGCGGTCCCAAGGAACACGGCATCGTGCGGCCGCGCCTCCAGCAGAATGCGCCGCACGGTCTCGGAGCGGCCAAGGTCCTGGGCGAGGGCATTGATCGAGGCGATGTCCCTCGTATCGACCGCCGGCCGGGGCTCCAGGGTCCCGCCGGCGACCGGCTGGGCATTCGCAACCGACAGGCCCTGGAAGCGTGCATCCTCCCACCTCCATGAAGCACCAGCGGCAACGTTCGCATCCGGGCCCGGAACGCGCGCAGTGGCCCCCTGTGTAGCCACGCTACCTGCAGCGACGAGCGTTTCGGCGCCCAACTCGAAGTGGATATCACCGGGCCCGGCGACCAGGACCGACCCGGCCGGCACAAGCACTGCCTGCTGCGAGCTGTTGGTCAGGGTGAGGATTGCCGTGGCGTGCTTCGTAGGCACGGGCACCGTGCCTGTCGTCCTCACGGCGAGGGTGATGGTCTGTTCGGTGCTGACTTCCTGGGCCGGGACCTCGAGCGCTTCCACATCGACCGTTTCCCAGTCGGGCGAGGCCGCGATCGTGATCACCTTTCGGACCTCGTCAGCAGGCGGATAGGCGACCACGCTACCTGCTGGGGCAATCGCCACGGCTAGCACAAGAAAGACCAGCGCCAGCAGCAGGATGAATGAGCCCTGCGCGTACCGGCCTACGGAAGGCAGCACCAGGGTGCGCCGGAACACACGGAGGGTGACGCGGCCGCCGGAGTCCCAGCGGATGTTCTCGGGCCGCCGGGAAACGGGGATTCCTGACTGGCGCGCCCGGGAAGCCAGCGCACCCGAGCCTGTGGCGATTGCCACCACCTTGCCGGCTTCTTCGGCATGGCGCTGAAGGCGGCGTATGCCGAGCTCTGTGGCGAGCCGCCGGTTTCCCTTCGGGGCGTGGACAACGACGGCAAACGTTGGGGCAGCGTCTATCCGCCCACAGACCGCCGCGATCTCCTCGTCGCGATCGATCTGGATGACGCTGGCGAGCCCTGATGTGTCACCAGGCTGGGCGACGTCGCCGATCCCAGGGCCGCCATCGTCAGCCATCGCCTACGGCACCCGGCTACCCGGACCCCAGCGCGGCCACGCCCAGGCGGCGGGCCTCATCGAGCGCGGCGCCGATGAGGGACACGTCCTTCGCTCCGGCCTGGGCGAGGTCTGGCCGCCCGCCACCGCCACCGCCGGCGGTTCGGGCGACTTCCCTGATGATGTTGCCAGCGTGGACGCCACGGGCAACGAGGTCCGGGCTCGCCGCTGCAAGAAAGGCCGGACGGCCTTCGACTTCGGCGCCGAGCACCACAAGAGCCGGCCGGAGACGGTCGCGAACCCGATCGGCCACCTCCTTCAGGATCTCCGTGGAACCGGCCTCGACCCGTCCAACCACCAGGTGGGCCCCGTTGACCAGCGTGGCGGCGTCGGCGAGGGCCGCGGCGATCGTGGCGCCCTGCAGTCGCTGGAGCTGTTCCGACTGCCGGCGAAGCCGGTCAAGCTCGGCCTGCAACGCATCGATGCGATCTTCGATCTCGCCCGTGCTGGTGGAGAGCTTGCCGGCGATGCGCTGGAGGCGCTCGTGCTGCTCGGCGAGGTGAGCCTCGGCGCCGCCGCCGGTGAGAGCCTCGATGCGCCGGGTCCCGGCCGCGACGGCGGATTCGCGCAACAGGTAGACGAAGCCCAGTTCACCGGTCTGGTGGACGTGGGTCCCTCCACAGAGCTCGGCACTGAAGACGCCGGAGTTCTCCTTGATCTCCACCACGCGTACTTCGTTGCCGTACTTGTCGCCGAAGAAGGCGAGGGCACCGGCGGAGACCGCCTCCTGGTAGCCGGTGGAACGCCACGCGACCTGCAGGTTGTCGCGAACCTTCGCGTTGGCGAGCTGCTGGACCTCGGCAAGGGCCTCGCGCGGGGTCTGTTCGAGGTGCGTGAAGTCGAAGCGCAGGCGGTCGGGCGTGACGAGCGAGCCCTGCTGCCGCACGTGCGGCCCAAGGATGGCCCGCAGGGCGGCGTGGAGGATGTGCGTGCCCGTGTGGTTACGGGCGGCGCCAGAACGCCAGCGGGTATCGACCGATGCATCGACGGTCTCGGCGACCAAGATCTCGCCCTCCGTCACGCGGCCGCGATGGACAATGGCGCCCGCGGCCGCCTGCGTATCTTCAACGAGGAATACTCCGGAGCGGGCACGGAGGTTCCCGCGGTCACCCGCTTGGCCGCCTCCTTCGGGATAGAACGGGGTGATATCGAGGATGACCTCGCACTCGTCGTCTTCGTGGACGGCGGGGACCAGCTCGCCGCCCTTGAGGATGGCGACGATATGCGAGTCTGCCTCGACCCGGGTGTAGCCAACGAAGGCCGAGTGATCGGCGCCAAGCTGGGCGACGAGCGGCGAAGGCTCACCCTTGAGGAACTTCCCCTGCTCGCGCGCGCGCGTGCGCTGCTCCTCCATCGCCGCCCCGAATCCCGTTTCATCGACGGTGAAGCCGGCACCTGCGGCGATCTCGCCCGTGAGTTCGAGCGGGAGCCCGAACGTGTCATAGAGCAGGAATGCTTCCTGGCCGGGCAGGTCGCTTGCCCCGGCAGCCCGCAGCCTTTCGAGCAACGACTCAAGCCGCTGCGACCCGGTCGCAATGGTGCGGATGAACCGCTCCTCCTCGGCTGCGAGGGCGCGCTTGATGAACTCGCGGTTTTCGTCGAGGTGTGGATAGCCGACTGCCAGCTTGCCGATGGCTGCATCGGCGAGCCGTGCCGTGAAGGGCTCGCGGACGCCGATCTTGCGGGCGAAGTAGATGGCGCGCCGAACCACGCGCCTGAGGACATACCCACGTCCTTCGTTGCTAGGCACAACACCGTCGCCGACGAGCATGGTGGCGGCGCGGCAGTGCTCGGACATCGCCCGGATGGCGTAGGCCTGTTCGCTGGTGGCATGGCCCCCGAGGTAGTCCACACCGGCAACGGCGGCGGCCGCTTCGAGAATTGGGAGGAAGATGTCGGTCTCGAACACCGAACGCTTGCCCTGGAGCACGGCCGCAACGCGCTCCAGGCCGCTCCCTGTATCGATGTTCTGGGCCGGCAGGGGCTCGCGCCGGCCATCGGGATGCTGATAGAGCTGCATGAAGACGAGGTTCCAGATTTCGAGAAAGCGCTCGTCGTCGTAGGCGACGCGGATGTCCTTTGTTCCGCGCTCCGGGTAGTAGTCGTAGTAGATCTCGCTGTCGGGGCCGCAGGGGCCGCTGGCACCCGGGGTATCGACGGGGAAGCTGAACCAGTAGTTCTTGTCCTCGCCGCAGCGGTGGATGTGGTCGTCGGGCACGCCAACATCACGCCAGAACCCGTACGAGTCATCGTCGTCGAGGAAGATCGTGATATGGAGGCGCTCGGGTGGGATCTGGTATACCCCTGTGAGCAGCTCCCAGGCCATCTCGATGGCGCCACGCTTGAAGTAGTCGCCGAAGCTGAAGTTCCCCAGCATCTCGAAAGCGGTGCAGTGGCTGAGGTCACCGACTTCTTCGATGTCGGTGGTGCGGAAGCAACGCTGGACCGTGGCGACGCGCGGGCCAGGGGGCGGCTCTTCACCCATGAAATGACGTTTGAACTGTTGCATGCCCGCGCTTGTGAAGAGCGACGTCGGGTCGCCAATAGGGACCAGCGGCCACGAAGGGAGGTGCAAATGACCCCGGTCCTTGAAGAACTGGAGGAATGTCTGGCGAATCTCGTCGGAGGTGCGTGGTGGGTTGGCCATGGTTGTTGCAGGCATGCTACGGACCATTCCGGACGGCTGTCGAGAACGGAGTATCCTTGACAGGCTTTTTCGAGCCTACCTAGCATGTCATCTGGACGGCGAACCGCCGCCCCCTATGTGTACTGACCTCGACCCTCCCGAACGCATCTCAGCGGCATTGAGCGTGGCCCATCCGCCACCCTCCCCTGCCCGGACCCGATCATGACCACCGGGGATACAGGCGTGATCGTCCTGGCAGCAGGGCGGGGCACGCGGATGAGATCGGCCCTTCCCAAGGTTCTCCATGCCGTGTGCGGCGTACCAATGGCCGCGCACATCGTGGACTCGGCGCGGCAGCTTCAACCGGCTCGCCTTGCCGTCGTTACCGGCTACGGGAGAGACCTGGTGGAGGCGGCCCTGCAGGATGCCGGCGTGATCTTCGTCGAGCAGCCCGAGCTCCTCGGCACGGCGGACGCCGTGGGACGGTGCCAGGTGGCGTTGGAGGGATGCGGGACGGTCGTCGTCCTGAACGGCGACACACCCCTGGTTGGGCCGGGGCTCTTGCAGGAACTTGTCGCAGGGCGGGGCGACGCACCATTCTCGTTTACCTCCTGCCTGGTCGAGGACCCGGGCCGCCTTGGCAGGGTCATGCGGGATGGGGACGGCAGGGTTTGCGGTGTCGTCGAGGCGGCCGATTACGAGGGCTCACCGGGGCCGGCGGAAGTCAACGCCGGGCAGTATTGCTTCGATTCAGGCTGGCTCTGGGCGCACCTGGGAGAGGTCCCGGTCAGCGCGAAGGGCGAGTACTACCTGACTCACCTTGTGGCGCTGGCGTACGAGCGAGGGACCCCGGCAGTGGCTGTTGGCTGCACGCCTCTCGAAGCGCTGGGCGTTGACGATCGCCTGCGCCTGGCTGAAGCCGAGGGCGAGATGCGGCGCAGGATACTTGAACGCCACATGGTTGCCGGCGTCACGGTGACAGACCCGCAGACGACGTACATCGACGCGACTGTGCGCCTTGCCGAAGACGTCACGATCCTGCCGAACTGCCACCTCCTGGGCGCCACGGTCGTGGACACGAATGTTACCATCGGCCCCGGTTCCATTCTCCGTGGTGCACGCATCGGCGAGGGCACCGTGGTCCAGCAGTCGGTAATCGAAGCTTCCACGATCGGTAAGGACGTGCGCATCGGCCCGTTCGCCCACGTCCGGGGTGGCGCGGTGATTGGCGACGAGTGCGAACTGGGCAACTACGCCGAGGTGAAGAACTCCAGCCTGGGGCGGGGCGTGAAGATGCACCACTTCAGCTACCTGGGCGACGCGGATGTGGGCGAATACGCGAACATCGCCGCGGGCATCATCACCTGCAACTTCGACGGCGTTAGCAAGCACCGAACGGTGATCGGCGCCTACGCGTTTGTGGGAAGCGACACGATGCTGGTGGCCCCGGTCACGGTCGGGGAGGGCGCAACGACCGGGGCGGGTTCGGTCGTCACGAAGGACGTCCCGCCCGGCGCAAAGGCTGTGGGAGTGCCCGCGCGCGTAATCGGCAAGGCGCGACAGGCGAGGGACTAAGCATGGAACCCGCGCTGGTGCTTGCCCTTGCGGCGATTGCCGCCAGCTCCGTGGCCCTGGGCGCAGTGGCAGCGGCCGAGACAGCCCTTGAACGCGCAAACGATGTCCGGATCCAGGCGCTCGCCTCGCGTGGCGACCCGCGCGCCTGTCGCATTGCCGGTTCGGTCGGCCAGCCCCAGAAGCTGCTTGGCTCCCTGACGGTGGCGCGGGTCCTGTTTGCTGCTTTACTTGTGGCGACCTTCGCGTACCTTGGGGCGCGCGCATACAGCCCCCTGGCCGGTGCGATCGGTGTTGGCATGGCCGGCGGCGTCTACGTTTCCCTGATCCAGATGACGGTGGGGCTGGTCGCGGCCCGGCGCCCGGAAGCAGCGGCGTTGCAGATGAGCCAGGTGGTAAGAATCGTGGGTCCGGTCTTCGCTGTGCCGGCGTGGTTCCTTGGCCTCCCGGCGCGGCTCGTGGCGCGCTTTTTGCGGGTGGTGGTCGCCCCGGGGGACGCCACCGACATCCTCACGCTAGTGGAACGGGAAGAGGCCACGGGCGGGGTGGAGGAGCAGGAAAAGCGCATGATCCGCGGCGTCATCTCCCTCGAAGACAGGACCGCCCGGGAGATCATGATCCCCAGGATTGACATCGCGGCAGCCGATGTCGAGGACTCAATCGCTGACGTGGCGGCGATCGTCAATGAACGGGGCTACAGCCGGGTGCCCGTTTTCCGCGAGAACATCGATGACATCGTGGGCATCGTCTATGCCAAGGACCTGCTTCGCTCCATCACCAACGGTGGCGCCGGGCGTGACCTGGCGAGCCTGCTCCGGCCCGCGGTGTTCGTTCCTGAATCGAAGCACCTGGACCAGCTTCTCTCCGAGATGCGCGGAACACGTCAGCATATGGCGATCGTGGTGGACGAGTACGGGGGGACGGCGGGCCTGGTCACGATCGAGGACCTGCTTGAGGAGATCGTGGGCGAAATCGAGGACGAATACGACATTGCCGCGCCGGGGATGGAGGTTCTTTCCGACGATGAGGTGATCCTTGACGCCGGCTCCCCGGCCGAGGTGTTGCGCGACCTGTTCGGCCTGGACGTAGAGTCGGAGGACTTCGACACGGTGGGGGGATACCTCATCCACGAGCTTGGCCGGCTGCCGGCAGTGGGCGACGAGGTGAAGGTGGGTCCGCTCAGCATGAGGGTGCTCAGCATGTCCGGGCGGCGCGTGCGGCGGATGCGGATTGAGCGTGCCCGCATGGAGGAGCCACAGGGGACGCAATCCCGCTGACGGCGCGCAGCTTTGCTATAGTGCCGGGCACATGAGCGACCACCCCGAACTCCCCTACTGGCTGGCACTGCGCCGCGCCGGCCTTGGCAGCACCAACTTCGCCCTGCTCCTGGCCCGGTTCTCCACGATTAGCGCCGCCTGGGAAGCGCCCGCAGACGAGATCGCCCGGGCGGGACTGGACGCGAAGTATGCGCGAGCCTTCGCAAGGGCCCGGGCAACGTTCGACGGCGCCGCTGAGCTGGCAAGCCTCACGAAGCACGGGGCAAAGGCGCTCACATGGCTCGATGAGGGGTTCCCGCGCATGCTCCGCGAAATCCCGCAGAGCCCGCCTGTGATCTTCGTTCGCGGCGCCGCCGGCCCTGAGTTCGAGCGGGCGGTAGCCGTGGTCGGGACGCGCCATGTGACTCCCTACGGGCGCCAGGCGGCCGAACATTTCTGCGAAACGCTGGCCCAGAACGGGGTGGCCATCGTGAGCGGCCTTGCGCGCGGGGTAGACGCCATTGCCCACCGCGTCGCCCTGGAGCAGGGAGCACCCACGGTGGCGGTGCTCGCGGGAGGCATCGACCAGGTCTACCCACGCGAGAATGCGGGGCTGGCTGCGCGCATCATGGAGAGCGGGTGCCTGGTGAGCGAGTACCCGGTCGGAATTCCTGCGCGACCCGACTACTTCCCGCGCCGCAACCGGATACTCTCGGGGCTCGCGACTGCCACCCTCGTGGTGGAGGCGGGCGAAGGGAGTGGCGCGCTGCACACCGCCAACTGGGCCTTCGAGCAGGGCCGTGACGTGTTTGCCATCCCGGGGAGCGTCTTTTCGCGCCAGAGTGCGGGCGCCAACCAGCTGATCCGCGAGAATACGGCGAAGCTGGTGGCGACTCCCATGCAGCTCTGCGAGGAGCTCAACCTCCTGAGCGCAGGCGGACAGCAGGCATTGCTCGAGCCCGCTGCCGCACGGCCGCGCGCTGCTGCGGCGGTCAGCACCACCCCGGAAGAGGGCCAGGTGCTCCACTGGCTGAACGACTCTCCTGCGCACGTCGATGAGATAGCTCGCGCATCTGGTATGCCCGTGGCCCTTGTGAGCAGCGCCCTGCAGGTGCTGGAGTTGAAGGGTGTTGTCAGGCAGAACTCCCCGATGACCTATTCCCGTCTCTGAACCATCGCGCTCGACAAACCGGCCGGGGGCTGTCTACTCTCGTTTGGCCGGCTGTCGCGCCGGCATGAGAGTGCAATTGGCAACAGCAGTCAGGAAAACCACAGCACGGCGCAAGGCAGCCACGCCGCGGAAGGGGGACGGGGCAACGCCAACCCGCGCCCCCCGTCGCAGTTCAAATGGCCGCCGGAAGCTCGTTATCGTCGAGTCCCCGACGAAGGCACGGACTATCAGCTCTATCCTCGGCGACGACTACGCGGTCATCGCATCCATGGGGCACGTTCGGGACCTGCCCCCTTATGGATACGGCGTCAAGGGCCTCAAGGAGAACGACTTCACGCCCCTGTATGTGGTCCCGAAGGAGAAGCGCGAAGTCGTGGCGGAGATAGCGGAGGCGGCGCGCGATGCCGAACGCGTGTATCTCTCCACCGACCCCGACCGGGAAGGGGAAGCGATCTCGTGGCACATCAAAGAGGTTGCGGGCATCCCGGACGAGAAGACCGTGCGTGTCGTCTTCCACGAGATCACCAGGCCGGCAATCGAAGCGGCTTTCGAACAGGCTGAATCGGCCTCACCGGATGCCGTCCACCACGGCGAGCACCCGGGCAAGCTCGACATGCACCTGGTGGACGCCCAGCAGACCCGCCGCGTGCTCGACAGGCTGATCGGGTTCCCGCTGACGTGGTTCGTGCAGGGGAAGGTTTCGCGAACGGCGAGCGCCGGGCGCGTGCAGAGCGTGGCCCTGCGCCTCATTGTCGAGCGCGAGCTCGCGATTCGGGCGTTCCAGAAACAGGAGTACTGGACCATCCACGCGCAGCTCGCGAAATCGGGGGCGGCCTTCACGGCCGACCTGGTGCGCCTGCCTGGAGAGAAGGGCAGGCCCGAAATCGCCGACGGAGCGGCAGCCGACCGGCTCATCGAAGCCTTCAAGCGGAGCAGTTTCGCCGTCGCCGATGTCAGGAAGGGTGAGCGCGCCAAGTCGCCGTTCCCACCATTCACCACCAGCACCTTCCAGCAGGCGGCCAGCAACCGCCTGGGCATGAGCGCCTCCCGGGCGATGGCGGTCGCGCAGCAGCTCTATGAAGGCGTTGTTCTCCCCGGAGAAGGCGCGACGGGCCTCATAACCTATATGCGCACCGACTCGCTAACGGTGAGCCCGACGGTGCGGGGTGAGGCGCGCCGCTACATTGCACGCCGGTGGGGCGATGGCTTCGTGCCGGCAAAGGAGCGCGTCTACCGGACCCGCTCAAAGGGCGCCCAGGAGGCGCACGAGGCCATCCGGCCGACGAGCCCGGCGCGCACACCTGAGAGCCTCCGGCAGGTGCTCGACCGTGACCAGATGCGCGTGTACACGCTGATCTGGCAACGCTTCCTGGCGAGCCAGATGGCGGACGCGCGTTTTGCAACCGTGGCGGCAGAGGTCGAGGCGCGCGAAGGTGTGCAGGTGCGCGGCCTGTTCCGGGCAACCGCCCAGCACCTTGTCTTCGCGGGCCATCTCGCCGCGTATGGCGCCGACGCGAGCGAACGCGCCCCTTCTGAGGAGGACGAGGACGCCGAGGCCTCGCTCCCGGAGCTGGCGCCCGGCGACCAGCTTGAACGGCGCAACGTGGAGGGCCGCCAGCACTTCACGGAACCGCCACCGCGCTTCACGGAGGCCTCGCTGGTCAAGACCCTGGAGGAGCTTGGGATTGGACGGCCCAGCACTTACGCGTCCATCGTGCAGACCGTGCAAAAGCGCGACTACGTGAAGCGGGAAGGCCGGGCCCTGGTGCCGCTGGAGCTTGGCTTCACCGTCAACGACCTGCTGGTCGAGCACCTCGAACAGTACGTAGCGCCCAACTTCACCAGCCACATGGAAGACCAGCTCGATGAGATTGCCGCAGCTAAGGCCGAGTACGATTCGGTTGTGCGCGAGTTCTGGTCGGAGTTCGAACAGGCTGTCGAACGAGCGAAGGCCGTCGCCGAGAAACAGCAGGAAGACAGCGGCATTCCCTGCTCTGCGTGCGGAATGGCGAACCTGGTCATCAAGTGGGGGCGCAATGGGAAGTTCTTCGCGTGCCCCCGTTACCCCGAATGCACGAACTCGCTGCCGATGGGCTCCGATGGAAGGCCGGTGGAGGTGGCAGCGCCCCGGCAGAGCCAGTACACCTGTCCGAAGGACGCGGCGGCCCTGGTGGAAAAGACGGGCCCCTACGGCCCCTACGTTGACTGCGTGAACCGCGAGACGGGCACGTGTGATTTCCGCGCCGGGGTCCCGGTGGGTGTGGCCTGCCCGGAGGAGCCCGAGACGGGGCAGCTGGTGCAGAAGCAGACGAAGCGGGGTGTCTTCTACGGCTGCTGGAACTACCCACGCTGCAGCTACACCACAAACAGCCTGGAACCCGGCAAGATGGCGCCCGCTCGCCCACTCCCCGAACGGGAGGAGGCGAACCGGAAGCTCCTGGAACGGAGCGCGCGGGGAAAGGCCGCGTTCGCGAAACGCAAGGCGAACGCAGCCTCGGCCACGCGAGCACGCCGCGCGAGCTGAGGGGCGATGCAGCCCGCGCCTGGGCGGAATTGCGGGACGGGGCTTCCTCCCTTCTCCCTGGCGGCTTAACATTCAACAATCGCGTTATGCCAACCGCAGCGCCGCACAAGACAGCCGGGGCATTCCTTGAAGCCTACCTGCGCGAGCTTCGCGCCATGGGCAACCGCTCCGAATACACAATCCGCAACTACCGAGGCGATATCGGCCACTTCCTGGCCTGGTGCGACGAGCAGTCCTATGACCCGCTGGGTATGACACGCGCCACGTTCCGTGCATACCTTGGAACCCTGCGGGAACGGAGCATCGTTGCCGCTTCCATAACACGGCGCACCAGCACGATTCACGGCTTCTACCGCTACCTCCTGCGCGAAGGCGTCACCGGGAAGGACCTGCTCTACGGCATTGCGCTGCCCAAACGCCCCCAGCGGCTTCCAAAGGTGATGGACCCCGCCCTGATCGATGCCCTTCTCGCTACCCCGCCATCCTCGACCCCCCAGGGGCTGCGCGATCGGGCCATTCTCGAACTGCTCTACGGCGGCGGGTTGCGCGTCTCGGAGGTGGTGGGCCTCGACGCCGGGCAGTTGAATCTCGACTATGGCGAGGCGATGGTGAGAGGCAAAGGCGCCAAGGAGCGTGTTGTGGTGTTTGGGGTGCCGGCCATCCGGGCTCTGGAGAACTACCTCTACAGTGGACGGCCGGCGCTGGCGACGGGAGCGACCGGGGCGCTCTTCCTCAACCGCCTGGGGACACGCCTCACAGTCCGTTCGGTACAGACGATGATCAAGCGCTATGCCACGCTGGCCGGCATCCCCACTGATGTGCATCCGCACCTGCTGCGCCACTCCTTTGCGACGCACATGCTCGACGGCGGCGCGGACCTGCGGGTGGTACAGGACCTGCTGGGGCACAGCTCGGCCACCACCACCCAGATCTATACCCACGTCAGCCAGGCCCGCCAGGCCGAAGTCAGCGCGGCCGCATGGGAGAAGATCGCCGAGCAGGCGCTCGACGGCCAGCGTCGCAAGAGGAAGATCCCGGTATGACAGGCCCGGCAACAGGGTCGCGGCCCCTCACGCTTCTCCTCGTTCACGGTCCCAACCTGAACCTGCTGGGAGAACGGAAGCCGGAGGTCTACGGCACAACGACGCTGCTCGACATCGAGGCGGATGTCGCAGCGGCCGCCTGCGCCCGGGGTGCTGCCGTGCTCAGCTTCCAGAGCAATCACGAGGGGGCGATCATCGACTTCCTGCACGAGCACCGGCGGCTTGCGAATGGCGTGGTGATCAATGCAGGCGCCCTGACGCACACTTCCGTGGCCCTTCGCGACGCGATAGAAGCGGTGAACCTCCCCGTGGTAGAGGTCCATATCTCCAACACGCATGCGCGGGAGGGGTTTCGCCACGTGTCGCTAATTGCTCCGGTCTGCCTGGGGCAGGTGACGGGGCTGGGGCGCCCGGGATACACGGCGGCGGTGAACCTGCTGCTCGACCACCTTGCCGCCCCCGGCGCTTCGTAGCAGCCCGGCGTAGAATCCCTTCCATGGATGATCGCCTGGGCCGCGTGCGCGCCGGGATGGCCGAAGCAGGCCTGGATGCGCTCTATGTTGCCGGGCCCGTGGATGATGTCTTCGGGCGCCACTCCGCCAATCGCCGCTACCTCTCGGGCTTCACCGGCTCCGCTGGAGCGGCGGTAGTAACCGGGGAGCGCGCCATCCTTGCCGTCGACTTCCGTTACGTGGAGCAGGCTGAACGCGAGTCGGCGCCTCTCGGGTTCGAGGTCTTGCGCATCGTGGGCCGCGAACGGCGCTCATTCGCCGAAGCGGTGCACCATGCCGGGCTGGCGGGGAAGAAGATCGGGCTCTCCCGGGCCGACCTGAGCTACCAGGGCTTCCTTGCCATCGAGGAGGCCGTGTCAGAGATGCCGGCAGCGGAGCGGCCAGAGGTTGTGCCGGCGCCGCTCGTGATTGAGAAGCTGCGCGCCCGCAAGAGTGCGGCGGAGCTGGCCGCCCTGCAGCGGGCGATCGACGTCGCCGACCGGGCGATGGCCCTCGTCCAGGCGGGTATCGAGCCGGGCGAGACGGAGCGCACGGTTGCACTTGCCGTGGAACGCGCGGTGCGTGAATGCGGTGGGGACGGGGTTTCGTTCGAAACGATCGTCGCCGGGGGCGCCTGGGGAGCGATGCCGCATGCGACCCCTCGAAACGAACCGATCCGGGCGGGAGAACCGATCATCATCGATATGGGGAGCCGGCTGGACGGTTACTGCAGCGACCTCACTCGCACATTCACGCTCGGAGAGACGGCGCCCCGGTTCCGTGAGGTCTACGAGATCGTCTACGAGGCACAGCGCAATGCGATCGAACGGGTCGAAGCAGGAATGAGCGGGCGGGATGCGCACGACCTTGCCGCATCGGTAATCGAAACGAGAGGATACGGGGAGCAGTTCGGCCACGGGCTCGGCCATGGCGTGGGGCTTGAAGTGCACGAGGCCCCCTATCTCGGACCAACATCGGAAGATACTCTCGAAGATGGCATGGTCTTTACGATCGAGCCGGGTATCTACGTGCCCGGCTGGGGTGGCGTCCGCATCGAGGATGTTGTGGTCCTCGAAAACGGCAGGGCCCGGGTTTTGAGCCACGCCGCCAAACTCACCCCTGCAGGAGTGCAAAGTTGATCTCCACTGGTGAACTGAAGAAGGGCGCCACAATCGAGCTCGATGGCAAGCTCTACGCCATCCTCGACTACGCCCACATCAAGACGGGCCGCGGCTCGGCCCAGGTCCGCATCAAGCTGCGCGACGTGCGCGGCGGCTCCATCATCGAGCAGACTTTCCAGGCGGGAACGAAGTTCCCCCGCGCCCGGGTTGAGCGGCGCGAGATGCAGTACCTCTACAACGACGACCAGTTCTACTACTTCATGAACACCGAGACCTTCGAGCAGATCCCGGTGGGCCACGACAAGGTTGGTGATGCGAACAGGTTTCTGAAGGAGAACGACACCTGCGAGCTGGTTCTTTATGGCGACGAGGTGATCGGTGTTGAGCTGCCGCTCACAGTGGAGTTGACGATTGTCCAGACCGAACCGGGCTTCAAGGGCGATACCGCAACCGGAGGCACCAAGCCCGCGACCACTGAAACCGGCCTGGTGGTCAACGTCCCGCTCTTCCTTGAAGAAGGTCAGCGGATAAAGGTCAACACCGAGTCGGGCGCCTATATCGAGCGCGTAGGGTAGGAGGCCGGGAAGGCCGCTCACTGCCATGGAGCCGTTCACCGTTTCGGCGCTTGTAAGCAAGCTTCGGGGCCTGCTCGAAGCAAACGAGGCGATGAGCGACGCCTGGGTTGTCGGTGAGGTTTCGAACTACTCCCGTTCGCAGCCCGGGCACCGCTATTTCTCGCTGAAGGACCAGGGCGCGGTCATCCGGGCGGTTCTCTTCCGGGGGGACATGCCGGGGATGGAACTGAAGGATGGCGACCACGTCATCGCTCACGGGCGGGTCACGGTCTACGCGCAACGGGGCGAATTGCAGCTGGTGTGCGACTTCGTGCGGCCCGAGGGGATCGGCATCGAGGCGGCACGGTTCGAGGAGCTCCGCGAGCGGCTGGCGCGGGAGGGCCTTTTTGCCCCCGAACGAAAGCGGCCCTTGCCCGCCTTCCCGATGCGCGTCGGGGTGGTGACGTCTCCCACGGGCGCGGCCCTGCAGGACATCCTCAACGTGATCGGCCGCCGTTGGCCACTTGCCGCGGTGCTGCTGGCGCCCGCACTCGTGCAGGGCGAGCAGGCGGTGGCGAGCATCGCCAGCGCGCTGGAGGGCCTGGCGCGAGAACCGGGGCTGGATGTCGCCATCCTCGCCCGCGGAGGCGGCAGCGCTGAGGACTTCTCCGCCTTCAACGATGAGCGCATCGCGCGGGCTATCTTCGCCTTCCCGGTGCCGGTGGTGACCGGAATCGGCCACGAGACTGACTTCACCATCGCCGACTTTGTCGCCGACCTGCGCGCCCCCACGCCAAGCGTGGCAGCGGAGCGGAGCACGCCCAGCAAGGCCGAGATTTCGCGCGCGCTGGCGGTCACCGTACGGTCAATGACGTCGGCTGCGCGGGATGGTCTGGTGGAGGCTGCCGGCCGGGTCGAGGCGAACATCACAATGCTCGAACGCTCGGTTCCGCGGCCCTTGGAGCTTGCGCGGGGAGTCGATTCGCTTCTCCGCGACCTGGAGAACGGCTACGCCCGCTGCAGCGTAGCCGACCGGGCCCGCTTCGAAACGACCGCCGCCCGAATCGCCGCGCTCGACCCGCGGGCGACGCTCGAACGCGGCTTTGCGATCATCAAGAAATCGGGTACGCAGAAGGTCGTGAACAGCGTCCGGAAGGTGAAGGGCGGCGACCGCCTGGACATTGCCGTGGCTGATGGGGCCTTCTGGGCGGAGGTTAGCTGAATGGCTGCTGATCGTTTTGAAGACCTCTACGCAAAGCTGGAAGAGAAGGCCAGGAGGCTGGACCAGGGGAACCTGCCCCTGGAGGACGCCCTGAAGCTGTACGAAGAGGGCGCCGAGCTCGTGCACCGCATCCGCGCGCTCCTCAATGAGGCGGAGTTGCGGGTGGAGAAGATCCAGTCAAGGCTTGCCGAAGACGAGGCTCAGCTCCGGGAAGTTGAAGCCGGATACGAGGCCGGCGAGGATTGAAGCCGCTGCGCATAGCCTGGCTGACCACGGGCCGGGGCCCGGGCTCCTTTGGGGCGCTGGAGTACACGCTACAGGCCATCGAGAAGGGCCTCCCGGTGCGCCTGGAGGCCGTGTTCGTGAACCGCGAACGTGGTGAGGCGGAGCCCACGGACCGCCTGATCACCTTCGCTGAAGGCCATGGCATCCCGGTCGAGACCCTCTCCTCGGTGCGGTTCAGGCGGGAGCGCGGGGGCAGGATCGGGAGGCCGGGAGAACCCCTGCAGCCGTGGCGCTTCGAATACGACGCGGAAGTGGCAGACCTCCTGGCGCGCCATGAGTTCGACCTCGGCGTCATGTTCGGCTATATGCTCATCGCGACCGAACCGCTGCACGGCCGCTTCCGGTTCATCAATGACCACCCCGCGCTACCCGATGGTCCAATCGGGACGTACTCCGAGGTCATCGCCGGGCTTATCCGCGCCGGCGCGCGCGAATCGGGCTGCATGATGAACGTAGTGACGGCCGACGTGGACCGCGGCGCGACGGTGAGCTACTGCCGCTACACCATTCGCGACGACCAGAACGAGGCCCTCTGGAAGGGAACACTCTCGGAGCCTATCGAAGAGTCGGCGCTGTTCCTTGATATCCGCCGCCGGGGCGTGGAACGCGAACGCCCGTTCCTGGCCGAAACGCTGCGTGCCATCGCGGAAGGAACGCTGGCCGTACCGCCGGACACCCCGCTGGACCTTACGGCCGAGGTCGAACGTGCCATGGCGACAGACAGTGCGGGTGGCTGACGACTCGCCAGGGCGTGGCGCCGTGCGGAGAAGCGGGCGGGTCAGGCGGCCGGGCCCCCATAATCGCGAATGACCGCCCGGGCCTGCCGCTGCCGTTCATAGGCGGGCCTCTCGAATGAGTGGTCACGGCTATAGCCGCGCCGCCGCAGCGTCTCGCCAAGATAGCGGAGGAAGAAGCGGAAGCAGCCCATCCGCTGGTACTGGCCAACATGAACGAGCTCATGCACCAGCAGGGCAGCATCGCTTCGCAGCGCCGGGGTACGGAACCAGATGTGGTAGCCGGTGGTGAGCGCCGAGTGACCGGCCAGTCGCAGGTAGACGCCAGCCGGGCCGCCCATGTGCAGCCGCACATTCGCCAGGCGGACATCGCGATCAGCCAGCCCGAAGGCCAGGAGCCAGTCGATTTCCGCCTGTCTGAGCTTCACGATCACCTCCGGGACGGCCGGCCCGATACGCACAGCGATGACCGATTGTAGGGGGCGCGTGCACCTCGCCGGTTGCGGGACAACTGCGCCGTGGGCGTGCGTATAATGTCGAGCGATGACCGATGAGACGCGACTCTGCCCTGATTGCGGCGCGGGCTACGCCGGAGAAGACAACTACTGTCGCCAGTGCGGCATGTATGTAGCGGCACTGCGCACCCTGCCAGTTGCGGCCGCACCCGCGGCGCCGGCCACCCGCGCAATCGAGCCTGTCCGTCCCTCGCTGCCTGCACCCGTGAAGAAGGCGGCCGCCGCCATCGCGGTGGGAACGGCCCTGCAGGTTGGGTTTGGCCTGGCGGGGAAGTACATGGCTCGCCAGGCGGCGAAGCAGGCCGTTTCGGTCGTGAAGCCGAAGGGGCGCGCCACGCCCGCGAAAAGGGCCACCGAACCCGCGAGCGTAGTCCCCGAGCCTGCCAGCGCGTCGGCCGTCAGCGAAACGCTCATCATTCGCCGCGTCTGGGTCCGGCGGGACTGATCTCGCCCTCGCCATGTCCGCGCCCGAGGATGAGATCGCGGCGTGAGTCATCGCGCTGGAACACGCGGCCCTCGACCGATGGGGGCAGGGCGCTCCTCCTGGCTTCCTCGAGATCCTGGCGCCTGATGCTGTCCACTCCGATCCCTTCCGGGAAGTGCGCGTCGACGGGCGCGATGCCCTCGGCGCCGTCTATGAGGGAATCCACGGCCAGGTCAGCATCTAGCGGTACGAGTTCCTGAATCCCGGGTGCACGTCGTGGGCGACGCCGCCGTTCGCCCCTTCAACCACGTTTCCCGGGGCGGACGTGAGGACGCCTACCGCTGGAACTGCACCGGGGTTTGCCGGCGAACAGGCGAACGCCGGGAGATCATCCAGACCCATTGGCTGTACACGCCTGGCACGCGATAGAGCCTGTCACAAACCGCCCCCTTCACTCGTCTCTCCTTTCGAATGCGGCCTCCGGGCACGCCCGGACAACTGCCGGAGAGGATGGAAAGAGATGCAGACCCTGAACGTGGCAGTGGTTGGCGGCGGGATCGCCGGGCTTGTGGCGGCGAGCTACGCCGCTGCGGCGGGGAAGCCGGTGGCCTTGTTTGAGCGGGCCAGCACGCTGGGCGGACGAGCGCAGACGACCGCCGCCGGTGATGCGCACCTGAACCTGGGCCCCCATGCGCTTTTCGCCGGGGGGGCCAACGCAGCGGTTCTCAAGGACCTGGGGATCCGCGTTGCCGGGGCTGATGCCGCGACGCTTCCGGGAGGCGCCATCCGCGAGCTCCCCGGCCGGCGCCCGGGCGGGTACCAGGCACTCAAAGGCGGGCGGTTCCATGTCCTGCCCGTGAGCGCGGCGGCGCTGGCGCGAACGCGCCTCGTTGGCCTGGGAGCGAAGGTCGAGCTGGGGCGCCTGTTCGCCGCGGTGGCGAGGGCGAACGCCGGCTCGCTTGACGGGGTGGCCCTCACGGACTGGGTGAATGAGCACACATCGAACGCGGATGCCCGCGCGGTCTTCCTGGCGCTGGTCCGGCTTTCGACCTATGCGGGCGCGGCCGATGTCTTCTCGGCAGGGGCGGCCATCCGCCAATTGCGGCTCCCGGGCGGCGTGCACTACCTCGACGGCGGCTGGCGCAGCCTGGTCGAGGCCCTGCGCGACCGCGCCCTTGATCTGGGCGTGACGTTCGAGGAATCGGCGCCTGTCAGGGAGGTGACCATTGAGCGTGGCGAGGCCACGGGGATTCGGCTGCGGGACGGCCGGGCGGTGAACGCATCGGCAGTGGTGCTTGCGACTCCGCCCGCAGAGGCGGCAGCAATATCAGGGCTCGACGCGGTGGCCGGGGCCGCGTGCGGTCTGACGCCGATGAAGTCGGCCGTGCTCGACATCGTTCTGAGGGGACTCCCCAATCCGCGCCGCACGTTTGCGCTGGGGATAGACACCCCCACGTACTTCTCGGTCCACTCGCACTGGGCGAAACTGGCGCCGAAGGGACAGAGCGTCATCCACCTGGCCACCTACCTCAACCCGGGCGAGAAGGGTACCACCGATCACGAGCGCGGGCTTGAGTCCACGCTCGACGTTATCCAGCCGGGCTGGCGTGAGCGTGTCGTGTTCCGCAGATTCCTCCCCGACCTGGCGGTCACCGGGGCCCTGCCGGCGGCGGCGACGGGCGGCGCGGCGGGGCGCCCGCGCGAGGAAGTCCCGGGGGTCCAGAACCTCTTCCTTGCGGGCGACTGGGTTGGCGCCGAAGGGATGCTGGCCGACGCGGCGTTTGCCAGCGGACGCCGGGCCGGGGAGCTTGCGGCGTCCGTTAGGATGAACATGCTGGCAACGGCATGAGTGAGGCATGATGACCGCCCCGGCCGCACCTGACGCGGAGGTCTTCGAAGAGCACCGAGCACTGCTCTTCGGCATCGCGTACCGGATGCTGGGCAGCGTGGCCGGGGCCGAGGACGTGGTACAGGAGACGTACCTGCGTGCCCTCCAGGCGGGCGACGACCAGGTGCGGTCGGCCCGGGCGTACCTGGTGACGATCGCGACGCGGCTCTGTCTCGACGAGCTGAAGTCGGCCAGGGCGCAGCGAGAGACGTACGTAGGGTCGTGGCTCCCCGAGCCCATTCCCACTGGCGCCGGTCTGGCGCCTTTGCCCGAGGCGGTAGCGGAAGAGCGAGAGTCGATTTCGATGGCCTTCCTTGTCCTGCTGGAACGGCTAACGCCCGTGGAGCGCGCGGTCTTCCTGCTGCGCGAGGTGTTCGGGTTCGGTTATGCGGAGGTTGCCGGGATCGTCGGGCGGAGCGAGTCAGCGTGCCGGCAGGTCTTCCACCGCGCCCGGGAGAGAGTACGAGAGGGCCCGCGGCGCCAGGCGGTGTCGCCCTCGGAGCACTGGGAGATAACGGCGCGATTTGTGCAGGCGGCGGGTAGCGGCAGCCTCGCGGGGCTGATCGCGCTGCTTTCCAACAGCGTCATCGCCTGGAGCGACGGTGGCGGTCGTGCTTCTTCGGCGATCAATCCGATCTACGGCCCGTGGCGGGTGGCCCGCTTCGTGATTGGCGTTTCGCGCAAGAGCGCCCGCATTGGCGAACTGGCATCAGTAGAGCTGGCGGAGGTGAACGGTGAGCCCGGGATCATCTGGCGCAGCCGGAAGGGGCGCGCAACGTCGGTGTCGGTGCTTGAAGTGGCGGACGGGAGAGTGGTCGCAATCCGGTCGGTGCGAAACCCGGACAAGCTGCGGCGTTTTCGCGAGTCCCGGGGCCCCACGTTCGCGGTGACATTCGAGCCCACCGGGGCCTGATGCGCGCCGGGCCTGCGACCAGGCGCCACGATGTACCATGGCAGCCGTGCCGGCAGCTGACTGGCCCGACCCGCGTTGTGGATTGGCGGTGGCCTGCTGGAGCCGGGAACGGGCGAGTTCGCCCGTCTCTTGTGTTTGTCATCACAATCCCCCCCTGCTAGGATCGGAATCCGCAAGGGGCCGCTTCGAGCCCCGCGGGCCGAGGGAATCATGGCTTACGGCACGGGCATTGCGAAGGGCATGGGCCTCACGCTAAGAAGCCTCTTCCGGCCCGTGGCCACCATCGAGTTCCCGGAGGAAGTCCGCCCGATCCCGGTCTACGCGCGCACGAACCTGGTGTGGTTCGAAGAGCGCTGCACCGGTTGCTCGACCTGCGCCCAGGCCTGCCCCGATGGCTGCATCCTCGTCGCAACCAGCCAGGATGCCGAGGGACGGCGGAACATCGACCGCTACGAGATCGACTTCCGCATCTGCATGTACTGCGGGCTCTGCACGGAGGCGTGCCCCTACGAGGCGATTCAGCCCGGTGGACCGATGGACGATGCGGTCTACCAGTTCGATGAGATGTACCGGGACAAGCACGCGCTCACCCGGGTCGCCCGGACGTTCCTCGATTCGCACGAGAACACATATCCCAACGGGAAGCCGGCGCCCTCCCCCGACGCCGACTACCACCGGCTGTAGGATTTCATGGCAACTATCACCGTTGACGGCCGCTCCATCGAGGCGCCTGCGGGGGCGCCCCTCGTCGAGGTCCTCAAGAACAACGGCTTCTACATCTCCAGCCTCTGCTACATCGATGGGCTGAAGCCTTACGCGGGCTGCCGCTCGTGCCTGGTCGACATCGAGGGCCCGCCGGGCCTGCAGCTTTCCTGCACCTCGGTGGTGCAGGATGGGATGATCGTTCGCACCGACACCGACGAGGTGCAGGAGGCGAGGCGGGCGGTAGTCTCGATCATCCTCGCCAACCATCCTGACCGCTGCCTCACCTGCCACCGGCGCGAGCACTGCCACCCGGGCGACATTTGCCTTCGCGACGACATCGTCACGCACCGCTGCCTCACCTGTTCGAAAAACTACCGTTGCGAGCTCCAGGCGACGTGCGAGATGGTGGGCAGCTCCGGCTTCGAACCGTGGGTGGGCGAGGAGCGGAGCTGGTACCTGACCGAGCACCCGCCGGCCGACCGGGCGAACCCGTTCATGGAGTTTGACCCGCAGATGTGCATCATCTGCACGCGCTGCCAGCGCGCATGCGACGAGAAGCGCCACACCGGGGCCATATCGCTAAGCGGCCGCGGCTGGGATTCGCGGATCGCCTTCGGTGCGGGAGGGCAGATCCACGAAAGCAACTGCGACTTCTGCGGCGCCTGCATCGACGTCTGCCCGACAGCGACGCTCATGGAACACCCGAACAAGTGGGTCGCCAAGCCGGATCGATGGGTATCGACGACCTGCGATTCCTGTTCGGTGGGCTGCAGCATCACGATCGGCTCGAAGGAAGGCCGGGGCGCGATCGTGCGCCCGGGCGCCGGGAACCCGTTCAGCGGGGATCAGGTCTGCGTGCGCGGGCGGTATCACTACGATTCGCTCAAGCCACGGGAACGGCTCTCAAAGCACCAGGTGCGCCGCGGGCAGATCCTGGCGCCCGCCTCGTTCGACGACGCGATCGCTGAAGCGGCCGCGGCCCTGAAGGCGGCGAAGGCGAAGGGCCGGGTGGGCGTGCTCGTGGGGGCGACGGCGACAAACGAAGAGGCCTGGCTGGCCGCAGCAATTGCGAAGAAGGCCTTCGGCGGCAGCGCCGATACGTCGCTCGGCCCGGTCGTTCGCGCCACGAAGGAAGCCCTTGAAGCGCGTTTCGGGACCTGGCGCATGGCGACCGGCCTCGCCCGTTTGCCGAAAGCCAGGGCGATCGTCGTCGTTGCCGACGACCTTGAGGAGAGCCACAACGTCGCCAGCCTGCGCATCAAAGACGCCGTCGTGCGTGAGAAGGCGAAGCTCATCGTCATCGGCGCCCTCCGCAGCGAGCTCGCCGATTTCGCCGCCTGCTGGCTTCGCCCCGCCGGGGGCGAGGAGGGTCAGATGGCCGCGGCGCTTGCCGCGGCCGTGGGCGGTGGCAAGGCGGCCACACCCGAGATCGCCGAGGCAGCGGCAATCCTGAAGGCCGCTCCGGGGGACCAGACGCTCGTGGTATGCGCGCCCAACCCGGTGAGCCCGGCCCAGGCGGCGGCCATGGCCGGGGGCGCGGCGAACATCGCCATTGCGCTCTTCGGCAAAGGGGCTGCGAACAACCTCGTCATCTTCCCGCCCGAGGTCAACGTCAACGGCCTGCTGGATTGCGGGGTCGGCGTCGAAGGAGGCACGAACCCGCTCGAAGGCCTCGCTGGCCTGCTCGTCTTTCGTGATGACCCGGCGATGCGCCTGCCAGGTGCTGCGGAAGCGCTTGCCGGGATCGAGACGGTAGTTGTCATCGACGGAGTGCTGCACGAGACTGCCCGGCGCGCGGCCGCTGTCATTGCGGAAGGACGGGCCTACGCAAGCGAGGGCACCTACACACAGGCTGGATTCGCCGTTCAGCGGCTCGCCCCTGCGATCGCGCCCGAGGGCCACGCCGTGACAGGCTTCGCCGCGCTCCAGGCGCTCGGGGCAGCGCTCGGCGTTGACCTTCCCTCCAGCCCGGAAGCGGCCCTTGCCGGGATTGCGAAAGCCAACGCGAGCTACCAGCCTGTCAGCGACCTGATCGTTGGCGAAGGCCTTCAGCTTGCCGTGACGCCCGCCTCGAAGGCGGCAGAGTCGCCTGTCCCGGCCGCCAAGGCGGCGGGCGAAGGCCTGCGCGTTATCACGGGCCGCGACCTGTACACCGCGCTCGACGCCGCTGCCCTTCGCCACCCCGAGGCCGAGAAGCTCCATCGGTACGACCGGGTCCAGGTGAGCGAGCAGGATGCCGCCCGGCTGGGCCTGCGAAATGGTGACGAGGTCGAGATCTCCAGCGGAGCGGCCGTCATCAGGGCGCAGGCAGCGATTACGGAGCGCGTGCCCGAGGGGTGTGTCTACGTCTCCAGCCTTCTCCAGGGCGGCGCCATCGCCGGGTTCTTCACTTCCGCCGCGATCCCAACGGTGAAGGTCGGGGCGCCCGTTAGCGCCTGAACCACGCATCTCATGAATGCGCGAAGCCCCCGGTTTCCCGGGGGCTTCGTGTGCTCGGCTTCGACTTCGGAGAGGTAGGGAGAGGGAGGAAGCTCGAGTCAGCGGGGCCGGAGGCCCATGAGAAACGCCAGTAAGGGCATGGCCCCGTGGCGCTCTGGCGATTGTGCGACTGCGGCTGGCCGGCCGCGGTCAACACGAGCGGGAATTGTCGATGCCGGCCGTTCACGCTGGGCGTATCGCCCGGCATGGACGTGGCGCGCAGATTGTGGAGAGAGCAGCACCGACACTTCCAACTCCTTCTGACGGTACATTAGGCGCCGCGTGTGAAACCCGGTTGGCGTTTGTGTAAACGGTTGGCAAAATCCGCCACTGCGGCCTGGGCTGGAACTTTTCGAGTGGGGACGTCACTGTGGTCGTGAACCCGTCAAAGGCCAGGAGGAAACATGGGCAGTCCCCTTGAGCGCGGGATCATCCCCCTGTCGCAGATCCCGGTCCCCTTCGTAAGCACAGCCATCGCCATCGAACCGGCGTGGCTGGACCCAAACGGCCACATGAACATGGCCTACTTCATGGTTGTCTCGGAGCGGGGGCTCGACCAGGCGTGGACGGCGATGGGCATCGGGTGGGAGTACGCCCGGGAGACGGGGCTTTCCACATTCGCCGCCGAAGTCCATACGCGATACCTGCGGGAGCTCCTGGGGCACGACGCACCGGCCGTCTCGTTTCGTGCCCTTGCTGTGGATGAGAAGCGCCTGCATGGCATCTCGGAGATTCGCAACGTGGCTGAGGACTCGGTAGCGGCAACAACGGAGCAGTTGTGGCTGCACGTTGATCTCTCCACGCGCAGGGTGACGCCATGGCCGCCTGACGTTCGCGAACGGCTGGAAGCCTGGGTGGACGCGCATCGTCGCCTGGAACCCATCGGCTGGGTCGGACGCCGCATCGAGATGCCCGGCAGGTAGCCGGGCCGGGGACTGCCCGCGGCCAGTCCTGGGGCCGGTGCTAGAATCATGCCGCTGCAGTGGAGTCCCGTTTGCAGCGCCCCAACCCTGGCACCCGGTGGACCAATGTCCTTCGAAAGCACCCAGCAGGCCCTGACAGCCGCAGCATCGGTCGCGGTGGCGGTGGGCGTTGCCGTCGCCCTGCTCGAGCTACGCGGCCAGAACAAGCTCCGCCAGGTGGACCTGGTGATGCAGCTCTTTTCGTCGTTTGGCGAGGAGTCGTTTCTGCGTCATTACCAGCGCGTCACGTCGTGGCCGTACGAGAGTTACGAAGCCTTTCGCAACACAGCCACCGAGGAGGACAGGGTCTCCCTGATGGTTGTCTCCGTGTTCTTTGAGAACATGGGCCTACTCTACCGGCGGGGACTGGCGCCCCTGGACCTGCTCGACGACCTCCTGTCGGCGCCCATCATCACGACCTGGGCGAAGGTTGAGCCCATCTGGGCCGGCATGCGAGCCGAATTCAACCAGCCCCAATGGGTCGAATGGTTCGAGCTTCTCCACAACGCGCTCAGGAAACGCATCAGCGGAGCCTGAGATTCCCAACCCGGGGAGCGGGCCAGACAGGGGCCATGAGGCGGGTGCGCCTCCTCTGCGGCAGAACGGCCTGCGCAGGCCTGGGGAAACGGTAGCGGTCCGTCGTAGGAGTCCGCAGACCGCCCCGGCCAGGTGGTCCGGACCGGTTCCCTGATGGCCCGGCCGGGAAAGAAGGATTGCCACTCCCCAAACGCCGAACGAACCCCTATGATGCGTCCGGCCCGGGCCACGCCACCGCGCTCGCGGCACAAGGAGACCTCCGTCATGCACCGTTTCCTGATTCTGCTGCTCCTGGGCTGCCTGTCTGCCGGGCTTGTTGCCTGCGGTTCGGACGATTCGGACTCCTCATCGGGCGATGACGACGACGGCGGCCAGGAAGCGCCCACCGCGAAGGCCGGCACGGGAACGAAGACCGCCCCGCTGTTCACCGGTGGCGAGAAGCTGGGCTCGTTGACCTACAAGTTCGGCGGCAACGTTGAGGCCAGTGGCGAACTGGCCTTCACGCCGGTGCTGAGCCTCTTCAGCGACAAGTCCTGGCAGCAACTGTACTTCGGGGGCAAGGACGGGCAGACCGTTTTCATCATCAATCTTGATCCCGCCACCGCCGGCTTCATGTTCGGTGACGGGAAGATCACGGTCGTCGGCGTTGCCACCGGTGACGATGCACCCTGCACGATCAAGGTGGAAAAGCAGGATGGGACCGGCGCAAAGGGCACCTTCGAATGCGACGACGCCAGTGGCACGGGCGGGTCAGGCGCCATTTACGCCGATGGCATTACCGTGAAAGGAGCGTTCGAGGCGCGGACGAAGTAGCGCTCCCGCAGAACGAGCAACTCTCGCCCGCACCATCCATGCCTTGCCGTGGAATCACCAGACCTTGCTGTCCGGCAGCGCACCTATGGGCTTTTCGTTGACCTCGGCCGGGCGCCGCTGGCGGGGGAAGTCGCCGTGGCCTGCGGGGTGTCCGAATCGGCGGTGCTGGCATCGTGGGCGCGCCTCCAGGACCAGCATGCGCTCTTGCTTAATCCCTCGGGGAGCAGGATCCGGATGGCGAACCCGTTTTCGGCAGTCCCGACACCACATCGGGTTCATGCAGCCGGCCGCTGGTGGTACGCCAACTGCGCCTGGGACGCATTCGGGATCTGCGCCGCACTCGGGGTCGATGGAGAGATCGAGACCACGTGTCCCGACTGCGGAGAGCCCATTGGGACGGGCGTGCGCAACCGCAGACCAACGGAACCGGACCTGCTCTTCCACTGCCTGGTGCCGGCGGCGATCTGGTGGAACGACATCGCCTTCACCTGAGGAACCATGAACCTCTTCCGGTCGGAAGAGCACATCGGCCGCTGGCTCGATGGGCGGGCACCCGGGGCAACGATCACGGCGGGCAAGCTTTGCGACTTGGCCCACGCGTGGTGGGGCGACCGCCTTTCACCGGAGTGGAAGCCGCACCCGCGGGAGCAGAACCAGGCAATCCTCGATGGCCTGGGGCTTGTGGGGGAGTTCTGGCACCTCGGGTGAGAGCGCGGTCGCCGTTACCCGGAGCCGGGTTCAGGCGAGGGCGGACAGCACTTCGGCGGCAGCCCGCTCGCCCGAGCGGATGGCGCCATCGATGTAGCCGATGGAGCGGGTGGCCGTCTCGGTCCCGGCCCAGTGGATGGGCCCACAGGGCTCGCGGAGTGCGGGGCCGTACGTGGAGAGCACGCCGGGCGGGAAGTGGGCGGCATAGCAGCCGCGGGTCCAGGGCTCCGCGCTCCAGTCGAGGTCCACGTAGGCGAGGTGTTCGCGGGCGCGTTCACCCCAGGCGAGGGCAAGCAGGTCAGTGACGATCGCGCTGCGCTCGGCCGGCGTCAGCCGGCCGGCTTCGACTGCGTGGCGCCCTTCGAAGAACCCGGTGACCACGCCGGCCCCGGGCGGGCTCGTATCGAATGTCACGGCGACCGGCGCCCCGGGCGCGATCACCTGGCCGCTCAGCCCTTCGGCCCGCCACCAGGGGCTTTCGTAGACCACATGGAACTTGATGACCGAACCGGCCGGGAGGCGCTGCACAAGCTGGTCGCGGCGGGCGGGCAGCGGAGGATTGAACGCGATGCGTCCCGAGAGCATCGGGGAGAGCGCCACGATGGCGCGCCGGCCAACAACGGCGCCGCGTTCGCCCGAGACCCTGACCCCGCTGGATTCGCAGGACAGCCGCGAGACGGGAAAACCGAGCCTCACGGCATCGCCGAGCTTCGCGGCGAGCATGGCGGCCATCTGCTCGACGCCCCCGACGAAGCGGTCCTGCTGGGCGCCGCCGGACGTGCCGGTGAGGCGCGACCAGCCGCCGCTGGAGGCGGCATAGACGGCGGCGCCAAGGACCGACATGTTGGCCGAGCCCGTGGCGAAGACCGAGTTGATGGTCATTTCGAAGAACAGCCGCGCCTGGCTGTTAGAGATGCGTTCATCCAGCCAGCTCGCGAGCGTCATGGAATCGAGCTTCGCGGCATCCGGGGTGGACCATGGGTCATCTGGAGAGGCCTGCTGGACCAGGGCTTCAAACTCAGCGGTGGCCGCCTGGAGCTGCTCGAACATCCCGGCGAGGACACCGGCCACGCGGCCACCGCGGTACGCCTGCCCATCGAGGACGACCACGCCGTCGCCCACCATCACCTGGGTGGTGGTGCGGACTCCGAGTTCCTTCGCGAGGGCGTGGAGGGCGCTCTGACCGGGGCCAACCCACATGCCCCCGAGGTCGAGCGCCACGCCCGCGACCTCGACGGTATGCGTCCGGCCCCCTACCCGGTCACGGGCTTCGAGCACCGCCACCGAGGCGCCCTTTTCGGCGAGACGGCGGGCTGCCGTGAGCCCTGCGAAGCCCGCTCCAACTACGACTACATCGACGTCAGGCACGTTCGCCTTCCTCCTGGGGTCAGGGCTTTGCGGGCGCCGGGGTCAGGTCAGCGGCCGGCGGCGGGAGCGTCATCGCGCTCTTTCCCTCCCCTGTGATTGCGCAGCTGCCGAACAGTCCAGGCGGGTCCGCGCGTCCATGGATCATGAAGCCGTTACGTTACGGCACCGGGCATTTGCTGGCGAACGGAGGGTGACTGGTAGCGCGTAGGGGATTCGAACCCCTGATCTCCGCCTTGAAAGGGCGGCGTCCTGGGCCTCTAGACGAACGCGCCACGAACATTCAGCCTACCATGCCCCCCGGTCACACCCAAGGCCGTTGTTCGCACCGCGGGGGCGGGGGCGGAATATGATCTTGATCATGTCGGCCCCTGTCACTGCCGCGTACGTCTAGGTTCACGAATCCCCAACCCGAGAATGCCGAAAGGGGCCCTTCCATGTGCCGCATGTGCGACATGCTGGGGGGAGGAACAAATCCCGGCGAAGCCTGGTACCTCAACCCGAAGAACTACTCCAACCGCATGTACAAGCTGCGCGAACCGGGGCAGCGCCCTACGGAGCAGCTTGGCAATAGCCCGAACCGCGGCGCCGACCAGGCCCCCACGGTTGGGCTCCCGCAGGCGATCGAAGCTAAGGCCAGCGGAGACCTGGCGACGTTCAACCAGGTGATCGGCGAAATGAATCGCCGCACGGCTCTGCGGCCGGGCTCGCAGGTCGTGCCGATGTTCGAAATCATGAAGGTCCTGGACTTTGGCATGCCCGTCGCAGCCATGATGTGCATCTGCCGGAAGACGACCCGCGGAGTCGAGGAATGCAACTTGAGCGAGTACTCGGGCATGGGCCTTGGCACGGGCATGCTCAAATGGGAACGCTGGCCCGAACGTTACCGGGGAGGTGTTGAGTTCCTTTCGACCAAGCAGGCCAAGGAGTGGGTGGAGTACTGGGATAAGAAGGGAATGATGCATTCCCTGATGCAGGAGGGCGGCGACTTCATCGGCGGGCTCTGCAACTGTGACTACCCGGACTGCCTGCTGATCCGCAACCGCGTGGACTACGGACTCTGGGCGCAGCTCGTGAAGTCCGAGTACGTCTGCTTTGTCGACTGGGAGAAGTGCAACGGTTGCGGCGACTGCCTGGGGCGGTGCAGCTTCAACGCTCTCAAGTTCGAAACGACGATGGAGAAGGCCCATATCGACCAGTTCAACTGCTTTGGCTGCGGGCTGTGCGAGACGGCCTGTCCCCGCGACGCGATTTCGTACCTGGACCGGAAGAAGGTCCCGGGCCTGGCCAACGTCTGGTAGGAGCGCATGTACCCTGTAGTTGCACCCACGATCAAGATCGACCAGCAACGCTGCCTGGTGCCATTCGCCTGCAAGCGCTGCCTGCAAACCTGTCCAACGGCTGTGTTCAGCGTGCATGAGACGAAGATGGTACGCATGGAAGAGACCGACAAGTACGAGGCGGGGACGTACCGCCTGCGCGTCGCTTTTCGCGATAAGTGCAGCGCCTGCATGCGCTGCGTCGACGTTTGTCCCGAGAACGCCCTCACGGTGCTCCCACCGGCGGCGGTGGCGTCATGACCTCGACCCACGACCGGCCTCGCGTCATCTTCCCCAAGGACTGGAGCTTCGACCTGTCGGATGAGCTTGTCGATCGCATCAGGGCAGAATTCGAGCCTGATAGCGCCGTCGAGGAGCTCGCAGCCAAGATCGCCGGCCGTCCCGTGGACGAGGCGGCACAGACGGCGGAGGCGTTCTTCGGGGACTACGGCCGGCGCTGGATGGACCGCACGCTCGAACTCGGCGAGGAGTACGCGGAGAGGACATACCTGAACCTGAAGGCCGCCGTTGAGAAGACGGGTGAGATGGGCTTCCCGCTGATCCCCGAGCGCTTCATTGAGATCGCCTACCTTTCCACGCAGCCGATCTACTCGCTGCCAATTGTGGAAGCGAGCCGGAATGCATTCAGCTTCAAGATGGTCTTCTGCGATACGATCACAGAGCTGCGCGAACAGTGTGGCGACGAGCTGGCCGACCGGCTCCCCTGCAGCAAGGGTTGCCTGGCGGCAGTCGAGCGCGCGTTCTCGGCAACCGGGTATCCCGCCGATGTGGTCCAGGAGGCCTCGGTCATCGGTGGGGAGTTCTGCCAGTTCACGGCGCGGCCCCGGAGAAGCTAGGCTGGGGTTCACATGCATGATTCGCACGTCCACGGCAGCTGCGACGAGTGTAGTCGCTTCGTGCCAGTGTTCCCGGCCGGATCGCCCCACCAGGAGTGGGGCTACTGCCGGACGCAGCAATCGGCGCCGCCGGCGGCAGGCCTGGCGCCACTCATTGAAGCCTACCTCGCTGGCGACAGGGCGCCCCTGCGCAGCAATAACCTGGGCGTCTTCCGCACCGAAGAGGACGACGCCTGCGACTTCTTCGAACACAAGCACCTCTGAGGGAAGGGACAACGGCGACTTGGCACTCCTCATCGACATGCATTGCCACACCGGCTGGGGGTCGGGCGATAGCCACACGGACCCAAATGTGCTCATCGAGCAGGCCAGGGCCTATGGCCTGGACGGCCTCTGCATCACGGAACACAACCAGGTGTGGGATCAGAAGCGAATCGAGCAGCTCGCCGACAAGCACGGATTCCTGCTCATCGGGGGAATGGAAGTCGACACTTCCGACTACGGACACGTGCTTGTGTACGGTCTGCGCCAGCCGCGCCGATTCCAGCGCTTTCCCACCGTGGCCGAGCTCAGGCGGATGGTCGACGATGCCGGCGGGGCAATGGTCCTCGCGCACCCTTTTCGTAAGCGCGAGAAGCCGCCCGGGACGGACTTCAGCAATGGCCGTGCCCGCCAGATGCTTGAAGAGGCGCTGGACCTGTGGGTATTCGGCCTGGTCGATGCGGTGGAGGTCCACAACGGGCTTGCCGGGGGTATCGAACGCGCTTTTGCGGGCGCCGTTGCAGCTGGCCGCGAATTGCCCACCACTGGCGGCAGCGACACGCACCGTCACCCGGAGGTGGGTGCGACGTTCACCGTCTTTCCGGACAAGGTCCGAACTGAGCGAGACCTGGTTGACGCCATCAGGGGAGGTCTCATGCATGGCGGAGACTGGGCGAGCGAAGGCATAGCCGATCGCCGGCACGACAACGTGGTCAAGCGCCACCATTCCGCAAACGGGAAAGGGAACTGATGAGCATTGCAGCAAGGCCCCTCGACGAGATCAGCGCAGCCGACGTCGCAGCCGCCGACGCCGCATCCGACCCGCTGCATCTGGCTGTGCTCGATAGCTGGTCGCGGGAGCAGGCGGAGATCGCCGCCAACGCCTTCGCCAACGCTGGCGGAGGGCTCATCGTTGTTTGCAGCGGCGCCAGCCTCCCGGACCTCGGCGCCATTGGCGCGGCGCTGGACCCGTCCGGGCGCCACCTTGTCCGGGCCCGCGTCCTGGAAGTGGGCGGCAGGCAGGCGGGGTTGCTGGCTGTTAGCGAATCGGCCTCGCTGCCCGTGCTTCTGGCCGGTTCCGGCGCCATCTATCGCCAGGCGGAGGCTGGACCGGCGCCGGTGCGGACGCGCGCTTCCCTCGACGAGCTCATCGCGCGCGACCAGCTCAACCGCAGGCGCGCAGAGACGAATGCCGAGGGAATGATCGGGCGCGTCGCGTTCGGGCATTTCAGCTACATGACGGTAGCGGTGGTGGCGGCCCCGCGCATCAACACGGCCGCGCCGTACAGGTGGGCACGGGAGAACCGGGGCAGGATCCTCGAGGCAGTTTCGGGGTTCCCGGGGGCGTGGCAGCTATCAGATTCGGACTTCGCCGTCGAGCCGGGCGAGATCGTGGCAAACGGCGGCGACGACACCGCCTTTGTCCGCGTCTCCCGCAACGGTTCGGTCGCAGCGGGCATCCGGCAGCACCGTCCGGCGCAGGGGCTCTACCTGCCACCCGCCGAGCTTTCCCGGCTCATTTCGGCCGCTGCCGGCGTGGTGATGAGGCCGTTTGCAGAGGCGCGGGCGGGCCTGGTCCTGGGCTCGCTCTTCCTCGAAAGCGTGCGCGAACTGCGACTCCCGGTTGATGGCGGCGCGACCGCGCCGTCCAGCAAGGACCTCGTGCAACAGTACGTGGCAGAGCGTTACCTGGACGATACGGGCGAATGCAGCGCCTTCCGAACGGACCTGCTCCAGGCGGCGGGCGAGATTTTCGGCGCCGACCTTGTTGCCGGGGATGGGGAGGCGTACGGGGGCGCCATCAAGGCCGGGCCCGACCCCAGGAACTGGCACGGGCTCACCAGGCGAACGGAGCGGCGGCTGGCCGGGCTCCGGGGGCATGGAACGGGGCACTAATCCCGGACGGGAGCCCAGGACGCCGGCGCGCGGCCGGACCGCCAGGGAATGCCCGCCTTCGAGACGGCGACACCGTCGATGGAGGCTTTCACAGCCCTTCGTTGAAGTCCGCGAAGGTGAAGTACTCGTTCAGGGCGGTGAGGCGGCCGCTGAGCAGGAGGACTCCCAGGCCCACGAGCATCACCCCGCTCGCCACCTCGATTGCCAGTGAGTACCGCTGGATCCTTCGCAGGAATCGCGACACATCGGAAAGGGCGAGACCGGTGATGAGGAAGGGAATACTGAATCCCATTGAGTAAAAGAGCAGGAGGTAAGTCCCGGTCCAGGCCTCAGTGGATGTGGCCGCGAGGGTAAGGATCCCCCCAAGGATTGGGCCTACGCAGGGGGTCCAACCAAGGGCGAAGGCGCCACCCACCAGCACCGAGCGGGCATAGCTCACGTTGGGCGACCGGCCAACGTTGACTTCGAAGGTTCTCTGCAGCAGCGGAAGCGAAAGGTAGCCGGCGAAGCGAAGCCACGTCGCGGCGAGTACGACACCGAGCAGCGCCAGCCCGGTGCGATCACCTTTCAGGCCGGCGGCCTCGGCAAGGAAGAAGTAAGCGGCCGTCAACCCCAGCAGAAGCAGGGCTGACCCGAGTGGGGACCGCCGCCCCCGCGATGGCACGAGCAAGAGGCCCATGAGCACGAGGAGGACGCCGGCGCCCTGTTCGAGCTCCCTCTGGTTGTCACGGAAGAAGTACGAGCCAAGCAACCCGGCGCTGGTACCCAGCACAATGAAGACCGCCGAGAGCCCGAGAATGAAGGCTACGGCGTGCGTAAACGTCACCCGCCGGTCAGCCGCAACCTGGCCGTGCCGGATGCTGGCCCCGGACAGGTGGGTGATGTATATGGGCACGAGTGGCAGGACGCATGGAGACACAAAGGAGAGCACGCCCGCAGAGAAGGCGACGAGGGGGCCGCCGGGGCCTTCGAGGCCGAAGGAATCGCTGGTGAGCGGCCCAAGAGCAAAGGCGACCACAGGGATAAGCGCCAGGACGGCGAAGATGGCGTAGAGGACAGTCCTGCTCCCCACCTCCCTGCCAAAGAGCCGCTGCATCGTCATGGGCTGTCCGACACCATCCTGGTTACCCGGCGGCACGGGTGATCCCGGGCATCGCTTTCCATTTTAGAGCCAACCGCGCCCACGAGCGGGCCGGAGCCGGTCAGCGGAAAGGGTTTGCATCCGGGTCAGCGGGAAGCGCGGGCTCACCCAGGCCGAGGAGTCGCCGGCGCGCGGCTGAATAGGTTTCCCAGGCGCGGGCTTCCCTGTTGAGGAGGCCCTTGAAGGCCGCCGGTTCGATCGGTTCACTGTCGAGGAGAACGCCGTGGAGGCGCGCAACCTGCCGCTGCCACGCTTCCCACGCGAGGCGGTAATCGCTGGCGGCAGTTGCATCGACCTGCAGCATCAGAATCTCACGGCGATCGGACCCGGAAATGCCATGGGCAGGGATGGCTCCCTGCCCATGGAGCGAAGTACCTGGTAGCGCATAGGGGATTCGAACCCCTGATCTCCGCCTTGAGAGGGCGGTGTCCTGGGCCGCTAGACGAATGCGCCCTGAATCTGAGGATACCGTAGGCCTGATCACACCGGCAAGCGGAAATGACCGGCCTATCGTGCTAACTTCTTGGTGCCGATCACCCCGTGAGGGGTTCCCGAGCGGTACCCCACGGAGGACAAATGGCCACTTCGACCGCCACTGCAAAGGCACTCACCGACGAGAAGCGCTCCCCTTCCGGGGCAATCGTGGCCTCGATGATCGAGTCCGCCGGACGTCTCAAGCTCGACGGAGAGGTTGTCGAGCTGCTTCGAACATCGTGGAGAGAGATCCACACCCAGCTCCCGGTCCGCATGGACAACAAGAAGCTGCGCATCTTCGAGGGGTACCGCGTACAGCACAACGGAGCGCGCGGGCCATACAAGGGTGGTGTTCGCTTCCATCCGCGTGCTGACCTCGACGAGGTGCGCGCGCTCGCAATGCTGATGACCTACAAGTGCGCGCTCATGGACCTGCCCTTCGGGGGAGCGAAGGGCGGCGTGATGTGCGACCCCGTCCGGATGAGCGAGACCGAGCTGAACCGCCTGACGCGCGCCTACACACAGCACATCGGAATGCTGCTGGGCGTGAATCGGGACATCCCGGCGCCGGACATGGGCACCAACGCCCAGACGATGGCCTGGATGATGGATGCCTACGGCCAGCGTTACGGCTATACCCCGGGGATCGTGACCGGCAAACCGGTTGACCTTGGCGGCAGCTTCGGGCGCGACCAGGCGACGGGACGGGGCGTCGCCACCTGCATGCGCGAATACGCCCGCCTCGAAGGGACGAACCCCGCGGATATCCGCGTCGCCATCCAGGGCTACGGCAATGTCGGTTCCTGGGTTTGCCGGGTAGCGAGCGAACTCGGCTTTCGCATCATCGCAGTCAGCGATGTGAAGGGCGGGATTCACAACCCTGCCGGCATAGACATCGCTGCCGTGGACCGCTGGTTCAGCGTTGCGGGCTCGGTGGCCGGCTTCCCCGAGGCAGAACCGATCACCAACGAACAGATCCTCGAAGTCGACTGCGACTACCTGGTCCCGGCGGCTGTGGAGGAGGTGATCACGGGCGAGAACGCCGGTGCGATTCGCGCTCGCATCGTCATCGAAGCGGCGAACCACCCCGTGACCCCTTCGGGCGATGCTATCCTGGCGGAGCGCGGCATCCCCGTCCTGCCCGATGTGCTGGTCAATGCCGGGGGCGTGACGGTCTCCTATTTCGAATGGACGCAGAACATCCAGCAATTCCGCTGGTCACTGGAGCGGGTCAACCAGGAGCTGGAATCACGCATGGTGACCGTGTTCAACGACCTCATGAGCAGGGTGGCGAGGGACGGGACGCGGCCGCGCCAGGCGGCCTTCGATATCGCGCTGGAACGAGTTGGCCGGGCGATCATGCTCCGGGGGTTTGTCTAGGAAGGGCTACGGGGGTGGCGGTCCTGCTCCGCGACGGGGTTGCCACCCGGTGTTTCCCTGGCGGCCAGGTGCCGAGCCCAGATGGCGTCGCGGGCCCGGGCGCCCCTGCGGTAGCCGGCCTGTCCGCCGATGAGCGGTCCGAAGAGTTGAGCCAGCAGGTATCCGCCACCAATGAGCATCGCGAATGCGGCTGCGGGGTGCCCCAGCGGGCCCGGGCCCCAGGTCACCATCGTCACAAACGCCAGTGAGGCGATGATCAGCCCGGCGAACGCCCCACCGTAGACCCAGCGCGATTCGGTCTTCTGCCTGACCTTGTAGGCCCGCAGGACGTCCTGGGGAATCTCAGCCACCGTGCCGGCTTCGGCGATGGATGCCGCGCAGAAGCCGCACTCGGAATCGGATTCACGCAGCCGCCCATAACAGAAGCCGCAGAACCGGCCTGCGGCGGGGACGCGGTGCGCAAGCCGCTCCTCCATCTTCAATTGCAGACGATCGAGGTAGGGGTAGGGGCTCTCGTACCCGGCGATTCCCCGCAGTTCGCGATCTTTGTTCCTGGCAGTGCCACCCATGGAGGTTAGCGAACCACCCCCGTGGCCGGAGGGCAAGGCCGATTGCTCACATGGGCTCCGGCGCGCCCGCGGGTCCGCGCCGTCCGGGCATGACCGGGCCCACCTCCATGAGCGCGGCCTCGCCCGCAATGCGGTCGACGTCCCGGAACGAGCGGCTGAGGGCATAGATGAGCAGTGACAGCGCCACCATCGCCACCGCCGCGGCCCCAACAGCAAAAGGCGCGCCCCACTTCTGGGCGAGGGCGCTGATGGGGACCGTTCCCAGCGGCGTGAGGCCAAAGGTCATCATCATCAGGCTCATGACGCGGCCGCGGACGGCATCGGGGATGACCATCTGGATGATGGTGCTGTTCACGGTCTGGAAGATGCTGGCAAAGACATCAGCGATGAGAACCATCACGAGACCGAGGGCGAACCAGGGGCTAAGTGCAAAAAGGAAGAGCGAGCTGCCGAACCCCAGCAGGCTCGCCATCATGAGGCGAAGCTTGCGTTGCGGTTCGGGCCTCCAGGCAAGGAAGAAGGCGCCCGCCATTCCACCAAGCCCGGCCGCACCCTGCAACACACCAAGGCCCCGCGAACCCACGTCCCAGACATCAACGGCGAAAACGACCAGCAGTGCCTGGAAAGGCATGGCAAGAAGCATCGGCAGGATGCCGATCGTCATAAGGACGCGCACCGGTGGGTCGCCGGCAACGTAGCGGAAACCTTCGAGGATGTCGTGATAGACCGAGGTATCCCGTTCTCTTGCCGGCGGCGGCGACTTCTCGATGCGCGACATCGCCGCAAAGGCAAAGCCGTAGACCACTACCGCGACCGCGTAGGTCGCATTGACCCCAACGATCCAGATGAGGAACCCTGCGAGCGCCGGCGCCACCACCCGGGCGGCGTTCATTGCCCCCATCTGCAGCGCCATCGCATTGCCAAGTCCCCGGCGGCCGACAATGGTGACCACGATCGCCTGGCGCGCCGGCATCACGAATGGAAACGTGCAGCCCATGACAAAGACAACGGCGAAGAGGTGCCAGAACTCGAGCCGGCCTGCCAGCAGGAGTGCCAGCACCGCCAGCTCGTTGAGCATGAGCACCGCCTGCCCAATGAGGATGAGCCGCCGCTTTTCGAGGCGGTCGGCGATCACGCCACCAAAAGGGGAAACGATGAGCATGGGAATGGCGACAGCCAGGTTGATGAGCCCGAGGGCGAAGGCGTTCCGGTTGGTGATGTCGAACGCCAGGTAGGAGCGCACGATCATCTGGCCGTTCATGGCGAAAAAGAAGGCGCCGTTGCTGAGGTAGAGCCAGCGGAACTGCCTGTTGTGCAGGACAGCGAACCCGGTTGCCCCCGGCTCCGGCCCGAACGGGGAGACCTCCACCTTTGCTGCACCGGGCACCTGGTTAGCTTACGGCTAAGAGACGGAAGGCGCTGAGCGTGGGAGAGGCTACCCCTCCAGGAACTCCCGCACGGTGCGGGCGAACGCCTCGGGCTGGTGGAGGGGCACCTGGTGGCCGGCATCGGGGATCTCGGCCAGGCGGCCGTTTGGGAGGCGGCGCACCATCTCGGCGGCGATCTCGGGCGAAAGCACCTTGCTTTTCGCCGCGCGGATGACAAGGGTGGGGCACTTGATGTGCTCCAGGCTCTCCCAGAGGTAGGGGATCTCAGCGATGGCGCCGCGCCCGGTGGCCTCGTGGATGGCCGGGTCGAAGCGGAAAACCAGGTTCCCCGTCTCCTCATCGAGAGCGAGTCCCGCGGCCACCTGGCGCATGAGGAACTCCTTCGAGGCTCCCGGGTACATCCCGGCGTAGTGCTCAAGCGCTTCCGCCTCGGTGCCGAATCCGGGCGCCTTGCGCGATTCGCCCGTGGTGCGGCGGATGCCGCGCGCGCCCTGGTCGGCCATCTGCGGGCCCATGTCGGCGAGCACGAGATGCTTCAGGCGGTGGCTGTGGTCGCGCGCGTAGCACATGGCAACCCGGCTCCCGATCGAGTGTGCGACAAGGTCGAAGGCTTCGAAATCGAGCTCGCGCACGAAGTCGCGCAGGTCCATGGCGAAAGCCCAGACGAGGTAGCTGCCGGGCGCATGCTCACTTTCGCCGTGCCCGCGCAGGTCGGGCGCGTACACCGCATGGCCAGGCGCCAGGCGCTCGGCGATGTGCTCCCAGTAGCGGGCGTTGTTCATCAACCCGTGGAGGAGCACGACCGGGTCTCCGCCTTCGACCCCCCAGCGAAGGTAGTGGCAGCGCAGACCATGGAGCGTGAGGTAGCCATCGTGCCCGGCGCCTGGGTTTGCCGATTTGTTCAAACGCTCCTCCATGCCGTGCCGTCGCCGCAGGGGCGGCCCCGCCATTCTCCGCAGGCGCCGGGTGAATGTCGATGGGGCGACATTGGTGTGTGAGGAAGCGAAGGAGGCTCTCCGCGTTGAGTCGGCGAGCCTCCATGAGAGAATGGCAGTGTGAGCGTCAGCGGCGGGCGGCGGCTACGGGGATCCCGCGGGTGGTCGCTGAGAGGCCTTCCAGGACGTCGAACTGCTCGAGGCGAAAGTCCGAAAAAGCCGGGTTGCTCGTTATGGCGGCGACGATCGGCCCGGCAGCATACGCGTCAAGGCCGGACTGGTCGCGAAATATGTAGATGCCGCCAAAGTAGTCGCCGTCGTGGACCCAGGTCTTCGAGATGAGGCCGGGGATCGCAGCGATAGCGACCGCCACGTCGCCCCAGGGTGTCTCCAGGTCTGCCAGGGGCAGCGTTGACTTGAACCGGACGCTGAGGACTCGCATGGGGTTCTCCTTTCGTGTTCGTGGAGTGAATGCTGACCCATCCCGCGGGGCCGCGGCCCCGCGGGATGGCCAGTTCGCTTGCCGGCTACCTGGCTCGATGGCGCCTCCGCGACCCCAGTGCGGCGAGGGCCGAAGCGCCGAGAACGACGAGGACGAGTCCGACAGCCGCCGTGAGAGCCGGGCTGGTGGG
>JAANMY010000611.1_pt1 | contig 49180 bp, 39 predicted proteins | sample 7279691 | NCBI WGS metagenome assembly JAANMY01 (sample SAMN14094543, study PRJNA606508) | bioreactor metagenome | isolation source: A lab-scale SPAN reactor treating ammonium-rich wastewater day 388 | place: Ireland: Galway | collected 2018-02-07 | reverse complement strand
CAAATTATGCTGGCGCCTATGCCACAAAAGGCCTTTATTGGTGTGGATGAAATTGCTGCCACCGCGCTGTTTTTGTGCAGCCCGGCGGCCAGACATATTAGCGCGCAAACGCTGGTGTTGGACGGCGGCTGGACAGCCCGCTAGCCGGGCGGCTAAAACTCAGGCACAATCGGCTTCAATGATAAACGGATGACAACAGCAGAACAGATGATCCTAAACGGCAGCAGTATTGGCCTGGGTAGCATTGCTGCCCTCTCGTTGCTCTATCTGCTGGTGCTGTTTAGTGTCGGCCACTTTGGCAAACGCATTAACAGCAAACATCCGCTGGCGCCCTGGGTATTCAGTTTTGCTCTGTCTATTTACTGCACTTCCTGGGCCTTTTATGGCGTCACCGCCCAGGCTGCGGTAAACGGCTGGTGGATGCCGCCTACCTATATTGGCTCCTTTATTTTGTTTTGGTTCGGCTTTAAGTTAGTAGCGCGTATTGCTATTGCTTGCAGGCGCTACCGCATTACCTCTATTGCCGACTTTATCGCCACCCGTTTCGGCCACTCCCGCAGCCTGGCGGTGATTACCACGCTAATCTTGCTGATGTCGGTTATCCCTTATATCGCACTACAACTGCATGCAGTCGCTACCAGCATTAACACCCTGGTTACCACCGCGCCGGGCAACGCCTGGTACAGCGACACCGGTTTATATGTCAGCCTGTGGATGGCGGTATTTGCGCTGCTGTTTGTCAGCAAGGGCGCCAAAGCCCACCAGCCCAACCCAGGCCTGATGACCGCCATAGCCTTTGAATCGCTGGTTAAGCTGCTGGCGCTGTTAGCCATTGGTGCCTTTGTGTTTTGGGGCATGTATGACGGCATAGGGCAGATTTTTCAGCTGGCAGCACTAAGCCCGGCCGTCAGTCAGATTCAGCAACAAGCCCTGCCGTCGCACACTTACTGGCTGCATGTATTACTGGGCTTTGCTGCCACGCTGTGCTTACCGCGGCAGTTTCATGTCACCTTTGTCGAAAATCAGCACTTAGGCCATTTACGCGCCGCCCGCTGGATTTTCCCGCTGTATCTGTTGCTGATGGGCATGTTTACCCTGCCACTGGCGCTGGCCGGAGTCATGCTGCTGGGCAGCGATGCCAATATTGATTTAGTGGTGCTGCAGCTGCCGCTGGCCGCACAGCGTACCGATATGGCGCTGCTGGCGTATTTAGGTGGCTTTTCTGCCGCAACCAGTATGGTGGTGGTAGCCACTGTGGTGCTGGGCATTATGATCACCAACGAGCTGTTGGCACCTTTGTTGTACCGCAGCGCCGCGCCCAGCGACAAAGGCCATATTAAAGTGGCCACCTTGCGCCGTATTGCCATGCTCAGTGTGATGGCGCTGGGCTATTTGTATTACCGCTGGATTGGTACCGAAACCGGCCTGGCTCAGCTGGGGTTAATGGCCTTTGCCTTGGTGGCGCAGCTGGCACCGGCGCTGATTTTAGGTTTATTAAGTCGCAATATTAACCGCCAGGGCGCCATTGCCGGCTTATGTGGCGGCGCCCTGAGCTGGGCTTATATTATTTTGCTGCCTGAGCTAAGCCGCGCCGGTTTAATCGGCAACCGCTGGCTCAATGAAGGCCCGTTTGGCTGGCAACTGCTGGCACCGCAGCAACTGTTTAGCATCAATGCCGATGTGATAAGCATTGGCGTACTGGTCAGTCTCAGCCTGAACTGCGCACTGATTTTACTGGTTAGCCGGCTAAGTACCACCCGGGTGGGTGAATGGCTGGAAAGCGGCCGTTTTTTGCGCACCCAGCTTAGCAGCCCGCTTAAGCGGCCACTGCATTTAACGGTGCAGGACTGTTACTTACTGGTAAAGCGTTTTGCCGGTGAAAAAGAAGCCAACCGCTTACTGCAGCGAAATTTGAAGCAAGCACACGAATTACAACAATTAGCCCCGGCCAATCTGGTGCAAGCCGCCGAGCGTAGCCTGGCTGCGGTGGTGGGCGGCGCCTCCATGCGGCTTATTATGGATGCCAGTGGCCGCCATGCTAACCTGCCGCTGGAGTCGGTGGCCCGCTTTGTCGATGAAGCCAGCCAGGTGTTTCAGTTTAATCAGGCGCTGCTACGCGCCACCATCGACAATATCAGCCAGGGCATTAGTGTGGTAGATGCTGACCTGCGCTTAATTGCCTGGAACCAGCGTTATATTGATATGTTTCACTATCCACCGGGGTTGGTCGAAGTGGGCAAACCGGTGGCCGAGCTTATCCGCTTTAACCTTGAGCGCGGTTTAATTGACAGTGATGATGTGCAAAGCGAAATCGACAAGCGCTTAAGCTACCTGCGCCAGGGCAGCGCCTACAAGTTTCAGCGCCGCCAGCAGGATGGCAGGGTGCTGGAAATGCAGGGCAACCCCCTGCCCGGTGGTGGTTTTGTTACGACCTATAGTGATGTCAGTGCCTTTATCGATACCCAACAACAGCTAGAGCAAAGGGTGGCCGAGCGCACCGCCGCCTTACAGCAGTTAAATGGCCAGTTGCGGCAGGCGCAGCAGCAGCTGGAGCAAAGTACGCAGGCAAAAACCCGCTTTTTCGCCGCCGCCAGCCATGATTTAATGCAGCCATTTAACGCTGCGGTGTTGTTTGCCAGCCTGCTGCGCGACAAACAAAACAATACTGAACTTAAGCAGCTAAGCCATAACCTGATAAGTTCACTTAACTCCGCCGAAGAGCTGTTAGGTGCTATTTTAGAGCTGACTAAACTCGACTCAGGAGTGATAACGGCCCACCCACAGCCCGTTAGCCTTAACAGCGTACTGGACGACATTGCCCGCGACGCCGCTATTTTGGCCAGTGAAAAAGGCCTGCAACTGCACTACCGTGCCAGCAAGCTCAGTATTTACAGTGACCGTAAATTGCTAAAGCGGGTGATCCAAAACCTGCTGGCTAATGCCATTCGTTACACACCAGCAGGCAAGGTGCTACTGGGCGTAAAACGCTGTGGCCAGCATATTGATATTTGTGTGCTGGATACCGGTATTGGCATTAAAGCTGAAGATCAGCAGCGCATTTTTGACGAGTTTCAGCAAGGCGAGCAACAAAGCCAGAAAGGCTTAGGCTTAGGGCTGGCGATAGCGCAGCGCATCAGCACTATTTTGGCGCATCCGCTTAAGGTGCGTTCAACGCCGGGCAAAGGCAGTTGTTTTAGCCTGCGGGTGCCGCTAAGCGGCGCTGCTCCTGCCATCACTGCACCGGTAAAGGTAACCGAGGCGGCGGCCAGTTTTGCCGGTAAAACCGTATTGCTGCTGGATAACGAGCCGCAGTTACGCAGTGCGGTAGCGGAGCTACTACGCAGTTGGCAGATAAATGTTGTCGCCGTTGGCCAGCCAGCTGAAGCCCTGCAAGCGCTGGTACAGGGTCTGAAGGCTGATTTGCTGCTGTTTGACTATCATCTGGATAATGGCGCCACCGGTGTTGAAGTTGCCAACCAGTTAGCAGCGCATTTAGCGGTGCAGCTGCCAGTCATTATCCACTCGGCCGATCACAGTGAACACATTCGCGAACAAGCGCTTAACGCCGGCTATTACTTTTTGCTAAAACCGCTTAAAGCACCGGCGCTGAAACGGCTGTTCCAGCGCCTGTTACGCTAGGCTATATCAGCGTGGCGCGAAGCGGCGCTGCAAGGGTAATAACAACGCCAGCCCCAATAGCCACAGGGTGGATGGGGCCGGTATATCAGTTCCGCATTGGCCCTGACCAACGCCAATACAGGCACCGCGGGCCGCCAGTTGCAGGCTGAGAGCGTCCAACCCGGTGACATTCAGCTCATAATCCGGATCAGTGCCAAAGTTAATTAAGCTAACGCCATCGGTTAGCGCTAAAAAACTGATCGACATTAACCGTACCGGCTCCGTCTGTCTTAACAGCAAGTCAGCATCGCTTAAAAAAGACACCAGAAAGCTGCTGATATTTCCGCCCACTGTGCTGCTGTCGTACAGCGCATCCTGCACAGGATCATCAGCAAAATTGGCCAGGTCAAAAAATACATCGCTGAATTGTAAGATGCTGTCGTCAAACAACAAGTTTAAGTCCCAGCCCGAGACTACCTCGCCGGCTAACCCGGTGACGAACACATCAACAGATACACTGTCAGATACGCCAACCTGTTGCTGCGCCGGCGACAGATAAATAACAGCAGCTTTAGCCGGAACCAGCAAAGCCATAGCAAATAGACCGCAAAGCACTAACATACGCATAGTAATATCCTTCTATTTAGGTTGTATCCGTTCAGGGCGCCACAGCACAGCGCGGTAAGCTGCATTTCAACGCGCATAACCGGGTATCATTAACGGTAATTAAGCCATCGCCATTCTGGTCACGCACATCACCCGGTAACGGGGTCTGACCAATACCGGCGCGCACCAAAGCAACGTCAACCGAGTCAGTAGCGCCATTGCCATCCACATCACAACCGGCATCGACTGCATTAATGGTCAGGTCAAACAGTATTGGCGTTTGGCCTTGCTCATTACCATTTAACCGGCTTTGCACCTGAATAAAGCGGCCACTGCTGGCCAACGCATTACCTTTAGTGGTGGGCTGATAACTGGCTAACGCTAGTCCGGCTTGGGTTTCTGCGGTACGGAATGCCACCTGAACCGAGGTATCGGCCGGTGTCAGATCGCTCCAGTTGATATTGTCCCAGGCAGTGCCACTGTTGCCACTGTCATACACCACTGTCCAGGTGCCGGTCGGGTTGGTCACATTGCGCGCCACCAGGCCGGTGGCATCACTGTAGGTATAAGGCATATTACCTACCGGGAACACACCAAGCGGTGCACCGTCTGTACCGCGGTATTTTTGAATACGGCCAGCACTGGTAAAGCCGATTTGCAATACATCATTATTGGCATCTACCTGTATACCCACCGAGCTGCTGCCACCGGCCTGCAAGGGTGCCTGCCATAACAAGGTGCCATCTGGCGCCACTTTGCGCACCGTTGAGCTGCCAGCAATAATATTGCCGCCACCATCGACCACTATGCCGGAGCTGCCCACCGTCATATTCGGAATAGCACTGTAGGTATTGGTGGCCGGATCAAACTGTTGATTGCTACTACCCAGATAAACCTTACCGTTACCCAGCGCGATACCATAGTTAAAACCGGAAGCAAAAGATGAAACGGTATAAGGCCCGGTATTGCTTTGAGTATTGGTGATTTTACCCAAAATGCCCGATAGCGAAGCACTCCAGAGGGTGCCATCAGCACTGATCAAACAGCCGTAAGGGGTCCAGGCACCGGCATTAGGTTGGCCGGCACTGGGGGCGGTAGATACCGGGCCTGTTATAGTTGAACCATCGGCAGAGCTGACTTTGTAATAGCTAAAGTCATTATACAACCCCACCCATAAATTGCCGTCGGTGCCAATACACATAGCCCGGCCTAAGGTACCGGTTGGCCGCAGCGGCGCGCCTATGCCATCAGGCACCCGCTTAACCCAGGCGATACGTTCATCCTGAATTTCGTCCTCATCAATAATGCCATTACCGTTGGTATCTGCCAGCGGCAGCATTTCCGAATCATCAATGATGCCATCATCATTGCTATCAAACGAGGTATCCATCACGCCATTGCCATTACGGTCAATAAAGCCTTCCGCCAGAATTTTCAGCACGACACCGGCACTACTGGTGCCCTGGCTAAAATGCCGGTTAAGTACATAGGCGTTACCATTAATATCAACGGCTGTACGCGATGGTGCCGGCCCGGCATAGGCGTTACCCAAATGGTTGAAGTGCCCGGGCTGGCCCGCCGGGCCAAACCAGGTACGATAGCGGGCCACTTCTTTATTCAGGTTGGTATCGAATTTAGATACGGTATCTTCGCCGGCATTGGCTATCCAGGCCACCGGAAAGGTAGTGCCTACCGCATTAAGCTGTAATTGATCGCTATTGGGGGCGTCATAATTGACGCCGTCAAGCACGCCCAGGGCGAAATCGGCATCCAGGGTATAGGTTTTGCCGGCGGCCCAGGCGATGCTGGTGACACAACACAGGCTGGCGACTGCCAACTGGCGCCATTTTGCTTTGTACATCTTACTGCTGTTGCTAATTTTCATACGACAGCTCTCCTGTTGTCGCAGATGCTGTATGCTGCCCAACGGCAGGACGTGGCACCTGATCCATATCATGTGACTGGTTTACACTAAGCCGTTCAACCTGCTGCTTAGCCATGTCATAGCGGTAAATTTGTGCGGTGCCGGTGCGTAAGCTGGTAAACAACACCTGCTTGCCATCAGCAGACCAATGTGGGTTGTAATCTTCGTGAGGGTGCTGGCTTAGGTTAGTGACAGCAGAACCGTCGGCATTCATCACGAAAATATCCATTCGCGTCAGGCCAGGGTCATCCCGGCTACTGGCAAACAGTAACTGACGGCCATCGGCCGACCAGCGCGGTGTTTCATAAGCCGCCGCTTTATCGGCGGTCAGGTTAACGGACTCACCGGTTTGCAGATCGGTGCGAAACAACGCCAAATGCCCACGCATATCAGCAACATAAGCAACGTAGCGGCCATCCGGCGAAATTGCCGGGTGCGCTTTATTACGTTTTGACGTCTGCTCACTTACGTTCCTTAAGCCACTACCATCGCGCTGCACCAGCCAGACATCGGCCTTGCCGGCCGCATTAGCGCCCAAAAACACTAACTGCTTAGCATCGGCCGACCACACTGGCGCATCAGGCCCTTTCTCCAGGCCATCGGCTACCAGCACCTGGGTCTCGCCAGTAGCCAGCTGTACCAGATGCAGTTCCACACCCGTTTTACTGTTATCTCTGGCCAGATAGGCAATAGCCGAACCATCCGGCGACCAGGCTGGTGCGGTTTGCCAAAGCAGGCTTGGTGTTAACCGGCGCAGCTGACTGCCATCGGCTTGCATCAGATAGATAGCAGACTGGCCATCGCGCACTGAACTAAACGCCAGCTCACTACCATCGGCAGACCAGGCTGGCTGGGTATTCACCGAACTGCCGCTGGTTAGCGCTTGTTCGCTACTGCCCTGACGCAGGTAGATATGGGCATTACCATCACGAATAGAGACAAAAGCCAGCCCTTGCTGTTGCGGTGTCGCGAACAGACCATAGCTGGCCAACAGCAGCACCACACCGGCTACAACATATCGTTGAATGCCCATGGTTACTCTCCTGCCGGCTGAACCAGCACAGCAGAGGTTGTCACCAGGCGTTTTTTGCTGTCACGCACCTGCAGCTGATACTGGCCTGCACCGCCGGTAACCAGCTGAAAGCTTAAGCTGCCAGACTCGTCAGCTGTCACCAGTTGTTGGCTGGTTTTTTTCCCCACTATAGTTTTAATGCTGTAACTTTCGCCGGCGCTAAAATGCTGGCCTTGCAAGGTGACAATATCACCGGCTACAGCATGCGATGGCCCGGACAGAACGGCTTTCCCCGCCGCCAGCGCGCCAAAACTGAGACAACAGAGTAAATATAGCGATAGGGTGCCAAGGCCCCGGATTGAAACAAGGTTTTCCATTGCTAGCTTCTCCTTTGATAAAAGTCGAAACCCGCATTACACCTTAATATGCAGGACACACTACAGTGCAGCGCAATGCATAGCGCAAGCCAACATTAGAAGGTGCTGTTTTATATGGAATTAATATATGTTGTTTCAGCAAGCTGAGGGGGCTTTGTAAAGCTGCCTGACGCTGGTATTGCTAGGACGGCAGCCTGAGTTTTTCAAATAAGATACCCGCCAAAGTGCGGTTATTGACATTTAACTTGCGCAGTATAGCTGAAACATGCTGCTTTACCGTGGTTTCCTGTACCTGCATTTCATAGGCAATTTGCTTATTGAGCAGGCCATCGGCAATCATCTTCAGCACCCGAAACTGCTGCGGTGTTAGCTGCTCCAACCGGCTGGCAAAGTCTTCATCGATCAAGGCTTTGGCGTTGTGCACGTCTTGCGCCAGCGCTGCTGGCAGCCAACTTTCGCCATTTAGCACAGCACTGATGGCTTGTGACAGCAACTCCAGCGGGGCAGACTTAGGAATATAGGCCGCGGCGCCAAGCGCCAGCGCTTGCTTTATGACTACCGGGTCTTCCTCGGCCGATACCATAATTACCGGCACGTCCGGGTATTCGGTGCGCAGCGCGGTTAAGCCGGTAAAACCGTCTGAACCCGGCATTTTTAAATCAAGAAAAATAAAGTGAGTATCGGGGTGAGCGCGCAATAACGGCCACACCTGCTGCATATTTTCAGCTTGCAGCAGCAGGGCGTCGCTGCCAAGGATATTGGCACAGGCTTGGGACAGCGCTACCCGAAACAGTGGGTGGTCATCAGCAATTAAGGCAATCATAAGCTAACTTCTGGGCTTTTTTGCCCATCATGTACCGGGGCTTGCGCCCCGGCAAGGGTTTTGTGTTTAGAAACGGTAACCCACACTCAGGCTAACCGTGCGCGGTGCGCCATAATAACCGATTAGTGTATTATCGCCACCGGTGCCCGGTAGGTATTGGCCCGGGTTGTTCGGATCTGGCGCAATAAAGGCATAGTTACCGACCAGATACTCTTCATCAGTCAGGTTTTTACCATGCAGACCAATGCTCCAGTGACCGTCATTGCTAAACCAGTTAATGCCCAGATTTACCAAGCCATAGCCATCCTGCGTTAATAAGTTGTTCAGTTCTACCAGGTCGTATTTGCTACGGTAGCTATAGTTACCATTAATCACCACATCGCCAAAAGCTGTGCCCACTTCGTACTTAAAGCCAGCATTAGCTGTTGTTTTTGGCGTATTGGTGATACTGAACCGGTCTGAAATATCACCCAGTGTGGCATGGAACACCTCTTTAAAGCTGGCATCGATAACGCCGACATTGGCATAAAGTTGCAGCTCACGGCTGGCAGCATAGGTCACTTCCAGTTCAGCACCGGTCGCTTCTGAACGACCAACGTTACCTAACCGCTGGTTATTGATGGTCAGGTCATTAGGATCCGGGATGGCAGAAATATACTGCCGGTCTTTGTGATCCAACATAAACACAGTGGCATTAACACGTAAGCGGTCAAACCAATCACTTTTAATACCGATCTCAAACGAGTTTACCGTTTCAGGATCAGCTGCAGGCTCATTAGAAGTTGCCCGCGGGTTAAAGGTACCCGATTTAAAGCCCTGGCTAAAACTGGCAAACAGCATCATATCGCGATCGTGCTGGTACTCAACGCTGATTTTTGGTGTCAGTTTATTCCAGCTGGCCTTACCATTTAATGGCACGGTATCAACCGCAGGCGCCGGCCTTACATGGCCCGGAATCCAGCCGTCTTCTGGGTATACAGTCGTGTAGTAGGTCCGGTTAAAGACCAAGGCATCTTTGTCATCTTTGGTGTAACGCAAACCCGCAGTGACCGACCATTTGTCGTCCAGCTGATAGGTACCCTGAGTATATGCCGCCAGACTATCACCATTGCTGCAACCACCCACTTCTGAGGTGAAACCTGGCAAGCCTAAGCCCTGTCCCAGCACGTCAAGAATGGCATCATACATACCACAGGAATCTGCTGAATAATAATACACGCCAGATACCAACTTTAAGCCATCTGTCTGATAGTTCAGTTGGAATTCCTGCGAGATACTTTCATCATCATACAGCGCTGGCACGTCAAAAATTCGCAAGGCCGTGTTGTCAAAATCGATATTGGTTTTTGAGTAGCTTTCGCGTTTTGCCGTTACTGATTTAAAGGTAAAGCTGTCATTGATATACCAGTTGGCTGTTAAGCTTAGGCCCTCTGTCTCTACCGAGTTCCAGGTCGGTAAGCTGGTGTAAGAATCGTAGACGCTGTCTGGTACCGGCGCATTAGTCAGTATGCTGGGTACTAAACGATAGCCACCTTTGGAGTTAGAGTCATCTTCGGTTTTGTCGTAATTGACGCGGAAGAACAGCGCATCACTGGGTTTATATTCTAAGGTCAGGCGGTAGGCCTGCAGATCTTTATTGTAGTTTTCACCATCCTGCCCCGGTAAGGCCGATTGCAGAAAATTGCCATAACCATCCCGTTGCAAATTGGCATAGCCAACTCCCAGATACAGTTTGTTATCAACCAGTGGCAATTGCCCGGTTAACTTCACATCGCCCTGCTTATAACTGCCGACAGTGCCATTAATGCTAAACTCAGTGTCACCACTCATTTCCCGCGTAATATATTTTACTGCGCCGCCAATCGTATTCTTACCATATAAAGTACCTTGAGGACCTCGCAACACCTCAATGCGTTCTACGTTGAGGATATCCAGCACGGCGCCTTGTGGCCGGGCGATATAGGCATCGTCAATATAAATACCCACACCAGATTCGTAACCCCATAACGGGTCTTCCTGGCCTACACCACGAATAAAGGCAGTTAGCGTAGAGTTAGTACCACGGCTTTGCTGCAAGGTGGTATTAGGTGAGAACTGCTGAATTTCAACCACCGACTCCAGGCCACGCTCAGCGATTTCTGCCGCACCGATGGACGTAACAGCAACGGGTACCTGCTGAATATTTTCCACTGTACGTCGGGCGGTCACCTCAATCCGTTCCAGCTTAACTTCGTCATCTTTTGCGCTTTCCTGCGCCAGCGCAGGCAGGGCAAAACAACTGCTGATCGCCAATGCGATCACACTGGGCTTAAGTAATGGGCGACTAAACTTGTGCTGTGCATCTTTATTATGGTTATGGGCCATCTTGGCTCTCCTGCTGTTTGATTTCACATGATCTTGTTGTTATTTGTGTAGCCTTACTGTAGGCGCAAACGCAGATTTTTTAACCTGTACCTTAGTACTATGGTGATGCCTGCTGTCCTGTATCAGACTAAACGAAAATGCGAACAAGGATAACAAGATGTTGAGTCTTCTGGGGTTGCTGGCCGGGCTGGCATTGTTAATAGTGCTTACTATGCGCGGCTTTAACCTGTTTATTACCGCACCACTGTGTGCACTGCTGGTGGCAGTAACCAACGGCATTCCGTTTTGGCAGGTCAGTGACAAGCTCGACTTCGTCCACGGTTATATGAGCGGCTTCTCCGGCTTTGTTGCCGCCTGGTTTCTAATGTTTTTACTCGGCTCACTGTTTGGCAAATTAATGGAACACACTGGCGCGGCCGATGCGGTGGCGCTGGCCATAGTGAATAAACTTGGCCATGGCAAAGCGGTATTAGCGGTAGTGTTAGCCTGCGCGGTACTGACGTACGGTGGCGTTAGCGTGTTTGTGGTGGCGTTTTCTGCCTACCCGATGGCGGTCAGTTTGTTTAAAGGCGCTAACCTGCCGCGGCGATTTATTCCGGCCGCACTGGCACTGGGCTCCGTCACCTTTACCATGACCTCGGCCGGCTCACCGGAAATACAAAACTGGATCCCTATTCCGTACCTGGGCACCACGCCGTACGCCGGCTGGCAGGTGAGTATTGTGGTTGCCATCTTTATGGCCGTTGCCGGTTATTCCGCGCTGATGTGGATGATTAAACGGGCGCAGGCTGCTGGCGAACATTTTGTGCAGCGCAGCAGCGATCCGGAAATTACCGACCGAGCCTTGCCTCACCCGCTGATGGGCATTATTCCGCTGGGTGTAGTGCTGCTATTATCTTTTTTGCTGCACGACAGCCTGCAACAAGCCGCATTAATTGTCGCGCTATCCGGCGGTGTGGTCAGCCTGTACTTGCTTAACTTCCGCTTTTTGCATAACCCGGCGGCGGCCACCAATGAAGGCGTACTAGGGGCGCTGTTGGCGATAGGCAACACGGCTGCTGTGGTGGGTTTTGGCTCGGTAGCGAAACTTACCCCGGCGTTTGCCAGCGTAGTGGACACTATGACACATTTACCCGGGCCTGAGCTATTAGGGGCCGCTGTGGCAGTCAGTGCCATTGCCGGCCTTACCGGCTCAGCTTCTGGTGGCCAGGTGATTGCCCTGCCCGAGCTGGCACCGCATTATTTAGAGCGCGGCGTCGATGCCGAGCAGCTGCACCGTGTGGTGGCTATTTCGTCTGGCGCGCTGGATTCACTGCCGCATAACGGCTATGTGGTGACCACTATCCGTGCTATCTGTGGTGAAACACATCAAAACGCCTATTGGCCGGTCGCCGTTGTCAGTGTATTGGTACCGGTGCTGGGCACGGCGCTGGCTATCTTATTATTTCAGTGGTTTTAAGGAGCGATTATGCGCTGGGTAACAGCCCTACTACTTTGCTTTAGTGTCGCATTATCGGCCGAGCCCCTACTGGTCGCAAAGCAGCGTTTTACGCTGGATAACTTTACGACCGAAAACGGCCAGACGATTACCCCGGTCAATATCGGCTGGGAAGCTTATGGTGAGTTAAACGGCGATAAATCGAATGTCATTTTAATCACTCATTTCTTTTCTGGCAGCAGCCACGCTGCCGGTAAATACCATGCCGATGATGCCGTACCCGGCTATTGGGATGCCATTATCGGCCCGGGTAAAGCGATAGACACTAATAAGTTTTATGTTATCAGCAGCGACACTTTGGTGAACGCCAATGCTTTTGATCACAACGTGATTACCACTGGCCCGGCAACGATTAACCCAGAAACAGGCAAACCCTATGGCTTAACCTTTCCGGTGGTGACTATTGGTGATTTTGTCGAGGTGCAAAAAGCGCTGCTCGACAGTTTGGGCATCAAGAAGCTACATGCGGTCATTGGCCCGTCGATGGGCTCGTTTCAGGCCATCGAATGGGCAGTGCGTTACCCCGACAAAGTTGAACGGCTGCTGCCGGTGATTGGCAGCGCTTATATGGATACCTTTAGTGCAATAAAACTGCAGCGCTGGGCCTACCCTATTTTACAAGACCCGGTCTGGCAGGGCGGTGACTACTACGACCAGGGCCAGCCCTGGCAGGGTTTAAGCACGGCTCTGGCCTATATTACCCAGGATGCCTTGCACCCGGACGGCTTTAACCCGCGTTATCCTGCGCTTAGTACAGATAGCGCCCTACATCAGGATATTCGCGCTCTGCCACAAGCCTGGCAGCAACTACTGGCACAAGCCCGGCAACGGGCGGAAAAACAAGATGCCAACCATATTCTGTATTTAGTGCGCGCCTCACAACTGTGGCGTGCCGGCATGGGCGATAACTGGCAGCAGGCACTTGGTCGGGTGAAAGCCAAAACGCTGTTTTTGCCCGCCAGCGGTGATTTACTGCTGCCGCCAGCCTTAAGCCAGCACAGCGCCAAGGTAATGCAGGCAGCCGGTAACAGCGCACAGTATGACGAAATTCCCGGCAGCTATGGTCATTTAGACGGCGTGCTGGGTATTAGCGCAGTAGCTAACCAAATCAGCGATTTCTTAAAATAGTGACAGTGCCATTTCCTGGTAGGCGCTGCAGGTTTTGGGCGCCTTTTTTCTTTGCCGATAAAAAATATCGCTAACCGGCCAATTATCCGCTAAAACTATCGGGCAGCGCCTTGCAAAAGCATGGCAGTCAGGCAAGATAGCAGTTTATCCAACAAACTGATTTTTAAAAGGAAGTAACCATGGCCTATGATTACGGCAGTGAATCGCTTGGCATCCGTAACCCGTTTAAAGCTGAAGGCTTATTGCGCGCAGTACGCGGGTTACTGGTTAGCCTGCTCGGGATCTATCCACTGCTGCAGGTGGTCAGTCTGGTGCAGCAAGACAAAGCGCTGGCCTGGATTTATGCCGCAGTCGGCTTTATGTTACTGGCCGGCGGCTTGCGGGCGCTGGGCGGCGGTATTTTTCAGATGCTGCGTTTTTTTGTTGGCCGCAGCGTGCCCACCTCGCTGGCAACCAACTTCAGTAAGTCTGAACGTGAAACGGCCAAACTGGAGCAACCGCACTATAAAAGCATCGATTTAGAAGAGATGCTGATGGGGCGCAAAAACAAAACCTTTGTCGAGCCGGTTGGCTTTATCTCGCGGCTGGTACATACCCTGGTACCCAAGCTGATTTTTCTGCCTTACCCGTTGCGTAACCTGGCGCAGCGTTTTGCCGGTGCGCTGATTGCAACGGCTATCGCGCTGGTAGCCTATGCATTAACCGCCTTTGTCTGTCTGACAGGGCTGGCCGGCGACACCGGCGATATCCTGCTACCGTTTTTCTCGTTTGTGCTGGTGGTGTACCTTATTTTAACCTGGCGCGCGGCCAGCACCGTGTACCGGCAGGCAGAAAAAACCATTGAAACCCAGGGTAACCTGAAGCTGGCCAAAATTATGGCGTTCGCTATTCTGGCACCGGTGCTGCTGGGGCTGGGCATTAATTATCTGCTGCAACAATCAGAGGTGCGCCAGTTTGTTAGCGAGCTGCAGCAATCTGAGCTGCAAAGCTTTGCTGTCACACCGCAGCTGCTATTAGTGCTGCTGTTTGCCGCCTTAAGCGGCGCCTTTATCTTTCTGCTGCTAAAACAGCGTACCGCCCAGGTACAGGCGCAAACCAAAGTATCGGAGTACCGCGCCAACTGGCAGGAGAATATTCACCCGCGTGAGCTGTTTGTTAATATCGACAATATCGTGATGGCAAACCGCCGTTATAAAGAGATCCCGAACCGGGTGTACCGCGAGCTAAACCCCAGCCTGAACGAACAATCTGAAAGCAAAGGCGATTTTAGCGGCGAAGTGATGATTGAAACCCAGCCAGCTTATGCCCCGCTGCAACATAGTGCCCTGTTTAAACAGCTGCGGCTGTGGGCCACAGTTAGCGGCCAGCTATTACTGCTAATTGGCCCCTTTATTCTGTTTTATCTGTTGTTTGAAGCCGAAACGGTGCTAAAGCTTGTTCGTGAATACACCGCCTTGGCACGCCCCAGCGATGCGCTGACACAAGGCTTTGTGGTGAACCTGTTTAACGAAAGTCAGTTTATTTTAAGTCTGATTTTTAGCTGGTTTATTTGCCACAGCTTTGGCCGTTTGCTGGAGAACTACAGCCATACCTTTTGGGCCGAGCTGAATTTCGACTCCTTGCTGGTTTATTTAAAATGCGAAGGCACCTACACCCAAAGTAAACTGACCACAGGTAAAGGCATTTACGACTCTACCTCGTCAGAAAACTATGTGATGCGCTCTTCATTAACGCCCTGGATTATCAGCTCACGCATTATGAGCAGCACCTTTGCAGACAGCGGCGCGAAAAACGTCGAGCACCCACGGCATATTCTGGAAATGCAGGACAACCCGCAAGAAATGCAGGCGATACTGGACGATATTCAAAGCTTCCTGTCCGAGCGCGAAACCATTGCCAATATTAAGAACGCGCAGGATTTATCTAACACCGAGCAAATTTATCAAATTAACCAGCAGTCGCGTGCTATGCCGGTTACCGGCGATCAGGCCAGCCTGGCCAGCCCGCAGCAAGACGCCGAGGCCAGCACCAGCCTGCCACCCGAGCAGCCTAACATGCCGGGCAAAGACTAACCGCAGCCAGCTGTATTAGCTTAACTAAGTAGTAAAAGGTCAGCGCAGGCTGACCTTTTCTATTGTGCCGGTGTTACGCGCGGGAACAGCACTAAGTGATCTAAATCCAGCCGGATGCCTATTTGCTCACCCACCGCATGGTTATGATGGCTTAAGGCCAGACACTGCACCAGCTCGCCACTGTGTAACTTAAGCTGATACAAAATATGCGAGCCGCGAAAGGCTTTTTCTACTACCTGGGCGGTAATGCCGCTGGCATCGTCATGGACGATGTCATCGGGGCGGATCAGCACATCAACCTGATCGCCCGTCTGCACCGTGCTGACGTAGCGCTGGGTGAAGGTGCCAAGATTAGTTTTTACTTGCTGAGCGTCGAGCATAGTACCGGGGATCAGCACACCGCGACCAATAAAATCGGCCACAAAGCGGTTGGCCGGTTTGTGGTATAGCTCGTATGGGGTTGCCCATTGCTGCAAGCGGCCAAACTCCATCACCCCTATCATATCGGCCATGGCAAAGGCTTCGTTTTGATCGTGCGTGACCATGATGGCGGTGATGCGCAGCTGTTGCAAAATCTGCCGGATCTCACGCGCCAAACCTTCACGCAGCTCAGTGTCTAAACTGGAAAACGGCTCGTCTAACAATAGCACCCGAGGCTTGGGTGCCAATGCCCGCGCCAGCGCCACCCGCTGTTGCTGGCCGCCGGATAACTGATGGATATAACGCTGACCTAAATCCGGCAACCCCACTAACTGCAGCAATTGCTTTACCTGCACCGCCTTCTCGGCTTTGCTCAGCTTGCCCAGACCAAAGGCGATATTGTCCGCCACGTTTAAATGCGGAAACAGCGCAAAATCCTGAAACACCATGCCGACCTGGCGCTGCTCTGGCGCAACTTGCAGCTCACTGCTACTGACTGGCTGTCGCTGCAGGCTAATGATGCCTGAGGCCACTGGCTCAAAACCGGCAATAGCGCGTAGTAAGGTGGTTTTACCGCAACCGGACGGGCCAACTAAACAGCCAATCTGGCCCTGCGCCAACGACAGGCTAACCTCTTTTACTACGGTATGGCCGCCATAGGCGACAGCAACCTGTTGCAATTCCAGCATTAGGGCGCTCCTTCATGGGTAGCTTTTACTGAGCGGGCCAGCAGCATCACTGGCAGCAAACTCACCAGCACTATGGCCAACGCCGGTAAGGCCGCATCGGCTAAGCGCTCGTCTGACGCCAGCTCGTAGGTACGTACTGCCAGCGTATTAAAATTAAATGGCCTTAAGATCAATGTCGCCGGCAACTCTTTTAGGACATCAACAAATACCAGCAGTAGCGCCGTTAACACACTGGCACGCAGCAGTGGCACATGCACTTTTTTCAGCACCACAAACGGGCTATAGCCCAGCGAGCGGGCGGCGTTATCCATACTGGGTTTAATCCGCTGCAAGCCGGCCTCAACACTGTGTAGTGACACCGCCAGAAAACGCACGCTGTAGGCCAGCACCAGGGCAAATAAGGTACCGGAGAAAATCAGCCCGGTGCGCACCCCAAACCAGTGCTCGGCCAGCGCATCAATACGGCCATCCAGATAAGCCAGCGGTATCATTACGCCAATGGCAATTACCGTGCCGGGTACCGCATAGCCCAGCGCCGCTACACGCACCGGCGCCTGTACCAGCACGTCGCGCCTTAGCCGTTTGCCATAAGCAAATAACAGTGCCAGCAGTACCGCGACCACGGCGGCAAGCGCAGCTAACGAAAAGCTGTTCCAGATAAGCGTAATAAACTGCTGATTAAAGGTGACCTGATAGTTACTTAGTGCCCAAGTACCCAGCTGGAATGCCGGCACTATAAAGCCGAACAGCACCGGCAGGCTGCATAGCAGCACCAACAGTATTTGCCGGCTCAGACTCACCGTTCTCAGGCTTACCGGTTGGCTGCGCTGGCCCTGATGATAATACCGGATTTTACGCCGCGACCACTGCTCCAGCAGCAGCAACACTAAGACAAAGCCGGTCAGCAAAGCGGCCAGCTGTGCCGCGCCGGCCTGGCTACCCATACCAAACCAGGTGCGAAAAATACCGGTGGTAAAGGTTGTCACACCAAAGTATTGCACAGTGCCGTAGTCGGCAAAGGCTTCCATCATCGCCAGCGCTGTGCCGGTTAAAATAGCCGGCCGCGCCAGTGGCAACGCCACCCGCCAGAAGTGCTGCCTGGGTGTTAGCCCCAGAGTGCGGCTGGCTTCAAACATGGAGGCAGACTGCTCACTAAAGGCGGTACGCGCCAGCATATACACATAAGGGTACAACACCAGCGACAACATAATAATGGCGCCACCCAACGAGCGGATCTCGGGAAACCAATAATCGCCATAGCGCCAACCGGTTAACTCGCGGATATAGCTTTGCAATGGGCCGGCAAAGTCCAGCAGCCCGGTGTAGGTATAAGCGATGATGTAGGCCGGCATGGCCAGTGGCAGCAGTAACATCCACTGTAACAGCCGCCGGCCAACAAACTGATACTGGCTAATCAACCAGGCACTGCCAGTGCCGAGCAATAAAGCGCCCAGCCCAGTGCCGCCGGCTAACAACAGCGAATTGAGCACATAGTCGGCCAGTACCGTCTGGCGTAAATGCTGCCAAATCTCGGTTTCTGGCTGTAACAGGCTGGTAAGAATGACCAGCACCGGTAAGGCTAACAGCAGCGCTGGCAGCAGCACCGCCCAGCGCCAGATATCGCGCCAGCCTGTCAGCATCTGGCGCTTACCTTGTTACAACATACTGATTTCAAATATTACTTCCAGCCAGCACGGTCCATTACCCGGATCGCCTCGGCGTTTAATTCACCCAATTTGTCCAATTGTAACTGGTCTGCTTTAAATTCTCCAAAGCCCTGTAAGATAGTACTTACCTGCACACCCGCACGCACCGGATATTCGTGGTTAGTTTCGCCATACCACTGCTGTGCTTCGGCGGTAGTCATATACTCCAGCAGCTTGATGGCTTCAGCTTTGTTGGGCGCATATTTCGCCACACCCGCACCCGAGATATTAATATGCGCACCGCGGCCAGCCTGATTTGGCCAGAACACCTTTACTTTTTCTGCTGCGGCTTTGTCTTTAGGGTCGGCCAGCATGCCGCCTAAGTAATAGGTGTTAGCGATAGCAATATCACAGACACCGGCCGCGGCAGCTTTGATCTGATCGCGGTCACCGCCTTTGGGTGGCATGGCAAAATTCGCAGCAAGGCCACGTGCCCACTGCTCTGCTGCCGCAGCACCATCATGCGCTATCATGCTAGCGGTCATTGACTGGTTATAAATATTGTCTGATGAACGCACACAAATTTTACCCTTCCATTTTGGGCTGGCTAAATCTTCGTAGGTAGACAACTGCGCCGGATCCACTTTGCCCGGCACATATAAAATGGGCCGCGCCCGCATGGTTAAACCGTACCACTGGCCTGCCGGGTCGCGCATTTCTGCCGGTATAGTGTCGGTTAACACCGCTGATTCAATGGCCTGCAGTACACCTTGCTGTTTGGCACGGTATAAACGGCCGACATCGGTGCTAATTAACAGATCCGCCGGGCTGTTACGACCTTCACTGGCCATACGGCTAATCAGCTCATCTGGCTTGCCGGTGATCAGGTTAACTTTAATGCCGGTTTCGCTGCTGAATTTATCCAGCAGCGGTTTTATCAGCTCTTCCTGCCGGGCCGAGTAGATATTCACTTCGCTGGCCTGCGCTGTAGACAGATTAAACAATGCCGTTACCACGGCTGCGCCCACTAAACTTAATGCCTTAACTGATTTCATCACCAAACTCCTAAAGGAAAGGGGAAACGCAAAAGATAGGCTATCTAAGCACAAATACGAATAATTCTCAACGAGATTTCGCTTAAACAAATAAAAAAGCCGTTAATCTTACTTAACGGCTTTCATCAGTAAAAAGCGGGCAGCGTTTTAGTGAGCGTGTGCTTCAGCCGCTTGCGCTATACCTAACCACACCAGCTTGTGCGGCATAAAGTTCAGCTGCTTAGTGGCCACCACTTCAGCATCAGTAATATCGATTGTCAGTAGTGTGCTGTCTATGGGGTTAGCAACATAGACTTTGTCATCACTGGCCGAGATTGCCAGTTCAAAGCGGCTGCCACTTGGCATAGTGCTGATATCAGCGCTGGTTAGCTGCACTTTAGCGGCAAACTCAAAGGCGGGTTCTTCTGCCGCAGCGTCGTGTTCATCGCCATGCGCATGGCCGTGATAATTCAGAATGGTTAAATAACCCTGATTATCCAGCAGGACAAATTTTTCGCCCTTATCGGCAAAACCGTAGCCGACAATACTGGCACCTTCTGTGCCTTGCCAGTCTACTAAATCCATTTCGCCATCTTCAGCATGAATAGCAAACATGCTGCTGCCGGCAAAGCCAACCAGATGTTCGGCATAGTCAGCCCCCACCAGGGTGCCAATGCGCATAGCGCCGGTAAAATCGTCGCTGTTGGCAATTTTGCTGGCAGTAAAAGTTTCACCTTCTTGTGTAATCACTAACACACCGTCAGTACAACCAAAGGCAATCACGTGCGCGTTTTGCGCGCTGCCATGTAACCCCGGGCAAGTCTCGGCAAATACCAGCTCTTCATCAAAGTGATCACCATGCGCATGATACAACGCCACCTTATCTGGCAAGGTGGTGGCACTGTCGGCATCGCGCACGGTAGACACTAAGTACTCGCCACGCGGCTGGGCCGCACCGTGCATATGAATGCTGTAATTCAGCACCGGATAGCCGTTGCTGTCAGTAGTAATATCCGCATCGGTAATTACCGCCACTGCTGCTGGCATGCTGCTATTAACATCGCCGTCAAAAAATACTGCCGTCTGGCTATCGTTACTGGTGATGTGGGTTGGCCGGCTTTCTGACAAGACAAAACTACTCAGCGCAGGCGCCTGCTGGTAATCATGCAGGTGATCAACATGATCTTCCTGGAATAAACCACCGTCGATAAATTCGACTCTGTCAGTAGTGCGCTGTACCACCAAGGCGTAGCGCTTACCGGCAGAGGCAGCCAGCGCTGAAGGTGTATCGGCTACAGCAAAAGTGTCCAGTAAGCTGCCATCTTGCAGTTCGTACACTGATACCAGGTTGGAGTCTTTGGCTGAAATCACCAGCCGGCCGGCGGTGCTGATAGCACCATGATCGTGGTCGTGATCGTCGTCGTGATCATCATCTACCGCTATCGGATCTTTCTCGACGATATTGGTGGTACTATCGCCACAGGCCGCTAGCATCGACGAGGCCATAAGCAGCGCCACCAGGCTTAATTTTGTTTTTACTTGCGCTTGTAACATAACATCTCCCTATCAAATAAAAAGTTGCCGCAGGCCAGGAACCGAGCTTGCTGCGGCAAAAAAAATCAGAAGCTGCCGCGCACGCCCAGTGCGACAGAGCGGCCAGGTAGCGGCGCAATATCTTTTAAAAATGAGGTGTGTACCCGCACCAGCTCGTCGGTCAGGTTCTGTCCCTTTAGGTAAGCCGTTAGCTGTGAAGAGCCCACATCAAAGCGATAGCTGACACTGGCATCAAGCAGGGTGTAGCCATCGGTTGCCGTTTCCAACTCGGCGGTTTTATCTTGTTTCATATAACGGGTGGCTCGCAGATCGGCACTGACAGCATCTTGCTCATACGCCAGTTCGGCGGCAAAGCGTAGCGGCGGCGTGCGGGGTAAATCACCACCGCCATTTAAGCGGGCACGGATATAATCGCCCTGCAGCGTTAATTTAAACGGGTCGTTAAGCTGCCAGACATACTGGGCTTCAAAGCCATGCAAGGTCACATCGGCGGCGGTAAACAGATACACCGGCAACTCGCCGGCATGCTCGTCAGCCCCCTCATCGCCGTTGCTATGCTCATCGCCATGGTCATGGCCATCACCAGCGTATAAACCGGTATTTTGCTGGTAATAGTAGTTATCTACCCGGTTATAAAAGGCATTAAGTACAAAACCGGTGTTGCCACTGAATTTACGCAGCGTAATATCCAGGTTATTGGCGGTTTCCAGCTCTATCGGTTGGGTATTTAAGACAAACTCGTTGTCTTCCAGCGTAAAGAGAGCGCCGACTTCATAAGACGCCGTACCAATATGCGGTCCAAAGGATAACAACTCTGAGGCTGACGGTGCCCGCTGTGAACGGGACAGTGAAACCCCTAAGTTATAACCTTCGGCAAAATCCCACACCGCGCCGGCCGACAAGCTGTAAGGCGTAAACTTATGACTGACATCAAACACACGGATAAAATCGCCTCCCTCGCTGTGCTCGTGTTCATGCTCATGATCGTCCGCTTCATCGCCGTGGGCACCGATCTCCGGCAGCAAGACATCACTGGCGTCAATCGTCACGCGTTCGATGCGGGCGCCTAACTGCACCAGCCAATGCCCAAAGTGACGTTCCTCCACCCAGGCCAGCGCCAGTTTTTCGGTTTCCGATGGTGGCGTAAAGGCTTCTTCGCCTATGGCATCAAAGTCGCTGTGCTTGTAATGCAGGCTTAAACCACCGCGCCATTCCTGATAAGGCCGGTGCAGTATTTCGATGCGGGCTTCTGTGCTTTGGTTACTAAAGGTGGTACCGACCACACCGTCTTCAATCTCAGCATGTTCATAGTCGGTAAAGGCAAACCGGCTGTTAACGGCACGGATAACACCAGAGGAAAAATTCAGTTCACTTAACAGCTGCACCCGGTGCTGAGTCAGATCAGCAAACACCGCTTCTTCAGCGCCGAGCTCGTCAGCATGGTCGTCGTGTTCGTGTCCGTCATGACCGCCATGAGAGTGCCCCGGAATACCATATTCACGCTCTAAGCGGCCATAAGACACACCGACATAGCCGTTATTCAGCAAGTAGCTGCCGCCCAGTGTAAAGCCTTTCGCGGTTGCTGCGGTGTTAGCCACTTTACCTTTTAACGCATCGGCTTCCGGCTCTGCTTCGGCAAAGCCATTAATACTGTAGTCGTTATTGTCACGCCAGAACGCATCAGCATACACGGCAATATTGTCTGCGCCAGTGACGATAGAGCCGGCGGCGAGTTTTTCGTTATTCACCGACTCACGCTGCAACATCCACTCAGCACGGGTGTTGTTGTCAGTAGGCACCCGCTCATCCACCACATTCACCACACCGCCAATGGCGCCACTACCATAAAACAAGGTAGCCGGACCGCGCAGCACTTCAATCTGGGTTGCGGTGCTGGCTTCGCTTGCCACGCTGTGATCCGGCCCTACGCGCGACGCATCGCCGGCATCCAGGCCATTTTGTGTAATAAGCACTCGCGGACCATCTAAGCCACGGATAATCGGGCTGCTGGTCACACCGCCATAAAAGTTAGAATGCACACCCACTTCATTTTTTAGCGTATCGCCAAGCGTGGCGGCCTGGCGCATTTTCAGCTTGTCACCCGCCAACACATTCACCGGCAGCGAAGATTCGGTCGCGGAGGCATGAAACGGGCTGGCTTTTACATCGATGGTTTCAATAGTCGTAGCAAGTAATACTACGCTAAGGTTATCCAACCCTGCAGCAGGTACATCAACATGCACATTACGGTGGGCAAAGCGGCTCGCTTCGATATGCAGCTCCGCTTCACCGGCATTAACATTGGCCAGCACAAAGCGGCCATTGTCATCAGTGCGGGTTTCACCACTGGCGCCCATCAGCTGAATCCGGGCATTCGCCACCGGTTTACCGGCGGCGTCAGTTACTGTGCCTGTAATACTGTCGGCATAGGCCATTGACGTTAAAGCAGCAAACACTGCTGCGGTTAACAGAGTCGGTTTAAACATTGTCACTCCATGTTAGCCATTTGCGGTCACAACCTGATCAGTCAATTTGACGACCAAAGTGTTACGTTATAACATATTTTGAATGTTGTGATGTTATAACATTTTCATGGTGTACTGCAACGCTTACGATAAGAAAACCACTACACAAGATGAATAACATAACGGCTGAGATGCCATCGCTACTGCACTAAGTGAGGATGTATGAAAGATTGGATAGCGGCTGTTTTGTCCGGCCTCTGTGTTGTGCATTGTCTGACCACGCCGCTGCTACTGGCATTGGGCAGTTCCGGCGTCATGCTTGGGCTTGCCAGCTCTGAGTGGTTTCATTATCTGATGCTGTTACCAATCAGTGTGTTACTGGTGTGGAGCTTGCCGGGCGGCTGGTGTGCACACCGGCGTAAAGCGCCTTTTGTATTGGGCTTAAGCGGTTTTCTGCTGTTAGTTGCGGCGCTTTTCGCGCCACACGCCGCCGAAACCGCACTATCAGTAAGCGGTGGCCTGCTGCTGGTGAGCGCCCATTTATATAACCGAAAATTACTAATACAGTGGCAGGAGCAACTGGCATGACTGCATTGGCCTTTACGAATTTTCGTCTGCCCAGCCGTCAGCTGCAATCGGATAACGCTGACGTACTTACCAGCATCTTTGCCGATGATATCAATTTAGCCAGTTGGCAACGCCAACAGGATGCCGCTATCGCTGAGTATTGCCGTTCGCTGCGTTTTACTATGCCGCTAAAACGTATTGTTGGCATCGACACAGTGCAACAGGATATTGACTTTGCCCTACCCGATGCGCCAGGTAAAGCAGCGTTACTGGCCGATATTGCCCTGCAATGCCAGATGTTCGCCTGCCTGATGGATTGTCAGCAGCTGGGGCTGCGGCTGGAAACACTCAGCAAACCTATGTGCCCGAAGTTTCATACCGATCATCTGGTATGCCGGCTGGTTTGCACCTATATGGGCCCGCCGACTGAATGGCTTGATAGTACAGGCAGCACCGTTCAGGCAGCGCCCTTTGCCGTTACCTTGCTTAAAGGCTCAGGTTGGGAAGGCAATGAACAACAGGCAATAGTACACCGCTCTCCGACGTCGGAATTACCGAGGGTACTGCTGACGCTAGACCCGATGTAGCCTACTTGCCTGCCGCTTGCTCAGCACTTTGGCTACCGAGTCGATGTTAACGTTATTTTCATGCTTCAGCGCAGGTAACCACATATACTGCGCTGATATGCCTTTACAACTAAGCCTGGCTTATGTACCAACGTAAACTTATTGTCTCGCTGTGTATTTTGTTGACTGTGGTGCTGCTGCAATCAGGTATCAGCTTTTGGGCGCACCACAACTCTGAATTTCATACCGAACGAAACCGTATTGCTAACCAAATGTTGGCGGAGTTTTTTGCCCTGCGTGCCGACAAGCAGCGGCTTAAAGTCTGGTTGGCCGAATACCTGCTTACCGAAAATGCCAATACCGATTTTCGCGATACCTTGTCAGCCCGCATGCAGCAGCAGTTAAAAAACCTGGATCAACTGGCGATCCGTGACCAGTTATTCAGCACCAGCGAAGCAGACTTACAACACACCATGGCGCAAGTTAAAGTGATTTCGCTGCTACAAAGCAATTTACAAACCCTGGAGCGGGCATTAAAAACCCGGGAAATTGCGCTTTACCCCGATGATGCCGAGCGTTGGCGCACGTTAATTGCCCTGTTTGATACCTTTCAGGACACCGACTTAGCCGAATTATTGCAGCAGGCTATTTTGCAACAAAAACAGCGTGCTGAACTGACCGAGCGCGACGCGCTGAACGCGCTGTCTGTCGTTAAATGGGCTATTGCAGTGATTAGCATTAGTGCCATCTTACTGACCTTGTGGCTGGCAATTTACTTGTCGCGGGCGTTAAGCGGTCCGTTGCAACATTTACTTAGCGGCACCAAACAGCTACAACAGGGCAATTTTTCGCACCGCATCGCCGAGCATGGTTCTGCTGAGTTTGCTGAACTGGCCCGGCAGTTTAATTTAATGTCGGGCTATATTTTTGCCTACGCCGAGCAGGAAAAGAAAAACCAGCACGCCATAGAGCAACAGGTGCAGGCGCGCACCAGTGAACTGCAAAACGCACTAACACAGTTGCATCACACCGAACAACGGCAAAAACAACTGTTAACTGACATCAGCCACGAGTTACGCACCCCTGCTACCAGCATTCACGGCGAAGCAGAAATAAGCCTGCGCGGTAAAGACAAAGAAATCGTTGAATACAAAGAAGCTTTTATGCGCATTCTGGCAGCCAGTAACCAACTTAACCAACGTATTGATGATTTATTGTTTCTGGCACGCGGCGAAGAACGTCTGTTACAGGTTAACCTTAAACCTATACTGTTGCATGATTTCAGTCGAATGGCTGTTAACACCATACAACAACATCTGGCCGAGGATTTTACACTGGAACAAAGCCAGGCTTCTGCTTTGCCGTCAGAGCTTTGGCTATTACTGGATAGCGAAAAATTTGCTGTTGTACTGCGGATTATCACCGATAACGCCCAGCAGTATTCCCGTCAGCATAAGCGCCTTACACTGAACATCAGTGCAGATCAAAATGAGCTACAACTGCAATTAACTGATCAAGGCATAGGCCTGCAGCCAGAAGACTTACAGCAATTGTTTCAGCGCCATTATCGCGGCAGCGCAGCTCGGCAAGCACGCCCGGACGGGCTTGGGGTGGGTTTGTGTATCGCCAGGGCAATAGTTGAAGCCCACGACGGCACAATCAGCCTTACCGCTAATGGCTCGGTAGGCTGCACTGTAACCATATGCTTACCTCACTTTAGTGGAGCGGAACATGAAAATACTGATCATTGAAGACGACGAAAAAGTGGGCAGCTTTTTATCCAGAGGACTAAAGGCTGAAGGTTATCTGACGTTGTTACAAGACTCTGGAGCAGGCATTTTTGATATCGTCAGTCAATTTGAGCCCGACGTGATCGTTTTGGACAGAATGCTGCCGCAAACGGATGGTTTAACCTTATGCCAGCAGTTGCGCAGCCAGAAAGTAAACAGCCGTATTCTTATTTTGTCTGCATTATCTGAGGTGGACGAGCGGATAAAAGGATTACGTGCTGGCGCCGATGATTACCTGGGCAAACCTTTTCACTTTGAGGAGTTATTGGCACGTATCGAAGCTTTGGGCAAACGCAGCGTGTCAGTCAACCCCAGCAGACAGCTTCAGGTAGCGGATTTACGCTTAGATTTAGACAGTATGACGGTGTACAGAGCTGACACCAAGCTTACGTTGACTGCAAAAGAATTGGGCATACTGGAACTGTTAATGAACAACAGCGGTAAAATTTACAGCCGTGAGCGTATTCTGACCAACGTCTGGGGAATGAACGAAGATCCGCTGACCAACATTGTCGATGTGTATATGGCTAGATTGCGAAAGAAAATCGACGACCCCTTTGAGGTCAAACTACTGCACACCCGACGCGGCCTGGGTTATTGCTTACAGGAGCCTTAAAAAAGGGCTGGTAACCATGTTACGCTACCAGCCAAGGTTGGGATGGGCACCCAGTGTTAATCTGACAAACCGCCTTATTGGTTATAGGGTAAAGATGAATGGTGCAATACAATGCGCAATGTACCCTGTTCATCCTTTTTAAAGCCCCAGGTTTTATCAACAGTGGTTACCTTGCCAGCTTTATCCGTCAACATTACGTGCCCCATCGTCAGGGCTAAATCGCCATTAATGTATACGCCGGCATTGCTAAAGTCATAACCTTGCCAGCCTTTTAAAGCAAAACCACTGTCATTGGCATAGTTATTATTACCGCCAACAAAATAAGCCAGGGCGCCAGCATAGTCGGTACGAAAGGTTTGTTTGCCGTTAGCCAACGTAGGCTTAAACAATACTGCACCTAGATTATAACCGTAGGCAGCGTCCAGCACCTGACGCGCCACTTTTTCGGCCTGCGCCTGACCACCTTCGCTGTAAGCCTTACTAATATTGATTAAGGCTTGCCCCCAGGCTTGTTGAGCAGCTTTTACATCGGCTTCAGTAATGTTGTTATTGACCAGTGGCGTAGCAAATACATTGCTGCCTGCCGCTACACACAATATTACAGATACGGTAACTAAAGACTTTTTCAGCATATTTGGTCATCCATATTGGTTTAGGCAAAACTGATTGGTAACTGCTGATAACTTTAACGGCTAAACCTGAATAGCAACCGCTGCTAAACATGAACAGAATGCCGCGTTTAGATTAAAAACAGATGAACAGCAGAAAGGCTTTGTCACAGTATCCGAATCAAGTAACAAAAGCTCACCGAGGTATCAGCAAGCTTTGGCATACCAAGACCCTACAGCTGTTGTTGTGCGGTATGTTGGTCTGACATTAGGGGGGATCTACTGATTACTGCCCGGCCATCTGCTGTAAAAACTGCAGCCGCTGTAGCTCTTGCTCATCCGGTTGCCAGGGCTCGTCGCTCAGTTGGTTTAATGAAAACGGCTCCAGCTTGTATTCGGCTTGTTCACTATCACCATAGCGGGTTAGCTCGCCGGGTATCGCCGGGCGTTTTTCCAGAATAAAGCTACCGAGAAGATAAGGCCCGCTGTTGTTACGCAGCACGGCTTTAAAGGCGCGCAGGGTAAGCTCTTGCTTGCCGCTGCCTAACTTTTCTGTTGCTGTTAATAACGCCAGTGGCTGGCGCTGTTCAGTGTATAAATTCGCCCGTAGCCGGTAAAATCCGGCTTGCTTCACCTCAAGCTGCACCGGGATCTGCATATCGGTACCAACACCACGGCTATCGGCGACGCCAACAATAGTGGCCACCGGGTTGTGGTATTCAATACCGGTTTTTAACACCTGCGTCGTGCCATTAGCGCTAAAACTCACCTGCACTTCAAAGGCGCCATTCCAGTCTTGCTCTGGGGACAGAGTGGCAGTATAACGCTGTGGTGTACCACGCATTTCAGCCGTTTCGCTGCTACCGGCTGCGCCCTCTGCCACTAACTTCACACTCACATCAAACACCTGTAAACCACTCACTTCCAGCGTTACCGGTACTGCCTCGGGGTAACTAAAGCGGTATTTGGGTAGCACTATGCTGGCACTGGCACCACCTTCAAGCGGCACAGTCTGTGGAATATAACGATTAGGGTTAAGTAAATGCTCGTCATCAGGACTAAGCGGCCGTGAATAAGGCGGCAGCTCAAGCTCAGCAGCATAAGCGCTGGCTAATAACTTAAAGCTTTCAGATACCGGCTCGGGAATTTTCTCCGTCACGCTGATAGTTGGCTTAGCAGTTTGATCAGGTTTCGGCTTAGCCGCTTGCGGCTCAGGTGCTGCCGCTGCAGGTGCTGGCTCGAGCGGCAGAACAGGCGCCTGCTTTGGCCAAACCAACCATAAGCCTGCCAGCAAGGCTGACAGGCTTAGTATTAACAACACTTTTCGCATCAGGATTAGTTCGCCGCCTGATACACCAGCGCCGACATGCTGGTGTTATTCGAGTTACGCACCACACGGTAGCGCGAGCTAAAGATCCACCAGCCACGGGTTTCATCATAGGTACTAAACTGCAAACGATCACCGTTTAAGTAACTGGCACCGCTATTAGCTGCGGTAATTTCATCGGCGGCACTGTTGGCAATCACTGCACTGTGGCTGTAGCCCTCGCTCATTAACATCGGGTAATGATACGGCATAAAGCTGGCAGGGCCGCTAACTGACGTCAGCTTACCGTCAAAGGCTACACTGCGTGAGCAGCTGTTAAAGCTGGCAGCACTGGACGCGCCGCAACTGGAGTGACTGGCCACTACGCCGTCATCCTCGCCGGGTAAAAAGGCGCCGGTAGCCCCCAGGAAATCAGACCCGGCACCGACAAAGCGTAAACGCGGTACCCGCTCATCCGGAAAGGCCGCTAACTGGCGGGCGGTGTTAACCCGTAAGTCGTTTAGCACACCAATGTTAGACGGCGACGGGATTTGCCCCAGCCATAACGACAAGGCTAAGCGTAAGGTAGCGTCAATTAAACCTGAGCCACCGGCCACGTTTACGGCTAAGTCGGCCAGCTCTACCCCACCACCAGCGCCGGCAAAGTCGAAGCTGGCGACGATATTAAGCGGTTGCAGGCCGGCGTTTTGCAGCCATAGCGCCTGGTTGTCAATAATGTAGCGGGTGACTAAATCACCGGTAGAGTGCGAGACAAAAATACAGCCACTGACACAGGTGCCATTGCGCGACATTTGCTGCAGCTTGGGCCAGACATAATCACTGGCAATTTTGCCGGCAACGCGCTCTTGTGACGGCCAGTCGATACGCACATCAGCACGGTCGCGCCAGTACTCAGCCCAGTAGGCGGCACCATTCGCCGTCACCTGACTGCCGGTAGGCCGGCTGGCCAAATTATCGGGTTGAAAGCCATGCACCAGTACCACAGGGTAACCGCCAACAGCCGCCTGCGAGCCAAAGCTTAACAGGCCTGCCAATAGCAGCAGGGTAGATTTTTTCATTGGGTTGTCCTCGTCTTTTTCTCTGCTGAATCAAGGTTCTTGCTGAGATGTTTTAATTATTATTGTTTGTCTCTTCCCTGCGACTGTACCCAAACCACTTGCTCTGCAGACTACTTATACTTTCACTCTTACTGCAGTATTAAGCAGGACGGGTAAACAACTCCAACAACAAAATAGCCCGTTTCAAATTGATTGCAATACAGCTGCTTAGCCCAAAGCCGCAGCAACATGACGAAAAAACCAGCAGGCTGTTTTAATTTCCTAATAGTGCAAAAAATGTAAAAGCAGCCATGGACGGCGATGCGCCGCCTGCTGATAAATTCAGCAGCAAGACGCATTGAAGGCGGTGTTTAAAGTGATTACTCAAACTATTTTCAGAATTTTTCCGCGGCATAAAAAAACGCAGCCGAAGCTGCGTTTTTTACCCGGTAGATATAGCTATTGCCATTTCATCTGACGGTGAAAGGCGGCAACATCGGTTACTTTTGTCTGGCCTGGCAAATCAGCAAACGGCTTGTCTTTAAATTTCGTACCACGCATTTGCACCGAAATACGCGCCGCCTTGTCGTTTAGCATGGTTTCACGGTAAAAGGCTTTTACATCGGCCAGCGTAACCTGCTCTACCGCGGCGATCAGCTGCTGCTTGCTGTCAAAGCTAAAACGCTCGCGGTACCAGTCGGTGATCAATGGTGCCACTTCATCATTGAGGTTTTTCGCCGGCTCTTTTAGCGTAATTAAGGTGCTGGCTTTTAGCTTGGCGAATTCTTCTTCGCTCAGTTTATCCAGCTCAGCCGCATACTGCTGTTTAAAGCTGTCGAAGCGCGCCTGCATATCGGCCACGCCTTTTACCGGCGTTTGAATGTACATGGCAAAGCCAACATAGTTATCCAACTGCATAGAGGTGCCACCCACGGCATAGGCCAGTTGCTCTTCGGTACGCAGTTTGTCAAACGCGATATTACTAAAGTGGCTACGCAGCACGGTAGCCCGCGCTAACTGGGTGTAGCCCGGCTCAGCATGCACATGCACATCCACAAGCGCCACATCGGCGACATCAATGTCTTTTTGCACCACCAGTGTCTTACCCGGTGTTGGCTGCCAGAACGCTGTGCGGCTGTAGGGCAGTGCAGTGCGTACCGCAGGTACACTGGCGGCCACGGTGCTAACTACCTGCTCCAGCGCAGCTTTGTCGTAATTACCAAAGGCAAAAATACGCAGTTGGTTATTGGCCAGTAAAGTATCAACCATCGCATTGAGCTCATCCAGCGTCAGGCTTTGCGCCGCGGCAACCAACGCATCAGCTTCATAGTTGCCGCTACGTACCAGATTGTTGTAAGCCATAAACGCCTGCTGGAACGGGAACTGCTTACTCTGGTTTTGTATACCGCGGATAAAGCGGTCTTTCGCCTGAGCAAAGCCCTGTTCATCGGTGCTAATACGTAAACCAGCCAGCGCTTGCTCGAGTAGCTGTGGCTGCTTATCGGTAAAGCCCGCCACCATCAGTGCCAGACCATTGTTGTCACGCAGACTTAACTGCATACCGGCGATATCGGCTTCGGTAGCCAGCGCACCTTGCTGCAGATTGTAGAGATCACGCCACAGTGCCTGCGCTACCCGGGCTTTAATCTGTTGCTGCGCACTGTCACTGTTAATTAAGATTTCCAGCACGCCGCGTGGCTGGCTGGCAAACTGCTGGCTGGGGTAGAGCCAGGCACTGATGCCGTCACGTTGCACCACGAGCTCTGGCTTTGCCTGCGCTTGCGGCGCTTTAAGCTCAAAGTTCTCCGGTAGCATATGGTTTACCGCCGGTAAACTCAGTGCCAGTTGCGGGCTTTGCTGCCAGCTTTGTTGCTCTTCCAGGCTGATGTCAGCAATTTTGTATTTGCCGTCATAAAAATGCAGGCTGCTGTCATGCGGCTCTTGCTTGCTGATGTACCACACCCGCAAGCGCTCTGGCGTTAACTGCGCCAGCACCTGCTTAATGGCCTCGGCGTCAAAGCGCTGATAGTAGTAAGGCGCATTGATCGCATTAGCCGAAGGTACCTTTTGCATGGCATCGGCCAGGTTTGACACATAACCAAATTCATCGCTCTTTTCTAAAAAGCGGAACTGGTTGTTCAGGCTGGTTTGTATTTCACTGAAATATTTGCTGTCTACACCTTGCTGTTTTACCAGCTCGATATATTGCATCAGCGTGGCGACAATGCCCTCGCGCGCCTGCATGCCGGCATCGGTCAGCTCAATATCTATGCTAAGCGAGCCGTAGTTGCCGTACAAATCTGGCGCGGCGCTGGCATTCAGTTTGGAAATCAACCCCATGGCTTTTAGCTGATACGCCGGTGTACCCGGCATTTCTGAGCCCAGCAGATAGCTGATAAATTCGTTTGGCTTTACCGCAAACTGGTCGCTGTTATTGCTGATGGTAAAGTCCAGCTTAAGCTGTTTGACATCCTGGTTTGGCACATAATGAATACGCTTAGCGCCTAACCGGCTAAAATCCAGCGTGTCGGCAACAGCTGGTTTTGCGATGTTTTTATTTTCAATACCGGCAAAATGCTTAACCGCCAGCTGTTCCATCTCGGCCAGTGGCATATTGCTTAGCAGCACCGCTTTCATAATATTGGCGGAGTAGTACTGGTTATAAAACGCCACCGTTTCAGCATGTAACTGACTGCCCTCTTTGTCGCCCAGGGTTTCCAGGTTACCAATTAAAAAACGGTTAGCTGGATGGCTGCCCATCATGCTGCGCGACAAGTTGTACTGGCCGAAAAAGTCCATTTCGCGGCGCATTGACCACTCGGCGTTTACCGCATTTTTCTCTTTTTCCGTGTACTCAGGGTAGAGTTTGGGCGCTTTAAAAAAGTCAGAGAACCTATCTAACGCTTCGTCATAAGCGTTGTTGTTCACCTTGAACATATAGTTGGTAATATCCAGCCAGGTGTAGGCGTTTTGCGCGCCGCCATTGGCCGTCATAAAAGCGCTGTACTCGTTGGTGTCAGGGTAACGCTCGGTGCCTAAAAACAGCATATGCTCTAAATAGTGCGCCATACCCTGCTGGCTCATCGGATCTTGCAGCAAACCAACACCGACACTTAATGCCGCGGCTGATTTTTCCGCTTGCGGGTCTGACACCAGCATCACTTCCAGTTTGTTTGGCAACACCAGGGTTTTATAAGCGCGCTTATCATTGGGGCTGGCAACTACCTGGCCTTGCAGTTGCTGGACGCTAGCCGGATTAGCAAGGCTGCCACTGCGCTCAGTAGCACAACCAGTGAGTACGGCTAATGCTACGGCACTAATTACAAACAGTTTTTTCATTACTCCACCACAAATCAGATTTTTGTTACTTTATATAAAGGACAATGTAATAAAAACCGCAGACAGCTACCAGTACAGACGCCAACTGGATTGTAATAAAGTGTGTCGACTTATGTTATTGCCAACTTAGCCCGCCAACGCTGTATCTAACAACAACATCAGTACAAAGCCCAACATAAGGCCGTTGGTTGCCGCCAATTCGTGTCCCTGCCGATGTGATTCAGGGATCAATTCGTGGCTGATAACAAACAACATGGCGCCGGCGGACAGCGCAAGGCCCCAGGCTAACAGCAAACTATTATCTACCAACAATGCCGCCCCCAGGATGGCCATTATCGGCTCGGTCAGTCCCGACAGTACGCCAATACCGCAAGCAAATAACCGGCTATAGCCAGCAGCCAGTAGCGCCATAGCGACAACCAAACCTTCAGGAATATCCTGCACTGAGATGCCGGTGGTCAGTGCCTTAGCAGCAGCCATATCGCCACTGGCAAAAGAGGCACCTATGGCCAGCCCCTCAGGAATGTTGTGCAAGGCAATGGCAAATACAAACAACCAGCTGCGGCGCAGTTTTAGCCAGTTGGCACTGCTGTGGTTTTCATCCTTAATAAAATGCTCGTGTGGCACCAGACGCTCCAACGCCAACATAAAGATGGCGCCACCGACGATAGCAGCAGCAACATGACCTGAACCAGCCCAGGCGGAAAATCCATCAGCTGACAATAAATCCAGCGCCGGCACGATAAGTGAGAACATGCAGGCTGACAGCATGACGCCACCACCAAACCCCAGCATCACATCATGCAATTTTTGGCTGAGACGACGTAAAAACAATACCGGTACGGTACCAATCGCCGTAGCCAGAGCCGCAATCAGGCCGGCCAAAGCAGCAGCGCGCACCAAATCGCTGTACTGTAATAACTGCCATAAATGGTAAAAGCCATAGCTGGCCCCGGCCAACACTATCAGTAAGCCAATCATCTTACGGCCGTTTAACGGAGGAAGTGGTGCAGTAGTTTCTGACTTCATTGTTGCTCCAGATACAATTGCGACACAACAGGCCAGGTCGCATAAGCGGTGTCGCTAACTGCCGCATTTAAGCCATTTACATAAGCTTGATGGTGCCTGCTATGGTGAATTTCCATCATTAACGCATCCAGATGTTGCTCTAAGGCTGCATAACTATAGGACAAAGCGGGTAAATTGAATGGCATAACGCACTCCGACACAGCCAATCTAATGATAATAATTATCATTTGCATTATTTCAGAAAACAAGCCATATTTTGCACCATAAGATTAAAAAGGAACCTGACATGGACCCAATAGCGCACTGGAAACACGTCATCACCATGGCCAATAACGCTTTTACACATGATCACTTCGCGCTGGCAGCGGGGTTATACCAGCATGCCGCAGGTGTAATGACCAATGCCTGGCCCTATTACGTTGAGAAAGCTGCCACATACGTCACGCTTTTTGTCGTTATAGCCAACAGCCTTTTCCCAACGCGTTGAACACTGCCGCAGCATCTATGCCGCGCTGGTTACATTAACGGTTGCAATATTACGGAGTCTTTATGTTGTCCATACATAGCACTAGCTGGCAAGATTTCAGTCGGCTTAGCAGGATAATTAAACAACCCGTTGCGGTGCCAGCAGACTATGCCCGTCTAATAGCCGATTATTGTTGTTGTAGCTGCCGTTTAGCCAGTTTTCTGGCATCAGAGCGCAATACTTTGCTGCAGGAATGGTGTCTGCGCTATACGCTTTTTACCTTAGCCGATGTTGCCGTCGATACCAGACACCAGACCGATGTAAGAGAAACTTGCCTTAATAATCTGTATGTTCCGCTTAGAGCTTTAATCAGGCTTTATCGACAACAGCCAAACGGGCAAGCAGAAATCATCGCGCTGCATACAAAATTGCATCACTGTCTGGCGCTGATTTATTGATGAAATAATGTCGAAGCATAAATGGGCAACCTAGTGCTGCCCATTTTAACCTGACAAATTTCTTGTCACATCTGCGACTGCAGATAGTTGGGTAAGCCTAACAATTTAATCAGGTTAAGTTGTTGCTCCAGCCAGTGAGCGTGATCCTGCTCGGTATCATCCAGCAGTTGCTGTAGCATGGCGCGGGTCACATAGTCCTGCTCACGCTCGCACAAAGCCATGGTTTGCTTTAGCAGCTTTTGTACTGCATATTCTACGTTTAAGTCGTTTTGCAACATGCTCGGTACATCATGACCAACGTGAATCGCATCACGTTTGCTCATATCCGGCACACCTTGTAAAAAGATAATGCGCTCAATTAGCGCCGAAGCGTGGCCTTTTTCATCGTCAAATTCATGATCAATGCGCTCATACAGCTTATGCAGGCCCCAGTCATGGTACATGCGCGAGTGAATAAAATACTGATCCATCGCCGCCAACTCATTGGCCAACAGTACATTTAACGCATCGATAATGGTTTTATTGCCTTGCATTTATTCGCTCCCCAGCTGTGCCTGCAGATAATTACCCAACCCCATCACACCAATTTGATGCTGCTGGGTTTCCAGCCAGTCTAAATGTTCTTCTTCGTATTCCAGTATCTCAGTCAAGATGTCACGACTAACATAATCCTGCTGCGCTTCACACAGGGCAATAGCCTCGCGCAGTAAGGGTAACTGGTCGGTCTGAAAATCCATATCGCACTGCAGCATTTCCGGCGTATCTTCACCGATGCGCAATTTGCCCAGTGCCTGCAAATTGGGCAGGCCTTCGAGCATTAAAATACGCTCAATCAGCTCATCGGCCTGCTTCATATCTTTGATCGATTTTTTATAGCAGACATCATTCAGTGCTTTTAAGCCCCAATTTTTATAAATGCGGGCATGTAAAAAATACTGATTAATCGAGGTAAGTTCGGCGGTGAGCACCTCGTTTAATTTTGACAGTACCTGTGGCTGGCCTTTCATAATGCTACCTTATAGCTGCGGCAAAAAGTTGGCATTAAGTGTAGACCAAAACTACCTTAATAACAAAATTATGTTTAAATTCAACACCATAACACTGATAACAATTCGCATTATTAACCTGTTTCGCGTCACGCTTTACTACCCGGCTTACCGACAGCGTTTTTCTGGCGGCTGACCGCAAGCCTTTTGTATTTTTGTGCTTTTTACGTTAAACAGAACACTGACCATAACAATAACGTCCGATCGGGGGATTAATGAAACTCAGCACAGCGTTTGCGGTGTTGTTTCTGCTTGGCAGCACGCTGGTGCAGGCAACAGAGCGACAGATTGAAATTGACAGCAAGGTGGTGACCGAACATAAAACGGAAGTTAAGGGTAAACGTTTTAGTTATAGCGCCACCACCGGCACCCAGCCGGTATGGGATGATGAGGGTAACCCTACCGCCACGCTGTTTTATACCTATTACCAGCGCACTGATATTAAAGATCGCGCCAAGCGCCCGCTGTTAATTTCGTTTAACGGTGGCCCGGGCTCTGCTTCAGTATGGATGCATGTCGCCTACACCGGCCCTAAAGTGCTGAATGTTGATGACGAAGGCTACCCGCTGCAGCCGTATGGCGTAAAAACCAATCCGCACTCGGTGCTGGACGTGGCCGACATCGTGTTTGTTAACCCGGTAAATACCGGTTATTCACGGGTACTGCCAGGCAAAGATGGCAAAATGCCGAGCAAAGATCAGCAGCAAAAAATGTTTTTTGGTGTCAACGCCGACGTGAAATACCTGGCTGAGTGGATTAATACTTTTGTTAGCCGCAATGAGCGCTGGCAGTCGCCAAAGTTCTTAATTGGTGAAAGCTATGGCACCACCCGCGTCTCCGGCCTGGCACTGGCACTGCAAAACCAGCAGTGGATGTACTTAAACGGCGTGGTGCTGGTATCGCCTACTGATTTAGGCATCTCACGCGATGGCCCGGTAAAAGCGGCTAACCGCCTGCCGTATTTTGCCGCTACCGCCTGGTACCACAACAAACTGGCCAGCGAGCTGCAGCAACAAGATTTATACGATATTTTGCCAGAGGTAGAAGACTTTACGTTAAACCAGTACCTGCCAGCGCTGGCTAAAGGCAATGCCATCAGCAACGAAGAGAAGCAGCGCGTAGCACAGCAGGTAGCAACCTACTCGGGTTTATCACTGGAAGCCGTGCTGCAGAATAATCTGGATATTCCCACCAGCTATTTCTGGAAAGAGCTGCTGCGTGACCGCGGCCAGACAGTAGGCCGCTTAGACTCACGCTATTTAGGTATTGATAAGCGCGACGCCGGGGAGCGACCCGACTACAACGCCGAGCTGACCTCCTGGTTGCACTCCTTTACGCCAGCGATTAACTACTACATCCGCACTGAGCTGAACTATAAAACCGACATTAAATACAATATGTTTGGCCCGGTGCACCCGTGGGACAGAAGTGATGACAACACCGGTGAAAACCTACGCCAGGCGATGGCACAAAACCCCTATTTAAAGGTGCTTACGCAGTCGGGCTATTATGATGGCGCTACTAACTACTTCGATGGCAAATACAATATGTGGCAGTTAGACCCCAGCGGTAAAATGAAACACCGCTTAAGTTTTAAAGGCTACCGCAGCGGCCATATGATGTACCTGCGCGCCGAAGATTTGCAGAAGTCGAATGACGATTTGCGCGAATTTATTTTAAACGCCCTACCGGCAGAGGGCGTGGCGGCGAAGTACTAAGCTTGCCTTACCGATAAAAATCCCCGGCCAGTCCGTAATGCCGTTCACTTAAGGTGAGCGGCATTAGGCCTGATGCCCGGTTTAGTCTGTGCTGGTGGCTAACCTTATTGGTTAATGCCAAGTAGGTTGAGAATAAACGCATATTCCTCAGCAATTTGCGCCTGGCGGGCAAAGCGGCCCGATTTACCGCCGTGGCCGGCTTCCATCGTGGTTTTAAACAGCAACGGGTTGCTATCCGTTTTATGAGTGCGCAATTTGGCCACCCATTTTGCCGGTTCAAAGTACTGCACCTGTGAGTCGTGCAGGCCAGTAGTCACCAGCATCGCCGGATAGTTTTGCTTGCTTACCTGATCATAAGGCGAGTAGGAAAGCATATAGTCGTAATAGGCTTTTTGCTTCGGGTTACCCCACTCGTCAAACTCGTTGGTGGTCAGCGGTATGCTTTCATCCAGCATAGTCGTTACCACGTCAACAAAGGGCACATGCGCCACCAGGCCGCGGTACTTGTCTGGCGCCATATTGGCTACCGCGCCCATTAACAAGCCGCCGGCACTGCCGCCCATGCCGAACACTTTATCTTTCGCCGCATAGTTGTTGGCAACAAGATAATCTGTCACATCAATGTAGTCGGTAAAGGTATTAATTTTTTTCAGCAGCTTGCCGTCTTCATACCAGTGGCGGCCCATTTCCTGGCCACCACGAATATGCGCAATGGCAAACACAAAACCACGGTCAACCAATGACAGCACGGTAGAGCGGAAGAACGGGTCCATCGAGTTACCGTAAGAGCCATAGGCGTATTGATACAGCGGCGCTGTGCCATCACGCTTAAAGTCTTTTTTGTATAACAAGGACACTGGTACTTTTACGCCATCGCGCGCCGTGGCCCATACCCGCTCCGTCGCATAGTTATTTTTGTCAAAACCACCCGGCACCTCGGTTTGCTTTAACAGGGTTTTCTCACCGCTTTGCATATTCAGCTGATACACACTGGCCGGTGTGGTCAGTGAAGTGTAGGTATAACGCAGCAGGTTAGTGTTTTGCTCAACGTTTACCTCAAAGCCCGCCACATAGGCTGCTTCATCCGATGCCACGTAGGAAGCCTTATCCGGCGCTGCCCAGGGCATTACTTTAATACGGCGCAGCCCCTCGCTACGCTCGTTAACAGCGAGGTAATCGCTAAAGGCTTCAAAACCTTCAATGAACACACTATCACTATGGGCAATAAGCGGCTGCCAATTATTACGATCGCCAATGTTGTCTGCCGCCACACTCATAATGCGGTAGTTAGGTGCCTGCCAGTCGGTTTGAATGATCCAGCGGCCATTTAAGTGGTCAGCATTGTACTTGATATCGCGCTGACGCGGTGCCAGTACGCGGAACGGGCTGTCTGGCTTAGTGGCATCTTGCACCTGCATTTCACTGGATACCGTGCTGCTGCTGTAGATCACCACGTAGTTACCATCAGTGGTGTTGCCCACGCCCATATAAAAACTGTTGTCTTTTTCCTCATACACTGTTTTGGCACTGGCTGGGTTTTGCCCCAACTTATGTTGTAGTACCTGGGTGCTAAGCAGGGTAACCGCATCGTTTTTCACTGCATACAGTGTCTTACTGTCTTGAGCCCAGGCAATACTGGCAGATAAGCCGGTTAATACATCGGGCAAATCCTGGCCGGTACGTAAATCACGTACTTTCAGCGTATACTGTCGCCGGCCACTTTCATCTTCCATATAAGCCAGCAGGTTTTGGTCCGGGCTTACCTGCCAGTTAGCCACCGCATAGTAGCTTTTGCCTTTCGCCAGCTCGTTAACATCCAGCAGCACTTGCTCAGTGCCGTCTTTTAACGCTTTACGTAAGTATATCGGGTACTCTTTGCCTGCCTCGACCCGGCTGTAATAGCTGTAATCGCCCTTGGTATAAGGTACAGAGCTGTCATCCTGCTTAATACGGCCGATAATTTCGCTGGTCAGTTTGTCGGTTAACGCCTGATAGCCAGCAGCGTACTGGTCGGCATAGGCGTTCTCGCGGTGCAGGTAATCCAGCACGGTTGGCGAGCTGCGGCTGTCGTCACGCAGCCAATAGTAAGGGTCTTGCCGGTCGCCATTCGGTGATGTCACGGTGTAAGGTTGTTGTACCGCCAGCGGGGCACTGAGCTCAGCGGCCAATAAAGCGCTGCTAAGAAGGCTGCTGCACAGCAGTAGTGCTATCGCGTGTTTTTGCATTGTTCTGTTCTCCTAAAAAACGTCTTACCAAAATTAACATAAAGCTTACAGCCTCACTATGTTGGCAACGGCAAACAGGCCGGAAAAAGTGTAAGCGGGTATGTGCAAAGTGGGTTTTAACCACTTGTTTAGCGGGCACTATTCACAAATGCCGCAAACTGGGCTATTACTATCAGGCTAAGTTTACAAAGGAAAACAAGATGGCATTAATGACAGTGGATCAGGTAGCAGAGTTTTTAGGCGTGCAAGCGATACGGGTTGAGCGGCTGGCACGGGAGAACTTGCTGGTACCGGCAGACAAAGACAGCAACGGCAAACCGATGTTTGATGCTGAAGACGTCAAACGCTACAAAACCCTGGCGGAGCGCCTGGGCGGTTTATAACGGCCTTGCTGCGTTGGCCTGCACCAGCCTGGTTAAACAGAATTGCCAATGCAGCGCCTGTGCTGTGGTATCTGGCCGCGACAGGTACCACAACCAACAAAACCCACTGTATAACTGCCTGGCCCAGGGCAGTTTTTGCTCAAGCATCGGCAAAAGCGCCGGTACACCGCGCTGTACTGCATAATCTTTAAGCAAGGCTTTTGTCTCAACCTCAGTTAACGTGAAATGCAAACTGATAGCAGCTAAATCCAGACTGCTGTCCGCACGCTGACTGTATTCAAAGTCGAGTAGCCAAAGTTTGTGGTTGGCGTAGAGCAAGTTACCGGCGTGCAAATCCAGATGACATAATACTGTATCCGCATGTAGCTGCTGTAACTGCCTAGCCGCCTGCTGCAACTGGCGCAACAAGCCCGGCTCCGGCGTTATTTCTGGCGGTATTGCCTGCACCAGTTGCTGCAGGTATTGGCCACAATCAAGTTCACTACTTTGTACCGCTAACTGATGATAAGCCGCCACGGCGCACACTAAACTGCTGCGACCATGCTGCTGATAATCAAAAGGTACACCATCGGCGATATAGTCGCTTAACATCAGCTGGTAATGATTATTTAAACACAGCGGCGCCGGCGCCAAACCTTTAGCCGCGGCGGCATGCTGGCAGCGCAGCTCCTGCTGGCGGCAGATAACCGACCCGGCCGGGTAGCAGCGCAGCACATAGTGGCCTCTGGCGGTTTGTACATAGTAACTCTGGTTACTCTCGCCGTGCGATAAGGCGGCAAACGTAAGCACGGGCTGGTCTACAAAAAACTCCAGCTGCTGACACAGCCGCCTTAAGTGCTCAAGTTCACTGCCGGTTGCTGCTGATAATGACTGCGCCAAATAAAGTACCCGACAATTGCAATAACGGTATACAGCATAAACAAGCCGGTTAAGAAATACAGGTGTTTTTGCGCATAAACATAAATCGACACTGCATCTATGACTACCCAGTACAACCAGTTTGACACCAGTTTACGTGCTACCAGCCAGGTGGCCATCACGCTGAACATGGTAGTTTGCGCATCAATATAAGCAAAATCGGCCTCAGTGTAGTTCGCCATAAAAGCCCCCAGAGCCAGACCTGCCAAAGCCGTGAGGCCAATTAACAGGGCGTGGCGCTGCCAGGGCCACTCATACACCGGGCCACGGCTACTGCCACTGCCCAACTTTAACTGCTGCCAGCGCCACCAACCGTACAGTGCCATGCCTGCGTAATATAGCTGCAGTAAGGCATCAGACAACAGCGCCGACTGCCACATCACATGGGTAAATAAAATGGTGCTTAACAGCGCTGCCGGCCAGCACCACAGGCTTTGCCTAAGCGCCAGCACCACATAAGCCAGCGCCAGCACAGTGGCAATAAGCTCGATGCTGTGCATCAGCTGCCACTGCGCCATAGCCTGGCTTAGCAGCTGATTCATGGCCGCAAATCACCATGAATAAACTTCACCACAAAAACTACCTTGCCGTAGCGCTCGAACGACCACTTAATACAAGCCTGCAGCGCTTGCATCACAGTGTCGTACTCACCAAACAGCTGGGTGCTCATGGTGTTGGTAAGCACTTTAATCTCCGGGTACTGGTTTAGCTGCTCAATAAAGCCTTTAATCGGGGTAATATAGTCATCCGCCAGTGGGTACTTACTAATTTCAACAAACAGTTGCATTAGCGCCTCCTTAAAATTGATAACTGGCACTGGCACCAAAACGGCGCGGCTCAGCTAATTGCTCGTAGACATGCGGCTGGTAGCCATCACGCGGGTCGTTACCAAAGTAGAAACCGCGCACACCAATATCCTGATCCAACGCATTACGTGTCCACAGCGCCAACTCCCAGTTGGCCAGCTGATAACTTAAGCGCGCGCCTAACAGCTCATAGCGGCTGGAGCGGGCATTGTGGCCATCGGAGTAAAAGAAGCTGTCTTTACCCTGTAAACTCAGGTTAAAGGTTAACGCCTCGGTGATATACCAGTCGGTAGCCAGGCTATATTGGAAGCGCGGCGCCTGCGCCTGCTCGCGGCCGCTAAAGTTATCACCGTCCAGCGTAACATAACGGCCTAGCTTGGTTTTAAGCCAGCTGGCCGATAAAAACAGCGCCAGTTGCGGGTGCAGCTGCAGGCGGTTTTCCATCTCAATACCGTAGTTACGTCCGCTGCCGGCGTTATCGATAAAACCGGCAAATTGCGGGCCGCTGTTCGGGTTTAGCCAGCCTTTTACCTGCATATCATCACGCCACATATAAAATGCTGCCACCCGGGCGCTGATGCTTTGATCCAGTGCGCTACCCTTTACCCCAAACTCGGCGTTATACAGGGTTTCCGGCTTAAAGCTGGCTTTGCTGTTCAGCTCGGCTAAATTGCCGTCGGCGGCTTTGGCCAGGGCATCGCCGTTTACACCACCGGCCTTGTAGCCACGTGAGGCCAGCAAGTAAATAAGTGCCTGATTATTCACCTGGTAATTCAGGCTGATATTGGCGCCCCACATGGTGTCGTGGTTTTTAATGTTATTAGCACTGCTATCGCTGTAGTCATCGTCGTAGCGCTCTAAGCGCAGGCCAGACACCAGGCTCCAGCCACTATTAAGCGGTGTGGTTAACTCACCATATACTGCAGCATTGGTGCGGTTTAGGCTGCTGATAAAGCTGTCGGCCTGCCATAAGTCCCAGTTCCAGAACTGGCGGGTTAAATCAAAGCCTTTGTTGGCAACATACAGCCCCAGCACCCAGTCGCTTTGGCCAAGCTGACCTTCAGGTGTGGAAACAAAGCGGTAATCCAGTGTTAGCTGATCACGCGCACGCAGGTAACGGTCGGTGGTGGCGTATTCATCCGGGTGAATACCGACAAAGCTCCAGTCTTCATCAAAGCCATAGTCGCTGTCGGCGCTGAGCCAGCTTAACTGACCCTGTAAGGTGGCAAAGGGCAGGCCACTGTAATCAGCTTTTACTGCCAGCGCTTTGCTGCGAATTTGGTCCTGGCCCGGCTCGTCCGACAAGGTGGTGCGGTTACGATCCAGCGAAAAAGCGTCATAGCCATTATCCTGATCGGTAACATGAGCAATAAACGTCAGCGCCAGCGCATCCGTGGCCTGATACGCCAGCTTGGCGCGGCCGGTAAACTCATCAATATTATTGGTGTCATCACGGTTTAAAAAGGCGTTGTCGATAAAGCCGTCTGAGTTTTGCTGCTCTAAAGACAAACTGTAGCCCAGCTTACTGTTCAGGCTGTTACTATACTGCGCTGCCAGTTGCCGGCTGTTGTAGTTAGCCAGCGTGGCGCTGAGTTTACCCTCGGCTGTTGCTGTGGGGCCTTTGCTGGTTAAATTCAGCATGCCAGCCAGGGCGTTAGCGCCAAAACGGCTGGCTTCCGGGCCGCGAAATACCTCAAGCTGGGCAATATCGCTAATGCCGCTGATGCCTAAGCCTGAGTAATCAATGCCATCAATTAAAACACCCACCGACGGGTTTATCGTATCGACAAACTCACTGCGCTCACCAATACCGCGAATTTGAATATAACGGCCACGCGAAGCGCCGGCAGCAAAATTCACGTTAGCAAACTGACTGAGTAAATCATCCAGGTGCTGCGCTGACGTGCGCTTTACATCCTGCTCACTGACTACAGCAATACTGCCCGCCAGCTGCACCACCGACTGCTGGCGTAAATCGCCCTGCACCGTTAGGCGTTCAATAGCGGTTTCAGAGGTATTGGCCAGCGCAGCAAAACTGCTACATACGGCTAACGATAAAATTGAAGGTAAAACACGCATTGTTGTATGAATCTCCAAACTTCAGAGATCACACCAGCTTGAGGAGTTAGCACCATCCCTCCGCCGGTATAATCCGGATCAGGTTCTAAGGGTTCGCCTGAAGGCATCTCAGCAATTGCACCCCTTGGTTGCGCGGCAAGTGTAAAGTGTTTTATTTGTACATGCAATCGGCAAACACCGCAGCAATTGGGTGTTTGTCCACAAAGTTGAGGGTTAAAAGGCTGGTTTATTGCCTGGCAAACACCTGCCAGTCAGCGTGAAGCTGATTGGCAAGTTGCGTTAGCTGCTCACTGGCACCGGTAGCAATACCGGCGCTATTACTTAACTGACTAATATTGTCGTTTAAGCGGTGAATATTATCGGCAATGTCATCCGTAACAGCTTGCTGCTGCTGCGTAGCACTACAAATACTCTGATTAGCACTGTTAATGCCCTCAACGGCAGAGGCCAGCTGTGCAAAACGCTGGCCGGTCTCCTGTGCCAACTGCACGCTATGGTCGGCCTGTTGGTGCGCTTGCTGGATCACCTGCACCGCGCTGGCAGCTTGCTGTTGCAGTAGCGTCACCATGGTATTGATGGATTCTGTCGCCTGTTTAGTATTGGCTGATAAAGTCCGCACTTCATCGGCGACTACCGAAAAGCCACGCCCTGCTTCGCCAGCCCTGGCTGCCTCAATCGCCGCATTAAGTGCCAGTAAGTTAGTTTGTTCAGAAATTTTGCGGATCACATCCACCACCGCAGAAATTTGGCCAGACTCCTGCTGCAGTTTTTGCACCACAGCGGCACTTTGTGTCAGCTGCTGTGCTAAAGCTGTAATGCCGCCGGCACTGTCTGCCGCAACCCCACGACCGGAAGAGCATAACAGCTCGGCTTGCTGCGCCGCCTGTGCCGCTGTGCGCGCGTTATCGGTAACATCCCGCACGCTGGCACTCATTTGCTCTACCGCTGTGGCCAGTTGTGCCGCCTGCCCGGCCTGATCCGCCGCACTGTGGCTTACAGTGTCACTGCTTTGAAATACCGCTGAAGCCTGTTCATTCAACGCGCTAGCGCTGGCACCTAACTTTGCCACCAGCTGTTCAAAGTGACTGACCATCTGATTTAACGCCTGCGCAGCTTGTGCAATTTCATCGCTGCCCTGCGCATTAGCACGCAGGCTGAGATCTGAATGTCGCTGTACTGCCTGCAGCAGGTCACGTAGTGCCCAAAGCGGCCGGCAAACAGAGCGCTGCACCCGCCAGATCAGCAAACTTATCAGCAAAAATAATCCCAGCGCCGACACCACAAAGCCCTGCACCAGCAACCCGGTAAAGCGGCTGGCCTCATCACGCACTGTGGCTCCCGCGGCAAGTTGCTGCTGAGTAAAAGCCTCGGCCAACTTGGTAAAGCCGGTTATGCGCAGTTCAACCTCATTGTTTACCGTAGACTCATTCAGTATACGTACCAGCAGTGCATCACTGCCGGCATAACTTATCCACTCTTCATAATGCTTAAGCGCCTTGCTAAAAGCGCTATCAAGCTCTGTGTAATAAGCCTCGTCAGCGTGAGCTGGGCGTGCCGCCATAAAGGTCTGCCAGTGCTGCTGTGCCGCTGCCAGCTGCTGTTTAATTGCCTGCTCGGTCGCCTCAGCTGATGCCCAGCCAGTGCGGTATTTGCGGATATCCTGCAGTGCACTTTGCTGCAAAATTTGCTGCACCGCCATGACATCGGACAGTATGGCCAGATGATCGTCATACAGCTTATTAAACAATTTGTCTTTTTGCTGGATGCTGAAAAATGCGGCCCCCAACACCAGCGCTAACAGCAGCAGCGGAATAATACCCAGCAGTAACACACGTGAAGAGATAGATAACCTGGACAACATAACAGGCCTGTTTGGCAAGAAGTGATGCTGCGCAGTCTAGCCAGACCAGATGACATTTATATGACAATTTGTTTAAGCCATTGACATGCCGAAATCAACATATATGATATTTGATATATTCAAATGAGCGCATAACCATGAACACACCTTCGCTAATTTTTATCTGTACCGGCAACTCAGCCCGCTCACAGCTGGCGGAGGCCTTGTTCAGACACATGGCCGGAAATAGCTTTGAGGTTTACAGTGCCGGCACTGCCCCTGAACCGGTTGACCCGCGGGTATTTGAGGTGCTGGCCGCCCGGCACATTATTGCTGACAACCTACACAGTAAGGATCTGGCGAGTCTGAGCGATAAGTATTTCGACTTTGCAATTACGCTGTGCGATAAAGCGCGTCACAGCTGTATAACGCAGGTAAAGGCCGCACAGATACTGGCCTGGGACTTTGCTGACCCTAAACCAACAGCAGGCGTCAAAGCCTTTGATGTAGTACTTAACGAGCTGAGTGAAAGAATTAAGTACTTTTTGCTGTTCAGCCAAAAGTACCGCCACCCAACCGAACAATTAACCGATGCGCTCAGTTTTTATAAAGCGCTGGCCGACGATACGCGGCTAAAAGCCCTGCTGCTTATTCAGCAACAACAGGAACTCTGTGTCTGTGAACTGACCACGGCACTAAACGAAACGCAACCGAAAATATCGCGTCATTTAGCCCAGCTACGCAAAGCCGCCATCTTGCAAGACCGCCGTCACGGCCAATGGGTGTTCTACCGTCTGGCCGACAACTTGCCAGCCTGGGCTGTTGAGGTTTTACGCCTTACCGCACAGAACAACGCACAACTGATAAGCGCCAACCTAAGTACACTGAATCAAATGGGCGACCGGCCACAACGGGCCGCGCTGTGTAACGCTAATTAAAGGATCTTCCGATGACAATTAAAATTGGTATTAATGGCTTTGGCCGCATTGGCCGGTTGGCGCTACGCGCCGCCTTTGACTGGCCAGAGTTCGACTTTGTTAAGATTAACGACCCGGCTGCCGATGCCTCCACCTTTGCCCATTTACTGAATTTTGACTCAGTACACGGCATTTGGCGCCATAACGCCAGCAGCGATGGCGACTGCATCGTCATTAACGGCAAACGCATTCTGGTTAGCCAGAATAAAGCCATCGCCGATACGGACTGGGCGGGTTGTGACGTAGTGATTGAAGCCTCCGGCAAGATGAAAAACCAAGCTGTGCTACAGGCCTACTTAGCCCAGGGCGTAAAACGGGTGGTGGTAACCGCGCCGGTAAAAGAGCCAGGCGTATTAAACGTGGTAATGGGCGTTAACCATCAGTTGTATAACAAAGAACGGCACCAAATTGTTACCGCCGCCAGCTGCACGACGAATTGTTTGGCGCCGGTGGTAAAAGTGATCCACGAAAAGCTGGGCATTAAGCATGGCAGCATTACCACCATTCACGATTTAACCAACACCCAAAGCATTCTGGATACGCCGCACAAAGACTTGCGCCGCGCCCGTGCCTGCGGCAGCAGTTTAATTCCAACTACCACCGGCTCGGCTACCGCCATTACCGAGATTTTCCCTGAGCTTAAAGGCCGCTTAAACGGCCATGCGGTGCGGGTGCCACTGGCCAATGCTTCACTGACCGATTGCGTGTTTGAAGTGCAGCGCACTACCAGTGCAGAAGAAGTCAATGCCATGCTGCAATCAGCCGCTGAGGGCGAACTAACAGGCATATTAGGCTTTGAAACCCGCCCACTGGTGTCAGTCGATTACAAAACTGACCCGCGCTCCAGCATTATCGATGCGCTCTCAACCATGGTAGTGAACGGCACTCAGGTAAAAATTTATGCCTGGTACGATAACGAATGGGGTTATGCCAACCGTACGGTAGAGCTGGCCAAACTGGTTGGCTTGCAGGATAAAGCCGAATAATGTTCGCTCAGCTAAGCGCACCAGTGCGGCAGTATTTGCTGGTTACCGGTAACTACTGGGCCTTTACCCTGACCGACGGTGCGCTGCGCATGCTGGTGGTGCTGCACTTTTACAGCCTGGGTTACAGCGGCCTGGCCATTGCCATGCTGTTTTTGTTTTATGAAATTTTTGGCGTTATTACCAATTTAGTCGGCGGCTGGTTAGGCGCCCGTATTGGCCTGAATAACACCATGAACATTGGCCTTTTGCTGCAAATACTGGCGCTGGCTATGTTGCTGCTACCACCAGAGTACTTAATTGTCCCCTGGGTAATGGCGGCCCAGGCGCTATCGGGCATTGCCAAAGACTTAAACAAAATGAGTGCCAAAAGCAGCATTAAGCTGTTGGTGGCGGACAGCGCTCAAAGCACCCTGTTTAAGTGGGTAGCCATGCTTACCGGCTCGAAAAATGCGCTAAAGGGCATCGGTTTCTTTGTTGGCGGCATGCTACTGAGCTTATACGGCTTTCAACTGGCGATTTTACTGATGCTGCTAATGCTGTTGGCCGTCTGGCTTATTAGCCTGTGGCGGCTAAAAGCGGATTTAGGTAAAGCGAAGCACAAAGCTAAATTTACCGATTTGCTGTCAAAAAGCCGCGCCATTAATGTGCTCTCTGGCGCCCGCCTGCTACTGTTTGCCGCCCGCGATGTCTGGTTTGTTATCGCGCTGCCGCTCACCCTGGCCAGTCAGTTTGGCTGGAGCCACTGGGCAGTGGGCAGTTTTCTCGCGCTGTGGGTTATCGGTTATGGCGCGGTGCAAAGTATTGCGCCGGCACTTAGCGGCAAAAACCGCCTGCCCGATGGCCGTACCTTAACGCTATGGGCATTACTGCTATGCGCCATACCGGCTGCCATCGCCATAGCCCTGCAGTTTAACTGGCACAGCGAAATAGCACTGCTAGGCGGCTTATTACTATTTGGCGCGGTGTTTGCAGTTAATTCATCCTTGCACAGCTATATGATAGTGCGCTTTGCCAATAGCGATGGCGTATCCCTGGATGTCGGCTTTTACTATATGGCTAATGCGATGGGCCGGCTGCTTGGCACCGTATTGTCTGGCTGGGTGTATCAGCAAGCTGGCTTAGCCGCTTGTTTATGGATCGCCAGCGGCCTGTTAGTCGCCACAGTGCTG
>JAANMY010000609.1_pt1 | contig 49275 bp, 46 predicted proteins | sample 7279691 | NCBI WGS metagenome assembly JAANMY01 (sample SAMN14094543, study PRJNA606508) | bioreactor metagenome | isolation source: A lab-scale SPAN reactor treating ammonium-rich wastewater day 388 | place: Ireland: Galway | collected 2018-02-07 | reverse complement strand
AGCAGATCTTCGACGTGGTCAGCGGGCTCAAGGCGCTCGGCGTGACCGTGCTGCTGGTCGAGCAGAACGCCTTCGGCGCGCTGAAGATCGCCGACCGCGGCTATGTCATGGAAACCGGCCAGATCACCATGCAGGGTCCGGCCGAGGAGCTGATCGCCGATCCGCGCATCCGCGAAGCCTATCTGGGGATATGAGGAAATGACCGTAACCATCGCCCGCCAAGGGGAAATCGCCACCGTCACCGTGGACAACCCGCCCGTCAACGCGCTGTCCGCGGCGCTGCGGCAGGGGCTGTGGGACGCGGTGGAGACGCTGGACGCCGACGGCTCGGTCGCGGCGGTGGTGCTGGTCTGCGCCGGCCGCACCTTCATCGCCGGCGCGGACGTGACCGAATTCGGCAAGCCGCCGGTTCCGCCGCACCTGCCCGACCTGGTGGACCGGATCGAGGCGGCCGCGAAGCCCTGGGTCGCGGCGATCCACGGCTCGGCGCTTGGCGGCGGGCTCGAGGTGGCGATGGGCTGCCGCTTCCGGGTGGCCGCGCAGGGTGCCTCTCTGGGCCTGCCCGAGGTGAGCCTGGGCATCGTTCCCGGCGCTTCGGGCACGGTGCGCACGCCGCGCCTGGTGGGCGTTCCGGCCGCGGTCGAACTGGTGACTTCGGGCCGGCCCCTGCGGGCGGCGCAAGCCGCCGAGGCCGGGCTGGTCGATGCGGTGATCCAGGGCGATCTGCTGGAAGGGGCCGTGGCCTTTGCCCGCCACGCGCTGACCCGGCCCTTGCCCCAGCCGACCTCGGCCCGCCCCGTCGCCGCGCCCGACCCGGCCTTCTGGGCCGAGCAGGAAAAGGCCGTCGCCAAGGCCGCCAAGGGCGCTGCCGCGCCGCTGCGGGCGCTGGCCTGCCTGCGCAAGGCGGCCGAGGCAAGCTTTGCCGAGGCCATGGCCTTCGAGCGCGAGACCTTCCTGGAACTGCGCAGCTCGGAACAGGCGGCGGCGCTGCGCCACGTCTTCTTCGCCGAGCGCGCCGCGCCGCGCCCGGCCGCCCTGCGCGATGTCGAGCCCTTGCCCCTGCGCCGCGCGGCGGTGGTCGGCGGCGGCACCATGGGCGCGGGCATCGCCGCCGCCCTGCGCGACGCCGGCCTGCCGGTGGTGCTGGTCGAACGCGACGACGAGGCGGTGGCGCGCGGCATGGCCAACCTGCGCGGCATCTTCGACGGTGCCGTCCGGCGCGGCAAGCTGACCCCGGGGCAGGCCGCCGACCGGCTGGCCGGCGTCACCGGAACCACCGACTACGCCCTGCTGGCCGATGCCGACCTGGTCATCGAGGCGGTGTTCGAAGAGATCGGGGTCAAGCGCGCCGTCTTCGACCGGCTCGCCCAGGTCTGCCGGCCGGATGCGATGCTGGCGACCAATACCTCCTATCTCGACCCGCGCGCCATCGCCGGGGGGCTGCCCGGCCCCGAGCGTTTCATCGGCCTGCATTTCTTCAGTCCGGCCAATGTGATGAAGCTCCTGGAGATCGTGCCCGTGCCCGAAACCTCGGAGCGCACGCTGGCGACCGGCTTTGCCCTGGCACGGCTGCTGAAGAAGATCCCGGTCCGCGCCGGCATCTGCGAGGGCTTCATCGGCAACCGCATCCTGAAGCGCTATCGCGCGGCGGCCGAGGCGCTGGTCCGCCAGGGCGTGGCGATTGCCGAGATCGACGCCGCCATGCGCGGCCATGGCTTTGCCATGGGCCCGTTCGAGGCGCAGGATCTGGGCGGGCTCGACATCGCCTTCCTGCAACGCGAAGGCGCGCGTACGGCGGGGCAGGCGGTGCCCGAGACGCTGGGCGACATCCTGGTCCGCGCCGGCCGCAAGGGGCAAAAGACCGGCGGCGGCTGGTATGACTATGCGCCGGGCGAGCGGCGCCCGCAGCCTTCGGCCCTGGTGGCCGCGCTGCTGGCGGGCGCGATCACCCCCGGCGGGGCGATGGACCGCGATGCGATCGCCGCGCATCTGGTCGCCGAGATGGCGGCCGAGGGGCAGGCGATCCTGGACGAGGGCATCGCGCAAACCCCCGCCGACATCGACCTGGTCGAGATCCACGGCTACGGCTTTCCGCGCTGGCGCGGCGGGCCGATGTTTGCGACCGGCATCCGCGGCTGAAGCGGCGGGGGCCGGGAGCTGGACAGGGCAGGGGCCGCTTGAAACCATGCGGCCCCTGCCATGCCCGGATCGGTGCGACGCAAAACCTTGCGATTTCGCCGCCGCCACGCGATGTCCTCGTCGGGCGTCGGGCGTCGGGCGTCCGGCGACGCCCGCGTCAGGCGGCGCGGCGCAGGCGCGTGGCAGCGGCCCCGGCCAGGTCCAGCAGCAGCGCGCGGCTTTCTTCCCAGCCCAGGCAGCCGTCGGTGATGCTCTGGCCATAGACCGGCACCTGGCCGGGCTGCAGATCCTGCCGCCCCGCCACCAGGTTGCTTTCCAGCATGACGCCGCGGATGCGCGCGTCGCCCGCGCGGATCTGCGCCGCGACATCGGCGATCACCGCCGGCTGGCGCGCCGGATCCTTGCCGCTGTTGGCGTGGCTCGCGTCGATGACGATGCCGGGCTCGACGCCGACCTTGGCCGCAGCCGCCGCCACCGCCGCGACATGCCCGGCGTCGTAATTCGGCCCGTCATGGCCGCCGCGCAGCACGACATGGCAGGCATCGTTGCCCGTGGTGGTGGCGATGACCGCCGCCCCCTGGGCGGTGATCGCCGGGAAGCTGTGCGGCCGCGCGGCCGAGCGGATCGCGTCCAGCGCCACCTGCACCCCGCCATCGGTGCCGTTCTTGAACCCGACCGGGCAGGACAGGCCCGAGGCCAGCTGGCGGTGGATCTGGCTTTCCGTGGTGCGCGCGCCGATGGCGCCCCAGGCGATCAGGTCGGCGAAATACTGCGGCAGGATCGGGTCCAGGAACTCGGTCGCCGCCGGCAGGCCCATGCGGTTGATCTCCAGCAGCAGGCGGCGGGCCAGGGGCAGCCCGTCCTCGATCCGGTCCGAGCCGTCCAGATGCGGGTCGTTGATCAGCCCCTTCCAGCCGACGGTCGTGCGCGGCTTTTCGAAATAGACCCGCATGACGATTTCCAGCCGGTCGGACAGCGCGCGGCGCAGCTCGGCCAGGCGCGCGGCGTAATCCAGCGCCGCCGGGACGTCATGGATCGAGCAGGGGCCGGCAACTACCAGCAGCCGGTCGTCGCCCCCGGCCAGGATGGCGCGGATGGCGGCGCGGCTGTCGGCGACGGTGCGCGACACCGCCTCGTCCCGCGGCAGCGATTCGGCCAGGGCGGCCGGGGCGGGCAGGGGTCGCAGGGTGGCGATATGCAGGTTCTCGGTCTGGATGGGCATGGCTCTCTACTTTCTGCAAGAGGCCGGACCGGAAGCGCATGGAACTGAAAAAGCCGCCGGTCTTGGGCCAGCGGCTTGGGGGTCAGTATCGCGTTCGCGCTACACCCGGCTCCGCTGGGGACAGCGGAACCAATAAAACGAAATGGTGCAGGGCATTCGATGCGACATGGGCCATCCATAACCGCTGCGCGGCGCGCTGTCACGCCGATTCTTGCACACGGGCTTTGGCGGCGCTCGGTCCCGTGCTACCCTGCCGCGCATGACCAGGATGCAGCCTTCCACCGCGGGACCGGGCGGGGCCGCTGGGGACGAGCAGGGCGGCTCGCCCCCCTGCCAGGCCGCGCGGATCGCGCCGGATTACTTCGACCCGCTGGCGGTCGATGCAAAGCAGGCGCGCGACGTGGCGCGCTGGCGCAAGGCGCGGCGCGAGGAATTGCTGGCCCACCGCGCGGGCCTGAGCATCGCCGCGCGCCAGGCCGCCGCCGCGGCCATCGCCAGGGCCCTGGACGAGGTGCTGGCCGCGCATCTGCCCGATCCCCGCGGCCGGGTGATCGCCGGCTATTGGCCGATCCGGTCGGAACCCGACCTGCGCCCCTGGCTGGCCCGCCTGCACGAACGGGGCGCCATCCCGGCCCTGCCGGAGGTCGTGCGCCCGGCGAGCCCGCTGGTCTTTCGCCCCTGGCATCCCGGCGCGGCGATGCGGCGGGGGCATTGGAACATCCCGGTGCCGGCCAGCGCCGAGACGGTGGCGCCCGAGGTGGTGCTGGCCCCGCTGGTCGGCTGGGACGGCGCCGGCTATCGGCTGGGCTATGGCGGCGGCTATTTCGACCGCACGCTGGCCGCGCGGCAGCCGCTGGCGATCGGGGTCGGCTTGCAGGCGGCCCGGCTGGCGACGATCTATCCGCAACCCCACGACATCCGGCTGGCCGCCATCGTCACCGAACGCGGCCTGCAATACCCGCCCCGCCCCGGCATGGTGTGAAAAATCTTGCGAGGCATCGCGTCGATTTCCGCGCCCGCGGCGTTGGGCGACAGCCGGCGCCGTTCCGCGCAACCCTCGGCAGGCAGGAAAGGAAACAGCGATGACCAAGACGATCCTGGGCCTCAGTGGCAGCCTGCGGCGCGCCTCGTTCAACGCCGGGCTGCTGCGCGCCGCGGCCGATCTGGCGCCCGAGAGGGTGCGCATCCAGATCGGCTCGATCCGCGAGGTGCCGCTCTACGACGGCGATCTGGAGGCCGAGTCGGGCCTGCCCCAGCCTGTGCGCACCCTGCAAGCGCAGCTTGCGGCGGCGGACGGGTTGCTGATGGTGACGCCGGAATACAACAACGGCGTGCCGGGCGTGTTCAAGAACGCCATCGACTGGATGTCGCGCGGCGAGGGGCTGGCGATGTTCGTGGGCAAGCCGGTGGCGGTGATCGGCGCCTCGCCCGGCGGTTTCGGCACCATCCTGGCGCAAAGCCATTGGCTGCCGGTGCTGCGCACTCTCAAGGCCGCGCTGTGGACCGAGGGGCGGCTGATGGTGTCACGCGCGGAATCGCTGTTCGACGACCAGGGCAACCTGACCGACGACAAGACGCGCGCGCAGCTGCGCAAGTTCCTCGAGGGTTTTGCCGCAACCCTCTGATGCGGGCCGGATAAACGCCAAAGGCAGCCCGGAGGCTGCCTTTCCTGCGTCGGTGCGGCGAAAGGTTATTCGGCCGCGAAGGTGGTGGCGAACTGGCCGCACCAGTCGTTCGACTTGACGACCGGCCAATAACCCCTGGTGTCCGCGTCCCTTTGGTTGACGGGCGGGTTGGCGCGGCACAGGCCGGAATCGGACAGCGTGCTGGCGACGTGATCCTCGTAGAACGCGCAGGCGTTGCAGGCGGTTTTGGTCATGGCTGTTGCTCCTGTCTGGCGGGCATGTCTTGGTTGCTGGCTGGCTTTCGGCTGGCTGGCGACCTTGGCAAGGATATAGAGGCCGATTCGCCGAAGGTCAAGAAATAATCTTGTAAAAACATATAGTTGACAGAATTACTTGGCGTTCTGATCCTGATCTGAACGCTCGGATTTGGATTTTGCGTCCTGTGAAAAACGCTCGGGAAAGGGCGGCGCGGGCGTCAAGAAAGCTTCACCGGACTGCTCCAATTCCGTCACCGATCCCGGCTATCAGCGCCCCAACCGCTCATGGAGGGCCGCCTTGCTTGCAGTTCAGAACGTCACCCGCGTCTTTTCCGGGCGTGCCGCGGTGGACGACATCAGCTTTGCCGTGGACGGCCCGGCCTTCGTCGGCATCATCGGCCGCTCGGGGGCGGGGAAATCGACCTTCCTGCGGATGATGAACCGGCTGACCGACGCCTCGGCCGGGCGGATCTGCGTGGACGGGCGCGACATCCTGGCGCTGCGCGGCCGCGACCGCCGCGCCTGGCAAAGCCAATGCGCGATGATCTTCCAGCAGTTCAACCTGGTGCCGCGCATGGACGTGGTCTCGAACGTGCTGCACGGGTTGCTGAACCGCCGCCCGGCGCTGGCCACGCTGTTCAACCTGTGGCCGCGCGCCGACATCCTGCGCGCGCTGGAGATCCTGCACCGGCTGGGCATCGCCGAACAGGCGCCCAAGCGGGCCGAGGCGCTGTCGGGCGGCCAGCAGCAGCGCGTGGCCATCGCCCGCGCGCTGATGCAAGACCCCAGGATCATCCTGGCCGACGAGCCCATCGCCAGCCTCGACCCGATGAACGCGCAGATCGTCATGGACACGCTCAAGCGCATCAATGTCGAGGACGGGCGCATGGTCATCGCCAACCTGCACACGCTGGACACCGCGCGGCGCTATTGCGACCGGGTGATCGGCATGCGCGACGGGCGCATCGTCTTCGACGGCACGCCGGCGCAGCTTTCGACCGGCGTCGCCCGCGACATCTATGGCGCCGACCACAGCTTCAACGAGGCCGCGACCTCGACCGCCATTCCCGCCGATGCCATCGCCGATGCGGCCTATGCCGCGCGGTTGATGGCCTGACGCTTCCCGCAATACCGCAACCCATGGAGAGACCATGAAACCGCTTGCCCTGGCGCTTGCCGCCGCCACCGCCCTGACCTCCGGCCTGATCTCGGCCGCCTCGGCCCAGCCGATCACCGGCTTCAACCTCGGGATCATGGGCGGCGAGAACGCGCAGGACCGCATGACCTCGAACGAATGCTACCGCGCCGCCATCGAGGCCCAGCTGGGCGTGCCGGTCAAGGTCTTTACCCCCGCCGATTACGACGGTGTCATCCAGGGCCTGCTGGGCGGGACGCTGGACATGGCCTGGCTAGGCGCCTCGGGCTATGCCAAGATCCACCTGACCGATCCCGAGGCGGTCGAGCCGGTGCTGACCAAGCAGAACATGGACGGCTCGACCGGCTATTACGCCATCGGCTTCGCCCGCAAGGACAGCGGCATCGCCTCGATCGAGGACGCCAGGGGCAAGTCCTTCGCCTTTGCCGAGCCGAACTCGACCTCGGGCTACCTGGTGCCGGGGGCCGAGCTGGCCGAGACCCATGGCAAGCTGGAGGATTTCTTCGGCCAGGTCCGTTTCGCGGGCGGGCACGAGCAGGCGATCATCGGCGTCGCCAACGGCGATTTCGACGCCGGCGTCAGCTGGGCCGACGGTCTGGGCGACTGGGAGGACGGCTATAACTCGGGCGCCTTCCGCAAGGCCGCCGATGCCGGGCTGGTCGAGATGAACGACCTGGTCGAGATCTGGAAGTCCAAGCTGATCCCGGAAGGGCCGATGGTGCTGCGCAAGGCCCTGCCGCAAGAGGTCAAGGACAAGGTCACGCAACTGACCGCCGACCTGCACGAGACCGACAAGGACTGCGCCTATGGCGTCGCCCATGGCGAGGCCATGGATTTCGTGCCGGTGACGCATGACGCCTATCTGGGCGTGGTCGCCGCGCGCAAGTTGCAGGAAACGGCGCAGTAAAGCGCCCCCCGGCCGCGTCCCTAGGGGGGCGCGGCATCCGCATTTCATCCGCAGGATCTTCATGGCCGCCCTTGCCCCGGACGACATCCGCGACGCCTATCTGGAACTGACGCGCCGCCGCCGCCTTTACGGCGGGCTCTTGCTGGTGATCTTCGTCGCCATGATGGCGGCCGGGTTCCGGCTGGCCGAAAGCCGCAATGCCGGCGGCTTCGTCGACGGGCTGCCGATGCTGCTGGCCTTCCCCTCGGAGGTGCTGGCCGAGGCATGGCAGAAGCGCGCGAACCTGCCCGGCCTGCTGGCCGAGCATCTGCCCTCGCTGGTCGAGACGCTGAACATCGCCGCGGTCTCGACGCTCATGGGCGGGCTGATGGCGATGGGGCTGGCGCTTCTGTCCACGCGCGGGCTGGCGCGCTGGCCGCGGCTGACGGGTCTGTTCCGCCGACTGATGGACGCGCTGCGCGCCGTGCCCGAGATCGTGGTCGCGCTGGTGCTGATCTATATCCTCGGCGGCGGGCCGGTGCCGGCGGTCATCGCCATCTCGCTGCATACCGCCGGCGCGCTCGGCAAGCTGTTTTCCGAAGTGGCCGAGAACGCCGACCTGAAGCCGGTCGAGGGGCTTGCCTCGGTCGGCGCCGGCTGGAGCCAGCAGGTCGGGCTGGGCGTCCTGCCGCAGGTGGCGCCGAACTGGCTGTCCTATGCGCTGATGCGGTTCGAGATCAACCTGCGCGCCAGCGCCATCCTGGGCTTCGTCGGCGCGGGCGGCATCGGCTACGACCTGAAGCTGGCGATGCAATGGGGCATGGGCCGCTATGACGAGGTGGTGGCGATCTTTGCACTGCTCTTCGCCGCCATCGTCGCCATCGACCGGCTGTCGGACCATGCGCGCAGCCGGCTGGTAAGGGGCTGAACCATGACCGCTGCCACGCTTTCCCCCGCCCTGGCCGATACCGTGCTGACCCGTTTCGCCCGCCGCCGGCTGGCGGCCTTTGCGGTGCCGCTGGCGATCCTGGCCTATTTGGCCTATGCCGCCATGGCCTTCGACATCGCCGGGCTGGCCGGGCGGGCGCGGATGGACAATGCCGCGGTGCTGCTGTCGGATTTCTGGCAGCACAAGACCCATGTGACGCGGGACAACCGTTCGGGCGCCTTGCGCGTCGCCATCGACGGCGAGGCCAAGGGCACCTATCCGCCGGACCGCCTGCCGGGCTGGATCGCCACCCAGGGCGACGCCACCCGCATCGACCTGGGCCAGGGCCATGTCGTCACCTATGACGCGCAGGGCGCGCGCTACGAGGTGCCGGGCTATGGGCTGATCGACATCCGCCCCCAGGACGGCGGGCTGCACCTGACCGCGCCCCAGCCGCTGCCCGACTGGATCAACGCCTCGGACAGCCGGGTCAGCGTCACCACCCCGGCCGGGCGCTTCGCCTATACCCGCTCCAAGGTCGAGACCTTTCGCTATCAGCCGGGCTGGGCGCTGTTCTTCTTTACCCTCGACAGCCCGTTCCACTACATGAGCTGGCCCGAGATCGCCGCCAGCGCGCTTTGGGGGCCGCGCGTCGATCCCGGCCTGCCCAATGTCGCCGCCATGGCGCGGGACTTCTGGACCAACGCCATGTGGCGGCACGGCGACGTGATCTGGGCCATGTTCGAGACGGTGCTGATGGCCTTCCTGGGCACCTTCGGCGCGGCGCTGGTCGCGCTGCCGCTGGGCTTCATGGCGGCGCGCAACATGATGCCCTTTGGCGCGCTGCGCTTTGGCCTGCGGCGGGTATTCGACTTCATCCGCGGCGTGGACGGGCTGATCTGGACCATCGTGCTGGCCCGCGCCTTCGGCCCCGGCCCGATGACCGGGGCGCTGGCCATCCTGCTGACCGATACCGGCAGCTTTGGCAAGATGTTCTCGGAGGCGCTGGAAAACATCGACGAAAAGCAGGTCGAGGGCATCCGCTCGACCGGCGCGGGCGCCGTGCAGCGGGCGCGGTTCGGGGTGATCCCGCAGGTGACGCCGGTGCTGCTGTCGCAGGTGCTGTATTTCCTGGAATCGAACACGCGCGGCGCCACGGTGATCGGCGCCATCGTCGGCGGCGGCATCGGCCTGTTGCTGACGCAGGCGATCCAGACCCAGAAGGACTGGGAGGACGTGGCCTATTACATGGTGCTGATCGTGCTGATGGTGATGGCGATGGACAGCTTCTCGGGCTGGCTGCGCCGCAGGCTCATCAAGGGCTAGCGCCGTCGATCAACGCGCAAGGTGGGGGGGCGGCAGAAACCGCCCCCCCCCGGTCGATCATGTCCCAACCCTGCTTGCGTCCCCGCGTGAGGGCAGGCACCCCAGGGCGAACCCGGCGCATGGCCTTACGCGCGGTTGGGCCTGCGGCCTTACGAAGGCGGCGGGCGAAGGTTGTTGGCTTCAAGCCAGGCCGGTTTTTCGGCATACATGTCGCCAATCAGCCGCTTGACCAGGTCGAGATGGCGCGATGTATCGCCCGCGCGATGGTAAAGGATCACCGGGGACACCGCCCGCGGGCTGTCGATAAGGCGATACTGCACGTCGGACCGCATTTGCCGGGCAGACGACGGTATGATGCAGACGCCCGAATCCGCGGCGACCAGGCCAAGGGCGGTCTGGATCTCCCGGACCTCCAGCACCTCGGAGGGACGAATGTCCTCGTCCTGAAGCAGGCTCAGGACCTGGTCGGCATAGCTGGGGCGCGGCTCCTTGGGATAGACGATCAGCTTCTGGCCGGCGACGGCGGCAAGCGGCAGCGGCGCGTCGTCCTGGGCCAGGGGCGTGCCCTCGGGCAGCGCGACGACAAGGCGTTCCTCGCGCATGAGCGTGCTGACGACATTCGGGTCGCTGTGCTTCAGGCGGCCGAAGCCGATGTCGATGCGGCCTTCCTTCAGCGCCGGTATCTGCTGGATCGACAGCATTTCGAGCAGCTGGATATCCAGCTCGGGGGCGTTCTGGCGCAGCTTCCTGATCAGCGACGGAAGGCCGCCATAAAGCGTCGAGGCCACGAAGCCGATGGACAGCACCCGGTTGCGGTTCATGCCCACCCGCCGCGTCGCATCCTTCATCTGGTCGACCCGCCCCAGCACCTGCAAGGCCTGTTCATAGAACAGGCGCCCGGCATCGGTCAGCTTGATCGGCCGGCTCTTGCGGATGATCAGGACGACGCCCAGCTCTTCCTCGAGCAGCTGGATCTGCCGGCTCAACGGCGGCTGGGCGATGTGCAGGCTTTCGGCTGCGCGGGTAAAGTTGCGCTCTCGCGCGACGGCGGCGAAATAGCGTAACTGCCGCAAATCCATGGAAAGCCCCTCCTGTCTGCCAGACGAATCTTACGCGCGTCCTGGGTATTTGGCGGCGGATCAACCCGCTGAAATGCGGGATAATTCGCAGTATAATACCTTCAAAGTATAGTATCAAACCCAAACGGTGTTGGACGAAAGGCATGGCCGGCCGCAATCTTGGCGGCATGAACCAGACATTCGCACCCCTTGCCCCGACCAACGCCGTCAGCCCGGTCATCGACCGGGTCGAGACCATCCTGGTCGACCTGCCCACCATCCGGCCGCACAAGCTGTCGGTCGCCACGATGAACGGCCAGACCCTGATGCTGGTCAAGCTGCATTGCAGCGACGGCGTGGTCGGCATCGGCGAAGGCACGACGATCGGCGGGCTGGCCTATGGCGGCGAAAGCCCCGAAAGCATGAAGCTGGCGATCGACACCTATTTCGCGGCGGTGATGCTGGGCCAGGACGCGACCCGCATCCAGGCGCTGATGGCGCGCATCGGCAAGGCGGTCAAGGAAAACCGCTTTGCCAAGAGCGCCGTCGAAACCGCGCTTCTGGATGCGCATGGCAAGCGGCTGGGCCTGCCGGTCAGCGAGCTTTTGGGCGGCCGGCGCCGCGACCGGCTGGCGGTGGCCTGGACGCTGGCCTCGGGCGATACCGCGACCGACATCGCCGAGGCCGAGCGTATGCTGGACCTGCGCCGCCACCGCATCTTCAAGCTGAAGATCGGCGCCCGCGACATCCGCGACGACATCGCCCATGTCGCGGCGATCAAGCGCGCGCTTGGCGACCGCGCCGCGGTGCGGGTCGACGTGAACATGGCCTGGAGCGAGACCGAGGCGGCCCATGGCATGGCGGCCCTGGCCGATGCCGGCTGCGAGCTGGTCGAGCAGCCTGTGGCCGCGGCCGCGGGACTGGGGCGGCTGGTGCGCCGCTTTCCCACGGCGCTGATGGCCGATGAATCGCTTTCCGGCCCGGAATCGGCCTTCGAGCTCGCCAGGGTGCATGGCGCCGATGTCTTTGCCGTCAAGATCGAGCAATGCGGCGGCTGCTTCAACGCGCTGCGGGTGGCGGCCATCGCCGATGCGGCCGGGATCGGCCTTTACGGCGGCACCATGCTGGAAGGCGCGGTGGGCAGCATCGCCTCGGCCCAGGCCTTCTCGACCTTCGCGAACCTGCAATGGGGCACGGAACTGTTCGGGCCGCTGCTTCTGACCGAGGAGATCCTGTGCGAGCCGCTGGATTACAGCGACTTCGCGCTGACGGTTCCGTCCGGGCCGGGGCTCGGCATCCAGCTGGATGACGACCGCGTGGCGTTCTTTGCCCGCGACGGCCTGCGCCGCAAGACCCGCCCCGCCGGCCAAGGAGGATGACGATGCTGTTCCATGTTCGGATGGATGTGAACATCCCCCGCGACCTGCCCGCCGACGAGGCGGCCGAGATCATCGCGCGGGAAAAGGCCTATTCGCAGGCGCTGCAGGCCAGCGGCAAGTGGCGGCACATCTGGCGCATCGCGGGCGAATACGCGAATTTCAGCATCCTCGACGTCCGGGACAATGCCGAGCTGCACGAGATCCTGTCGGGCCTGCCGCTGTTTCCCTTCATGAGGATCGAGGTGACGCCGCTGCTGCGCCACCCGTCCTCGATCCGCGAGGACGACCGCTAGAGCCATCATTCCCAAAGGGCCGGCGGAGGAGCCGACCCGTCCCAGTTTCCACGAGAATCCAGGAGGAGAGACCATGACTGTCAAGATTTTCGACCGGCCCGACGTGCAGGCGTTCCTGCGCGAACTCAGCGGGCAGAACAGCGACAGCGGCAACCCGCGCATGAAGCAGATCATCCACCGGCTGATGTCCGACCTGTTCAAGGCCATCGACGATCTGGACATCACCCCCGACGAATACTGGACGGGCGTGGCCTGGCTGAACGATCTGGGTGCGGCCGGGCAGGCGGGGCTGATCTCGCCCGGACTCGGCGTCGACCATTTCCTGGACGAACGGCTCGACGCCATCGACGCCGCGCTGGGGATCGACAATCCGACGCCGCGCACCATCGAGGGCCCGCTTTACGTCGCCGGCACCCCGGAATCGGTGGGCTTTGCGCGGCTCGACGACGGCACGGATGCCGACGGGCACACGCTGATCATGCATGGCACCGTGCATGGCGCGGACGGCAAGCCGCTGCCCGGCGCCAAGGTCGAGGTGTGGCATTGCGACACCCGCGGCTTCTATTCGCATTTCGACCCGACCGGAAAGCAGGCGCCGTTCAACATGCGCCGCACCATCATCGCCGACCAGGACGGTCGCTACAAGTTCCAGAGCATCCTGCCCAGCGGCTATGGCGTGCCGCCCGGCAGCCCGACGGAAAAGCTGCTGTCCGCCCTGGGCCGCCACGGCCAGCGCCCGGCGCATATCCATTTCTTCATCAGCGCCGACAGCCACCGCAAGCTGACCACGCAGATCAACATCGAGGGCGATCCGCTGATCGACGACGACTTCGCCTATGCGACCCGCGAGGGGCTGGTGCCGAAGGTCGTCGAGCGCACGGACGAGGCCAGCATCCACGCCAACAACCTCAACGGCCCCTTCGCCGAGATCCAGTTCGACATCCACCTGACCGCGCTGATCGACGGCGTGGACAACCAGGTCAACGAACAGCGCCGCCGCGCCGTCGCCTGACCCGCGTCTTCGGGCGGCCCCTCGGAAGGGGGGCGGTCGCCCGGCTCGAACCCACCTTTCATCACCGACATCGGCAGGGGCTGGCGCGCGAAACGTGCCTCCCCTGGGGAGAGAACTCATGTCCGCGATCATCGAAAAGGCACGCGATCTGGAACAACTGCTGGCCGTCGCCGTGCAGGACGACAAGGAGGCCGGCCTCTACCGCTGCCGCCGCGACATCTTCACCAACGAAGATCTGTTCGCGCTGGAAATGAAGCACATCTTCGAAGGCAACTGGGTCTATCTGGCGCATGAAAGCCAGATCTCCGAAATCAACGACTATTACACCACCTGGATCGGTCGCCAGCCGGTCGTCATCACCCGCGACAAGACCGGCGCGCTGAACGCGGTCATCAACGCCTGCGCCCACAAGGGCGCGATGCTGTGCCGCCGCAAGCAGGGCAACAAGGGCAGCTTCACCTGTCCGTTCCACGGCTGGACCTTTTCGAACACCGGCAAGCTTCTGAAGGTCAAGGACGCCAAGACCACGCAATATCCCGAGCAGTTCGGCAAGGACGGCTCGCACGACCTGACCCGCGTGGCGCGCTTCGAAAGCTATCGCGGCTTCCTGTTCGGCAGCCTCAATCCCGACGTGGCCTCGCTCGAGGATTTCCTGGGCGAGACCAAGGTCATCATCGACCAGATCGTCGACCAGGCCCCCGAGGGGCTGGAGGTGCTGCGCGGCAATTCCTCCTACATCTACGACGGCAACTGGAAGCTGCAGATGGAGAACGGCTGCGACGGCTACCATGTCAGCTCGGTGCATTGGAACTATGCCACCACCATGGACCGGCGCAGCGAGACCGGCACCAAGGCGGTCGATGCCAACAGCTGGTCGAAGTCGGTCGCCGGCGTCTATGGCTTCGAGAACGGCCATATCCTGCTGTGGACCAACACCAGGAACCCCGAGGTCCGCCCGGTCTGGAACCGCCGCGAGGAAATCGCCGCCCGCCTGGGCGAGGAGAAGGCCGGCTTCATCGTCAACCAGACCCGGAACCTGTGCCTCTATCCGAACGTGTTCCTGATGGACCAGTTCAGCACCCAGATCCGCGTCGTGCGCCCGCTGGGCGTGGACAAGACCGAAGTCACCATCTTCTGCTTCGCCCCCAAGGGCGAGTCCGCCGAGGACCGCGCCCACCGCATCCGCCAATACGAGGATTTCTTCAACGTCTCGGGCATGGGCACCTCGGACGACCTCGAGGAATTCCGCGCCTGCCAGACCGCTTACGCCGGCACGCTGGCGCTGTGGAACGACATGTCGCGCGGCGCGCCGCTGTGGATCGACGGGCCGGACGAGAATGCCCGGCGCATGGGGCTGAAGCCGCTGCTGTCGGGCGAACGCAGCGAGGACGAGGGGCTTTTCGTCTGCCAGCACGAATACTGGGCCCAGGTGATGCGCGAGGCATTGGCGGCCGAAAAGACCGGAGAAGCCGCATGAGCCTGGATCAAAACGCCACCGGCACCAGCCTGGACTACAATGCCATCTGCGCCTTCCTCTATCGCGAGGCGCGCCTGCTCGACGACCGGCAATGGGACGAATGGCTGACCTGCTATGCCCCCGATGCGCCCTACTGGATGCCCGCCTGGGACGACAACGACCAGATCACCGAGGATCCGCAATCCCAGATCTCGCTGATCTACTACCCGAACCGCGAGGGGCTGGAGGATCGCGTCTTTCGCATCAAGACCGAGCGTTCGGGCGCATCCACGCCCGAGCCCCGCACCAGCCACGCCGTCCTGAACGTCGAGGTAGTCGAGGACCGCGGCTCCGAGGTGGACGTGCGCTACAACTTCCACACGCTGAACCACCGCTACAAGGTCACCGACCAGTTCTTCGGCACCATCTTCGTGACCCTGCGCAGGGACGGCGACGGGCTGGTCATCGCCGCCAAGAAGATCGTCCTGAAGAACGACTACATCCGCCAGGTCATCGACGTCTACCACGTCTGATCCACCCCAGCACAACCGCAAGGAGGAGGCGACCATGTGCTATCGCATCGCATTGAATTTCGAGGACGGGATCACCCGCTTCGTCGATTGCAAGCCGGGCGAGAAGGTTCTCGACGCCGCGTTCCGCAACAAGATCAACCTGCCGATGGACTGTTCGGACGGTGTTTGCGGCACCTGCAAGTGCCGCGCCGAAAGCGGCGCCTATGACATAGGCGACGACTATATCGACGACGCCCTGACCGAGGACGAGGCCGCCGAGGGGCTGGTCCTGACCTGCCAGATGGTGCCGTCCTCGGATTGCGTGCTGTCGGTGCCGACGACCTCGCTGGCCTGCAAGACCGGCCAGCAGGTCTTCGCCGCCACCGTGACCCGGATCGAGCCGCATCAGGACGCCGCCGTGGTGCTGGAGCTGGCGGTAGACGACGAGGCGCAGGCGCCCGCCTTCCTGCCGGGGCAATATGTCAACATCGCCGTGCCGGGCAGCGGCGATCATCGGTCCTATTCCTTCAGCTCCGCTCCGGGCGAGCGCAGCCTGGGCTTCCTGATCAAGAAGATCCCCGGCGGGCTGATGGGCAACTGGCTGGCGCGCGCGAAGCCGGGCGACCGGCTGGACCTGACGGGGCCGATGGGCAGCTTCTACCTGCGCGACGGCGAAGGCCCGCTGCTGTTTCTGGCGGGCGGCACCGGCCTGGCGCCCTTCCTGTCGATGCTGGAGGTTCTGGCGCGGGCCGGGTCGCGGCGCCAGATCCACCTGGTCTATGGCGTGACGCGCGATCAGGATCTGGTGCTGGTCGATGAGCTGGCCGCCTATGCCGGCCGCCTACCGAACTTCACCTTTGCGACCGTGGTGGCGGATCCCGCATCCGGCCATCCCCGCAGGGGCTGGGTGACGCAGCACATGCCCGAGGACATGCTGGCCGCCGGCGGGGTCGATGTCTATCTTTGCGGCCCCCCGCCGATGGTCGATGCCGTGCGGCATTACCTGGACGGGCAGGGCGTACAGCCCGCCAGCTTCCATTACGAGAAGTTCACCCCCAACGCGCCGCTGAAGGCCATCGCATGAGCGGGGCCGTCTTTGCCGGTCGCTTTGCGGGCAAGGTGCTGGTCGTGACCGGGGCCGCGCAGGGCATCGGCCGCGCCGTCGCCCTGCGCACGGCGGCCGAAGGGGGGCGGGTGCTCTTCGTGGACCGTGCCGATTTCGTGGCCGAGGTGGCGGCGGAAGCGGGCGGCAGTGCCGCGGCCTTCACCGCCGACCTGGAAACCTGGGACGGCGCCGATGCGGCGATGCGCCATGCGGCCCGCACCTTCGGCGGCATCGACATCCTGATCAACAATGTCGGCGGCGCGATACGGATGCGGCCCTTTGCCGAATTCGAACCGGCCCAGATCGACGCCGAGATCCGCCGGTCGCTGATGCCGACGCTGTATTGCTGCCATGCGGTCCTGCCGCATCTGCTGGCGCGCGGCGGCGGCACCATCGTCAACGTCTCGTCGAACGCGACGCGCGGCATCCACCGCGTGCCCTATTCGGCGGCCAAGGGCGGCGTCAACGCGATCACGCAATCCCTGGCGATGGAGATGGCGGCGCAGAACATCCGCGTGGTCGCCACCGCCCCCGGCGGGACCGAGGCGCCGCCGCGCCGCGTCCCGCGCAATGCCGATGGCGACAGCGCCGACGAACGGCGCTGGATGGCCGAGGTCGTGGACCAGGTCAGGCAATCCGCCTTCATGCGCCGCTACGGCAGCATCGACGAACAGGCCGCGCCGATCCTGTTCCTGGCCTCGGACGAGGCGTCCTACATCACCGGCTCGGTCCTGCCCGTCGCGGGGGGCGACAGCGGCTGACCGCGATTTCAACGACAAGACAGGGAGGAGACAAGGAATGCGCAGCATAGACGTGAACGAGGCCATCGACCAAGGCCCGTTCGGCAGCTTTCAATGGAGGGTGGTCGCGCTTTGCGGCGCGCTGCTGGTGGTCGATGGATACGACGTGTTCGTGGCGGGCACAGTGCTGCCCACGCTGATCGTGGAATGGGGGCTGACCAAGCCGCAGGCAGGCGCGCTGCAGGCCTGGGCGCTGTTCGGGATGATGTTCGGCGCGCTGATCCTTGGCCCGCTGGCCGACCGGATCGGCCGCAAGAAGGGCGTGGCGATCAGCTTCGTGCTGTTCACCTCGGCCACCGTGCTGACGGGCTTTGCCAACTCGCCCGAGCAGTTCAAGGTCTTCCGCTTCATCGCGGGCCTGGGCTGCGGCGGGCTGATGCCGAACGCGGTGGCGCTGATGAACGAATATGCGCCCAGGCGGTTGCGCGGCACCATGGTCGCGCTGATGTTTTCGGGCTATTCGGTCGGCGGCATGGTCGCGGCGGGCCTGGGCATCGGCCTGATCCCCAGCTTCGGCTGGAGGCCGATGTTCTTCATCGCCGCCGTGCCGCTGCTGATGTTGCCCCTGGTCCTGTGGAAACTGCCGGAATCGCTGGGCTTCCTGATCCGCCAGGGCAAGCAGGACGAGGCGCGGCGCATCTTTGCCCGCATCGACCCGGCCACGCCGCTGGCCCCCGAGGACCGTCTGGTCTTTGCCGAGGCCAAGGGCGCATCGGCATCGGTGGCGGAGCTGTTCCGGCACGGACGGACGCTGCGCACGCTGATGCTGTGGCTGTCCTTCTTCTGCTGCCTGTTGCTGGTCTATCTGCTGTCGTCCTGGCTGCCCAAGGTGCTGCAAGAGGCCGGCTATGCCGAACGGGCCAGCCTGCTGTCGCTGTTCTCGCTGAACTTCGGCGGCATGGCGGGGGCGATCATGGGCGGACGCCTGGGCGACCGCTTCGGCCTGCCCAAGGTCGTGGTGGGCTTCTTTGCCGCGGCGGCGGTCTCGATTGCGCTGATCGGCTTCAACCCGGCGCCGGGGCTCTTGTTCCTGCTGGTCTTTGTCGCCGGGGCGACGACCATCGGCACGCAGATCCTGCTTTATGCCAGCGTGGCGCAGCTTTACAACCTGTCGGTCCGTTCGACCGGCCTTGGCTGGGCCTCGGGCGTGGGCCGGATCGGCGCCATCGTCGGGCCGACGCTGGGCGGGGTGCTGCTGGCACGGGAACTGCCGCTGGGGCAGAACTTCATGCTCTTTGCGATCCCGGCGGCGCTCTCGGCCCTGGCGATGCTGGTCTTTGCGCTTGCCAACGGACGCGCCCGCGACGCGACGCGGCTTGCCGCCGCCTGAGCATCACCGAAAACAGGCGCGCGGTTTCGGCCGCGCGCCCAAATCCGCATGAAAGGCCGATTATGCCCTATCTGGACCTGCCCACCCACCGGCTTCACTATCGCATCGACGGCGAGGCAGGGAAGAAGCCATGGCTGACCTTCTGCAATTCCCTGGGCACCGACCTGCACATGTGGGACGCCCAGGTCGCCAGCCTTTCCCAGGATTTCCGCATCCTGCGCTATGATCGCCGCGGCCATGGCAGGTCCGGCGCGCCGGTGCCGCCTTACGGCCTGGCCGATCTGGGCGGCGACGTGATCGCGCTGTGGGACGCGCTGTCCATCAGGCGCAGCCATTTCTGCGGCCTGTCCATCGGCGGGCTGACCGGGCAATGGCTGGGCATCCACGCCGGCGCGCGGCTTGGGCGCATGGTTCTTTGCGCGACGGCCGCCCGGATCGGCACCGCCGAAAGCTGGCATGCCCGCATCGACGAGGTCCGGGCAAACGGCCTTGGCGGTCTTGTTCCCGCGACTGCGGAACGCTGGTTCACGCCTGGCTTTCGCGCGACCCATCCTGCCACGGTCAAGGCGATCCTGGACGGTTTCGCCGCCACCTCTGTCGATGGCTATGTGGGATGCTGCGCCGCGCTTGCCAGCGCGGATCTTCGCGACCGCCTTCCCCAGATCGCCAATCCGCTGCTGGCGATTTCCGGCGACGACGATCCGGTCTGCCCGCCCGCCGAATTGGCCATGATCGCCAAAGCGGTGCGCTGCGGGCGTCACCTGTCCCTGCCGGGGCGGCATATCGTGAACCGGGAATCGGCGCCGCGCTTCGACATCGCCTTGAAGGACTTTCTGACCGCAGCCCCATGCGGTGCCTGAAGGAGCGGGGGCGGCAACGTCATCCCGAATTCGGCCTCGGCGTCAGCCGGTTTCTCATGGATGACGCCGCCGGCCCACGCGCTGGCGTGCCTGGGCGAGCGACCGCCATCCGATCCTGCGCCAGCCGTCAGGACGCCTTTCGCCCGGTGCGGCAGCAGGTCGCCATGGACACCATGCCCTGAGCGCGGCGGCCTCTCCCTCGGCGACGGGGTGGCGGCAAGGGACAAGGCACGCGATTCCCCGAGTGCAACCTTGCGCTGTATCTGCTAGACTATCCGTCGAGGACGGTTCGGCCCGGCATGTTCGCGGGCGGGGGGCCGGATTCCCCGGCTGACGCCTCGCCCTATCGCGGGCCCTCCAGGAAGGGAGGATGCAGCCATGCACCGAGAGACGATTGGAAACCCGCTGAGTTGGAGCGCGCAGAGGCTGGCCGGCATAGGCCGCAGCGCCGGGGCGGCGGTGGACGGGATCGGCAGCCACGAAAGAGCCGTGCCCACGGTCAACCAGATCGGCTGGGGCGACATCCGCGCGGCGCTTCGCAAGGGCGTCGAGGACTTCGCCGCGCTGCGCACCGACGTGATCACCGCGGTGGCGCTCTATCCGGTGATCGGCTTCGTCCTTGCCGCCTGGGCGTTCAACGCGGGGCAGGTGCATCTGCTGTTCCCGCTGGCCGCGGGCTTTCCCTTGATCGGACCTGTCGCGGCGATCGGCCTTTACGAGATGAGCCGGCGGCGCGAGCGGGGCGAGGATACGAATTGGGGCGCGGTGCTGGCGACGCTGACCGGCCGGGTGCTTGGGCCGGTGCTGATGCTGGGCTTGCTGCTCGCGGTGATCTTCGCCTGCTGGCTGCTTGCCGCGCATGCGATCTGGGTCGTCACCCTGGGGCCGGGGCCCTATGACAGCCTGCTCGTCCTGCTGCGCGACAGCTTCACCACCGGCGCGGGCTGGGCGATGATCCTTGCCGGGATCGGCGTCGGCTTCGTCTTTGCCGCCGTGGTGCTGTGCGTCAGCCTGGTGTCGTTCCCGATGCTGATCGACCGCCCGGTGGGGGTGCCGGTGGCGCTGGCGACCTCGCTTGCCGTCGCGCGCCGCAACCCTGGCGCGACGGCGCTTTGGGGGCTGATCGTCGCCGGCGCGCTGGTGCTGGGGATGATCCCGCTTTTTGCCGGGCTGATCATCGTGCTGCCGATCCTCGGCCACGCAACATGGCACCTTTACCGCCGGGCCGTGGGCTAGGGGCAATCGATCGAGCCCGTTGCAGAGCAAGCGCAGGGCTGGCGCAGCCGCTGCAAATCTCCGCCGCCGGGGACTGCGTTCGCGGCGGCCTGCCCATCGCATGGGCTGGCGGGCGGCTATGAGTTGCGCGGGGCCTTTCCGGTGGGCGGCAAGGTGCCAATGCCCTGGCCGCCGTCCTCGGGGCGCAGGGTCAGCGTCACCCGGTCGCCGGCGAACCAGGTGGTGCCATATTCGACCGGCACGCCGCCCGCATCCACGTTCACCGCGACCGAGCGCAGCATCGGGGCGCCCTCGGGCACCTCCAGCGCCAGCGCCATCACCGCGGGCGCAAGCTCTGCCGTCAGCCGGGTCGAGGCGCGGGTGTAGTCCTTGAGCCCGCATTCCGCCAGCGCCGCCGTGACCGAAGGGATCGCCGCCACATGCCGCAGCAGCTCCGGGAAACGCCCGGCATCGAAGACCGAGCGGAACGCCGCCACCGGCTGGCCATCGACCAGCGACACGCCCTCGACCACATGCACCGGGCTGCCGGGGGCAAGGTGCAGCGCCTCGGCCTCTTCGGCATTGGCGGCGCGCGTCTCGGCCAGCGTCAGCCGGCGCGAGGGCGTGCGTCCCGACGCGGTGATGTTCTGGTGAAACCGCACCCGCAGGCCCAGCGGGTAATCCGTGGGCCGCGCCGCGACGAAGACCCCGGCGCCGCGGCGCGAGCGCAGCGTCCCCGCCTCGGCCAGCGCCGCCAGCGCATGGCGCAGGGTATGGCGGTTGACGCCGAAACGCGCGGCCAGCACCGCCTCGGAGGGCAGCTTGTCGCCGGGGCGGTAATGCCCCTCGGCGATCTCGGCCGCCAGCGTGTCGGCGATGGATTTCCAGATCGGACTGCGGGCCATGTCGCCTCCGTCACCAAAAATTCACGATGCCGCCCCTTGAGCAGAATCGGCGGGCGGGCTATCACTTGTCTAGTTGTATAGTAATCTAGACAAACCCGCAAGCTTGTCGAGGCCCGGAATGTCCCAACCATCCCCATCTGAAACCGCCCTGCGCCGCAACTGGATCTCGGCCTTGGCCAAGGCGCCGCCGGGGCGGCTGGCGGCGCTGCTCTCCGACCTGCCCGCGCATGAGATGCTGCGCGCGCCCGAAATCGGCACCGTCATGGTGCAGGGCCGCATCGGCGGCACCGGCGCGCCCTTCAACCTGGGCGAGATGACCGTGACCCGCTGCTCGGTCCGGCTGGCCGAGGGCGCGGTGGGCCATGCCTGCGTGCAGGGCCGCGACAAGGCCCATGCCGCCCGCGCCGCCCTGGCCGATGCGCTGATGCAGACCGGGGCCGCGCCGCGGATCGAGGCGCAGGTGCTGGCCCCCCTGCGGGCCGAGGCAGCCCAGGCCCGCGCCAGCCGCGCCGCCAGGGCCGCCGCGACCCGCGTCGAATTCTTCACCATGCTGCGCGGAGAGGACGCATGAACGCCATCCTGACCGGCGGTTTCGCCGACCCCTCGACCCAATCCGCCCATGCCTTCCGCGCTCTCCTGGAGGCCATGGCGCGGCCCGGCCGCATCCTTGCCGTCGAGGGCGCCCGGCCGCCCGCGCCCCTCTCGGTCGCGGCCGGGGTGGCGCTCTTGACCCTGACCGATGCCACCACGCCTCTGCATCTGGCGGGCGCAGCGGATTGCGAGGCGCTGCGGGGCTGGATCGGCTTTCACACCGGCGCGCCGCTGGTCGCGGCCGAACAGGTGCAATTCGCGATTGGCACCTGGGACGCTCTGCACCCCCTCGGCCGCTTCTGCATCGGCGAGCCGTCCTATCCCGACCGCTCGGCCACGCTGATCGTCGAGATGGACCGGCTGGAGCCCGAGGGCGCGCGCCTGACCGGCCCCGGCATCGAAACCGAGGCGCGGCTGTCCCTGCCCGAGACCGCCGCCTTCCGCGCCAACCGGGCGCTGTTCCCGCTGGGCTTCGATTGCATCCTGACCTGCGGCGCGCGCCTTGCCGCCCTGCCGCGCAGCACCATCGTGGAGGACGCCTGATGTATGTCGCCGTCAAAGGGGGCGAGCGCGCCATCGACGCCGCCCATGCCTGGCTGGCCGAGGAACGCCGCGGCGACCCCGCCATCCCCGAGCTGACCGTGGCCCAGATCCGCGAGCAGATGGCGCTGGCGGTGAACCGGGTGATGGCCGAGGGCTCGCTCTACGATCCCGACCTGGCGGCGCTCGCGATCAAGCAGGCGCGCGGCGACCTGATCGAGGCGGTGTTCCTGATCCGCGCCTATCGCACCACCTTGCCGCGTTTCGGCGCCTCGCGCCCGGTCGACACGGCGGCGATGGCGGTCGATCGCCGCGTTTCGGCCACCTTCAAGGATCTGCCGGGTGGGCAGGTGCTGGGGCCGACCTTCGACTATACCCACCGCCTGCTGGATTTCGCGCTGGCCGCCGAGGGCGAGGCACCGCCCGCGCCCCAGGCGCCTGCGCGGGACGAGCCGGTGCCGCATGTCACCGGCCTGCTGGACCGCGACGGGCTGATCGAGCAGCAGCCGGCCGAGGACACGCCCGCCCCCGACCTGACGCGCCAGCCGCTGGAACTGCCGGCTTCGCGCGCGCTGCGCCTGCAGGCGCTGGCGCGGGCGGACGAGGGGTTCACCCTGTCGCTGGCCTATTCCACGCAGCGCGGCTACGGCCGCACCCATGCCTTCGTCGGTGAATTGCGCATCGGCCGCGTCGCGGTTCAGGTCGATCTGCCCGAGCTGGGCTTTGCCGTCGAGATCGGCGAGGTCGAGCTGACCGAATGCGACACGGTGAACCAGTTCAAGGGCTCCCGCACCGAGCCGCCGCAATTCACCCGCGGCTATGGCCTGGTCATGGGCCAGTCCGAGCGCAAGGCGATTTCCATGTCGCTGGTGGACCGCGCCCTGCGCTGGCAGGAACTGGGCGAGGATTTCACCGGCGCCCCGGCCCAGGATGAGGAATTCGTGCTAAGCCATTGCGACAACATCCAGTCGACGGGTTTCCTCGAACATATCAAGCTGCCGCATTACGTCGATTTCCAGGCCGAACTGGAACTGGTCCGGCGCATGCGGCGCGAGGCGATGCAGATGCAGGAGGCGGCGGAATGACCGACCAAGCCTATAATTTCGCCTATCTGGACGAACAGACCAAGCGGATGATCCGCCGCGCGCTGTTGAAGGCGCTGGCGATCCCCGGCTACCAGGTGCCCTTCGCCAGCCGCGAGATGCCGATGCCCTATGGCTGGGGCACCGGCGGCGTGCAGGTGACGGCGGCCTGCCTGACCCCGGACGACCGGCTGAAGGTCATCGACCAGGGCGCCGACGACACCACCAACGCGGTGTCGATCCGCCGCTTCTTCCAGCGCACGGCGGGGGTCGCAACCACCGAGCGCACCACTGACGCCACGGTGATCCAGACCCGCCACCGTATCCCCGAACAGCCGCTGGCCGAGGGGCAGATCCTGGTCTACCAGGTGCCGATCCCCGAACCCCTGCGCTTCCTGGAACCGCGCGAGACCGAGACGCGCAAGATGCACGAGCTTGAGGAATACGGGCTGATGCACGTCAAGCTTTACGAGGACATCGCCCGGCATGGCGAGATCGCGACCGCCTATGCCTATCCGGTCAGGGTCGAGGGGCGCTATGTCATGGACCCTTCGCCGATCCCGAAGTTCGACAACCCGAAGCTGGCCGGCAATCCGGCGATCCAGCTGTTTGGCGCCGGGCGCGAGGCGCGGATCTATGCCCTGCCGCCCTATTCCGATGTGGTTAGCCTGGATTTCGAGGACCACCCCTTCACGGCCTCCAAGGCCGATCACGCATGCGACCTGTGCGGCTCGGGCAGCAGCTATCTGGACGAGGTCATCACCGACGACCGCGGCACGCGCATGTTCGTCTGTTCCGACACCGATTTCTGCGCCGCGCGCCAGGCGCAGGGGCATCGCGGCCGCCTGTCGCCGCAAGGAGACGCGCCATGACCCTGATGCAGAACGCCATCACCGCCGCACCGCTGCTGTCGGTGCAGGGCTTGACGAAACGCTACGGCCCGCGGATCGGCTGCGCCGATGTCGGCTTCGACCTTTACCCCGGCGAGGTGCTGGGCATCGTCGGCGAAAGCGGCTCGGGGAAATCGACGCTGCTGTCCTGCCTGGCCGGGCACCAGCGCCCGGACCAGGGGCACATCCTGTTCGACGGCGCCGATGTGCTGGCATTCTCCGAGGCCGAGCGGCGCCGGCTGTTGCGCGGCGACTGGGCCTATGTCCACCAGAACCCGCGCGACGGGCTGCGCATGGGCGTTTCCGCCGGCGGCAATGTCGGCGAGCGGCTGATGGCCGTGGGCGCGCGCAACTATGCCGCCATCCGCGAGAGTGCCACCGACTGGCTTGGCCGGGTCGAGATCGCGGCGGACCGCATCGACGACCGCCCCTCGGCTTTTTCCGGGGGCATGCAGCAGCGCTTGCAGATCGCGCGCAACCTGGTGACGGGGCCGCGGCTGGTGTTCATGGACGAACCCACCGGCGGGCTTGACGTCAGCGTGCAGGCGCGGCTGCTGGATCTGCTCCGCGGGCTGGTGCGCGACCTTGGCCTGTCGGTGGTGATCGTCACCCATGACCTGGCGGTGGTGCGGCTGCTGGCCGACCGGCTGATGGTGATGAAGTCGGGCAGGGTGGTGGAAACCGGCCTGACCGACCAGGTGCTGGACGATCCGCAGCACGCCTATACCCAGCTTCTCGTGTCCTCCGTCCTGCAGGTGTGAACCATGATCGAGATCCGGAACCTTTCGAAAAGCTTTACCCTGCACAACCAGGGCGGGGTGGCGATCCCGGTGATGGCCGGGGCGCATCTGCGCGTGGCCCCTGGCGAATGCGTCGGGCTGGTCGGCCGCTCGGGCGCGGGGAAATCGACGCTGATGCGCATGGTCTATGGCAATTACCTGGCCGGCGGCGGGTCGATCCGCATCGGCGACCTGGACGTGGTCACGGCCGAGCCGCGGCAGATCCTGGCGCTGCGCCGCGCGGTCCTGGGCCATGTCAGCCAGTTCCTGCGCGTCGTGCCGCGCGTCCCCACGCTGGAGGTGGTGGCCGAACCGCTGCTGCGCTTGGGCGTCGCCCCGCAGGCCGCGCGGGCGCGGGCCGCCGAATTGCTGGCGCGGCTGAACATCCCCGAGCGGCTGTGGACGCTTTCGCCCACCACCTTTTCGGGCGGCGAACAGCAGCGCGTGAACATCGCCCGCGGCTTTGCCCATGACTATCCCGCCCTGCTGCTGGATGAGCCGACCGCCAGCCTGGATGCGCAGAACCGCGAGGTGGTGCTGTGCCTGATCGAAGAGGCCAAGGCCCGCGGCGCGGCGATCCTGGGCATCTTCCACGACGAGGGCGTGCGGGACCGGGTCTGCGACCGGCTGGTCGACGTGACCGGCTTCACGCCGGGGCTGGCGGCATGAGCCGGCGGCTGGTCGCCGTGGTCGGCCCCTCGGGCGCGGGCAAGGACACGCTGATGGCGCTGGCCTGCGCCGCGCGGCCCGACATCCGCGCCGCCCGCCGCGTCGTCACCCGCCCGGCCGAGGCAGGCGGCGAGGATTTCGAGGGCGTGACCGAGGCCGAGTTCGCCGCCCGCCGGCAGGCCGGCGCATTCGCCCTGCATTGGCGCGCGCATGGGCTGGGCTACGGCATCCCGGCCGAGGCCTTGGCCGGGCAGGGCACGCTGCTCATCAACGCCAGCCGCGCCGTGCTGGCCGAGGCGCAGGCGCGGTTCCCCGACCTGGCGGTGCTGCTGGTGACGGCGCCGCCCGAGGTGCTGGCGCAGCGGCTGGCCGGGCGCGGGCGCGAAAGCGGCGCGGATCAGGGCGCGCGGCTGGCGCGGGCGGGCTTTCCGCTGCCGCCGGGCATCGTGCCGCGGGTGGTGGTGAACGACGGCACGCCCGAACAGGGGCTCGCGCGCTTTCTGGCCGCGCTTCAGCCGGAAAGGGTATAGCGATGCAGCAGGCGAAACCGCCCGTCCTCGGCCTCGCCGAACAGGCACAGGTCGGCGATGCGAAAGGGCCGGGGCAGGACCGGGGCGAAATGCGCATCCAGGATCTGCGCCGCCTGGGTGGCCAGCGGTTCCTCCAGCCGGTCGGTCAGGGTCAGGTGGAAACGGAATTCCTCCATGACATAGGGATAGCCCCAAAGCCGCAGCAATTCGCGCTGGCGCGGGGTCAGGCGATCGGGGCGGCGGCGGGCGATCTCGGCCTCGGTCAGGGGCGCGCGCAGGCCGTCGAGCGCCGCCACCACCGTCGCGGCCAGGGCTTGCAGCGGTGCTGCGTCGCCCTCGGGCACCAGCGCCAGGAAACCGCCCAGGCTGGCCAGCCGCAGGCCGGGCAGGGTGACGGGCGAAAGCCGCCGGGCCAGCCCCGCCACGGCGCGGTGCAATTCGTCGGCATCCCGGCCCTCGGCCAGCCGGAAGGGCGGCTTCAGCGTGCCATGAAAGCCGTATTTGCGCGGGTCGCGGGTGATCTCGGCGGCCGGCAGGCCCAGGTCGGGCGGGTCCAGCGGCTGGCCCGCGGCGGCATCCCAGCCCAGCCAGGCGCTGGCGCGGCTGGCGAATGCGCCCTCGGGCGGGGCGTAATAGACGGCGTAACGCTTCATCATGTCCATGCGCAGGCTCTTATCGCTGGCGTGTCACAGGCTTGTGACACGGCGCTGGCATTCAGCCCGTCCATGGACCCGGACGCAAGACAGGACGACAGAAGATGACCGAGACGATCCTTGCAAACGCCACGCTTGTCCTGCCCCGCGAGGTGATCCGCGGGGCGCTGCGCATGGCCGATGGCCGCATCAGCGCCATCGACCATGGCGCGGCCGTGCCCCAAGGCGCGGTGGATTGCGGCGGCGATCTGGTGATGCCGGGGCTGATCGAGCTGCATACCGACAACCTGGAGCGCCATATCCAGCCCCGCCCCCGCGTGCATTGGCCGCATCAGGCGGCGATCCTGGCCCATGACGGCGAACTGGCCAGCGTCGGCATCACCACGGTCTTCGACGCGCTGCGCGTGGGGTCGGTCGTGTCGGACGGCAAGGCGAATTACGGCGAATATGCCCGCGCGCTGGCCGACGAGATCCTGGAGCTGCGGTCCATGGGCGCGCTGAAGATCAGCCATTACCTGCACCTGCGGGCCGAGGTCTGTTCCGAAACCCTGGTGGCCGAGATGGCCAAGTTCGGTCCCCAGGACCGCATCGGCATCGTCAGCCTGATGGACCACACGCCCGGAGAGCGGCAGTTCCGCGACATCTCCAAGCTCAAGGATTACGTCTGCGGCAAGCACGGCCTGTCGGACGAGGGCTTTGCCGACCATGTCGCCAGCCAGCGCGCCCTGCGCGAAAGGCTGGGCGCGCTGCACGAGGAAACGGCGGTGGCCGAGGCGCGGCGCTATGGCGCGGTGCTGGCCAGCCATGACGACACCACGGCGGCGCAGGTCGCGGTCTCGGCCGGGCATGGCGCGCATTTCGCCGAGTTCCCGACCACGGCCGAGGCCGCGCGCGCCTGCCGCGACCACGGCATCCGGGTGATGATGGGGGCGCCGAACCTGATCCGCGGCGGCAGCCATTCGGGCAATGTCGCGGCGGCGGACCTGGCCGAGGCGGGGCTTCTGGACATCCTGTCCTCGGACTACGTGCCCTCGTCGCTGCTGTCGGCGGCGCTGCTGCTGGGCGATCTGTGGGGGGACATGGCGCGCGGCATCGCCACCGTGACCCAAGGCCCGGCCCAGGCGACCGGGCTGGCTGACCGCGGCCGGCTGGCCCCCGGCACGCGGGCCGACGTGATCCGCATCGCCCGCATCGGCCGCGGCGCCGCGCTGCGCGGCGCTTGGGTGCAGGGGGTCCGCGTGGCCTGATCGCATCGCCGGACGCAGCCCCGCCGAGGCAAGGGGGCTGCGCGGGCGGCCCGTTCAGAACGGGCTGTCGGGATAATAGAACTGCTCGGCGTTCTCGGGCGTGATCAACTGGCTGCCGATGATGAAGCGCCCGGTCATCGGCGCGTTCGACACGAAGTTCAGCGCCGTCATCTCGATGGCCGAGGAAATCAGCGCCGGCGGATAGGTCACGTTCACCGGCAGCTGCTTGTCGCCCTCCATGATGCGCTTGACGATCTCCTTCATGCCGGCGCCGCCGATCACCCACATCTCGTCCTGGCGGTTCGCGGCCGAGATCGCCTCGAGCACGCCGATGGCCATGTCGTCGTCGGCGGCCCAGACCGCGTCGATCTGCGGGTATTTCGCCAGGTAGTCCTGCATCACCGCAAAGGCGTCGTCGCGGTTCCAGTTGCCGTGCTGCATGTCCAGGATCTCGACCTCGGAGCCCTCCAGCGCGGCGCGGAAGGCATCGACGCGCTCGTTGTCCAGCGTGGTCGGGATGCCGCGCAGCACCACGATCTTGGCGCCGGGCTCAAGGTTTCCCTTGAAATATTCCCCCGCCACGCGGCCGAAGGCGGTGTTGTCGCCGGCCACGTAAAGATCCTCGATCCCCTCCTGGCTCAGCCCGCGGTCCACCACGGTCACGAACTTGCCCGCATCCTTGACCGCCTTGACCGGGGCGGTCAGCGGCTCGGATTCGAAGGGCAGCACCACCAGCGCGTCGATGTTGCGCGTGGCCATCATGTCCTCGATGTCGTTGACCTGCTTGGCCGGATCGCCGGCGGTGGACAGCACGAATTCAAGGTTGGGATAGGTCGCGCCCAGCCGCTTGATCGTGTCCTGCGCGTGCCAGTTCAGCCCGCCCATGAACCCATGCGTGGCCGACGGGATCGACACGCCGATGATCTTCTTCTCGGCCTCCTGCGCGACGGCGGGGGCGGCGATCCCCATCGCGGCCATCAGCGCGGCGGCTTTCATCAGGCTTCTGCGTTTCATCTGTTGCTTCCTCCCCAGTCACCGCTCCTCGGCGGTGCGTTTCTCCCGCTGCAAGACGACAGCAAGAACGATGATGACCCCCTGGATCGCCCCGTTCAGATAGGGGCTGACCAGGTCGGCCAGATTCAGGATGTTGTCGATCAGCGACAGGATCAGCACGCCGACCACCGTGCCCCAGACCCGGCCGCACCCGCCTTTCAGCGCGGTGCCGCCGATGATGACCGCGGCGATGGCCTCAAGCTCCCACAGAACCCCGGTCGAGCCCGAGGCCGAGCCGAGGCGCGGCACGTAAAGCACCACCGCCAGCCCGACCAGCACGCCCAGCAGCACATAGGTCAGAAGCCGCATCCGGTTCACGTCGATGGCCGAATAGCGCGCGACGCGGTCGTTCGAGCCGATGGCCTCGACATGCCGGCCAAAGCGGGAATGGCGCATGGTCCATTCGCCCAGGACCGCGACGATGGCAAAGACGATGATCGGCCAGGTGATCCAGCCGATGCCGCCGTAATAGACCGGCCGGTAGAGCGTGCGCAGTCCGTAGTCGAGGCTCAGCGTGCCGCCGTCGGCCAGCCATGTCACCAGCGAGCGGAAGATGCCCATGGTGCCCAGCGTGACGATGAAGGGCTCGATCCGCGCCTTGGTGACAAGCGCGCCGTTCAGGTAGCCCGCGGCGATGCCGCCCAGGACCGCGACGCCCATGCCCAGCAGGATCGTGCCCCAGTTGCTGCCCAGGCCGGGCAGGGCGGCGTTCATGGCGATGATGGCGATCCCGGCCAGAAAGGCGGCCATGGACCCCACAGACAGGTCCAGCCCGCCCGCGGTGATGACGAAGGTCATGCCGACCGCAATCAGCCCGATGAAGGCCGAGCGCGCCAGCACGTTGGTGATGTTCGCCGGCGCCAGGAAGGCGCTGTTCAGCGCCGCGCCCAGGATCACCAGGGCGACCAGGGCGACAAGCGGGCCAAGGGTATGCAGGTCGAGTTTCATGCGGCTTCTCCGGTCACGCCCATGGCCAGGCGGACGATGCGGTCTTCGGTCATGTCCTCGCCGTCGAGTTCGCCGGCCAGCCGCCCCTCGCGCATGACCAGCACGCGGTCGGCAAGGCCGATCACCTCGGTCATCTCGCTGCTGATGACGATCAGGCTGCGGCCCTCGGCGGCGAGCTTGCGGATGAAGGCATAGATCTGGCGCTTGGTGCCCACGTCGATGCCGCGCGTCGGCTCGTCGATGAGAATGATTCGAGGATCTGGAAGCATAACTTTGGCCAGCAACAGTTTCTGCTGGTTTCCGCCGGAAAGCTTGCCGGCCGGCATGTCGCGGCGCGGGGCGCGGATGTCGAATTCGCGCGTGGCGCTGTCCAGCGCGGCGTCCTCGGCCTTGGTGTCCAGCCGCCAGGTGCCGAAGCGCTCCAGCGTGGCCAGCGTCAGGTTCTCGCGCAGCCCCTTGTCGAGCAGCAGGCCGGCTTCCTTGCGGTCCTCGGTCAGATAGGCGAGGCCGGCGGCAAAGGCGTCGCGCAGGCTGCGGATGGCGACCGGCCGGCCCTCGACCCGGATTTCGCCCTGCGAGGGGCGCAGGCCGACCAGCCCCTCGGCCAGTTCGGTGCGCCCCGAGCCGACGAGGCCGGCGATGCCCAGCACCTCGCCGCGCCGCAGGGTAAAGCTGACGTCGCGGACCCGGCCGGGCACCGAAAGGCCCCGCACCTCCAGCGCGGGCGCGTCGCCCGGCTGGCCCTTGGGCGGGTAGAAATCCTGCAACTCGCGGCCGACCATGGCGGTGGCCATGCCGTCCTCGGTCAGCTCGCCGCGCAGCGCCTGGCGCACCACGCGGCCGTCGCGCAGCACGGTGATGCGGTCGGCCAGATGCGCCACCTCGTCCAGCCGGTGCGAGCAGTAGAGGATCGCCACCCCCTCGGCCCGAAGCCGGTCGATCTGCTGGTAAAGCGAGCCGACCTCGCGATGGGTCAGCACGGCGCTGGGTTCGTCCATGATCAGCACGCGGGCCTTGCGCGACAGGGCCTTGGCGATCTCGACCATCTGGCGGTCGGGCACGGACAGGTCGCGGATGCGCGCATCGGGGTCGATGCGGGTGTCCAGCCGCTTGAGCAGCGCGGCGGTGGCGTCCCGCATGGCGGCATGGTCCAGCCGCCAGCCGCCGGGTTCGCGGCCCAGGAACACGTTCGCCGCCACGGTCAGGTCGGGGGCAAGGTTGAACTCCTGGTGGATGACGACGATGCCCTGCGCTTCGGCCTCGGGGCCGCTGGCGAAGCGGACCGGCTGGCCGTCCAGCAGCACCTGGCCCGAGGTCGGGTCCAGGAAACCACCCAGGATCTTCATGATGGTGGATTTGCCGGCGCCGTTCTCGCCGATCAGGGCATGGACCTCGCCGGGCTCCAGCGCCAGGTCGACGCCGTGCAGGACCTCGATCGGGCCGAAGCGTTTCGAGACGTTGTCGAGCGCCAGAACGGTCATGGCCCGACCTCGACCCATGCGCCGCCCCGTGCCGAGGACGCCTGCGCGGCGGCGATGAAACCCATGCCCGACAGCCCGGCATCCAGCCCCGGCACGCGGTCTGCAAGGCTGGAATCGCCTTGAATGATCGACGCTATATCACGGTATAGATTGGCGAAACCTTCCAGGTAGCCCTCGGGGTGGCCGGGCGGCGTGCGATATGAGGCGCTGCGGTCCTGCCCCCGCGTCAGGATGCGGGCCGGGCCGTCCTTGGGCGACAGGATCAGCCGCTCGGGGTCGGGCAGGCGCCATTCCAGCGCCGCCTTGGTGCCAAAGACCCGCAGCGACAGCCCGTTTTCCTGGCCGACGGCGACCTGGCTGACCCAGATGCCGCCCCGCGCGCCCGAGGCGTAGCGCAGCGCGATGCGGGCATCGTCGTCGACCGCGCGGCCCGGCACCATGCTGGAGAGTTCCGCCGACAGGGACACCGGCGTCTGGCCGGTGACGAATTGCGCCAGCTGCCAGGCATGGGTGCCGATGTCGCCGATGGCGCCGGCCCCGGCGCGGGCGGGATCGGTGCGCCATTCGGCCTGCTTGCCCTCGGCCGGGTCGGCCAGCCAGCCTTGCAGGTATTCGGCCTGCACCAGCCGGATGTCGCCCAACGCGCCCTCGGCCACCAGCGCGCGGGCCTCGCGCACCATGGGCATGGCGCAGTAGTTGTGGGTCAGGAAAAACCGCGCACCGCTGGCCTGCGCGGCCTCGGCGATCTCGTGCGCCTGTTCGGGCGTGGCCGCCAGCGGCTTGTCGCAGATCACATGGATGCCGGCGCGCAGGAAGGCCGCGGCGGGGGCGGCATGCAGGTGGTTCGGGGTGACGATGCTGACCGCCTCGATCCCGTCCTCGCGCGCCGCCTCGGCCCGCGCCATCTCGGCGAAATCGCCATAGCTGCGGATGCCCAACTCGGCCGCGCTGGCCGCCGCGCGGGCAGGGTCTGAGGAGAGCGCGCCCGCGACCAGCGCGAAGCGCCCGTCCATGCGCGCGGCGATGCGGTGGATGGCGCCGATAAAGGCGCCGCTGCCGCCGCCGACCATGCCCAGGCGAACCGGCCTCATAGCCCCAGCGCCCTGTCGATGGCCGCGCGGTCCACGCGGCTGGCGGCGAAATCGTCGAAGGCATGGGGTGTCACGCGGATGACATGGTCGCGCACGAAACGCGCGCCTTCCCGTGCTCCGTCCTCGGGGTGTTTCAGCGCGCATTCCCATTCGACCACCGCCCAGCCGTCGAAACCGTATTGCGTCAGCTTGGAAAACACGCTGCGGAAATCGACCTGCCCGTCGCCGGGGCTGCGGAAGCGGCCGGCGCGATCCGCCCAGGGCTGATAGCCGCCATAGACGCCCTGCCGGCCGGTCGGGCGGAACTCGGCATCCTTGACGTGGAACATGCGGATGCGGTCGTGATAGATGTCGATATTTTGCAGATAATCAAGCTGTTGCAGGACATAATGCGAGGGATCGTAAAGCATGTTCGCCCGCGCGTGGCCGCCGACCCGGTCCAGGAACATCTCGAAGGTCGCGCCGTCATGCAGATCCTCGCCCGGATGGATCTCATAGCAAAGGTCGATGCCGTGATCCTCGGCCAGGTCCAGCAGCGGGCGCCAGCGCGCGGCCAGCGTGTCGAACGCCGCCTCGACAAGCCCCGGCGCGCGCTGCGGCCAGGGGTAGAGGTAGGGCCAGGCCAGGGCGCCCGAGAACGTCGCCATTCGGTCCAGGCCCAGCAGCCGGCTGACCCGGATGGCGCGGGCGACCTGATCGACCGCCCATTCCTGCCGCGCGGGGGGATTGCCGCGCAGGGCCGGCGGCGCGAAGGCGTCGAAACCGGCGTCATAGGCCGGATGCACGGCGACGAGCTGGCCTTGCAGATGCGTCGAAAGCTCGGTTACTTCGACACCGTTCTGCCGGGCGATGCCCAGGAATTCGTCGCGGTAGTCCTGCGACTTCTCGGCCCGCGCCAGGTCCAGCATGCGCGGGTCGCTGGTCGGCACCTGCACGCCCAGATAGCCGCAATCGGCCGCCCAGCGGGTGATGCCGTCCCAGCTGTCGAAAGGCGCCGTATCGCCGATGAACTGCGCCAGAAACAGCGCCGGTCCCTTGATGGTCCGCATGATCCCCTCTCTCCCCAAGGGTCAGGCTGCACCGCTCTGCAATCGATTGCAAACATTTTCTTGCACCGCATCGCACGGGGCGCGTAACCTTTGGCGATGGAAAGCCAGATCCCGCCCGGACGGGCCAGACTGTCGGATGTCGCAAGGCGCGCGGGCGTGTCGGCCTCGACCGTCAGCCGGGTGCTGTCCAATCCGGCGGTGGTGGCCAAGGCCACGCGCGAGGCGGTGATGCAGGCCGTGGCCGAGACCGGCTATCGCATGAACCACGCCGCGCGGAACCTGCGCAAGCAGCGGACCGGCTGCGTGGTGGCGCTGGTGCCGAACCTGGGCAATCCCTTCTTTGCCAAGATCCTGGACGGGATGGGGCGCGAACTGGCCGCCGCCGGCTATGACCTGCTGGTCGCCGACACGCTGGAGGACAGCGGCCGCCACACCCGGCTGGACCGTTTCCTGGACCCCTCGCGCGCGGACGGGATCATCCTGCTGGACGGGCTGGCGCCCTTTGGCGACCTGGCGGGGCGGGCGGACCTGCCGCCGGTCGTCACCGCCTGCGAATGGATCGAGGGCGCGGACCTGCCCCGCGTGATGCTGGACAATCGCGAGGGCGGGCGGCTGGCCGTGGCGCATCTGCGCGCGCTTGGCCACGCCCATATCGGCGTGATCGGCGGCCCGCCCGGCAACGTGCTGCACAAGGCGCGCCGGCAGGGCGCGCATGAGGCCGCGGGCGGGGCGCGGATCACCGAGTTTCCCGGCGACTTCACCATGCAATCCGGGCAGCAGGCGGCCCTGGCCTGGCAGGCGCTGGCACCGGCCGACCGGCCGACCGGGATCTTTGCCTTTTCCGACGAGATGGCCTGCGCCTTCATGTCCGGGCTTCAGCGCGCCGGGCATCATGTGCCGCGCGACCTGTCCATCGTCGGCTTCGACGACATCGAGCTGGTCTCGCACCTGTCCCCGGCGCTGACCACCATCCGCCAGCCCAAGCGCGAGATCGGCCGCAAGGCGGCGCGGATCATCCTGGACCGCATCGCCGGGCGCGAGATCCCCCCCGTGACCCTACTGGCGCCGCGGCTGATGCTGCGCGAGACGACGGCCCCGCCGCCCTGAACGGAAAAAGGGCGCCCGCGGCGGGGCGCCCCTTGTTGCAGTCGCGGCGGGTCAGTCGGCGCTGGCCTCGTTCAGGCGCAGCCCGGCGGGGGCGCCGTGCAGGTCGTGGATCGGGGCGACCTGGCCCCCCGCCTCGCCGGCCAGCACGCGGTCGAACTGTTCGCGGTCCAGCGCACCTTCCCAGCGGCTGACGACCACGGTGGCCACCGCATTGCCGATGAAATTGGTGATCGAGCGGCATTCCGACATGAAGCGGTCCACGCCCAGGATCAGCGCCATGCCGGCGACCGGCACGGTCGGCACCACCGACAGCGTCGCGGCCAGGGTGATGAAGCCCGCCCCGGTGACGCCCGCCGCGCCCTTCGACGACAGCATGGCGACCAGCAGCAGCAGGATCTGCTGTTGCAGCGTCAGGTCGGTATTCGTCGCCTGGGCGATGAACAGCGCCGCCAGCGTCATGTAGATGTTGGTGCCGTCCAGGTTGAAGCTGTAGCCGGTGGGCACGACCAGCCCGACGACGGAGCGCTTGCAGCCGGCCTTCTCCATCTTCTCCATCAGCGAGGGCAGCGCCGATTCCGAGGAGGAGGTGCCCAGCACCAGCAGGATCTCGGCCTTGAGATAGGAGATCAGCCGGAAGATGGAAAAGCCGTTGAGCATGCAGACCGTGCCCAGGATTACGACGACGAACAGCGCCGAGGTCAGGTAGAAGGTGCCGACCAGCGTCGCCAGGTTCACCACCGAGGCGATGCCGTATTTGCCGATGGTAAAGGCGAAGGCCCCGAAGGCACCAATGGGCGCGGCCTTCATCAGGATGTCGACCATGCGGAAGACGGCGTGGCTGATCGCCTCGAACAGCGCCACGACCGGCTTGCCCTTGTCGCCGATCAGGATCAGGCCGATGCCGAACAGGATGGCGATGAACAGGACCTGCAGGATGTTGCCCTCGACGAAGGCCGAGGTCATCGTGGACGGGATGATGTCCATGACAAAGCCGGTCAGCGAGGAGTCATGCGCCTTGGCGGCATAGTCCGCGACCTTGCTGGCATCCAGCGTCGCCGGGTCGATGTTCATGCCGGCGCCGGGGCGGATGACATTGGCGGTGATCAGCCCGACGATCAGCGCCAGGGTCGAGAAGGTCAGGAAATAGCCGAAGGCCTTGCCGACGACCGAGCCCACGCCCTTCAGCGTGCCCATGCCGGCAAGGCCGGTGACGATGGTCAGGAAGATGACCGGGGCGATGATCATCTTGACCAGCTTGATGAAGGCGTCGCCCAGGGGCTTCAGCGCTTCGCCCGTTTCGGGATAGAAATGCCCGATCAGCGCGCCGGCGGCGATGGCGCACAGAACCTGGAAATAGAGATGTCTGTAAAAGGGCCGCGGTGCGTGAGCGACCGGCGCGGCCGTGGTGTCGATGTGCATGGGGCCTCCTCCAACCTGCGTATGACGGTGATGTGACCGCCATGATAAATTCGCGGGCCCTGGCGCCAAAAAACCGGGCGCATGACAGCAATGCGTTGTAATCATGGCTTTTTGTCGCCAGCGGCCGGGCAAATCCGTGTGGTTTTCCACACAGGGCGGATCTGCTAGTGTGGAAACCCGCACAACATCCGTCCGCCAGGGGAAGCATGGCCGCCACAACCGATTCGCAAGGCGCAAGGCCCGGCCCGATGCTGTGGCGGCTGCTGGTCGCGGCGACCGTGGCGCTGGCCATGCTGGCGGCCTTGGCGCTGGCCTTTCGGCTGGCCCATGGCAATGCCGCCCGCGCCCTGACCGAGCGGCTGGAGATCAGCGCGCAAAGCCGGGTGCAGACGCTGGAAAGCGTGCTGGCCAAGCAGCGCGCCGTGGCCACGGTCCTGTCCGACGATGCCGCCGTGCTGCAGGCGCTGGCCGAGCCGTCGCCGGCCAATGTCTCGCGCGTGTCGCAAAAGCTGGAACGGTTGCAGGAGCAGACCAGCAGCGCGGTGATCTATCTGCTCGATCGCGACGGCGTCGCCATCGCCGCCTCGAACTGGCACGATCCCGACAGTTTCGTCGGCTCGGACTACAGCTTTCGCAGCTATTTCAGCGAGGCGCTGCTTCGCGGCGAGGCGACGCAATTCGCGCTTGGCACCGTCAGCCGGCGGCCCGGGCTCTACCTGTCCCACGACGTGCCGCAGATGGGCGAGCCCCTGGGCGTCATCGTGGTGAAGGTGGAATTCGACGCGATGGAGCAGGGCTGGGCGCAGGCGGCCGAGACCACGCTGGTCACGGACGCGGCCGGGCAGGTGATCCTGTCCAGCGCGCCGCAGTTGCGCTTTGCGCCGCTGCCGCCGATCCCGGCCGGGCAGGTCTCGGCCCGGCGCGCGGTGCCGGGCGCGGGCTGGGTGCTGTGGGTCCGGGCGCCCTCGGCCGAGGCGGTGCGGGCGGCGCTGCTGGCGGCGGGCACCGTCGGCTTCCTGTTCACGCTGCTGCTGGCCGGCGGGGTTTCGGCCGCGCGCGCCCGCACCCGCGCCGCCCGCCGCGCCGAGGCCGAGCGCCGCTATCGCGCCGACCTGGAACGCGCGGTCGAGGAGCGCACCCGCGACCTGACCGCCGAGATGCGCGAACGCCGCGCGGCCGAACAGCGGCTGGCGCAGTTGCAGGGCGAGATGGTGCAGGCCAACAAGCTGGCGACGCTGGGCCAGATCACCGCCGGCGTCGCGCATGAGGTGAACACGCCGCTGGCCACCATCCGCCTTTTGGCCGAGAACGGCCGGCAGATGCTGCCGCCGGACGCGCCCGACCTGGCCCCCGACCTGGCCGCCGACCTGGATCGCAACCTGTCGCAGATCTCGCGCATGACCGACCGCATCGCCCAGATCACCACCGAGCTGCGCGGCTTTGCCCGCAAGGCCACGGGCGAGCTGGGTCCGGTTGCGCTCAAGGATGCGCTGGATGCGGCGCTGCTGCTGACCGCCAGCCGGCGGCGGGCGCAGGACATCCGCCTGGTCCTGCCCCAGATCTCGCCCGGCCTGCGGGTCATGGCCGAGACCGTGCGGCTGGAACAGGTGCTGGTCAACCTGATCCAGAACGCGCAAGAGGCGCTGGAGGGCCGGCCCGACCCGGAGATCCGCATCGTGCTGCAGGACGACGGGCCGGTGCTGCGGCTCAGCATCTCGGACAACGGGCCGGGGCTATCGCCGCAGATCGCCGCCCAGCTTTTCACCCCCTTCGCCACCAGCAAGCCCGAGGGGCTGGGCCTGGGCCTGGTGATCTCGCAAGAGATCGCGCGGGATTTCGGCGGCAGCCTCACGGCCGGGCCGCAGGGCGAAGGGCAGGGCGCCATCTTCCACCTCGACCTGCCGAAAGCCGCATGACCGACGCGCCCCTTGTCCGCCTTGTCGATGACGACCCCGACCTGCTCGAGGCGCAGCTGCAGGCGCTGCACCTGGCGGGTTTTCGCGCCGAAGCCTTCACCGATGCGGCCGAGGCGCTGGCCGGCCTTGGCCCCGACTGGCCCGGCGTGGTGCTGTCGGACGTGCGCATGCCCGGCATGGACGGGTTCCAGCTGTTCCAGCGCATCCATGCGCTCGATCCCGACTTGCCGGTGATCCTGCTGACCGGGCATGGCGACGTGCCGATGGCGGTCGCGGCGCTGAAGCAGGGGGTCTACGATTTCCTGACCAAGCCGGTCGGTGGCGGCACGCTGGCGGCGGCGCTGGCGCGGGCGGCCTCCAGCCGGGCCCTGGTGCTGGAAAACCGCGCCCTGCGCCGCCGCCAGCAGGACAGCGCCGCGCGCGAGACCCGGCTGATCGGGCAAAGCCCGGTCATGCAGCACCTGCGCGAGACCGTGGCGCGGCTGGCCGAGGCGGGGGGCGACGTGCTGGTCCTGGGCCCCGGCGGCTCGGGCAAGGAGACCGTGGCCCGCGCCATCCACCGCCAGAGCCCGCGCCGCGCCCGCGCCTTCGTTCCTGTCGCCTGCGCCGCGCTGGACGAGCCGCGCTTCGAGGCCGAGATGCTGGGCACCGAGCCGCAGGGCCGCGGCCCGCGCGCGCCGGGCCGGCTCGAGGCCGCCCATCGCGGCACGCTCTACCTCGACGAGATCGACGCGCTCGCGCCCACGCTGCAGGCCCGCCTGCTGGCGCTGATCGAGGCGCGCGAGATCCAGCCCCCCGGCAGCGCCGCGCCGCGCCCGCTGGACCTGCGCGTCATCGCCTCCAGCCGCGCCGACCTGGAACGGCTGATGCGCGAGGGGCGCTTTCGCAGCGATCTTTACTATCGGCTGTCGGGCGCCGTCCTGACCCTGCCGCCGCTGGCCGAGCGGCGCGAGGACATCCCCGAGCTGTTCCGGCATTTCCTGCTCGCGGCGGCGGCGCGGCTGGACCTGCCGGTGGCGCCGGTCACCGGCGCGGTCAAGGCCCGGCTGGCCGGCCATGGCTGGCCCGGCAACCTGCGCGAATTGCGGCAATTCGCCGAAAGCCATGCGCTGGGGCTGACCCCCTTCGATCCGCCGGCCGAAGGCGGCGAGGCGCCGGGCCTGTCGGAGCTGGTCGCGGAATACGAGGCCGAACTGATCCGTGAGGCGCTGCGGCTGGCGCAGGGCAACGCCACCCAGGCGATGGCGCGGCTGCGCCTGCCGCGCAAGACCTTCTACGACAAGCTGGCGCGCCACGGCATCAAGCCCGCCGATTTCCGCCCCGGCTAAAGCGCCGCCAGCCGCTTGCGCAGATCCGGCATCTGCGCCAGCGTCGCGGCCAGCCGCCCACGCCAGGACGGGCCCTGCGCCATCGCCGTCTCATAGGCGTCGCGCAGCTCGTCGGGGCGCTCTTCGGCCAGCACCTCGATCAGGAACTCGGCCTGCGCCCGGTCCTTGCGCGCCTTCAGCGTATCGGGCCCGTCGCGCCGCCGGTCGGCGACGATCAGCTTGTGGATGGCATAGCGTTCGGGGCGCGGCACCTGGATCAGGAAGCCGGCGCGGTAAAGCAGCGGCACCCGGATCGGCTCGGCGATCAGGAAGTTCAGGTAATGCAGGCTCTGCGCCGAGACGCCAAGCGCCGGCAGGTCGCGCAACCCTTCGGTGCCGTCGAAACAGGGGGTCAGGAACTCGACCAGCGTCTGCTGCTCGCCCTGGCGCCAGCGCCAGACCCGCTGCCCCTCGACCGAGGGCAGGGGGGCAAAGCGCAACTCGCGAAACACCTCGGCCAGCGGCTCGATCACCTGGTCGCCCAGCACCAAGGACAGCCGCTCGAAACTGGCGATGTCGATGTCGTCGGTCATCGCCGCCTGGTCGAAGCCGATGCGCACGCCCAGCTCGCCCTCGTAGCAGCGGAAGGCCTGGGTGCCGACCAGCGTGCCGCCCAGGCGGAATACCCCGGCCCGCGCCATGGCCGAGATCACCTGCCCCGAGCCGCGGTCGGTCATCAGGCAACCCTCGGCCCGCAGGATACGCATCAGCCGCGAGCGTTCGCGCTGGCTCTGCTTCTCGGCCTCGCGCAGGGCCTCCAGCCGGTCCAGGCGCGCGCGCAGCTCCTCGCCATCCTCGCCGATATAGCGGTCCAGGGTGCGGTCGCCAATGCGGAAATGGTCATACCAATAGGCCCTTTGCCCGACCTTCTTCAGCCGCGGCACGCCGCGCAGCTCGCTGACCGCCGCATCCTTCAGATGCCGCAGCAGATCGGTCCAGGCCGCCACCGCCACCGGCGAAAGATGCTGCGCCACGAGACTACCCCACAGTTTCTTCCTTGTGGGGCAAGGATAATCGCCCCGCGCCTACCCCACAAGAAAAAATTCGTGGGGTAAAATGGTCCCATCTTCTTCGTTCCTCAAATACTCATGCTCCCGTGCAACTCGGCGCTGCGCGGGCCGGCTCTCTGCCATGCTCGGCAACCCAGGCCAGGGCGCCTGCCAGCACCGCGTCATGGACTGCGGCGCCGATCGCCTCGCCCAGGGCGGTGTGCAGCCCGGCAAAGGCGGTGCCGCCCGCATCGCAGGCCACGGCGATGCAATCGGTGCCGGTGCCGGTGGCGCGCCCGGTCGGCAGCTCGATCCCGGCAGCGATGACGGCGGCGGTGCGGGCCTGGGCCACGATGCTCAGCGCCTCGATCATGGCGGCATCGGTCAGCCCGCCTTCGACCAGCAGGGCGATGTTGATCGTGCCATAGCTCCTGGACGGAACCATGCGGCGCCGGCCGACCCGCTCGGCATTGCCCAGGCCGACGGTGGCCAGGCAGGCCACCGGCCCGGCCTGGGCCAGCCGGTGATGGTGCAACCCGCGCGAGGTCATCATGCCCACGTCGCCGCCATGGCCGATCCGCGCCATCTCGGCCCCCAGCCAGCCCATGGCGTCCAGGTCCGGGGACAGGTCGGCATCGCGGACCTGGCGGATCAGGATATGCCGCGCGCTGCGAAAGCCGGGGCGATGCGGGGCAAAGGACAGCACGCGCCGCACCCGTCCCAGATCCGCCACCAGCCAGGGCGGGGCCTGCCTGACCCGCAAATCCGTCCCTGCCACAGCCATCCCCCGCCCCTTGCCCCGCGCGGGCCGGGTTTGCGCCATCGCGGGGCGGCGATCAATGCCCCTTTCAGATATGCAGCGCGTGGCCAAGCGCGCGCAGGCAGGCTTCGTGCAGCGCCTCGCCGCGGGTCGGGTGGGCGTGGATGGTGCCGGCAATGTCCTCCAGCCGCGCGCCCATCTCCAGCGCCAGGGCAAAGCCGCCGGCCATCTCGGCCACGCCGGCGCCGACCGCCTGGATGCCCAGCACCTCATGCGTGTCGGGGCGGGCGGTGACGCGGACGAAGCCCGCCTCGTCGCCCGCCGTCATCGCCCGGCCGTTGGCGGCAAAGGGGAACAGGCCGGTCACGACCTCGCGCCCTTCGGCCGCGGCCTCCTCGGGGGAGATGCCGACGCTGACGATCTCGGGGTCGGTAAAGCAGACCGCCGGGATCGCCCGCTTGTCCCAGGCGCGGCGCTGGCCGGCGACCAGCTCGGCCACCATCTCGCCCTGGGCCATGGCGCGATGGGCCAGCATCGGCTCGCCGGTCACGTCGCCGATGGCCAGCACGCCGGTCATCGAGGTGCGGCAGCGCTCGTCGATGCGGATGAAGGGGCCGGCCATCTCCAGCCGCAGCCCCGCCACCCCTGACGCGGTCGCGCGCGGGCGGCGGCCCACCGTCACCAGCACCTTGTCGGCCTGGATGTCCTCGGCCCCGTCCACCCCGGCGACGCGCAGCGCGCCGCTGTCCGACAGCCCGCCGGCCCGCGCCCCGGTCAGCAGCCGGATGCCCAGCTGGGTCAGGCGCTGCGCCACCGGGCGGGTCAGTTCGGCATCGTATTGCGGCAGGATGCGCGGCGCGGCCTCGACCACAGTCACCTCGGCGCCCAGCTTGGCATAGGCGATGCCCAGCTCCAGCCCGATATAGCCGCCGCCGACCACGGCCAGCCGCCCCGGCACCTCGGTCAGCGCCAGCGCGTCGGTCGAGGAGATGACCTTGCCGCCAAAGGGCAGGGCGGGCAGCTCGATCGGTTCCGAGCCGGTGGCGATGACCAGAACCTCGGTGCGGATCTGCACCGGGCCCTCGGGCGTCTCGACCAGCACGGTCTTGCCGTCGCGAATGTTGGCCCGGCCCGTCACCAGCCGCACCCTGGCCTTGCGCAGCAGCGTGGCGACGCCGCCGGTCAGCCGCTCGACGATGCCGTTCTTCCAGGCCATCGTCGCGCCCAGGTCCAGCCGCGCGGGACCGGCCGAGATCCCCATCGAAGGGGTCGAGGAAAGCTGTTCAAACCGATGAAACTCCTCGGCCGCGTGGATCAGCGCCTTCGAGGGGATGCAGCCCACGTTCAGGCAGGTTCCCCCCGGCGGCTCGGCATCGACCACCACCGTGTCGACGCCCAGCTGCCCGGCGCGGATGGCGCAGACATAGCCGCCGGGGCCGGCGCCGATCACCAGCAGCCTGCATTGGATCTCGCGCATCGCTCAGCCCTCCACGAAGATCAGCGCCGGGGTTTCCAGCAGCTCTTTCAGCCGCGCCACGAAGACGGCGGCGTCCCAGCCGTCGATCACCCGGTGGTCGAAGCTGCACGACAGGTTCATCATCTTGCGCGGCTCGAAGGCGGCGCCGTTCCAGAACGGCCGCACCGCCAGGCGGTTGACGCCGACGATGGCGACCTCGGGCACGTTCAGGATCGGGGTCGAGGCGATGGCCCCCAGGGGCCCCAGCGAGGTGATGGTGATGGTCGAGCCGGCAAGCTCGTCGCGCTTTGCCGTGCCCTCCTTGGCGGCCGTGCCCAGCCGCGCGATCTCGGCGGCGGTGGCGCGCAGGTCCAGCGCCTCGGCATGGCGGACCACCGGCACCATCAGGCCATGGGGCGTCTGCGCCGCGATGCCCAGATGCACCCCGCCGAAGCGGCGGATCAGCCCGGCCTGGGCGTCGTAATGCGCGTTCAGCAGCGGCTGTTCATGCACGGCGCGCACGATGGCGCGGGCGATGAAGGGCAGCAGCGTCAGCCGCGTCCCCTTGCCTTGCGCATTCATCCGGCCGCGCAGATCCTCCAGCGCGGTGGCGTCCACCTCTTCGACGATGGTGATCTGGGGGATGCTGTTCGCGGCCTCCATCCGCTCGGCGATCTTGCGGCGCAGCCCGATGACGCGGATCTCCTCGACCGCGCTGTCGGGTTGCGGGCCCGAGGGCGCCGGGATGCCGCCCGAGGCGATGAAGGCGTCCAGGTCCTCGTGCCCGATCCGGCCGGCCGGACCCGAGCCGCGCACCAGCCGCAGGTCCACGCCCGCCTCGCGCGCCCGTGCCCGCACGGCGGGCGAGGCGATGGGCCTTTCGCCCTCGGGGCGCAAGGGCGCGGCCGCGAGGGTTTTCGCCGCCGGTTTCGGGGTCGGCGGCTCCGCCTCGGGCTCGGGTTCGGGCTTGGGCGGCGCCTCGGCCTTGGGCTCTGCGGGTTCGGGATCGGGGGGCGCGGTCTCGGCCTGCCGCGACGACCCCTCGGCCGGCGCTGCGGCGCCCGCCTCGGCCGCGACATTGCCGGGGCCGTCCACCTCCAGCCGGATCAGCTCGGCGCCGACGGCGATCACGTCGCCGGGCTGGCCCGCCTGCCAGACCACCGTGCCGGTGACGGGCGAGGGGATTTCCACCGTCGCCTTGTCGGTCATGACCGCGACCATAGGGTCGTCCTCGCGCAGGACATCGCCGGGCTTGACCAGCCATTCGGAGATCTCGGCCTCGGCGATGCCTTCGCCGATGTCCGGCATACGGATTGCGTGAATACCCATCTCAGGCCACCTCGACCAGTTGACGCAATGCCTCGGCCACCCGTGCGGGGCCGGGGAAATAGCTCCATTCATGCGTATGCGGATAGGGCGTGTCCCAGCCCGCCACCCGCCGGATCGGCGCCTCCAGGTGCCAGAAGCACTCGGCCTGAACCAGCGCCGCCAGTTCCGCGCCATAGCCCGAGGTCAGCGTCGCCTCGTGCAGCACCAGGCAGCGGCCGGTCTTGTTGACCGAGGCCACGATGGTTTCCATGTCCAGCGGCAGCAGGGTGCGCAGGTCGATCACCTCGGCATCGACGCCGGATTCCTCGACCGCGGCCAGCGCGACATGGACCATGGTGCCATAGGTCAGCACGGTGGCCGCCCGGCCCTGGCGGCGCAGCGCCGCGTTGCCCAGGGGGACGGTGTAATGCCCCTCGGGCACCTCGCCCAGCTCATGGCTTTTCCAGGCCGTGACCGGGCGGTCGTGATGGCCGTCGAAGGGGCCGTTGTAAAGCCGCTTCGGCTCCATGAAGATCACCGGGTCGGGGTCTTCGATAGCGGCCAGCAGCAGCCCCTTGGCGTCCCGCGGGTTCGAAGGCACCACGGTCTTGAGGCCCGTGACATGGGTGAACAGCGCCTCGGGCGACTGGCTGTGGGTCTGGCCGCCGAAGATGCCGCCGCCGGTGGGCATGCGCACCACCATCGGGCAGGTGAACTGCCCGGCCGAGCGATAGCGCAGCCGCGCCGCCTCGGACACGATCTGGTCATAGGCGGGATACATGTAGTCGGCGAACTGGATCTCGACCACCGGCTTCAGCCCATAGGCCGCCATGCCGATCCCGGCGCCGACGATGCCGGATTCGTTGATCGGCGTGTCGAAGCAGCGGGTCTTGCCGTATTTCGCCTGCAAGCCGGCGGTGCAGCGGAAGACGCCGCCGAAATAGCCCACGTCCTCGCCGAAGACCACGACGGAAGGGTCGGCGCCCATCGCCACGTCCAGCGCGTCGCGGATCGCCTCGATCATCGTCATGCGTGCCATGTCAGAACCCCGCCTCGTGACGTTGCTTCAGAAGATGCGGCGGCATCTCGGCATAGACATCCTCGAACATGTCGGCGGGGCTGGGGTGCTGGCCGTGATGCAGCGTGCCGATGGCCTCGGCGCGCTTCTGCTGTTCGGTGATCTCGGCCAGGATCTCGGCCTCGGCCTGGGCGTGGCGCTCGTCGCTCCAATGGCCAAGCGCGATCAGGTGGTTTTTCAACCGCAGGACCGGGTCGCCCAGCGGCCAGGCCGTGCTTTCCTCGGCCGGGCGATAGGCCGAGGGATCGTCCGAGGTCGAATGCCCGCCGGCGCGATAGGTGACGTATTCGATCAGCGTCGGGCCCAGGTTGCGCCGGGCGCGTTCCGCCGCCCATTTCGCCACCGCCAGCACCGCAAGGTAGTCGTTGCCGTCCACCCGCAGCGAGGGGATGCCGAAGCCATGCCCGCGCGCTGCGAAAGTGCCTGAACCTCCGCGTGCAATCCCCTGGAATGTCGAGATCGCCCATTGGTTGTTCACGATGTTCAGGATCACCGGCGCCTTGTAGGTCGAGGCAAAGACCAGCGCGGCGTGGAAATCGCTTTCCGCCGTCGAGCCGTCGCCGATCCAGGCCGCCGAGATCTTGCGGTCGCCCGAGATGGCCGAGGCCATGGCCCAGCCCACCGCCTGGATGAACTGCGTGGCCAGGTTGCCCGAGATGGTGAAGAAGCCATGCTCGCGCGAGGAATAGCAGACCGGCAATTGCCGGCCGTGCATCGGATCCTCGGCGTTCGAGAAGATCTGGTTCATCATCGCGCTGAGCGGATAGCCGGCGGCGATCAGCAGCCCGGCCTGGCGATAGGTCGGAAAGTTCATGTCGCCCGGTGCCAGCGCGCGCTGGAAGCCGCAGGAAATCGCCTCTTCGCCCAGGTGCTGCATGTAGAAGCTGGTCTTTTGCTGGCGCTGCGCGTTCAGCATCCGCGCGTCATAGATGCGCAGCGTCATCATGTGGCGCAGCCCGATCAGCAGGTCGTCGGGGGTGATCTCCAGCGCCTCGGCCCAGGGCCCGACGGCCTGGCCCTCGCGGTTCAGGACGCGGATGATGGTGAATGCCAGGTCGCGGATTTCCTCGGGGTCGACGTCGACCGGCGGGCGGCGCACCGTGCCCGCGCGCGGGATCGCGACATGCGAGAAATCCGGCTGGCCGCCGGGCCGCACCTCTGGCTCGGGCACCACAAGGCCAAGCGGCGGATAGTCATTCGGGTCTGGCCTTTGCATCGGCACCTCCTTTGCCTTGGGGAACGGGCCGGGTTCCGGCCCTGCCGCCGCGGATGACGGGCATCCGGGCGATGCAGCACTGGCGTTCCACCCCGTTCCTCCCAAGGGGATGATGCCACAGATCGCCGCAAAATCTTCTTTCTTTGTTTTCAGCTATCAGCCAAAATGCAAAAGATTCTTCTGATAAGAACGGTAGGACATGAGCGGATCTTCTGCAACGCGCCAGCTTGACGCGATCGACCTCAGGATCTTGCGGGCGCTGAGTCGCGACGGGCGGCTGTCCAACAGCCAGCTTGCCGAAAAGGTCGGCCTGTCGCCCAGCCCCTGCTGGCAGCGCACCCGCCGGCTGGAGGCCGAGGGCGTCATCAAGGGCTACAGCGCCCTCCTGGACCAGTCCCGCCTGGGCGCCGCCGAAACCGTCATCATCGAGATCACGCTGGAACGGCACGACGACAAGGTGCTGGAGGAGTTCGGCCGCGCCATGGCCGCCATCCCCGAGGTGCAGGAGGTCTGGCTGACCACCGGCGAATACGACTACCTGCTGAAGGTCGCGGTCAGCGGCACCCGCGGATACGAGGAATTCCTGCGTCGCAAGCTTTACCGGGTGCCGGGGATCCGCAACGCCCGCTCGATCTTCACCCTGCGCTGCCTGAAGGAACGCGGCAGCATCCTGCCGCTGCTGGCCGAGGCGGACTGACGCGGCCGTCCCGGTTGCTGGATCACCGCCTCGACGCGCCATGGCCATGCCGTCCCCCTCCCTCTCTCAGCCGATGCGGATGCGGGGCGTGCCGGTCTGGTCGCGCGTCACTTCGACCTCGTGGCGGCGGTCGCCGATCATCACGCTGGCGCGGAAGCCCGGCCAATGCGAGGGCAGGGCGGGGGCCACCTCCAGCCTTTCGCCGTCCTTGATGCGCAGGCCCAGGATATGCTCGACCGCGACGCGGTGCAGCCAGCCGGCCGAGCCGGTATACCAGGTCCAGCCGGCGCGGCCGATCTTTTCCTCGGCGCCATAGACGTCGGCGGCGACGACATAGGGCTCGCCGCGATAGACCTGAAGCGTGGCGGCGTCGCTGGCATGGCTGATCGGGTTGAGCAGCCGGAACACCCGCCAGGCGTCGTCGGCCCGGCCCGCCATGCACAGCGCCTGCACCATCCAGATCGCGGCATGGGTATATTGCCCGCCGTTCTCGCGCACGCCGGGCGGATAGCCCTTGATATAGCCGGGATCCTGCGGCGCATCGGCAAAGGGCGGGGTGAACAGCCGCAGCAGCATGCCGCCCTCGTCCAGCAGATGCTCCAGCGCCGCGTCCAGCGCCGGGTCGCGGCGATCCTTGCGACCGGCGCCCGAGATCACCGACCAGCTTTGCGCAATGGAATCGATGCGGCATTCCTGCGACGCGGCCGAGCCCAGGGGCGTGCCGTCGTCATAGATGCCGCGCAGATACCAGCCGCCGTCCCAGCCGTGCCGGTCCAGCGCGCGCGACAGCTTGGCGGCATGGGCGCGCCAGCGCTTTGCCCGCTCGTCCTCGCCCCGCGCCTCGGCCAGGGGGGCCATCATGGCGATGGTCTGGGCCAGGAACCAGCCCATCCAGACGGACTGGCCGCGCCCGGCAGCGCCGACGCGGTTCATGCCGTCGTTCCAGTCGCCGCCCAGGAACAGCGGCAGGCCCTCGGCCCCGGTGCGGGCGATGGCCATTTCCAGCGCCAGCGCGGCATGGTCGTAGAGCGGCGCCATGCGGTCGCTGGTCTCGGGCCGGTAGAAGGCGTCGTGCTCGCCCGGCTCCAGCACGCGGCCCAGGATGAAGGGCAGGGGCTCGTCCAGGATGCTGCGGTCGCCCGTCACCTCGACATAGCGCGCCAGCGCATGGCCCAGCCAGACCACGTCGTCGGCGATCAGGGTGCGCACGCCCGCGCCGGTGCCGGGCAGCCACCAATGCTGCACGTCGCCTTCCGGGAACTGGCGCGAGCCGGCTTCCAGCAACTGGGCGCGGGCCAGCGCCGGGTCATAGACCAGCATGGCCGAGGTGTCCTGCAACTGGTCGCGGAAGCCATAGGCCCCCGAGGCCTGGTAGAAGGCCGAGCGCGCCCGGATCCGGCAGGCGATGGCTTGATAGGGCAGCCAGCGGTTCACCATCAGGTCGAAGGCCGGGTCGGGGGTCTGCACCTGCAAGCGGCCGAAGATATGCTGCCAATGCTCGGTCTGGGCGGTGGCGGCCTGCCGGGCGGTCTCGGTGCGCTCCAGCAGCGGCGGCGCTGCGGCGCCGGGCGCGGCGGCCAGGCGGAAGGTCACGTTCTGGCTTTCGCCCGGCTCAATCTCGATGCGGGTTTCCAGCATCATCACCGGGTCGCCGTCATGGCGATGCACGAAGCGGCGGCTCAGCGTGGCGTCGAACCAGGCCGGCAGGCAGGCGTCGCGGTTGCGGCCCTGCCAGATCAGCCGCGACAGGCAAAGCCCCGTCACCTCGCGGTCCACCGACAGGATCATGCGCTGGCCGGCATAGTCGATGGAATAGGGGTTCTCGCACTCCACCGCCCGCGCCTCGGGCAGGTAGCGCATCTGCAGATAGGGCGCGGTCTTGGCGCGGGCGCCGC
>JAANMY010000607.1_pt1 | contig 49333 bp, 48 predicted proteins | sample 7279691 | NCBI WGS metagenome assembly JAANMY01 (sample SAMN14094543, study PRJNA606508) | bioreactor metagenome | isolation source: A lab-scale SPAN reactor treating ammonium-rich wastewater day 388 | place: Ireland: Galway | collected 2018-02-07 | reverse complement strand
GCTTGCACACGGGTTTTAGTACCTCCCGGAACAGGCGTTCGAATATTTATCAAGATATCATGCTTGGGGTTGTGAAAAATTCAACGAGCGGGACTGTAAAGTGCAAGGCCTTTGGTCTTGCACATTAGCACAATCTGACGAACGCGCCGGAACTGCGTTCCAGCGCGTTGTAAAGTGCAAGACCAAAGGCCTTGCACTTTAGAAGTCCAGCCGCCTACAAGATCTTGTGGTGGCAGAGGCGGGGGTAGGGGCCCCCGAGAGCATAGCCCCTCCGACACGGGTGCGGCTGGACTTCCCGCGCGCGCTGCTTGATACCGGGACAGGAGTTGAACCCCGCAGACAGCAGCGCTCGTCGAGGTCGGCTGCGTGCCAGACGAAGCAGAGGTCTCGTTTACCGCACTCGGTTCCAGAAGCCTTCCTCCGACAGGATGCCCGCTCCCACCCACGGCTCGCCTCCGGGCACCGGTTCGGCGCTCTCGGCCAGCCGCTCGCCCAGTTCGGTGGAAGGCACGCCGGCCAGCCAGCCCTGATGGCCCACTCGGGCCACCTGGGGGGTGGCGTAGGAGGAGCCGGAGTGCTCTTCCAGTCGCCCATCGATCACCAGCGGGACGTTGACCCCGTCGGCCGCCAACCAGGCTCCCGCATCGGGGGACGCGAGTGGAGCCACCACCCCCCCGTCCTCGGAGGCCCCCACCACGGTGGTGTGCGGATCGGCCAGCCAGTTGCGGTAGAAGCTCGGATCGACCTCTACGCCTAGTCGCTCCAGGGTGCGTGAGAGCTCACCATTGTTGCCCGCCGAGACAAAGCGGGCCACCCCGCTCTCGCTGGCCTCCTGGCCGGCCGCCAGCAATTCGCTCCGGGCAGCCTGGATCTGGGGGTCGGTGCGGCGCACCTGGCTGACCCGGTCGGCCAGGGCCTGGAGGAAGGTCTCTTCGTCCGCCCCGGCCGTCAGGCCCAGCTCGCCCTCCAGGGCTCCTCGCCATTCGTGGCGGCCGAAGAGAGCATCCACCACCCTCGAGTCGGAGGCCCCCTGCGACTGGCTCACCACTCCTGCCGACTGATCCTGCAACTGCTCGGCCGTTGCCTTCATGGGCGTGAGAAAGCGGTTACGGATGTAAGCGTCCAGGCCGTGCTCGAGGGTTTCGGGTCCGCTCACCAGCGAGACCTGGGCCCGGCCGATCTCGCCCGGTTGCATCCCCAGTCGCACCAGCACGCCTTCCACCAGCTCTCCATGGGTGGTGACCCCGGCCTGCTCAGCGCGCACGAAGTCGTCGTACACCGTGAGAGTAGGCTGGGGAGGAGGCCCAGCGCAGAATCCGAGCATGGAGAGGGCCAGAACAGAGGCGGTGACCTTCATCCCCGCCAGACTACCCGGTCGGTCTGAAATTTTTCAGACCGCCCCGGTATGGTTGGCCCGAGACCAAGATTTCGGAGGACCTGCATGCTCAACATCGCTTCTCTGCCCAGCGCCGCCGCAACGGCGCGCCTGGACTGGAAAGCCGAGGTGGGGCCACAGCCGAGCAAGGCCGTGGTGGCGGGGGACGAGGTTTACGTAGGCACCCAGACGCCCGACAAGCGCTCCGAGTTGCACCGATTCTCGGCCGCCAATGGCCGCCGACTCTCTACGGCGCATACCTGGACGGGCACGTTGCAGGGTCGCATGGGCTCCACTGCGGTCATGAAAGGGGTGGACGGCCATCTGATGGGAGTGGATGCCAGCTCGGGCGAGCGCAAATGGGGTTATCACTCCGGGCTGCGCCCGACCGCCGAAGCTTTCAACGGAGAGCAGGCGGTGCTGGCCACCGAGAGTCGACTGGTCGCTTTGAGCGAGGCCGCTCGGGGCGGACTGGAAGCTCCCTTCAGCATTCCGCTGCAGGATGCGCGCAGCATCAGTCCCGGGCCGGATGGCTGGCTGGTGCTCACCGGGCGTTACAGCGGCACCGGACAGATTGTCAGCCTGGACAGCCAGGGCCAGACTCGCTGGATGGCACCCGCTGACACGGGCGGTCCCCGGCACGCCCCCCGGATGGGAGTAGAGGGCACCGTCTACAGCACCGGTTATAACGGGATGCTGTCCGCCTTCGATGGCAAGACGGGCGAGCTGAAGTGGCAGTATGAGACGGGGGAGACCTATAACAACCAGCCGGACGTCGGGCCGGCCGGTCAGGTGGTTGTCTCCACCCGGCGCGGCCAGGTGGTTCTGCTCGATTGCGAGGGTCGTGCGACCTGGGAGGTCGATACCGGCGCCCAGGTGCTGGGCTGCTTCGTCCATCCCGATGGCACCGTGTTCGTACAGCATCCCGAGTCACTGGATGCTCTCGATGCCGTAACGGGCACCACGCTGCAGAAGCTGCCCATCGCACCAGCCGATTTGACCCAGGCTCCCGATGGTAGCCTCTACGCCATGAGTAAGAACGGCACGCTGCAGAAGATCGTGCTGGAGTAGGGGAGTTCAGGGCGAGCAAGAAGCTGGCCGGAGGATCTTCTACCGGAGGCTGACCACGTGGCGATTCGCATTGGAGTTCAGCTGCACCCGCAGCACTGCACCTATCCCGAGTTCATTGAGGCGGTGGAGGGGTGCGATCGACTGGGGGTGGATACGCTCTGGACCTGGGATCACTTCTATCCTCTCTACGGCGAGGAGGGCGCGCCCATGGCCGACGTGCCTCCGGTGGATTCCCCCCGTCGAGGGGACCACTTTGAAGCCTGGACCTTGCTGACAGCCATGGCCTGCCGCACGACCAGGGCTGAAATCGGCCTGCTGGTGGGCTGTAACAGCTACCGCAACCCCCACCTGGTGGCCGACATGGCTCGCACGGTGGACCACATCAGCAACGGCAGGCTCATCCTCGGGCTGGGCTCGGGCTGGTTCGAGCGCGACTACCAGGAATATGGTTACGAGTTCGGCACGGCGGCCTGGCGGCTCAAGCAACTGGGCGAGAATTTGCCCATCATCCAGGAGCGGCTCAAGCGTCTGACTCCGCAACCGATCCGCAACCCGTTGCCCATCATGATCGGGGGTGGGGGCGAGAAGGTGACCCTGAAGCTGGTGGCCAGGCACGCTCACCTCTGGAACGGCTTCGGGCCGCCTGAGAACTTCGCTCACAAGAACAAGATCCTGGACCAGTGGTGCGCGGAAGTGGGCCGCAATCCGAGGGAAGTCGAGCGCACGGTCGGCATCATGCGACCCGACGACCTCGACAAACTCGATGATTACGTGGCCGCCGGGGCCGAGCACATCATCTTGATGCTGGGTTGGCCCTTCCCGCTGGCTGCGGTGCAGAAGCTGCTCGAGTGGCGCGCCTCACGAATGGTCAGGGCTTAAGCGGCCTTGCGAACGCGCACCCCGCCCACCAGCACATAATCGGCTCGCTCCTCCACCGCTCCCCCCTTCTTCTCCTGGATGGCGGCCAGGAGATTTTTCACCTCGTTGCGGACGTCGGGCAGATTCTTGAGAGCCTCGAGCAAAGCCTGAGGGCTATCGCCGGCTCGGGCCGTCAACAGGCGTGCTCCCAGCCCGGCCAGGGCCCCGCCACTTGCGTCCACGCTCTGCACCAGGCTCTCGAGACCCGTGCGCTGCAAAGCCTCGCGATGGGCCCCGCTGGCCTGCTCGCAAGCCTGCCGGGTCAGCTCCAGGATGGCTCGAGCCTCGGGCTTTTCGGCCTGACTGCGCACCTTCTCAAAGCGGTCGCTCAGGGGACCATCGCCCACCAGTGCCTGGCGGGCCCGCTTCTGGTCGGGCCAGGCGAACAGTCCTTTCAGGGCAGAGATCACAGGGCCTCGCCGAGCGGGGCATGGTTCATGCCGAGAAGTCTAAACCTCTTCCCTGAAAGGCCCCTGAAGTGGTATCCTGCTCAGGTGAAACCCATTGCGTCGTTTCAGTCTACCCTGCCCCAGGTGGCATTCCGACGCAAGTCCGAGCCGAAGGGGGAGGCGCCGGTCGAGACCAGTGCCAGCCGCATTCGCAAGCTGGAGGCCGAGCTGCAGCATTGCTACGGCACCTACATGTATTGCGAGGCGGCCGATTTTCAGAGCGCCGAGGAGCGAGCGACCTCGCGGCGCATGTCCGAGCGCATCGGCCAGATCTCCACCGAGCTGGCCCAGCTGCGTGGGGCCGGGGCGCTCAACCGCGAGAACGTGAAGGCCCAGGTGGAGGTGATGCTCGAGCGTCAGCCCCTGGCGCGGCTCGGTTCCAGGGCCTTCAAGGCGGTCTACCCCGCTTGCCGGCACACCGGCTACGGGGTGGACGACCCGGCCGGACGGCTGCATTCGGCCGTGCGCCATGGCTTTCTGACTCAGGAGCAGGTGGACGAGAAGGTGATTCGGTCGGCCTCCCGACGAAAACCCAGCGCGTCCGGCTCGGACGACGAGGTGCGCCAGGCCGCTGCCGAGGCACTCACCCGGGCCCTCCCTCGCGAGCTGGAGGGCCTCTTTCCCGATTTGAAGACCTTTCTCGAATTCCCGACCCCGTCCCCTCTGGCCGAGGCCGTCAAAGGCCTGATCGCAGAGGGGCTGGTGGAGCTGCGATTGGAGGATGTCAACCGGGCCCGCCGCGTGATCTACGCCCCGGGCCAGTTGGGCCAGGCCGCGGAGCGCTATCGCGAGACCCCACAGGATAGCCTTCTGGGCACCATCGGGCAACTGCTCGACCAGAAGCTGCCCTACACCGAGGAAGAGCGTGAGCAGGCTCTGACCTGCGCCGCCACCAGTCTGGTCAAGAAAGAGCAGGGCGCAAAAGACGACTGGTCGCGCCGCCGGTTCGAGGAGGACAAGCAGCGCTGGCTGCAGCGCGGCCTCACCGAAGAGCACCTGAAGGTGGCCCTGCTCGGAGGGCGGGCCCCGGCGGTCGGGGGATCGGTGGTCGAGACCCCGGACTGGATCGTCTTCGGGTCCAGCCGCGTGGCCCGAAAGAGCTCATGAAGATCAGGCTGGCTCTGGTTCTTCTGCTGGCCGCGCTGGCCCTGGCTGCGCCGGGAAAGCCCTTCGTGGACAAGAAAGCGGGCTACCAGCTGGTGCCCCCCGCCGGCTGGAAGAGCTACCCTGACAGGGCTGCTCAGATGAATGCCTCGTCGGTTTTCAAAGGGGTGGACCAGGGCGGCTTCGTGGCCAACATCAACGTCATGATGCAACCGGTCGATAAACTTGACGAGTTCACCCGCATCACCCGCGAGCAGATCAAGTCGGCCAAAGCCACCATTGTCTCCGAGAAGGCCGTCAAGCTCGGCTCCGCGCCAGGTTACCAGATGATCTGGAAGATGAGCATGCAGGGTCGCAAGCTGCAGTTTCACAGCACCTGGTTCGTAGCCCGGGGCAAGACCTATCTCTTCACAGGCACGTCGCTCGAGTCCAGGTGGAGCGGCGTCTCCAGGCTGTTCGCCCAGTCGGCGGCCACTTTCCAGCCGGTGCCCTGAGATGCAGATTTCAGCCCAGGACCTGGACGAAGCCCTGAAGGACGCTCTCTTGCTCGATGTGCGTGAGAGCGACGAGATCGCAAGTCAGGGCACGCTGCCGGGAGCCCTGCACATCCCCCTCGGCCAGCTCGAAGGCCGTCTCCACGAGCTGCCCAGGGACAGGATCCTCATCACGGCTTGAAACGGCGGAGGTCGGGCCGCTCGGGCAGCGGCTCTCCTGGTGGAGAAAGGCCTTCGGGTCTCGGCGAGCTGCGCCCTCAAGCACTACCAGGGAGCGCGCGTCTTTCCCGGGCCCTGAGCCTCGGGCTTTCGGCTTGATGGCTCACGTGCCGCTCCTGGAGGATGGCACGGTTTGTGCCAGAGCTCGCAACTGGCACACGTGCCGCTCCTGCAGGATGGCACGACTTGCCCGGCTTCAGGGAACTTTCAAGCCCCGGAGCGATAATGCTCATGTGACAATCAACGGCCTCTTGAGCCTGCCCGTCCGCTCCGCCGCCGCTCGCGCCCCCGAGCAGGCCGGCCGCCCCGACGCGGCGCAGGCGCTCGAAGATCTGCTCAACCCCCGGTATGCCACCCGCGAGCTGCGCGCGGAGCTGCTCGGGGTGCTCGAGTCGTTTACGCCCGAGCAGGTCGAGAAGCTGTGCGCGGCCGGCTATCGGATCAGCTACAAGTGCCTGCCCAGCCAGATCGGTGGCATCCAGAACGGCTACCAGAAGCGCATCGACCTCAACCCCAGCTGGGCACCCACCGAGCGGCGCCGGGCGGCTTTGCACGAGATCACCCACGCGCTCGACTTCCTCAAGCGCCAGAGCAAGCTCGGCCCGGTGCAGCGCTTCTTCAGCCGGTTCGACAAGCCGTATGCCTCCCAGCTGGACAGCCGCCTCGAGCACCTTTACCGCGGTTATCTGACCCGCACGGCCTCGCCCCAGACCGAGGCGCGCGACTGGGAGGGCTGGGCCCGGGGAGCCAGGACCCCGGCCCTGGTGACCGCCCTGGCTGTCGGTGCCTCTCTGGCCACCGGTCTGGCGCCGGTGGCGGCCGCGGCGGCCGTGGCCGGCACCGCCTGGACCGGCAAGAAGCTGGCCGAGACCGTTTTCGCGCCGCGCGAGACCGACCGCTTCGCCGAGCCCCGCGAGTACCGTCCGGACGCCGAGCAGCACGTGGTCAGCGAGTACGCCGCCCGCAGCCACAAAGTCTACGAGTACCTGGCTGAGGGCGTGGCCTTCTATCTCAATAACCAGGCCGAGCGCGAGCTCTTGCGTCAGCGCGACCCGGGCCTTTTCGAGTATGTGGAGGAGTGGAGCCGGGTCGGCTGAGAAGCCTGTCTCGTGGACTTACTGCCTCGTCCCCCCGAGACGTTTCTGGGCCGCGAGAGCGAGCTGACCAGGCTGAGCGACGTCCTGGCCCATCGCCACCTGTTCTTGATCACGGGGCTGGCGGGCATCGGCAAGACCTCGCTGGCCCTGGCTTTGCTGCACCGCCAGCCAGGTCGCCGAGGCTTCTACCTGCGTTGCCTCCCGGACGGGGGGCTGGAGGAGCTGGCCGCCGCCCTGGAGGCGGCTTCGGGAGGAGAGGCCGGTACGGCCTCGGTGCGCGATCGGCTGTTGATCCAGATTCGCTGGCTGAACCAGAGCGACCGGCTGGCCGTCATCGATGACGCCCACCTGCTGCGTCCGGCCGACCTGGATACCCTGGTCAAGCTGCTGCAGACTTACCTGTCGGCGCGGGTGGTGCTGGTCTCCCGCGAGGACCTGCCGGTGGCGCCGCTCGACCGGGTGGACATCTTCGAGCAGCGGCTCGAGGAGCTGCCCCCCGAGATGGCTCGCCTCCTGCTCGAGCGCCTGCTGGCCCTGCATCCCGGCCTGGAGAGCGAGCTGCCCCCGCTGGGCGAGCTGGCCTCGTCTACGGGCGGCTACCCTCTGCTGATCAAGTTGCTGGCCAGCCTCATCGTGAGCCGCCGGCTGCTGCCTGGCAAGCTCAGCGAGGCTCCGGCCGCGGTGCGTGATTACCTGCTGCGTGAGGTGCTCGGCCAGGTGGGCTCCGAAGAGCGGAGGGCTCTGGAGCTCCTCGCCCTCAGCCCGGTGGGCCTGCCGGGCGATTGTCTGGGAGCAGCCCTGGAGACCCTGGAGAAGCGCTTTCTGGTGCAGCGCGATGCGGGCGGAGGAGTGCTGCTGCACCAGTTGCTGGCCGGCCAGGTGGCGGCCGGGCTGGGGGCCGAGATGCGTCGCCAGCGGTGCCTCGAGCTGGCCGAGCTCTTCACCGAGCTGGGCCAGTCCCAGCCGGCTTTCGAGCTCTTTTTGAGCGCCGGGCAGGAGACCAGGGCCCGGGAGCTTTTGGAGCAGGTGGCCGCCGGGCTCTGCTCCCGCGGTCAGTACCAGTTCGTGATCGGCGCCGTGGAGCGGGTGGGTCGCCCGGACCAGCTGGCCGTGGTACAGGCCAATGCCCTGAGTTGCCTGGGCCGGTCGGAGCAAGCCGAAGCCCTGCTGCTCGGGCGAGCCGATTCCGACCTCAAGGCTCGCATCTCGCTGGCCGGGGTTTGCCTCAACACCGGCCGCTATCGACAGGCCCTGCAGCTCTACGGACAGTCGCTGGAAGGGTCGGACCGAGATGAGCGGCTCAAGTGCCTCAACTACATGGCTTTGATCCAGGCCTTTCGGGGCGAGTTGAAGCCGGCCCGGGCGACGGTGGATCAGAGCCTGCAACTGGCCGGGGACGGGGCAGCCCGCGCCCACGCGCTGCGCATCTCGGCCACCGTCGAGGCCCTGGCCGGTCGCTACGAGACGGCTCTGGCCCAGGCCCAGGAGAGCTTCGAGCTGGCCCGCGAGCTGGGGATGGCCCGGCTGCCCGGGCTGGCTCGTTTTCCGTTGGGGCTGTCGTTGTTCGGATTGGGGCGCAGAGCCCAGGCGGTGGCCTCGTTCGAAGACAGCCTGCGCGAGGCGCGGTTGCTGGGGGATACCCACCTGGTGGGCTGGAGCCTGATGGGGCTGGGCGTGGTGCAGCGCTCGGAGGAGGCCTTCCAGGAGGCCGCCCGTCAGTTCGAGCTCTACGGCAACAAGATGGGCGAGCTGATGGCGGTGGCCGGAGTGGCTGCCCTGAGCGGTGCCGACCGTGCCGGGGTGCTGGCCGGGGTGGCCGAGCAGGCCGGAGAGCTGGGCAATCCCTGGCTGCAGTCCGAGTCGCTGCACCTCCTGGCTCAGAGCGAGCCTGCCCGTCAGACAGAGCAGGGCCTGGATCTTCCCGGTCCGGGCGCGGTCTGGTTGCTGCGGCCCCTGCGCGAGAGCGAGCCGGCCGAGCCGGTCGAGCGCCTGCGCCTGCGTTGCCTGGGAGACGTGCGCCTGGAGGCTGGACGTCGCGTGATCGGCGAGAGCGACTGGCCCACCCGCAAGGCCCTGCGTCTCTTTGCGAGGCTGGCCCACCGACGGGGAGCGGCCCACGCCGACGGGGTGCTGGTGGAAGCTTTCTGGCCCGAGGCCGACCCGACCCGCGGACGCTCCAATCTGCGCCACGCGCTGCACCAGATCCGCACCGTGCTGCGCCAGGTGGGGGTGGAGCAAGAGGTGATCCGGCGCAGCCGCAAGTCGGGCACGGTGGAGATGCACCTGGACGCCTCGCTCGATCTGGAAGACTTCGAGACGCGCCTGATGGCCGCCGCCAGCCGTCTGGCCGGGGGGGCGGAGGCGGCCGAGCAGTTGCAGAGCGCTCTGGAGCTCTATCGGGGCGACTTTCTGGCCAGCTTCGACGAGCCCTGGGTGGAGGGGCCCCGGGCCCACTACCTGGAGCTTCGCCTGCGAGCCCACCACCAGCTGGCCCGCTGCCGGCTGGCCCTGGGCCAGGGCCGCCAGGCCGAGGAGACGGCCCGGGCCGGGCTGGCCCAGGACGACCTGCGCGAGGAGCTGCACATCGACCTGATCGAGGCCCTGGCGCTGCAGAACCGCAAGGGCGAGGCGCTGCGCCAGTATCGCGACACCCTGGCTCACTTCGAGAAGGAGCTGGGCCTGATCCCTCGCTCGTTCGAGGCCGTCTATCCGCTGCTGGTCAGCCCTTGAGCTGAGTTCATTTTTCGGCAACCTGGCGGCAATCCAGCGTTCACCTCTTTTTCATACGGGTTCACGAGTGAAAAGGTCGGCCCGGCTACACTCCAGGCATGCTATAATCTGCCGGAGGAGGAAGTTCGAGATGCCCGATTATCGTGAGGAGATCGACGATCTCAAGCGCCAATTACGGGGAGACTTTGCATTCACGTGCGCCGCCCTGAAGGACCTGGGAAACCATGTGGAGGAACAGACCAATCGTCTCGGCTCGCAGATGGATGAGATGGCCGCCCAGATGGCCCGCATCAGTAGCGACATGACCAGCATGGGAGCCGAGTGGAACGAGCGCATCCGCCAGGTCGAGGGGCGCATGCGCTTGATGGATCAGCGCTTCGACTCCATGCTAACGGCGGTGCAGAACCAGCAGGGCAGCTTCGGCCAGCAGCTTCAGAGCCTGGACGAGCGGGTCACTCGCCTGGAGGAGGGCTCTCCGCCCGCCGCCTGAGCCCAACGCAAAAAGAGCCGGGCTTGTGGAGCCCGGCTCTTTTCGACCCGAGGAAGCTCAGCCCACCAGGTTGTTGACCTGGTTTTTGGCCGTGTCGCCCACGATGCCAAAAGCGTTTCCGGCACCCTGCACCTGGGCGTTGATGGCACCGCCCACGTCGCCCTCGGCCAGGTTGGTGAGGGTCGAGCCGCTCGTCTCCAGCCCGTTGCCGACCAGGCGCGCCGCGCCCCGCACCGGCTCTCCTACCAGCTTGACTCCACTGGTGAGCACGTCGCCGTAGCCTCCGGCCATCTCTTTGGCGTCCCCGAGCACCTCGCCCGGAGTCGACACCACGTTCTTCACCTGCTGCACCGTGCCGTTGGCGGCCGCCGAGGCGGCTCCTGCCAGATCGCCCTCGGCCAGGTTCTCCAGCACCTTACCGCCTGTTTCCAGCCCCGTTCCCGCGATCTCCAATCCCTTGCGCAGGGGGGTGGTGGCAATCCCGACGGCGCCCTTTGCGATGTCGCCGATTCCGCTCAGTATACTCATGCTGTGTTCCTCCTTGGCCGGATAGTTCTCTGTCACGACCCCCGGCACGGGGGTAAACAGCCAGTTGCAACAAAAACCTTAACCTTTTCCGAGATATTGTAAACTCTTAATCGTTCGGGTGTTGACCGCTCGGGCAAGCGGCGTGAGAACACCTGTTCCGAGGCATCAAGGCCCGGTTACGGGGCGCGCTCGACACGCCGAAGGAGCTCTTGCTGGCGCGCCTCCACCTTGAGCAACCCGCCGCACAGGTGATCGTTGCCCTGTGACAGGGTCTCGAAGGCCGACTCGGCGGCCGCCTCGTCCAGCGGAGAGAGGGCGCCCTCGAGCCGATCCAGTCCTTCGCGGAAGAGATCCACCCCGCGCACCATCAAGTAGCGCACCTCGGGCACAAAGCTGCCCTCGGGGTCGGCCTGCTCCTCCACGAGCAAGAGCTCGAGGAGCTGGGGCACGGCCTGACCGGCGAACTCCTCGAGCAGAGCGCGCAACTCGCTCAGGTAGCCGGGCACCTCCTCGAGGTTGTGATAGAGAAGCTCGTGCAGCACGTTCAAGTTGTGGGTCAGGAAGCGTTCTTGCGGCACCGGATATTCGCGCCCTTCCTCGAGCGAAAGGCCCGCCCGCGGCTCCTGGGGGGCGGCCTGCAGCAAGAGCGCGTTGCATTGAGGGCAATATTTCGAGCCTGCCGGAGGGCTGGCTCCGCAGCGCAGACACAGCATCTAGGACTTGCTCTGGGTGGCCGCCAGCAAGGCCAGCTTACCGTCCTCGCGTCTTCGGGTGAATTGCTCGGCCCGGGCCATCACCTCTTCGGCCTTCTGGCCGATGGCCTCGGGCCCCAGGGAGCGCACCAGAGGGGACTCCATCACATGCTGCACCTCGTCAGAGAGAACCCGCACCGTCATCATGTCCTCGAAGGGCAGCTCTGACTCGCTGGAGACCTTGCCCCACTTTTCACCGTAGGCCTCGCGCTTGTAGTGCTCGAGCAGGGCGCAGTAGGCGGCCATCTCCTGCTCGTCCTGGGTGGAGAGCACCGCGTCGCGCCGCTGCTTGACCAGCTTGTAGAGCTTCTCGCGGGTGGCCGTCCCGGTGGTCAGCTTGACCAGCATCATGTGCCGATCCCCCAGAGGGTGGGGGCGCATCTGGAAACCGTCGCGCTCCTGCCAGAGATACTCGCCCCCCTTGAACTCGAGCACGTCGAACAGACAGCCGAGCACCCAGCACTCGTAGGCCTCCTCCAGAGAGCGCCGCTCTTCCTGGTTGAGCACCATCAGGTCGGGGAACTTCTTGTCGTTGCAGTCGATGTGCAGCGGCTCGCCGTTGGTATAGAGCTTGAGGTAGGAGCCGCGCAGATCGGTGAGGCGGGCCATGTAGTTGATGGGGAAGCCGCCCGCCTCCTGATAGAAGATCACCTCGCTCGACTCGGGGATGGGATAGAAGTTGAGCTTTCCGGTCACCTCGCGGGTGAGGTAGGCCTTGAGCTGGTTGAGGTAGCCGGTCAGCTCGGCGGCGTCGGACGGGCTCATGCCGGCCGCTGAGGGCAGTCCGCACATGGAGTGGATCTGCTCTTCGGGCAGCTGGAAGGTGCCGTGCAGGCCGCTTCTCGTGGCCCAGTAGGCCGAGCGGGAGTACATCTGGCGCAGGTGGTTGTTGCGTGTCTGCTCGTCCATCGTGGTGTAGAGTACCTTGACCACGTGAAAGTCGGTCTTCAGCCCGGAGAACAGGTTGCGCGACTCGGTCAAGAGGGCCCGCTTCCACTCCTCGGTGCGGCCCGCCGCGATGTCGGCCGCCAGGCCCGTGACGGCCCGCTCCAACCGCTTGAGCACGGCCTTGCTGACCGCCTGCACCGTCTCGGTGCCCTTGACGTAGGCCGGGTAGTACTTGCTCTCGATGTCGGTGGGCTCGTAGAGCACCAGCGCCTGGGGCTGAGGATCCTTCTGGCTGAAGTACTTGAACCCGCCCAGCAACTCGTTCTTGAGGCCCTCCAGATCGCGGGCCAGGGAGGTGAGCTGATCCACCATCCCTCCGCCCCGACGCCCGTCAGGACGCTCGCTGCCCTGGATGGCCCGGGCCAGCCGCTCGACCAGCTCGGCCCCCTCCTTGTAGACCCGGGCCTGCAGCTGACAGCGCAAAAGGCCGGGAGTGCGGCTATCGCCCACCAGCGACTCGAGGTAGCGCTCGGCCACGTAGGCCAGGATGATGCCCTTGCGCCCGTCCAGGTTGGAGCGGTTCTGGTAACGCCCCACTTCCTGCAGCCGGCGGGTGGCTTCTTTCTGGCGCCGGACCAGCACGTCCTGAATGTCTGTCTGCTTCTTCTGGAAGACCGTGACGAAGGAGCGCAACACCTCGACCGTCTCGTTCAAGACGGCCTCGGAGTACTTCAGGCTGTCGTGCTTCTGATCGACGAGCTGGAAGGCTTTCTTGCGGATGTCCTCAGTGGCCCGCTGCTCGAGCGTCGTCAGGTTGGCCCGGATGGTGCGCGGGAAGTGGCCCCACTTCTCGGGCTCGGCTCCCAGCTCTTCAGCTTTGAGGCGCTTTTCTTGCTCGCCGAACTTCTCTTCCAGAAAGTCGCGCAGGGTCTGGCGCGGGCCGAGCTGCCCGCGCTCCACGCTGCGCAGCACCTCCTGCGACCACTTGCTCAGCTCGTCGAGCAGGCCCTGGTTGCGCCCCTTGTCGGGGTCGGCCAGGCCCCCCGGATCGAGCAGCGAGAAGAGGATCTCGTTCTTGCGCTTGGAGTCGTCCTCCTGAAGGTGCAGGGCGGGCAGGAAGTCTTCCTTGACGAAACGGGGCAGATCGGCCTGGTTGAAAGAGGCCTTGCTCTGGCCCGACCACAGGTCTACCACCTCGGTGGCCAGTTTGTAGGCGCAAGCGGTGGTGATGCGGGCGTGGGGCACCATGATGGTGGACATTCCGAAGGACTGGTAGCGCTGGATGAAGTTCTGCTTGAAGCGCGGATGGGCGTGCTCGTAGGTCTTGTTCATGTACTGGCGCAGGTTCACACGGGCGCTGCGCTTGTGGTCGGCGAACTCGCCGTGGGAGAAATCCTTGAAGATGGAGTCGGCCAGAAGCTCGAAGATCAGCTCCTGGCTGCCGGGCTGGCCGCCGGTGGCCTGGCCGGCGGCGTTCTGGTTGTCGAAGACATAGCAGTAGTCGAACGGGGGGAGGGGTACCCGGGCGGTGACTCCCAGCGACCACTCGGCGTCGAACGTGTGGCTGCCATACTTATAATAGTTCAGCTCCTTGAGCAGGGCGTAGGCGTTGGCCTTCATCTTCTCGTTGGTGATGGTGCCGAAGTGATCAGGGAAGACCAAAAACGAGCTCAGGGTGACGTTGCCCTCCTGGAACAGGTCTTTGATCATGAAGGCGGTGTCGAGCAACAGGCCGCTGCCGGTGCCGCCGGCGATGGAGGTGACCAGGTAGACGTTGGTGGGCTGGTTGAACTCGACCTGAGCCAGGATGCCCTGGTCCTTGAGGATGTTCGAGTGCATCATCCGCTCCATGGCGTGCGGATCGCGCACCCGGGTGTTGGCCTCGGTCACGGCCGCGCGGATGGTCTTGTAGTGGTGAAAGAAGGCCAGCCGGCTGTAGGCGCGGATCTGTCCCGCGCCCTCGTTCATCTGGCCCAGCGCGTTCAAGCCCGGGTACCACCACTTGTCGATGTGGGCGTTGTTGGGCTCCTTCAGGTTCTGGGTGATGACGGTGGTGTCGCCGATGGTGAGCATCAACCGCTCGACATCGGTCATGCGCACGAATTCGCGCACTTCCTTGCCCAGGATGTGCTTCTCGCTCTTGTCGGTATCCAGCCACAGGTAGGCCACGATGGGGAACTCCGACAAAGTGCCGTACTTCTCATAGAAACGCTTGCGCACCCGCAAGATGACATCGCCCCCGGTGCCCCCCAGCCCGATCAGGATGGTGGGACGGATGCGGATCAGGTCAGCCTGGGCGCCGGGAGTTTCCATCAGGCCCTGGTGAGCACCACACCGGCGCCGTAACCCGCGCCCAGCCCGGCCAGACAGCCCCCGCCCACCACCAGGTAGATCGCCACCTGCTTACCCCACAGAATCTTGGGGAACATGTAGAGCCCCGCCCCGCACAAGAGAACCAGGCCCAGCCCCAGCAGCACCAGCAAGTTGGAGTATCCCAGCGCGGTGGTGACCTCCATCCGCTTGACTCGCAGCATGCGGGCAAAGAGACTGCGCCCGAAGAGCACATAGGCCAGCACCACGCCCGCGAGCACGAAGCCGATCAGAAGGCCCCACTCCCAGTTCTGGTTGGGTGCCCGGTCGCGCGGCGTGCTGAGGGTGCGCGAGCCCACGGTGGAGGGGTCGCCGGCCCGCCAGGCCGTATCGCTCAGAGGGATGACCACGTCCTTGCCCTTGACCTTGTGCAAGAAGACCAGTTCGTAAAGCACCGGATTGCTGGCTGAGTCGGTGAAGGCCACGAAGCGCACGGTGGCCCGTCCGTTCTCGAGCGGAAACTTCACGTAGGGGGCATCTTCCTTGACCTCGTAGTCCACGCCGCCGGCACTCAGCACTTCATAATCCTGGATGAACGGGCTTGTCCCTTCGGCGTCCAGGTCGAGCCTCACCCCGATCCAGGCGGTGCCTTTGGGCATGAGGAAAGGCCGCCGGAACCTGTCCAGCACCCGCACGCTGCCCTCTTCCAGCTTGAAGGTCTCGGGAGGCTCGGGTTGGTCTACGTCCTGCGCCCGAGCGGGCGCCAGCAGCGCCAACAGCAGCAAGAGCGCCGCAATGACGCGGGGGTTGCGTTTGCTCACGCGTGAAAATTCGTCACCTGTCAGGGTGCTCCTTCCCGCGTCGGTCGGGCCGCGATGACGTAGTCGGCCCCGGCCGCCAGCCCTCCGCGTCGCTCCAGGTGGCGCAGGGCCCGCGCTCGCAGGTCTCTTTCCACTGCGCCCAGGGCTCGGGCTAGATTGGCCGGTTTCAGGCTCTCAATGGTTCGTCGGGTCAGGTCGAGCTCTTCCTCGACGAAGCGCCGGGCATACACGATGGGATAGAGGCGGCTCTCGCGCACCTCAAAGCCCGACCTGCGCAGGGCTTCCAGCGTCCAGGCCAGGGGATACTCCCGGTGGGGGCGCTGGCCCGCCAGGAGGTGGCAGGCGTCTCGGAGGCGGGCGATCTCCAGCACCAGCTTCTCATCCTCGCTGGAGGGCGGCTCGGGATAGGGCTCCAGACCGACCACGTAGAGCCGTTTGCCCACCAGGGGATGGAGCCGGCGAAACAGGTCATCCTGGCGGTAAGGGGCCCAGCGGTCCAGCGCGCCCAGCAGATAGTCGGCCACGACCGTGTCGAAGCGCTCGCCCTCGAGCAGGCCCGGCTCAGCCCAGTTCCCGGTGAGGAAGCGGTCGAAAGGGCGCAGCTTCGGGGCGAAGTCGGTGCGCAGCTGGCGGGCCCAGGTCGCGTCGCCGGTCACGCCGGTGAAGCTGGCCAGGGGCAGGCCCAGAAGCCAGGAGGCCGAGCCCCAGCCCGTGCCGGCATCCAGCACGTGACCCCACGGCTCGGCTCCTTGCAGCTCTGCGAGATAGGCAAAGAGCGGATCGGACAAGCTCTAAATCGGCATGAACACGCGGAAACTGGTTCCGTAGTTGGTGATCTGGTTGCGTAGCAGGTCACTGGCTTCTTTGCCGTTGCCCAGCGCGATGCTGATGTGCCCGTGCGGATGGCTCGCCCCCTTATCCCAGACGACGATGGCGCCCGGGGGCAGCTTCGGGAGGTCGGCCTGGGAAACCTTGATCTCTTTCACCTTGGGGTTCTTGGCCAGCTGGTCGGCGGCCATGTAGGCGCTGGCGCCGCTGGTGTTGATACCGACCTTGGCCAGGGCTCGGCCGGCGTCGCGGAAGCACCAGCCCCCGTTGCTGTCGCCGTTGGTGGCTTCTTTCTGGGCTTCGGCGGCCAGCCGGCGGCCGGTCTCGGTGCCGCCCTGGAACTGGGAGGCGTCCACCGCGCCGCCGCCGGCCCCCGTCCCCGTTCCTGTTCCTGTTCCCGTTCCCGTTCCTGTGGGTGCAGGCGGGGCGCCTGTCGAGGCGGGGGAGGCACCGCCCAGCGGGGAGGGGGAGCCCCCCGGCGGGCTCATGAGCTGCATCAGAATGCTCAGCATCTGGACCAGCATCTGGCTCTGCAGCATCATCGAGAAGGGATTTTGCATTCCGGAGCAGCCTCCGAGGCAGCGCGCTCCGGCCGCTCCGGGCGAGAAGGCCGAGAGGCTCGGCGAGAATCCTAAGAGCGGACTACCGAGGGGGGTGAGCTGCTGAAGAGCGTCCACGTGAGTTCCTCCTGCTTTGGGTGTCTGAGTGCATCCTAACGCTGCGGGCGGGTCCTGGCAGGAAGTGAATGCTAGCAATTCGTTAAGAACGTTGCCGGTTTGTTGCCGTTGTTTGCGGGCTGATATGCACGCCCCTCTGGTCTCGCACATTCGCCTGACCGGACGAACGCGCCGGCCGGCAAGGGTCCGGCCACCCGGGTTGTCGTGGAGCGCTGGAAGGATGATTTCAACAAGGGTTCTGGGACAACCTGGAGGGAAGCGCCCAGAAGAGAGCCTTCAGCAGGTGACAACCGGACGACGCATCAGCGACCCTTAGGGGCGACCACGTCGCCTTCGGGGTGAGGCCCGGAAGGTTGTGGGGGAGCCGGCTCTCCTCCCAGGGGAACCTGGGGCTGGGGCTGGGCAACGGTTTTGCCGTTCACCTGGGGCTCGATCATCATCTCGCCCGGGTAGGGGCCCTCGGGGGTCGGGCAGCTCGAGGGTGTGGCGCTAGGTGTCGGGGTGGTCTGGGCCACAGCAGGCTGGGGGGCGTAGCTCTTGGCCAGCAACGCGGCGGCTGCCAGGCCCCCGCCGGCAAACAGCATGTCAGCCAGGAACTGACGGCGTTTCTTGCGATCCTCGGGCTGGCTCATGCTCATGGGAAATTCTCCCCTTCTCAGACGGAACCTTTCTCCCCCGGTCGCAAGATGGCCAGACGATCTTCCAGGGTGGCCAGCTCAGCGTCCGAGATGGCCGCTCCCAAGACCGCCCGGTGGGAACGGTAACGCTGGCGGACCGGTAACCCCCCCTGTTTACCGCTCTGGGAACGTTACCGGCCTGAGCAGGCGGTATCCCGCCCGGACCGCTCCCGCTTGCTTCAGCGGAAGGCTGCCTGGGACCGACCGCGAACAACTTCGCTCAAAATGCGCTGGGAGGATCTCCATGCGGCTTCAGATCTGGCTCTTGCTCCTGGTTGGACTGCTCTTATCTGCGGGCTGCGGCCACGGCGATCAGCGGTCTGGTGGCGGTGCTACAGCTCCCTCTGTCGGGGCGCTGCAGCTGCGTTTCGACTTTCCGCCGGCGCGCCTGCCCGCGGGAGTTGCCAGCCTCCAAGTGCAGGCCTTCAATGAGGCCGGCGACCAGGTCGCCAGCCTGAGTTCGGCCCGCGTGGACCAGCTGACCCTCGAGCTCCCGGTTGCGAAGTACCTGATTCGAGCTCTGTTCTTTGATGCCCAGGGCAATTTGCTCGGATTCTCCGACCGCGTGGTCACGATGACCCTGCCTGGTCCCACTGTGCTCGAGGTCGAGGTCATGCTCACCGGGGCCCCGCCGGACTCTACCGTCCCCGCCGTGGGAACCAGCCCCGCGCAGCTTGCCTTCCTTTTGCATCCTCAGGATGCCGCCTCGGGCACGGCCCAGGATGTGCAGGTTGCTGCGCTGGACCCCCAGGGCAACATCGCCCCCTTCACCGGCACCATCAACCTGACTCTGAGCCAGGGGACGGGTGTTCTCTCGGGCACGACGCAGGCGCAGGCCGTCGACGGCGTGGCCGACTTCAGCGTGCTGATCGTGGGCCAGGGCGAGCATCGCCTCCAGGCGGCGGCCAACGGTCTCGCCTCGGAGCAGAGCCTTCCTTTCGACATCCTGGACCAGGCCCCCGTGGCCACGACGCTGAGCTTCCTGTCCCCCCCGACGACCGGCGCCGTGGGTCAGGACCTGGGCACAATCGGAGTCCAGGTGCTAGACCAGTTCGGCAACCTGCTGGCCACTGGCACCAACAGCATCACGCTGGGTGGACTGCCCCTCAATGGAACCACAACAGTGAACGCGGTGAACGGCCTGGCCACCTTTACCGGAGTATCGCCGGCCCAGGCGGGCAATTTCCAGCTGACCGCCACTTCCGATGGCCTGGCCGGGGCGGCCACGCCTCTGACCGTGGACGCCCTGGTGGCCGATACCCTGAGCTTCGTCACCGTGCCCGCCACGGCGAAGGATAACCAGGCATTCAGCGTCCAAGTGGAGGTCCTGGATCAGTTCGGCGACCGCCTCGACACCAGCCAGGCCGTCACGCTGGGACTGAGCTCCGGACCGGCCAGCCTGCGATTGACCGGGACTCTGACCCAGAATGCCGTGAACGGCCTGGCCAGCTTCAACGTGGCCCTGGCCGACACGGCCGGCACCGCCACGCTGATCGCCACCAGCCCGGGTACGGCCGCGGCGCTCTCCGGGAACATCGTGGTGAGTCTCTTCCAGGGGCGTCTTTACGTGTCGGAGTCGCCCGACATCGTGGGGAACCCGCTGGCCATTCCCCGGATGACGAGCTTTGTGATGGGGCGTGGAGTCGGCCCGCTGCTGGACGGAGCGGCGACCCCCGCGACCCGGACCGGCCCACTCGCCCGGCCGGTCAGCCTCTTCATCGACGTGATCAGCAACACGCTCTGGCTGGCCGATGGGGATGCCGGCCAGGTCCTGATCTTCCTGAACGCCACCACCAACAACGGACCGGCCGATGACAGCCTCGCCGCCGGCGGGTTCCCTCGCGGAGTCGCCTACGACAACGCCAACGATCGCCTCTTCGTGAGCGAGCAGAGCCTGGGCCAGGTTGAGATTTTCGACAACGCCAGCACGGCCGGACGGACGGTGCGGGCCACCATTCAGTACGGGGCTCCCACACCGCGGGAAGCCCGGTCGTGCGTCTACGATCCGGCCGCCGATCGCCTGTTCCTCGTGGTCGGCCCCTCCGGAGCTCTGCCCGGCAAGGTCGACGTTTATGACAACGTCTCCGCCCTGACCGGCCTGGTCGATGGCAACACCAGCGCCGACCGGAGCATTTCCGACGGACTGGTGGAGCCGCACGACCTGTTCTACGAGTCGCACACGCGCCGCTTGTATGTCCGCAGCACCGACCCGAACAGCCTGCCGACGAACTTCGAGCCTCAGGTCCTGATTTACAACGATGCCGATACCACCGACAATCCGACCCGCGCCGCCTTCATTGGCGGATTCAGCATCGGGCTCCAGGGAGGCTCGTCCGGGGTCGTGGCGGACTGGGAACGCGATGAGCTCTACCTGGCGGACGGCTTCGACCTGGCCACGGGCGGGGTGAGGATCTTTGCCGGGGCCAGCCAGATGAGCGGCAACATCGCGCCGGCGCCGGTCAGAACTCTCACCGGCATCGATTCCCCGGCCGGGCTGTCGATCGATCTGACCCGAGATTGAGGACCGAGCAGATCCCCGGGTCGTTTCGTTACAGCCGGTTAACCTCGCGGCCCAAAGTGCTCATCACTCTGGTTCCAGATCGGCCAGGTTAGACGTTTATCCTGGTCGCACGAACGGTATCCGACTTCGTGCTTGGCAGTGTTCGCCGGCTCTCTGTGCACCGCTGCCTCTGTACCGCGCCAGGCTTGCCCCTGGCCACCTGGGCGGGCGTGGGGATGATGGCGCTGGCACCGGGTGCGCTGGCGGTCGGCGCGCTCAGGTATCATCGGGCAGACATCCTGGATGCCATCGAGCGCGATCACATCCGAGGCCCATCCACGCCGTAGCTGAAGCCCCCCGGCTCACAGGGGACCGCCCGCCCGGGCAGAACCCCTCTCCGTGGAGCACGAAGGACCCATCCTCGAGGCACTCACCCGCCGCCTGGGCGAATGCCCCCCCGACTTCCTGGCCGAGCCTCGGCGCCCGGGCGGCCAGGGCAAGATCGACGTGGCCGCGGTGGTCTCCGACCTGCTCGAGGCCATGGGGGGCTCGCCGCTGACCGACCCCGAGGGCTTCTGCTATCCCAATGCCAGAGCCGTCAACGCGCATCGCAACCGGTTGCGGCTCATCCTGGTGGGGGCCTGGCTGCTTTTCGCGGGCGAGCTGCGGCGCGTCCCTCAGGCCGCCGAGCGGGCCCGAGAATGGCTCTCCACCCGGATGCAAGAGCTATCGCCTTACGTGCAGGCCGACCAGCTGGTGCAAGACCCGGATCGACGCGAGGAGTTCGTGCGCCTGGCTCTCAAGGCGCTCGACCTGCGTCCGGCCGGCGAGTCGATCGAGCAGGCCCAGGACCGGCTGGTGACCCTGAGCTCGGTGGAGCGGGCCCGGGTGGTGAAGGAGGCCCAGGCGGCCGAGCGGCGGGCCCGCGAGATTCGTGAGGAGATGGCTCGCAAGGCGGCCGAAGAAGCGGCCGCCGCCTGGGGGCGGGAATGACCCTGACCCAGGAGGAGCGCTTCCCCCTGCTCGATCAACGCGGGCGCGAGACCTTGCTCTGGCTCAGCGAGCACCCGGCCGCTCCGCGCTATAACTACGCCTGCGGCGACATGCTGAGCCAGGAAGGGTTGCGTCGGGTCCAGGCTTACGCCGCCGATCAGGCGGCCCGGCCGCCCGGCTGGGAGGGCCAACCCGAGTGGCTGGACGAGTTCGCCCGGCGCTGCCTGGCCAGAGTGCCCTTCTACCGGCGTTATGGAGGCTGGACGGGCGACTTTGAGGGTTTGCCCACCTTCGACCGGCGCGAGCTGGCCCGCCAGCCCTGGGAGTTCGTGAGCGACGACCAGCCGCTGGACGATCTGCTCATGTACTCCACCAGCGGCACCACCGCCAGCAAGATGTGGGTGCTGGCCGATCCGGAGTCGTCCAACAAGTATCTGGTGGCACTCGAGCGAGCCCTGGCCCTGGCCCAGGTTGCCATCACCGGACGCACCCGGGTGGCCCTGGCCCTGGTGGGCCACCAGGAGAGCACCCTCACCTACCCCTGCGTGTCGACCTACCTGGGCCAGGCTGGCTATCTCAAGCTCAACCTCCATCCGGGTCAATGGCACCATCCCGACGACCGGGTGCGCTTTCTGGACGAGTGCCAGGTAGAGGTCTACTCGGGCGACCCGCTGGCCTTTCTGGAGCTGAAGAAGCTGCCCCTGACGACCCGTCCCAAAGCCCTGGTCTCCACCTCCATGAATCTGTTGCCGGGGATGCGCACCGAGCTCGAGGGCCATTTCGGCTGCCCGGTGCTGGACCTCTACTCGCTGTGCGAGGCCCGCTGCCTGGCGGTGGATCTGGGCACGGGCCACCAGGTGCTGACCAACGACCTCTACGTCGAGATTCTCGACGATGAAGACCGCCCGGTTCAGCGGGGCGAGGTGGTGCTGACGGGAGGGCGCAACCCCTTTATTCCCCTGCTGCGCTACCGAACCGGAGACTACGCCTGGCTCGAAATGCGCGGGCGCACGCCGGTGCTGGTGGGGCTCGAGGGCCGCCAGCCGGTCGCATTTCTGGCCAGCGATGGCCGACTGGTCAACAACATCGATGTCACCGAGGTGATGAAGCCGCTGCCCGTGCCCCAGTACCACCTCCACCAGCACGCCGATGGCTCGCTGGTGCTGCGCTATCAGGGCGAGGTGGAGGAGGCCGACCTGAGAGGCGCTCTGGAGCCCCTGCTCGGCCACCTCCAAGTGCGCCGCGAGCCACTGGAGGGGCGCAAGATGGTGCGCTACACCAGCGACCGATGCTGAGCTACCTGGCCTCCTGGATAGCGACCAGCTTCTTCAACCTGGAGGGCCTGGCATTCTTTCTTGGCCTGATCTCGGTCTGGCTCACCGTGCGGCAGAACCTCTGGTGCTGGCCCATCGGGCTGGTGCAGGTGGCCCTCACCTTCGTGGTGGTGCTCAGAGCCGATCTGCTGGCTGACGCGGCCCTGCAGGTGTTCTTCTTCGTCATCCAGATCTACGGCTGGTACCAGTGGAAGAACGGCGGGCGAGGGGGGGGCGAGCTCGAAGTCTCGCGCGCTCCTCGCAAGTTGTTGCTCGCCCTGCTCTGCCTGATCGCCGTGGGAGGCGCCGGCCTGGGCGCCCTGCTCGACCGCTCCACCCGGGCCGCCCTGCCCTATCTCGACGCCACTCAGGCCTTGATGAGCGTGGTGGCCCAGTGGATGCTGGCCCGCAAGTATCTCGAGAATTGGCAGCTCTGGATCGCGGTCAACGTGATGACCATCCTCCTCTACGTCAAGAAGAGCCTGTATCTTCTGGCCTTCCAGTATGGGATCTTCCTGGTCATGGCGCTGGCCGGCTACCTGGCCTGGAAGCGCAGCCTGGGCGAGGGCACGCCCAGGTGGCTGGGCAGGACGGTGCTGGCCGGCCTGGCCGCCTTTCTCTGGCTGGCAGGCTGGATCACCCTGGCCGGGATGAAGACCGATCTGCACCAGGTGGACTGCATCATTGTGCCCGGGGCCCGGGTGGGGGCCGACGGGACGCTGGGGCACTCGCTGGAAGGGCGGATGAAGCACGCCGTGCGACTCTATCGCGAGGGCTGGGCGCGGGCGCTGATCATGACCGGGGGGCAGGGTGACTCAGGGGCCATCGAGTCGGAAAGTGCCCGCCGCTGGGCCATCGAGCAGGGCATTCCTGCTCAGGCCTGTTACGTGGAAACCCGTTCCCACAACACGCTCGAGAATATGCTCTACGCTCGCGAGGTGATGCGAGAGCAGGGCTGGCGGAGCTGCCTGGTGACCACCGATCCGTTTCATACCGCCCGGGCCGTGGCCATGGCCCGCCAGCTCGGGCTGGTCGCCTACCCGGCTCCCAGCTTCGAGGGCCCCTCCTGGAAGCACCCCGCCCTCTTTACCTTCTACACGCTGCGCGAGTGCTTTTCGTGGATCAAATACTCCAGCGAGCGGCTGCTCTGGATCGATCCGGCGCCGGGCGCGTTTTACGACCTATGGAAAGGCCCCGCTGGCGCGATAGTCGTAGGTATCCTGGCTGATCAGGGTCTTGATCCCCAGCTCGGCGGCCAGGTGCGCGGGCTCGCTCGGGTCGCCGGCGCTGGACTCGAAGATGGCGAAGTCGGCGAACATGGCGCGCGGGATCTCGCCCGAGCCGATCGCCGCTGACAGCGAGCGCATCTCCTCCGGACTCACGTTCTTGAGCATCGCGCGGGGCACCAGCCCCTGGCGCCACCAGCCGGCATACTCGCGATAGAAGTCCAACAGGCTCTGAGGATTGCGATAGAGATTGTCGATCTCGGCCGACTCGAAGCCCAGCGACCGGTAGCGCTCGAGCTGCTCCAGGGTATGGCTTTTCCAACCCCGTTGCTCCCACTCGGCCATCCAGTCGCTGCGGGCGGTATCGATGCCCTGAGCGCGAGCCGCCGCCTGGATGCGCTCGAGCTCGTCGGGAGCCCAGCTCTCGCCGGTGGGTCCCCCGGGCCCCTCCAGGTAGACGTGCAGGCGGGCTCCGGCCCGACGAGCGGCGGCCAGGGTGGCCTCGGCCTCGCTGTTGGCGTCGACGCCCACCACCAGCCCCTGCGGATAGCGGCCGGCTAACTCGCTGACCCGCTCGGGGGCGATGGGCTCACAGGCAAACTCGAGATAACCCCGCCGAGGCGACGAGCAACCGGCCGCCAGCAGCGCCAGCAGCAACCCCAGCCAGGCGCGCCTCAGACCGTGACCGGAGTGAGCTCGTGGACGCTCGAGAAGGCCGCCCGACCGGCGTAGCCGGCCTGCGAGCCGAGCTGGTCCTCGATGCGCAACAGCTGGTTGTACTTGGCCACCCGATCCGAGCGCGAGAGCGAGCCCGTCTTGATCTGGCCGGCGTTGGTGCCCACCGCCAGATCGGCGATGAAGCTGTCCTCGGTCTCACCCGAGCGATGCGAGATGATGCAGGTGTAACCAGCCCGGCGAGCCATGTCGATACAGCGCAAGGTCTCGGTCAGGGTGCCGATCTGGTTGACCTTGATCAGGATCGAGTTGCTGATCCCTTCCTGGATCCCTTTGCGCAGGATGGTCGTGTTGGTGCAGTAAAGATCATCGCCTACCAGCTGCACGCGCCGTCCCAGTGCTCGGGTCAGCTTGCCCCAGCCCGGCCAGTCATTCTCGGCCAGCCCGTCCTCGATACTGACGATCGGATACTGATCGAGCCACCCACGGAAGAGCTCGATCATCTGATCGGAGGACTTCTTCTCGCCCGAGCTCTTGCTGAGCACGTACTTGCCCTTGTCAAAGAACTCCGAGGCGGCCACGTCCAGGGCCAGCGCGATCTCGTTGCCGGGAGTGTAGCCAGCCTTCTGGATAGCCTCCACGATGACGTCCAGAGCTTCGCCGTTGGACTTGAGGTTGGGAGCGAATCCGCCCTCGTCGCCCACGCCCGTGAAGTGGCCCTTCTTCTTGAGGATCTTCTTGAGCATGTGGAACACCTCCGAGCCCATGCGCAGGCCCTCGGAGAAGCTGTCCGCTCCCAGCGGCACGATCATGAACTCCTGAAAGTCGAGGCTGTTGTCGGCGTGCTGTCCGCCGTTGATGATATTCATCATGGGAACGGGCAGAAGGTGGGCGAAGGGCCCGCCCAGGTATTGGTAGAGCGGCACGCCCAGGTGGGTGGAGGCGGCCCGGGCGGCCGCCAGTGAAACGCCCAGCATGGCGTTGGCACCCAGCTTGGACTTATTCTCGGTGCCATCGAGCTCGAGCATCAGAGCATCGATGCCCATCTGGTCCAGGGCGCTGGCTCCCAGAATTTCGGGACCGATCACCTCGTTGACGTTTTCCACCGCCTTGAGCACGCCCTTGCCCAGGTAGCGGCTCTTGTCGCCGTCGCGCAGCTCGAGCGCTTCGCGGGCTCCGGTCGAGGCGCCCGAAGGCACAGCTGCCCGCCCCCCGGCTCCGGAGGCCAGCTCCAGCTCGACTTCGATGGTGGGGTTACCGCGCGAGTCGAGGATCTGACGGGCGTGGCAACTGACGATTTCGCTCAGCTCACTCATGGTTCGGGCTCCTTCTCAGGCATGTTTGATGATGACGCCCTCGACCACGTCGAACACGTCCTCGAATCGGTCCACAGCATCCTCGACGTTCTCGAGGATCTCTTTCCACTTGATCAAGTTGACCACGTCGCCGACCACCTCGCAGCCTTTGAACAGGTCGGCCACGGCTTGCCGGCTGACGTCATCTCCGCGGGATTCGAGCTGGTGCATTTTGGAGCGCAGGTCGGCGATGTCGGTGAAGGTCGGAAGTCGCTTGATGCCCTGCTGCAGGACGTCGGCGCAGCTGACCATGATCTCGGCCATCTCGGCCAGGGCCGGGCGGCTGCTCTCCACCCCGAACCAGCGCATGCGTTGGGTGCACTTCTGCACCAGGTCCAGGATGTCGTCCATGCGGCTGCCGATGAGGTGGATGTCCTCGCGATCGATGGGGGTGACGAAGGTGCGGGCCAGGCGGTCCGTCAGCTCGTGGAACAGGGTGTCCCCCTGGTTTTCGACCTCATCGATGCCGGCATACCTGGCCTCGAGGTCTTGCATGTCCGAGGCCAGCACCTGAAAGCGGCGGCAGATCTCCACGATCAGCTCGGCCTGTTGCTGAAAGAGGGTATAAAACTTGGGATCCTCGGGAAAAAGGTTGAACTTCATCGCTGTCGCCGCGGGTTTCGTGTCAGCGCAGGTCAATCCTTCCCTGCCGCCCGCCAACTCTCCAGGAGCTCCCGGGTGGAGAGCTCGCCCAGGGGCCTGGTGCTCTTTTCCTCCATGGCTCGGAAGCGCCGGGCGAATTTGTGCAGAGTCCTCCGCAGGGCGGTCTCGGGATTCACGCCCAGTTTGCGGGCGGCGCTGACAGTGGCAAAGAGCAGGTCGCCGATCTCGGCTTCGGCCTCCTGGTGGGTGCGAGCCTGGCCCACTTCCTCGAGCTCCTCGGCCACCTTGGCCAGGGCGCTGGGAAGATCGGGCCAGTCGAAGCCCACCTCGGCAGCCCGGCCCTGCACGCGCTCGGACTGCAAGAGGGCCGACAACTTGGAGGGAATGCCGTCGAGCAGCGATTCGCGCTTGCTGGCGCCCTTCTCTTCGAGCTTGATCTGCTCCCAGCGTTGCAGCACCTCGCCGGCCGTCTCCAGCGAGCCAGCCTCCCCGAAGACGTGGGGATGGCGGCGCACCATCTTGTCCACGATCCCCTGGCAGACGGCGTCAGCGTCGAAGTGCCCCGCTTCGCGGGCCATCTGGGCGTGGAACACGATCTGCAGCAGCACGTCGCCGAGCTCCTCGCGCATGCGCTCGAAGTCGAGCGCCTCGATGGCCTCCACCGCTTCGTAGGCTTCCTCCTCCAGGTAGCGCACCAGGGTGAGGTGGGTTTGCTCGCGGTCCCACGGACACCCCCCCTCGGCGCGCAGGGCCTGCATGATGGCGACCAGCCGCTCAAAAGGTCGCAGGCTCTCGAATTCGGGTGCTCCGGGTCGGGGAGTCATTTGTCCGCCTTCTCCCTGGGGACGAGCTTGCGCTCGATCTTTGCCCCCTTCTCCAGGGCCTTGACGAAGTCGGTGCGGCGGGCCTCGAGCATGGATTCCTGCACGCTGGACTGGAGAGATTTGAAGTCGTCTTTCTTGCCGGTCACCTGCAACAGGTGGTAGCCGAATCGAGTCGGCACGACTGAGGAAACCTCGCCGACCTCGGTCTGGAAGGCGATCTCGGAAACGGTGGGATCGATCTCACCGCGCCGGAAATAACCCAGATCGCCTCCCTTGTTGCGGCTGGATTCGTCCAGGGAATGCTCACGAGCCAGTTTGGCGAAGTCGGCTCCTTCCATGAGCTTGATCTCCAGGCGCTGAGCCTCCTCCTCCGTGGCGCTCAGGATGTGCCGGGCCCGCACCATCTCGAGATCCTCCTGGTGCACCTCGAAGTAGGTTTTCTGCTGCTCGGTGGTGATGCTGGACAGGATCAGCTTGTCCAGCAGCATCACGGTGGCCAGGTTGCGCTCCAGGTCGGCCCGGGTGACCCGTCCTGCCTCGATCATCGCTTTGACGGACGGCTCGGTCATCATCGCGTCCACGCGCTTGTCGAGCTCCTCGGGGGTGATGGTGATCTTGCGCTTGCTGGCTTCCTGAGCCACCAGGCGGGCCTTGATCATGTCGTTGAGCACCTCGGCCCCGAAGCGAGCCTCCAGCTCCCTGCTCAAATCGCCTTGAGCGATTCGTTCGCCGTTGACGTGGGCCACGGTCGATGCAGAGCCCCGGCCCCCGGCCAGATAGCCCAGCCCGAACCCCCCTGCCAGCAAGGCGATGGCCACCAAGATTCGCATTCCACGCAAAGCCGGGGAGGATTCCTTTCCTCCGGGCTCACTCCTCCAAGGAAAACCTGGATACTCCACGAACTTTTCGGCCCTTGCTGATTCCTGACTGGCTCAAAGTGGTCGACGCCTCAACCGAGCGGTTGGTGCTTTCCCGTCCCCGGGGGCAACTGGCGGCGGTCTGGGCGCTGTTGATCGCTGTATTGCTGGGGTTGGCCTACACCTTCACACCGCTGCCCATTCCGGCCGATCTCTTCTTTCTGCCGGTTATCCTGGGGGCCTTCGTCTTCGGCTCCCGAGGTCTGGTCGTTCTCCCGATCGCCCTGGTGGCTTACCATCTTGCCTGGCTGCGCCACGGAATCCCGTGGACGGCGCAGGTTTTGCCCGACCTGGTGCAGATGCTGCAGTGGAGCCTGGTGGCCCTGTTCATCGTGGTCACCCTGGACAAGTTCAAGGACGTCAAGCGGCTGCAGGCAAGGGTGCAAAAAGACATGAGCCTGGCTCGCACCCTGCAAATGGCCCTCACGCCGGCCGACTACGACTTCGGCCGCATGCGGATCTGCGGAGTCCTGCACCAGTCCGCCACGGTGGGTGGGGATTACTTTTATTTCCGACCCTTTCAAGAGCACTACGTGGTCTTCTGCGTGGGAGACGTGATGGGCAAGGGGATCCCGGCCTCGATGCTGATGGCGATCATCATGTCGTTCATGTACGAATGGGGCAAGCAGAGCCCCTCTCCCTCGGTGGTCATCGACAAGCTCAATCGTCGCCTGGTGCGTCTGGCCAGCCACGACTCCAACTGGTTCACCACCCTGTTCTATGCTGTCTACGATGAGGAGACGTTTACCCTGACCTACGCCTCGGCCGGCCAGAACCAGGGACTCGTTCTGCGCAAGGACGGCCAGGTCGAGCTGGCCCGCTCGGACGGAATTCCGGTGGGCATCTTCGAGCAGGTGCAGTGGGAAGAGCGCAGCCTCAAGCTGGATGAAGGCGACCGCGTGCTCTTGTTTACCGACGGGGTGAACGAGGCACGCAGCCCGGACGGGGAGATCTTTACCCTCGATCGGCTCACCCAGCTGGTGAAAGACCACCGCAACCTGGATTGCCATGGTCTTCTCAAGAAAATCGAGGACGCGGTGGCGGTCCACTCGGGCGGGAAGCTGACCGACGACATGGCGGTGCTGCTGGCCGAGGTCAAGCGCTGAGCACGGCCAGGAACTCATCCCCGTAACGACCCAGTTTCACCTCGCCCCAGCCCGAGATGCGCGAAAGCTCGGCCCGGCTGGCGGGGCGCGAGCGGGCCATCTCGATCAGAGTGGAGTCATGTAGCACGCAGTAAGGGGGCAGGCTCTGCTCCTGGGCCAGCTCGCGTCGCCTGGTCTTCAAGCGGGCCAGCAGGGCTTCGTCCACGTCCGCGTCCAGACTGGCAGAGCGAGGAGCGGACTTGCTCGAGCGCTTGCGGTCCCGACGCAGCTCGATGCGCTCCAGGCCCTTGAGCAGAGCCGGGCTGCGCGCGGTGAAGGTCAGGCTGCCGTGCCCGGCCAGATCGACCGTGAGGTAGCCGGCCGCCACCAGCTGGCGGAAGACCGAGCTCCACTGCTTTTCGTCCAGCTCCTTGCCCACCCCGAAGGTGGGCAAGGACCCATGGCCGAGCGAGCGCATCCGCGGGGTCTCGTGACCGCGCAACAGGTCGATCAGATGGCCGGCACCGAACCTCTGGCCGGTGCGATAGACGGCCGACAGGGCTTTCTGGCTCACCTCGGTGCCGTCCCAGCTCTCCACCGGGGCCAGGCAAGTATCGCAGTTGCCGCAGGGGGCGCAGCTGTCGGAGAAGTAATCCAGCAGCACCTGGCGCCGACAGCGCACCGTCTCGCAGTAGCCGAGCAGGGCATTGAGCCGACGCTGCTCGATGCGCTTGAAGGCATCGTGGGCATGCGACTGAGCGCTCATCTGGCGATGGGCCACCACGTCTGCAAAGCCGTAGGCCATCCAGGCCTCAGCCGGCAGCCCGTCGCGGCCGGCTCGACCGGTCTCCTGGTAGTAGGCCTCGATCGAGCGAGGCATGTCCAGGTGCACCACGTAGCGAACGTCCGGCTTATCGATGCCCATTCCGAAGGCGATGGTGGCCACCACGATCAGTCCGCTCTCGCGCAGGAACCTTTCTTGATGGAGGTTGCGCACCTCGGTGTCGAGTCCGGCGTGGTAGGGAACCGCCCTCCGCCCTTGCTGCACGAGCCAGGCGCTGACTTCCTCCACCTTACGGCGGGACAGGCAGTAGACGATGCCGCTCTGGTCGATCGGACGCTCGCGCAGGAACTCGAGCAATTGCTTCTTGCCGTTCTCCTTGGGCACCACCGTGTAGCGGATGTTGGGCCGGTCGTAGCCGCCGATGAAGGAGCGGGCCTGGTGCAGCCCGAGCCGGGCCAGGATATCCTCGCGGGTGGCCTGGTCGGCCGTGGCCGTCAGGGCCAGCCGCGGCACAGCCGGAAACTCCTCGTGCAGACGGCTCAACTCCAGGTACTCGGGTCGGAAGTCGTGCCCCCACTGCGAGACGCAGTGGGCCTCGTCGATGGCGAACAGAGAGGGCTCGAGCCGTTTGAGCAGGTTGCGGAAGCGCTCGGTGGCCACCCGCTCGGGAGCTACGTAGAGCAGCTTGAGTTGGCCGCTGACGGCCTGGCTCTCAACCTCGCGGGCCTGCTCCAGGGATAGACTTGAATTCAAGTAGGCGGCCGCCACGCCACACTGGCGAAGGGCCTGTACCTGGTCGCGCATGAGTGCGATCAGAGGCGAGACGACCACCGCCAGGCCCGGCTTGACCAGAGCTGGAATCTGATAGCAGAGCGACTTGCCCGACCCGGTGGGCATGATGACCAGGGCATCCCGGCCCTGCAAAACGTGGCCGATGACGTCGGCCTGCAATCCTCGAAAAGACTCGTAGCCGAAGACGCTCTTGAGAAGGTGAAGTGGGGTGCTCACACCCCGATGATTAGTTTCTTTCAACCCGGCCTCCTGTCGAACACAGGTTAAGATTTTTCAACAGTTGCGCAGGCTTGCTACAATAGGATCGGAGGGCGATTCTCCTTGCAAAAGCTCGTCACCGTTTTGCTGGTAGGCTTGCTCCTGGCCACCGCTCGCGCCGATAGCCCGCGTCAGGTCTTGACCGCCCAGTGGGAGCCTTCCGGCCAGCGCCTGGCGATGCTGGTGGGAGGTCCCGGCACTCTCGAGCTCTGGGTTCTCGGTCGCGAAGGGCAGATGTTCAAGCAGGCTTTGCCTCAGCGTGGGCTCTCTCTGGTCGGCTGGACCTCCCAGGGCCAGATCGTGCTCGACGAGGGACAGGGGGGCGTGCGCATCCTGACTCCCGGCGGCCCTGAGAGCCGCATCCAGTTGCCGGCGGCGGCCGTTCCGCTGAGCTGCAACGGCCAGGAGGCCTTTTTCCTGAGCACCGACAACCGCTACCTGCTGGCCGTCGATCTGAGCGGGCGGACCCGAGTGGTCGCTCCTTTGCCCGAAGGCATCCGGGCCTCGGCCACGCTGGCGCCGGATGGCAAGCAATTGGTGCTGCGCCGCACAGTGCGCGGCAAAGACTCCTGGAGCAGCGAGATCTGGCTGGTCAAGAATGGCACCGCTCAGATGGTCTCCCGGGTGCCCGCCTCCTACGTCGGGGTCCAGTGGCATCCGCGCGAGGATAGCCTGCTGCTCAATTATCCCAAGTCGGACGGAAGCTGGGGCTCTCGCATTGTGCACCTGGCTCGTCCCAAGAGCCCGGTTGTCCTCAAGGGTCTGAGCTCCCCTGTGCAGTGGGACAGCCAGGGGCGGCTCTACACGGCCGACGCCACCGGCGTGTGGTCGGACGGCAAGGCTGTGCAGCGCTGGGGCAACGACGTCTCTCGCCTGAAGCTCTGGGCGGTCTCGCCCGATGGCCAGAGGGTGCTGGTTTCCTGGGAAACAGCCGGCGACAAAGCGCCCGCCTACCTCTTCCAGGTTGGTCAGCCAGGGGCTCCTGTCGTGGTTCTGGCCCCCTGAAGGGGGATCTGAGTCCTTCTGAGGCGCCGTGCCTACACTTCTGCGCGTTCCAGTTCTCAAGAGGTCAACGCGCGGGAGTGTAGAACCGCACCGGCATGCGAAAGTACGCCTTCATTGCTGATAGCCCTCATCACTCTGGCCCTGCCGGCCCTGGCAGGTGACCAGGACTTCCAGCTCTTCAACCGCACGGGCGTGGACATCTTCGCCCTCTACGTCGCCCCGGCCGACTCCAACGACTGGGAAGAGGACCTGCTCGACGGCAAGCAGCTCATCGCTGGCGGCGACGTCCTGGTCCGCTTCGCCCCCGATACCGAGGCCGCAATGTGGGATATCCGGGTAGAGGACTCCGACGGCAACTCGCTCGAGTGGCACGATGTGGATCTGATCACGGCTACCCAGGTCATTCTGGAGCCCGGCGGACTGGCTCGCATCAAGTAAGATTCAGCGGTCGAACGGCATTCGTGGAGAGCCCTGCGCGTGCGGGGCTCTTTTCCTTTACGCAAGTATCCAGACCTCGCTGGCTCGCCATGTTCGAATTGTTCAAAACTCGTTCACCCTCCTGGGGCTCGGACCCGTTAGGATGCAATGGCCATCAGCACAGGAGGAATCATGATCCACTCCCTCAACTCGTTCCCGGTCACACCCTACGGCGCCCCCGCCGCGGCTGCCGCGCCGCTCAGAAACGAGGGGCCAGAGGATTCGGTGCAGCTCAACCTGTCCCAGGTCTTGCAGGAGACGGCCGAAGAGGCTGCCTCGCTCGAGACCAAGCTGGCCGAGCACTACGAGGGGGAGGTGCTGGTCAAGCTCAAGCCGGGAATGACCTTGCAGGGAATGGAGGACTTCGCTTCGCGTTACGGCGCCAGCCTGATCGAGCGCTTCCGGGTGCCCGACCAGATGCTGCAAGAGTTCGGGGGCGACCTGGTCCACCTCAAGCTGGCGGACGGAATGACTACCGCTCAGGCCATCGCCGCCCTGGAGAAGGACTCCCAGGTGGCTTACGCCTGCGCCAACGACGTGCTGAAAGCGACCGAGCAGAAGATCCCCAACGACCTGGACAACCGCCTCTGGGGCATGCGCAACATCGAGGCCCCCGAGGCCTGGAACGTGACAACGGGGAAGCGCGAGGGTGGCCCGGTGGTGTGCGTCATCGACACCGGCGTGGACTACAATCACCCGGACCTTCGCAACAACATGTGGCGTAACCCCGGCGAGGTCCCGGGCGACGGCATCGACAACGACGGCAACGGCCTGGTGGACGACGTCTTCGGCATCAACAGCTTCGCCAACAACGGCAACCCGCTCGACGATCACAGCCATGGCTCCCATTGCTCCGGCTCCATCGCCGGCGAGGGCAACAACGGCCAGGGAGTGGTGGGCGTGAACTGGGAAGGCCAGATCATGGCCGCCAAGTTCCTCTCCGGCTCGGGCTCGGGCTCCACGGCCGGGGCCATCAAAGCGGTGATGTACGCCACCGAGAAAGGCGCCCGCATCACCTCGAACTCATGGGGTGGCGGGGGTTTCAACCAGGCTCTTTATGACTCGCTCAAAGCCTCCCCTGCCCTGCACATCTTCGCGGCCGGCAACGAGTCCAACAACAACGATAGTAGCCCCGCCTACCCGGCTTCCTATGACCTGGGCAACATCGTCTCGGTAGCGGCCCTGGACAGCCGCGACCGACTCGCCTCCTTCTCCAACTATGGCGCCACCACGGTGGACATCGGCGCGCCCGGCGTGGACATTTACTCCACCGTGAAGGATGGACGCTACGGCAGCATGAGCGGCACCTCTATGGCTTGCCCCCACGTTTCCGGAGTGGCAGCCCTGGTGGTCTCGGCCTTCCCCAACGCCTCCAACGAGGAGATCAAGGACCGCCTCCTGCGGGGCGCCATCCCGATCCCGGCCCTGAGCGGCAAAGCGCTTACGGGCGGCAAGCTCAACGCCAAGAACGCTCTCGAGAACGACCAGACCCCTCCCTCGGCTCCGGCCAACTTCGGCAGCCGCACGGTCAACTCGCGCCTGGTCAGCCTGGGCTGGGTGGCTCCTGGCGATGACGGTACCGAGGGCAACGCCTCGAGCTATGAGCTGCGCATGTCCGACCAGCCCATTACCGACGAGGCGTCCTTCCAGCGAGCCACCCTGATTCCGACCGCTCGCCCTCAGAGTTCTGGCCTGGAGGAGAACGCGCGGGTCGATCTCACCCCGTCCGGCTCCGAGCGCACCCTCCACTTCGCCCTCAAGGCCGTCGACAACGCAGGCAACGGCTCAGATCTCTCCAGCGCCCAGGTCCAGGTTCCCGCGGCCCGGGTGGCTTTCGAGGACAACGCCGATGGCGGAGCCGAGAAGTGGACGGCCCAGGGCACCTGGGCCCAGGTCGAGATGCCGGGCCGCGGTAAGGTCTGGACCGACAGCCCCGGCGGCAACTATGGGAACAAGAAGGACTGGTCGGTCACCAGCCAGAGCTTCTCACTGGCCGGGATGACCGGGTCGCGCCTCTACTTCGATCTCAAGCACCAGATGGAGGAGCGGCACGACAACCTGTTCGTGGAGGCCAGCCAGGATGGCGGACGCCGTTGGAGCCCGCTGGCAAACTTCACGGGAGACTCGGACTGGAAGAAGCAATCCATCGATCTGTCGGCCTTCGACGGCAAGGACGTGCAGGTGCGCTTCCGTCTCAAGACCGACCGCTCGATCACGGCCGACGGAGTCTACTTCGACAACGTGGTGGTGGCAGGCAACGACTGACTGAACGGTTACGAGCGCATCCCAGCTATCAACCGGACTTCTCCCCGGATCGGAGCCCCGAATGCGTTTTCGTCGTGATCCTGCTCGGAAGCGGATCATGATCCCTCTCCGGACCGGAGCCCGAACGCGCTTTCGTCGTAATCCTGCTCGGAAGCGGATCATGATCCATCCCCGGATCGGAGGCCCGCTGTTTCGTCGCGATCCTGCTCGAAAGCGGAGCGGGGATTACAGGCTCAGACAGAGCAGCACCGGGCAGTGGTCGGATACGTCCTCCCCGACAGGCTGCACTCGGCACTCCTCGACTTGTCCGGTCAGGGTCGGGGCTACCAGCGCGTAGTCGGTGCGAAAGCTGATGCCTTCTCGGACCGCGGTCACCCACTCTGAGGGCTGCCCCCGCAGATGCAGCGCGTCGCGCCAACCGACCCGGTGAAACTCGAACATCACGTCGCGGCGAGCCCGGCCATACTTGAGAATGCTCGCCCGCTCGAGTCGCTGGTCCAGGTCAGCGGGGTAGGGATCATAGGGAGACAACGAATTCAGGTCCGCCGCCAGCACAGCGCGCCGGTGTTGCAGTCCCAGCGTGCTCAGCCAGCGAGCCTCGGCCAGGCGCAGGTCCTCGTCGTGCCCGTCCATGTGGGTGGTCAGCACCTCCACGCCGCGCACGCTGGCGCGAGCCGCGCAATGAGCATTGACCCCCGGGTTGGCGTAAGTCACCCGATTCTCCAGGGGCCAGCGGCTGAGCAGGGCGACGTGATAGGCGAGCCCGCTCGCGCGCGGGCGGGCCAGTCCCAGAAAGGTCTCGGGCAAGTCAAGTGTGCGCGAGGCCTCCGCCAGCCGCGTCCCGTCCTCCCAGCCCAGGCATTCCTGCAGGGCCAGAACGTCCGGCGCCAGGTGCTTCAAGACTTCGAGGATCCGCCCGAAACGGCCCCCCCCTCCCCGGAAAATGTTCAAGGTCACGATGCGCACGCTGGATGATTCTTCAGCCCCTGGCAGAGCTCGCCTTTCGAACAGCCCTGGTAGTTTGTGACCGGTAAAATCGAACAGGTGTCTCCTAGCCAGAATATTTTTCTATGTTAGAATGGAATCATATTCAAGCCGAAGGAGACTCCGCGACCTGATGATCGAGAACGAGTTGGTTGACCTGAACTTGGACCAGATCGAGCAACTGGCCCGGCAGGCCTTCCGCCGCGGCGAGGGCAGCCCGGTGGTGATGGTGGTGGATCCGTGTGATGAGGAGGGACTCGAGATGATCGATAGCCTCGACCTTCGCGACGTCAAGCTCGAGGAGGGCGTTCTCTCCACCACCCTGGCGGTCACTTCGCTCGAGGTCGCTTCCGAGCTGGTGGGTCGCGAGCTGGCCCAGCCGCCAGCCCCGGGTATGTTCCTGGTGCTCTCCATCCCGGCGGTGGACCAGGGTCAGCACTGGCTGCGGCTGGGCGCGAGCCAGCGCCAGCTTCTGGCCGAGTCGGCCTGACCTTCCGGCAGGCTCGGGGGCATTCACTCTGGTCCTGCATCGGCCTGAGAGATGCTGAGGTCCGTGGACCGCGCAGTCGAGGGAACGACTTACGCCGACGCGGCCGTTCAGGCCAGAAGCGCATGCTTACGCGCAAGCGGACTGGCTTTGAAGGCATGACCCTGGCTTAACCGGGCGGAGGCTTGCGTACCTTCAGTCGCCCGCCGGGCACGAGAACCACATGCTCGTTGGCTGCGATACCGGCGTTGCTGGGGGTGGTGGTGCCGTGCATCAGCCAGGGGTCCGACTGAGAGAGCTGCTCCACTCCTCCGAGCACGGCCTGGCTGGCTGAAATCTCGTTGCGCGAGACCCGGGCGGCCACCTCGTCCAGCGCAGCCCAGGCGCCCCTGATGGGCTCCTCGCTCTCTCGCTGGCGCTGGCTCACGGCCTGGTACAGCACGTTCTGCGCAAAGCTCTCGCGTCGTTCCTCGGGCAGCGCCTCCAGGGCCTGGCGGCCGATGGCCAGCACGGTGACCGAGTTGGCCGGCTTCTTGTCCGAAACGGCCTTCAAGATGATCTCGCAGCCGGCTGCCTGCGGGTTGTCGGGCAAGAGCTTCATGCCCAGCTCAGCCCAGCGCCTGGTATCCTCGCTGGCTTTGGCCGTCTCGGGCAGGCGCGCGAGCACCTCGCCGGCGATCACCTGAGGCGTGTCCGGAGTCTGCAGGTAGCCCGGATACTTGCCGTTGGCCTCGCCGGCGTAGAGCAGCATGGAGCTGCCCAGGTCGGCCAGCTCCACCGAAGTCATCTCTTCGCCCACCTGCGGCCGCAAGTCGAGCGAGACAAGGTTGGAGAAGGCGGCGTGATAGACGGCTGAGACTCCCACGAAGTCGAAGCTCTGGCCCGGGCCCAGCGTGTGCTCGGGGCGCTCGGGGGTGAACGAGCTGTGCTGCGTGGCCGTATGCCCCGGCTCTCGCAGCTTCTCGCCCAGCTCCAGCGTGAAGGCGATGGCCGCGCCCATGGCTCCGGGGATGGCGGCCGACTGGATGGCCTGCAAGATGGTCTCAGCACCGCCCAGGTTCAGGGCAAAGGCCATGCTCGGGTCGGTCAGTTGCTCGCCCACGCGCCCAACGCCCTGCACGCTGCCCTTTGGGTCATGCTCGCTGCTCAGAACGTCCAGCGCCGCACGCCCGGCCTGGCGCCGAGCCAATTCGGTGGTCTCCTGGCCGCCTTCCACGCCCTGCAAGGCCATCAGGCCCACATTGGCCACGTCCTGCACGTCGCTGTTGTGGCCGTGGACGCCGATCTGCTCGAGCGTCTTCTCCATATCCTCAGTGCGGCCCCCGATCGCCTCGCGGGCGGCCTTGCGGACTTCCTTGTCGTTGCGCAGGGGAGGGATCATCTCGGAGAGATTCGCTGGACTGAGGGAGAGCCCCTGTTCGGCTCAGGCCTTCTTCGTCGCGCACGCCCCGAGGTGATGAGTCTTGCGCTCCGGCCCGAGGGTCATCCAGGCTGACGGTCGGGACCTGCAAATCGCGGGTCAGCCCGTGTGCACCCGTTTGGGGTCGCACACCGTCTTGCCCGCCAGTTGTCCGGAAAGGAGCCTGTCCGGGTCGATTGCGAAGTGTGCGCAATGTTCTGTCAGAACTGCGGCAAGCGTCTGGAGCCCGAGGCAAAGTTCTGCATCGCCTGCGGAGGTCAGGTCTCCGCTCCCGGCGAGCCTGTCGCCTCCCCTGTGAGTGAGCATGGGACACCTGCACAGCTTCCGTCTTCCGAGCTCTCAGGTCCACCGCCGCCCTCACAGCTTCGCCCTTCTGAGCTCTCCGGTTCACCGCCACCCGCACATCTTTCCCCTTCTGAGCACTCGGGGCCACCGCCACCCGCACAGCTTCCGCCTTCTGAGCACTCGGGGCCAACGCCGCCTTTGCAGCTACCGCCTTCTCCACCGCCGCCCAGGCCGACTCCTTCGCCTGCCGCCTCGGGCCCCTCGCCCGTGCCAGGAGTGGCCCTGGTGGCCGTCCTTGCCCTGGTCGTGTTGGGCCTGATCGCGGTGTTGTCCCAGCGCCGACCTCCCGCCCCAACCATCGATCCTTCCCCCTCGGAGACGTCGGCCACTGCATCCCCCCTTCAGACTCCGACCAGGAGCGCCACGCCTGCTCCATCGGGCCCCGATCCTCTGGCCGACCTCACGCTTTACTACGAATTGATCGATGGTGACCGGTTCAAGGAGGCCTACGCGCTTCGCAGTCAGCGTTCGCGGGCTCGCACCAGCCTGGCCGAGTTCACCGCTACCTGGAGCAACAATAATGGTCTCTCGGTCGAGAGCCTGGAGGTTCTCAAGCGAGACGCCGCCACGGCCCGGGTGCGCTTCCGGATGCTGGCGGACGACTTTGACAAAGCCAGAGGCGCCTCCAGCGTGACGCCCTACATCGGCAAGGTCAACCTGCATCTCGAGGAGGACCGCTGGCGCTACGACGGTGGGGAGTTCTTCACCGACCTCAAGAGCGAGGAGGTGGTGGACAGCTTCTACCGCTGGTACCGCAATATTCCAGAAGGGAAGCTGGCGGCTCGCCTCGAGGAGCTGAAGACGCGCTTCGACCCGGCCCTGTATGCCGCTCTGAGGAAGCGAGGCAAGCTGCCGGCGGAGTGGTTCGGCGGCCGCGTGACCGAGCACTCGGTCTGGGTCAGTCAGAAAGCCCCTGAAACGACCACGGTGGAGGCAGCCGTGACCAACTCCAGGGGGACTGTTCACCGACTCGCATTCCGTCTGCGGTTCGTGGACAGGGAACGCTGGGTGATCGAGGAGGTCAGCTATCCCGAGCGGGGCGACACGCTCCGAGACCGGCTGGGCCTCTGAGTCTCAGGCGTTGCTGGTCCAGCGTCCCCGGGTGGTCCGAAGCTTGACCCAGGTCTTCTGGGGCTGACGCATGCTGAGATCGAGCTGGCGCAGGTAGTCCAGGCACTGGCGATACTCGCCGACGTCCCGAGGGCTCGAGTCCAGCAGCCAGTCGGCCACGGCCCGCAGGTCCTCCTCGGGCGGCAGCTCGCTCCAGTCGGACACCTCCTGGACCAGCCGCTCGCGTACCAGCTCTACCTGGGTGAGCAGCTCAATCAGGCGCTGCAGTCGCTGAATCGAGACGATTCTCTGAGCCGTCCTGCTCATCAGGCCCCCTGCCGCCAGGCGGCGCGCCGAAAATAGGACCAGAGCGCTCGACATCGATTCAAAGAGCGGTAGGGCATGATTTACTCCCTCAAAGTGACATTGCGGGCAGTAAACCGATTGCGCCTGAAAAGATTCTGAATTCTTTCGTCGCTGGAAATCAGGTCCGATAGCCGACCAGTGGCTCCTTGAGCCGAAAGGCCTCGCGCCACACGTCCTGATCGACGTTGCGCACCCCCGGACCGGGGGGGATGGAGGTCAGCCCGGGCTTGAGCCCCCCGCTGCCGCGGTGCGTGCCAACGGCTGCTGCGGCCAGGGCCAGCAGCAGGCAGCCGCCCGGCGTGGGAAAGACCGGTGCTCGCCAGCGCAGGTCGGGCAGGTACTTGAAGACCTCGGACTGGAAAGCTTCCAGCAATGGCCCGTGGAGCGCGCTGCCGCTCCAGGAGGCGGAGGGGGCATTGGCCCAGCGGCCCCGGCCGGAGGCCTGCCGGGTCAGCTGCACCAGCTGCCGGCTGGCCTTCAGGATCAGCGCCCGGCAGGCCGGGTCGGGTCCGGGGTAGGCGGCCAGCTCGAGGATGACCGAGACCGAGCCGGCCAGCTCGCCCGGGGTGAGGTGGCCGCGGTCGAGCAAGGCCAGCAGCTCGTTCAGGTCGTCAACCCCGAAGTAGGCCACCAAAGTGCGCTCGAGGCGGGGGCTGCGGGCCATGCGGCCTTCCATGCCCCTCACTGCCAGTTGCAGCGTGCGGCTGGCCAGCCATAGCGAGCTGCCCTCGTCCCCCAGCACCTCCTGCGATTCGCCCGTGCTCCAGAAGCGGCCCGAGCGCTCCAGGCCGGCAGCGGCAGCCCGCATTCCGGCGTGGATCAAGAGCCCGGGGCGGCCCCCCAGCGAGCCCGCCAGCTCGGCCTCCAGGCTGGAGCAAATCCACACCGCCAGGCGCTCGGGCAGCACCTTGCGCACCACCGCCAGCGCGTGCATGCGGGCCTGGCGCTGATCCAGCCCGGGGACGGCCACCACCGTAGTGGCATCGCCCTCGCCCACGACCTCAAGGCAGGGAGTCACGGCCCCGCGCAGGCACTCCTCCAGGTTGGACTCGCCTGGCGCCGGAGCGTGACCTTCAGCCAGCAGGTTGCCCCGCTCATCGGTCAGCACGCACAGGCTGCGGTCGCCCCCGCAGTCGACTCCCAGCAGCAGCATCAGGCGTAGGATTTCGAGCCCCCCCGGACCCATGCCCTGCTGGCAGGGCAGTCGCTTTGAGGGCGAGAACTGATCGCAATGGCTGAGCTCGGGCGCATCGATCCTGTTCAACGGATGCAGTGCCCCGACTGTCGTGCTCTGTTGCCCGACTGGACCACCGAGGAGGCTGTGGCGGGAGAGCTGCAGTGCCCTTCATGCCTTCGGCCGGTGAAGCTCCCCGACGAGGTGGTGGAAAGGGCCCGGCGCTCGCGCTACCTGGGCAAGAACCTGGACATCACCGGCTGAAGCCGTGGTCTACCAGCCGGAGTAGATGGTTTCGTTGTAGTCGCCGCTCTCGGGCATCTGGCGATCGACCGTCTTGGTGCTGCCGTCGGCCCAGGTCACCGTCACCTGATAGTAGGCGCCCGGCTTGGTGGGGCTATCGAAGCTGTTGGTCTTCTCCAGGTTGGAGCGGTCCCACGAATCCCAGTACTGCTCGACGTCGCGCGACTTGGGCTTGCGACCGCCCCAGTTCCCAACCTCGTGGATGGAGATGCTCTTGACCGGCACCATCTGGCCGTCGCGCTCGATGGCCCGGGCGGTGATGCTGAAGCGCCCGCCCTCGGCCTGGCCGGTCTGGCCGTCCTTCTTCGGCTCGCCCTGCTTGCGACCGTTCTGGGCCGCGTTGGCCAGGGCCATCTGCTTGAGGGCGGCCATCTGGGCCGCGAAATCGGTGAGGGAGGAGCCGCTCTCGTAGGGGCTGCCCATGGCCATCGACATCGGCTGGCCGGTGACGGCCGCCATCCGGCTGGCCAGCGCCGAGGCGCGCATCTGGTTGAGCTGGGCGAAGAAAGCGCTGTCGGAAACCTCGTTGTCGAGGGAAACCTGATCCAGGCCACCGAGCTGGCCGCCGAACGGGTTCGGCAGCGCTGCGATGGGGGCCACCCACCCGAGGGGGGCTCCCACGTTCAGTCTCGGTATCATCATCGGATCGGCCATCAAATCTCTCCGCTGTCAGACTACCCCCGGGTCCTGAAAGGACCCTGAAAAGCCATGCTCTGAGCTTTGTCTGATTCTCACTCGAAGAGGGGGGTCAGGTCCAGGTTGAAATGTAACCGGGTTGTTGCCGCTTGGATAAGCGCGTCAGGTCAGGACGGATTCGTAAATCTCGTTCACCCCGACCGCGAGAGCGAGGGAGAGCAGCTCGAGTCGATCCTCGCGTTGAGTCAGCTCTGTCCAGAGCCAATCACCGCTGGCCTGGCGGTGGTGGCGCTCGACGCGCACCGCGTCCTGAGCGACCAGAACATACTCTTCCAGAGAAGGCAGGGCGCGGTACATGCGGAACTTCTCGCTCCGGTCATAGCTTTCGGTCGAGGGGGAGAGAACTTCCACGATCACGCGCGCGTCGGTGAGCGTATCGGGCCGGTCGGCCATCAACCGGGGCGGTCCGCACACCACCACCAGATCGGGATAGGTGAAGAGCGTAAAGCGCTCCACCAGCAGGCGAACATCCGAGCTGAAGACCTCGCACGGCCCGCCACGCAAAGCTTGCTTCAGGGCGGCAAAGAGGTTGCCCACCAGGCGGTTGTGGTCAAGCGACCCGCCCGTCATCGAGAAGATCTCTCCGCCAATGTACTCGTTGCGACAGGTCGAGGTCTCCTCGAGTTGCAGATACTCCTCGGGCGTAAAGCGGCGGCGCTCGCGATGAGAGAGCATGCTGGCTATTTCGCCCCCGACCGGGACCGGTCCCGTGAGCCTACTGGTTCAGGCTCCCCTCCAGGATGGGCAGCATGCCCTCCATGGTCTGCGGGTTGCGGTCGGGATGGTGGTAGATGATCACCTTGTTGAACTCGCCCGAGAAGATCTGGTTGTCGGGCATCCGGATGACGTACTTCCCCTCGCCCGACTCGCGCGCCTCGAACGAGTAGGGAGCCTCGCCCACGCCAACCTTCTCGCCGTTGGGCTTGACCATCCACACGGTGTAGATCTCTTGAGGGCGCAGCTTCTGGGCCCCCATTCCGAACTGGTAGCCGTCCACCAGCACCCAGCCGTAGGGGTAGCGGTCGCCGTTCACGGCTGCCAGCTTGAACTTGAGAAAGTTGGCTTTGGGAGCGTCCTCGTCGTCATCGGCGGCCCGGGCAGCCAGGCTGGCCAGCAGGCAGATCATCAGGGCGATCAGGCTCAAAGTGCGCACGTTTGGGAACCTCCAAGGGATCAGGTATGTCGTGGCGAACCGCAGCTTATGCGCAATCAACGCCCGTTAATCCTGCTTTTGTGCCTGATTTTGTGGGGCAGCGCCTGGGCCAGGCTGGGCGACAAGCCCGACCCCTACGAGAAGATCGAGGATCCGGCCAGGGCGCGCAAGATTCTCGACGACGTGATGGCCTACCTCAAGAAGAGCTACAATTTCCGGGTCCATTACCCGGTGCAGATGAACCTTGTGCACGAGTCGGTCATGGACGCCAAGTTCGCCGGCAGTCCCTACAAGGGGGCTGAGGTCGGGCTCTACACCTTCGAGGGCGGCAAGCACCAGATTTACGTGATGAAAGGCTGGAGCCGCGACGTCTGCTCGGGGGTCACGGCCCACGAGTACACCCACGCCTGGCAGTTCGACAACTGCCCCCGCGACCAGGACCTGGTGCTGCGTGAAGGCTTTGCCTGCTGGGTCGAGATGAAGTACTATGACTCCGTCGGGGCCTACCAGCACGCCGAGGACGTTCGCAACCACTCCGATCCCGTTTACGGAGTGGGCATCAAGACGATGCTGGCCCTGGAAGACAAAGTGGGGCCCAAGAAGCTCGTCGGCATGATCACCACGCTGAGAAGCGCCCGCGAGCTGGACAAAGTTCTCAGCGACGACAGGAGCGGTCGATAAATCAGCGACGACAGGAGCGGTCGACAGAAGAAGTAGGATTCCCGGCTCAGACAGCGTATCATAGACATTGTGCTAAAATTCACAAAGTCGATTTTGGCCCGTAAAGTCTAAGGATTCGTGCAGCCTTTCTACTCCATATTCGTCATGATCGGCGTGGCCGTGGTCATCGCCACGGTGCTGTCCGCCCTGACGCTGTTCTTCGGGCCCAAACGCCCCACGGCGGCCAAGTTGGCCCCCTACGAATGCGGCCTGACCGAGCTTGCGCCCTTGCCCGAGCGCTTTCCTGTCAAGTTCCTGCAAATCGCGATGCTGTTTCTTATCTTTGACGTGGAGGCGGTGGCTCTCTACCCGCTGGCCATGGTTTTGCGCCAAACGGGCATTTCGGCCCTGATCGACATCATGATCTTCTGCGCCGTGCTGTTGCTGGGCTACGCTTACGTGTGGCGCAAAGGAGCCTTCAAATGGACGTTCTGAAGCCCGAGAAGAAGGTCCTCTACACCAGCGACTCGGTGTTCCCCTGGCAGCAGACAAATGCCGGCGGGTTCATCACCACCACCCTGGCCTCCATCGCCAACCTGGCCCGCAAGAACTCCATCTGGCCGGCCACTTTTGGCCTGGCCTGCTGCGCCATCGAGATGATGGCCACCAGCGGCTCTCGTTTCGACCTGTCCCGCTTTGGCTCGGAGGTCTTCCGGGCCAGCCCACGCCAGAGCGATCTGATGATCGTGGCCGGGCGCGTCTCCATCAAGATGGCTCCGGTGCTGCGCCAGATCTACGAGCAGATGCCCGATCCCAAGTGGGTCATCTCCATGGGCGCCTGCGCCTCGTGCGGCGGCGTGTTCAACAACTACGCCATCGTGCAGGGGGTAGACAAGATCGTGCCGGTGGACGTCTACGTGGCCGGCTGCCCGCCCACGCCCGAGGCGCTGATCGCGGGTTTTCAGATGCTGCAAGAGAAGATCGTCCGGGGCATTCCGCCCGGAGCGGCCCCCCAATCTACATCCGGTTTACCCATGGCTTTGCGCCATCCCAAGCCCCAGTGAGCCCGGCCGAGCTGGGAAAAAAGCTCGAGGAGCGCTTCCCCGAGCACTATCTGGGCCAGCGCGAGGACCGCGGCGAGTGGACCTTCTGGGTCGACCGGGCGGCCTGGGTAGAGGCCGCTCGCTATCTCAGCGTCGAGCATGGGTACAGCTTTCTCTCCGACCTGACGGCGGTTGACTACCTCGATCGCGACCCGCGCTTTGACCTGTCGGCCATCCTTCTCTCCTGGCAGAGAAAAGGCGACCTTCGCCTCAAGACCCTTATTCCCGAGGCCGACCCCCGGGCCGACACGCTCACCGGCGTGTGGGCGGGGGCCAACTGGTATGAGCGCGAGATTTTCGACATGTTCGGTATCGAGTTCAACAATCACCCCGCTCTGATGAGGCTGCTGCTCCCTCCCGATTACGTGGGCCATCCCCTGCGAAAGGACTACCCGGTGACCGGACCGGCCACCTCGCCTTACCGATGAACATCGACGCCATCACCTCCGATCAGGGCACGCTCTCCATCCGGGCCCTGGGCGATACCAGCGACAGCTCCTACACGGTCATGAACATGGGCCCCCAGCACCCCTCCACTCATGGGGTGCTGCGCCTGGTGCTGACCCTGGACGGCGAGCGGGTGGTGCGGGGCGAGCCCGACGTGGGTTACCTGCACACCGGTATTGAGAAACAGGCTGAGGTCAAGACTTACCAGCAGGCGCTCACCCTCACCGACCGCATGGACTACCTCTCGCCTTTGAACAACAACCTGGGCTACGCCCTGGCGGTCGAGAAGCTGCTCGGGGCCGAGATCCCCGAGCGGGTCTCTCACATTCGCGTGCTCTTGTGCGAGCTGTCGCGCCTGGCCTCCCACCTGGTCTGGCTGGGCACCAGCGGGCTGGATGCCGGGGCCATGAGCACCTTCCTCTACTGCTTCCAGGAGCGTGAGAAGATTCTCGACCTGTTCGAGACCCTCTCGGGCGTGCGCATGATGACCTCCTACATCACCGTGGGCGGGCTGATGGCCGATCTCCCCGACGGCTTCCTCGACCAGGTGCGCAAGTATCTCGACGGCTTCCCGCGCGAGTTGGAGATGTATCACGGCCTGCTCACGGGCAACTCGATCTGGCTCGAGCGCACCAAAGGCATCGGCGCGCTCAGCCGCCAGACGGCCATCGAATACGGCTGCACGGGCGCCGTGGCACGCGCCTCGGGGGTCGACTGGGATGTGCGCCGGGATCTGCCCTACAGCGCCTACGCGGACTATGAGTTCAAGGTGCCCCTGTGCAGCGAGGGTGACAGCTATGCCCGCTATCTGGTACGGATGGAGGAGATGGAGCAGGCCTACCGGATCTGCCGGCAGGCACTCGACAAAATCGCTCCCAGCGGGCCCTATCGCACCAGCAACCGCAAGATCGTCCCCCCGCCCAAATGGGAGATCTCGGTCTCGATGGAGGCCCTGATCCACCACTTCAAGCTCTTCACCGAGGGCTTCTCGCCGCCTCCGGGAGAGGTCTACCAGCGCATCGAGTCTCCCAAAGGGGAGCTGGGCTTCCACATGGTCAGCGACGGCTCCAACAAGCCCTACCGCATGCGGGTGCGCACGCCTTCGCTCAGCCACGTCCAGGCTCTGCCGGTGCTGCTCAAAGGCTGCCTGCTGGCTGACGTCGTGGTGGTGCTGGCCAGCCTCGACTTCGTGCTTGGGGACGTGGACCGATGAGCCTCTTGACCCCCGCCCTTCAAGACGAGATCCGCCAGATGATGGCCCGCTATCCCAAGCCCCGCTCGGCCATCCTGGGGGCCCTGCACCGGGTCCAGGAAGAGCTCGGCTGGCTGTCCCCCGAGGCCCAGGCCGAGGTCGCCGCCCTTTTCGACATGCCGGCCGGCGAGGTGGACTCGCTGGTGACGTTTTACTACATGTACTTCCGAAAGCCCATGGGACGCTACGTCATCAAGGTCTGTCGCTCGATCTCGTGCTATCTGCGTGGCTCGGACCAGCTGCGCTGCCATCTGCAGGACAAGCTCGGCATCCAGCGCGGCGAAACCACCGCAGACGGGATGTTCAGCCTCGTCGAGGGCGAGTGCCTGGCCGCCTGCGACGGCGCGCCGGCGGTGCAGATCAACGACCGCTTCGTCGAGAACGTGACCTCGGAGATGCTGGACGGGTTGCTCGAGGAGTTGCGCAAGGGCAGCTCGCGGTTTCCCGCCTGGCCGGAGCCGTGCAAGCCATGAAAGTGAAAGAGCAACAACAGATCCTGTTCAAATCCCGCCAGATCGAAAACATCGGCGAGCTGGACGTCTATGCCCAGCACGGCGGCTACGAAGGGCTGAAGAGGGCCCTGGCCATGAAGCCAGACGATCTGATCGAGCTGGTCAAAGCCTCGGGCCTGCGCGGGCGCGGCGGGGCCGGGTTCCCCACAGGCATGAAGTGGAGCTTCGTGCCCAAGACTCCCGGCAAGCCCAAGTATCTGTGCGTCAACTGCGACGAGTCCGAGCCGGGAACGTGCAAGGATCGCGAGCTGGTCGAGGAGCAGCCCCACCAGTTGATCGAGGGGATCGCCATTTGCTGCTGGGCGGTGGGCATCGAGACGGCCTTTCTCTATATCCGGGGAGAGATGCTGGAAGGTTATCTGGCTCTACGCAAAGCCATCGACGAGGCCTACAAGGCAGGCTATTTGGGCAAGAGCGTGATGAAGAGCGGCTACAAGCTCGACATCGTGCTCCATCGCGGTGCCGGCGCCTACATCTGCGGGGAGGAATCAGCTCTGCTCTCCTCGCTCGAAGGGGGCCGCGGCTTCCCCCGCCTCAAGCCTCCCTTTCCCGCAATCAGCGGTCTTTATGCCTGCCCCACGGTGATCAACAACGTGGAGACCCTCTCCACCCTGCCTCATATCCTCGTGAACGGGGCCGAGTGGTACGCCGGCTTTGGCACCGAGAAGAGCAAGGGGACGCGCATCTTCTGTCTCAGCGGCCACGTCAAGAAGCCTGGCAACTACGAGATGGAGTTGACCTCCACCATGCGCGACCTGATCTTCGGCTGCGGCGGTGGCATCCTGGAGGACAAGGAGCTCAAGGCCATCATCCCCGGCGGCGCCTCGGCGCCCATGCTGACCAGAGAGCACCTGGACGTGGGCCTCGACTTCGAGTCCATCGCGGCAGCCGGCTCCATGGCCGGCTCCGGGGCGGTGGTGGTGATGCACCAGGATACCTGCATGGTGGGCGCCATCCTCCGCATCATGGAGTTTTTCGAGGAAGAGTCTTGCGGCAAGTGCACCCCCTGCCGGGAGGGCACGAGGTGGATGCGCGATGTTTTGATCCGCATTCACTCCGGCCACGGCCAGAAGTCGGACCTTGATCTGCTGCTCAGCGTCTGCGGCAACCTGGCCGGCAAGTCGTTCTGCCCGCTGGGGGACGCCTCCACCTCCTGCGTCACCAGTGGCCTGCGCTACTTCAAGGACGAGTTCGAGCACCTGGTCGAGCACAAGAAGAGCAAGTACTCGCTGGGGGCCTACGACCCCCGGCTGGTGGCCGCCCACCATTGAACCCGCTCAACAGTTTAGGAAGCAAATCATGTCAAACCTGAAAGTCAACATCGACGGGATCGATCTCGAGGTGCCCAAAGGCACGCTGCTGGTGGAGGCCTGCCGCCAGGCCGGCATCGAGGTGCCGGTCTACTGTTACCATCCCAAGATGAGTCCGGTGGGAGCCTGCCGGGTGTGCGTCGTGGAGGTGGTGGGCGGTCGTCCCAAGCCGATCCAGACTGCCTGCACCACCGAGTGTACCGACAGCATGGTGGTGCGCACTCGAAGCGAAGAGGCAAAAAGGGCCCGGGCCGGCATCCTGGAGTTCCTGCTCGTCAACCACCCGCTCGACTGCCCGGTGTGCGACCGCGGGGGCGAGTGCGACCTGCAAGACTTCACCCTGCGCTACGGCCCTCCCCAGTCTCGCTTCCTGGAGCAGAAGCGTCACTCCGAGAAGGCCCTGCGCGTGGGCCAGAACGTGGTGCTCGACCGCGAGCGCTGCATCATGTGTCAGCGCTGCGCACGCTTTTGCGGCGAGGTCGCCATGGAAGAAGGGCTGGTCATCATCGAGCGCGGCTCACGCTCGGAGATCGGCACCTTCGAAGGGAGAAGCTACGACTCCAACTTCTCCGGCAATGTGATCGAGCTCTGCCCGGTGGGCGCCCTGACGGCCGCCAGCTATCGTTTTCAGGCCCGCCCCTGGGAGCAGCAGCACTTCGCCGGGATCTGCACCCGCTGCTCGCTGGGCTGCAACCTCACCCTGGACGTGCGCTTCGACCGCCTGGTGCGCCAGCGCTCGCGAGTGAACGATGCCATCGACGACGGCTGGCTGTGCGATCGGGGCCGCTACGACTTTGCCTGGGTCCACTCCGAGGATCGGGCCCTCAAACCTTTGCTACGGCGTGACGGCAAGCTGATGGAATGCACCTGGGAGGAAGCTCTGCAGGCGGCCGCGGCCGGTTTTCGCAAAGCGATCGAGCAGAGCGGCGCCTCAGCCGTGTCGGCCGTGGCCGGGCCCGAGCTGAGCAACGAGGGCGCCTTCTTGCTCGTGCGCCTGCTGCGAGGCGTCCTGAGCTCGCCCAACCTCGATCACGAGCGTGGCTACGCCTGGGGTGCCGACAAGCAGCCCCTGGCCTCCACCGCCAGGGTGGCCGGCCTGGACGGGGCCGAAGTGATCGTGCTGGCCGGCTGCAACCCGACCGCTGAGGCGCCGGTGCTCGACCTTCGTATCAAGAAGGCTCTGCGGCGCGGGGCGAAACTGATCGTGGTGGGCAGCGCCGGGCTCGAGCTCGACCGCTTCGCTGAGGCCCGGGTCGAGAGCGCCCAGGATTTGCTCGCTCAGGCCACGCCGGACGCCCCCCCCGCTCTGGCCTGTCCGGCGCCGAGGCCCTGGGAAGTGGGCGGCAAGACCTCCACCGACCCTGAGCAGGCTCGCAAGCTGCTGGCCGGATGCACCCGGGTGACGGTGATCGTGTCTTTCCAGGAGCCGGCTGCGGCCGCTCTGGAGCTGGCCGCTCGCTTCCAGGCACCCTGGGGCCTCTTGCAGCTTCTGAGCGGCGTCAACAGCTCGGGGCTGCGCGCTTTGAGCGTCTGGCCGCTGCCCCCCGCCTACGATGCTTCCGTGCTCTGGG